>JGI25384J37096_10000427_pt1 | contig 12076 bp, 10 predicted proteins | sample GraSoi013_1_40cm_4_FD_37096 | JGI IMG/M metagenome (IMG submission 37096)
TCGAGGTGGAACTTGACGCGCTTGTCGACGAAGAGCGCCTCCGCGATGAACAGGTCGGCCGCCCGCGCCGCGTCGACCAGCGTCTCGGTCCACTCCGTGTCTCCCGAGTAGGCGATCACCTTGCCCTCGCAGGCCAGGCGCAGCGCGAAGGGCGGCGCGCCGCTCGCGTGCACCACGGGGAACGGCGTCAGGGTGAACGGCCCGAACGCGTGGGGCGCCCGGTCGACGAGCTCGACGAAGCGCGTGACGAATCGACGCTCGACCGCGGTCGAGCCGGGGAAGAGCACCTCCATCGCCGCACGGACCCGCGCCTCCACGCCCGGCGGGCCTGCCACCGTGAGCGGCCGCGTGCGCCGCTTGAACTGACCGTCGAGGAGCAGGAAGGGCACGCCGCCGAAGTGATCACCGTGCAGGTGCGAGAGGACGACGGCGTCGATCGCGAGCGGGTCCACGCCGAAGCGGCGCATCGCGACGAGCGAGGAGGCGCCGCAGTCCAGGAGCACCTGCGCCCCGGCCGCCTCCACGTGGATGCACGTCTGGAACCGCCCGCCGCTGCCGAAGGCGTCGCCCGAGCCGAGGAACCGGACCCTCACCCCCACCGCCACCCCGGCACTCATGATATCGTGCCCCCCATGAGCGCCACGGCCCGCGTCGCGGAGTTCGCCGTCAAGACTTCGCTCGAGGACTGCCCGCCCGAAGCACTGGCTCGTGCGCCTGGCCGCCCTCGACACGCTCGGCGTGATGCTCGCGGGCGCGGGCGAGCCCGCCGCGCGAGCCGTCCGCGCGGTCGCGCGTGCCGAGAGCGGCACGCCCCTGGCGACGGTCATCGGCACCCGGCTCGTGACCTCGCCCGGGTGGGCCGCGCTCGCCAACGGCACGGCCGGGCACGCGCACGACTTCGACGACACGAACTTCGCGTTGATGGGGCACCCGAGCGTGCCGCTCCTGGCGGCGGCGCTCGCGGCCGGGGAGGCCGAGACCGCCGACGGGCGCGCCGTCGCGCTCGCCTACATCGTCGGCTTCGAGGTCAGCGCGACCCTCGGCGCCGCGCTCAATCCCGACCACTACACCCGCGGCTGGCACGCGACGTCCACGCTCGGCACGCTCGGCTGCGCCGCGGCGGCGGCGCGCCTCCTGCGGCTCGACGTGACCCAGACGCGCCACGCCCTCGCGATCGCGGCGACGCACGCGTCGGGGCTCAAGGAGAACTTCGGCTCGATGACCAAGCCCTACCACGCGGGCCACGCGGCGCTGAGCGGGATACGCAGCGCCCAGTTAGCGCGCGAAGGCCTGACGGGCTCGGACACGGCGCTCGAGGGCAAGCAGGGATACGTCGCCGCGTTCGGCGGCGCCGGGCGGCTCGAGCAGTCACTGGACGGGCTCGGCCGCGTCTGGCAGCTCCTCACCTCGGGGATCGCGGTCAAGCCCTACCCGTCGTGCGCCCTCACCCACTCGGCGATCGACTCACTCGTCGAGCTGCGCGCCGCTCACGGGCTGACGCCGCGCGATGTGACCGCCGTCGAAGTCGGCGTGAACCGCGTCGTCCCCGACGTGCTCGCTCACCCGCACCCGACCACCTCGCTCGAGCGGAAATTCTCGATGCAGTTCTGCGCCGCGGCGGCGCTCGCCGACGGACGCGTGGACCTCCGCTCGTTCGAGGACGGCGAGGTCCGGAACGCCGCGCTGCGCGCGCTCATGGAGCGCGTCACGCTGGTCGTGGACCCATCGCTCCCTGACGGGCTCGAGCAGCACGCGTGGAGTCGCGTCACCCTGCGCCTCGCCGACGGGCGGACGCTGACCGTGGGGCCGCGCGGCGCGCACGGGCATCCCGACGCGCCGCTCACGCGCGAGGCGCTCCGGGCCAAGTTCCTCGCGTGCGCGACGCTCGTCCTGCCGATCGACGAGGCCGAGGGCGTCGCCGAGCAGCTCGAGCACCTCGAGGACGTCCCCGACATTCGCGCGCTCACCTCGCGGCTCGCGGGCGATCTGGAGTAGGCATGGGTGTGCTCGACGGAATCAAGATTCTCGAGCTGGCGCGGGTGCCGCCGGCGGAGTTCCCCGGGATGCTGCTGGCCGACATGGGGGCGGACGTCCTCAAGATCGAGACCCCCGAGCCCGGGCGGCAGATGGACGACGAGTGGGTCCGGCGGACGATCCACGCGTTCACGAACCGCAACAAGCGCTCGATGACGCTGAACATGAAGGCGGGCGACGGGCAGGCGATCTTCAGGAAGCTCGCGGCCGGCGCCGATGTGATCGTCGAGGGCTTCCGGCCGGGCGTNATGNCNCGGCTCGGCGCCGACTACGCGACGCTGAGCCGCCTGAACCCGCGCNTCGTCTACTGCTCGCTCTCGGGCTTCGGCCAGGACGGCCCGTACCGCGACTACCCCGCCCACGACATGAACTACCTCTCGCTCGCNGGCGTCCTCGGNCTGATCGGNGAGCCCGGCCGCAAGCCCGTCATCCCGCTCAACCTCGTCGCCGACTACGCGGGCGCGGGCATGCACGGCGCGCTCGGCATCGTCCTCGCGCTCTTCGCGCGCGAGCGAACCGGGCGCGGCCAGCACGTGGACGTCGCCTACCTCGACACGTCGGTCTCGCTCCTCGCCGCGACGCCCAACATGCGCTTCTTCTTCAGCGACGGCCTGGCCCCACGGCGCGGCGAAGGGTTCCTCGGCGGGTCCTATCCCTACTACGCGATCTACGAGACCCGTGACGGCAAGCTCCTCACGATCGGCTGCACCGAGCCCTGGCTCTGGGAGAACTTTTGCAGGGCGATCGGCCGGCCGGCGTTCGCGCGGCTCGCGCGCAAGCCCGACCAGTTCGTGCGCGCCGCCGACGCCGAGGAGGAGGGCGCACGGCGCGAGATCGAGGCGATCATCAAGACGCGCGACCGCGACGAGTGGTTCACCCTCCTCACGAAGGCCGACGTGTGCGTCGGCAAGGTGTACGACGTCGAGGAGATGGTGCGGGACCCGCAGGTCAATCACCGGCAGATGATCGTGGACGTCGAGCACCCCAAGCACGGGCGCGTCCGCCAGGTCGGCGTCGCGATCAAGCTCTCGGACACGCCCGGGACGATCCGGAGCGCCGCGCCCCTGCCCTCCGAGCACACCGAGGACGTGNTGAAGGACCTCGGGCTCTCCGCCGCCTGACATCGGGCGGCTCCGGGACACGGGCGTCATCGAGTAGCGCCCCCGGGGTGACGCGCGCCTGGCGGCAGCTGACCGTTCTCTCGCTCGCCGAGCTCGGCGCCCTCGCCCTCTGGTTCAGTGCCTCCGCGGTCCTGCCCGCGCTCGAGCGCGAGTGGGCGCTCGACGATAGCGGGAGCGCGGCGCTCACGATCGCGGTCCAGGCCGGCTTCATCGTCGGCACGCTCGCGAGCGCGCTCGGCAACCTCCCCGACGTCTGGTCGCCGCGCACGCTCATGACCTGGTCCGTCCTCCTCGGCGCCGCGGCGAACGGCGCGCTCGCCCTCTGGGTGTCGAGCCTCGCCCCCGCCCTGGTCCTGCGCTTCGTGACCGGCGTGAGCATGGCGGGCGCGTATCCGCCGGCGATGAAGATCATGGCGACGTGGTTCCGCGAGGGCCGTGGCCTCGCGATCGGTATCCTGATCGGCGCCCTCACGGTGGGCTCCGCGGTGCCCCACCTGATCNGAGGCCTCACCGACCTGCCGTGGCGGGGAACGCTCGGCGCCGCCTCGCTCCTCGCCGCCGCCGGGGCCGTTCCTCGTTCGAGCCTTCGTGAGCGAGGGGCCCCACCGATTTCCCCCGGCGCGCTTCGACCTCCGGATGGCCTTCGCGGTCTTCCGGGAGCGCGGCCCGCGGCTCGCGTGCCTCGGCTATCTCGGGCACATGTGGGAGCTCTACGCGATGTGGGCGTGGATCGGTGTCTTCCTCGCGGAGAGCCTCCGGGTGCGAGGCGGCGGGAGCTACGCGGGGCTCAACGCGAGCGGCGCCACGTTCCTGGTGATCGCCATCGGCGCGCTCGGCTGCTGGCTGGGCGGCATGGCGTCCGACCGCTGGGGACGGACGGCGCTCACGATGGTCGCGATGGCGATCTCCGCCACCTGCGCCGCGGTGACGGGATTCACGCTCGGCGGACCCCCGCTCGTCACGCTCGCGCTCGCGATCGTCTGGGGGATCACGATCATCGCCGATTCCGCCCAGTTCTCCACCGCGATCACCGAGCTCTCGCCGCCCGCGTACGTCGGCACCGCCCTCACGACGCAGACGTGCGTGGGGTTCGCGCTCACGATGGCGTCGATCTGGCTGGTCCCCCCGCTCGTCCGTGGGGCCGGGTGGTCGTGGGCGTTCGCGGCCCTCGCGTTCGGACCGGCGCTCGGCGTCGTCGCCATGGGCCGGTTGCGCAGGCTCCCCGAGGCGACGAAGCTCGCCGGGGGCCGCCGATAGGAAACTCGGAGGGGCTTCGCCGCGCGCGACCGGTGGGGGGAGTCGGCCAGGGGAGTCCGAGGGGGGCGTAGCCCTCCTCGGTCAAAGGGAGCGGCGCCGCTCCCCCCGACGTTGATCAGACGGCGACCGGCTGCGGCTGCAGGCGCCTGAGCAGGGGCGCGCCGTGCTCGGCGAGCCAGCCCCGCGTGGAGTCGTAGCCGAAGCGGAGGGCCGCACGGCTCGCCTCAAAGCCCATCGAGGGCCCGAAGAGCGGCGCCTCCGCCTGCGAGGGCTGGATGAGGAAGAACTCGGTCCGCGGGTACTTCATGCGAAGCGTCGTGAGGCCCAGCTGAAGGAGGTTCTGGCTGTAGATCCGACCGGCCTGCTCCATGATCGAGTAGAGGCCCCGGCTGCGGAGCGGGGCGACGGTCTTCCCGTCGTTCGGCACGAGCGGGTTCACGACGATCACGAGCCGCGCGCCCGCCTCGGCGGCGAGGTCCGCGTGACCGCTGAAGCCCACGCCGCCGTCGACGTAGTCGCGGCCGTCGATCGGGTAGGGCTCGAAGAAGCCGGGGATCGCCGAGGAGGCCGCGATCGCGACGCTGATCGGCACGTCACGGAGCTCGTCCCGGCCGAACACGACGCGCTGCGCGCTGTCGAGGTCGATCGCCGGGATCAGGAGCGTGCGCTCGAGCTCGGCGAAGGAGTTCCGGAGCCCGCGCTTGTCGAAGGCCTCCCGCATGAAGCGCTCGAGCGTCTGGAGGCCGAAGAANCCCGTGGGGAGATCGCGCTCGGCGTTGGCGAGCATATCGGGCACCGAGCCGCGCATTCCCTTGATCGCGCTCTTGCTGATGGCCCAGACGAGCCGGCCGAACCGCCCGGCGGCGTGGCGGAACGAGTCCGAGGCGTAGACCGCGTTGCGCCGGAAGTTCAGCGGGTCGTCGAGGTCGTGGTCGATGACACGGAAGAGCTCGGAGGCGGCCACGCCGTTGGCGAGGAGGGACGCGACGACCGCCCCTGCGCTGCAGCCGATGTAGATGTCGAACCGGCCGTGGCTGTTCATCCGCTCCTCGAGGGCGGTGATCGCGCCGACCTCGTACATCCCCCCGATGACGCCGCCACCCGCAAGCGCCAGCGCGCAGCGGGGTCGCTGCCGGGGTCGCCAGAGCTCCTTGGCGCGCTCGATCCAGTCCATGCCGAATGTCATTCTAGCAAGCTCCCTGCCAGCCCCGGCTCCAATCCGGAAAGCTATTGAATTTCCGGTCGGCTTTCCCTGAGTCGCCCCCCTTTTGACGTCGGCCGGGGCCCGATGACGCAGAGCGAATCCGATAAGTTCTTGGACGGCCCGGCCAGGATGGCGCCACGGAGCGGACGCTTGGGCGGGCCCGCCAGACCCCTGCAGAGGCGGCTACTTCGCGAAGTGGTCCCGGGCGAGCGGCGGCCTCACGTCAGGGCCAGAGAAGGAGAGCGTCACCACGATCTCGACCGAGGCCCCGCCCCCGAGCCCCTGGCAGCCGATCGCGGCGCGCGTCGGCTTACCTCGGTCGCCGTAGAGCTCGACCAGGAGGTCGGCCGCGCCGTTGACCACGCGGGGCTGGTCGTTGAAGCCCGGCGCTGAGTTGACGAAGCCGGTCATGTGGACGACTTGCTGCACCCGGTCCAGGTCGCCGAGCGCGTACCTGACGGCGGCCAGCGTCGTGAGCGCCGCGTAGCGCGCAGCCTCGTAGCCCTGCGCCACCGTCAGGTCCCGGCCGAGCACACCCGTGAGGTAGGGCTTCCCGTCCCGGATGGGTACGGTCCCCGAGAGGTAGAGGAGGCTCTGCACGGGAAAGTGCGAGACGTAGTGCGCGCCCGAGAGGTTGCTCCGGTAGAGGTCCTCGAGATTCGGCACGGCCAGCCCGAGCGCCTTGACCTTCGCCTCGACTTCCATCTGAGCCTCCACCTCACCGGGCACACGCGGTATCTTGACAACCGCGACCCCACGGTACGGGAGGTGCGTCGGGGATGTCAAAGGGTCGCCAGGTCTCGCTAGGTCTCCAGGCGCTACACGCCGCCGGTCCGCGAGCTCAGAATCCCGATCGAGCGGCCGCCACTCTAAAGACGCGACATGATTCTCGTCCGACACGCGCAGGAGCGGGGCCGCGCCGACTACGGCTGGCTCGACACGCGCCACACCTTTTCGTTCGCGGACTACTACGACCCGAAGTACATGGGCTTCCGAAACCTCCGCGTGATCAACGAGGACCGCGTGCAGCCCGGCCAGGGGTTCCCGACGCACGGCCACCGTGACATGGAGATCGTGTCCTATGTGCTCGCCGGCGCCCTGGAGCACAAGGACAGCCTCGGGACGGGCTCGGTCATCCGGCCCGGTGACGTGCAACGCATGAGCGCGGGCACGGGCGTCCGGCACAGCGAATACAACCACTCGAAGGACGAGCCCGTGCACTTCCTGCAGGTGTGGATCTCACCCGAGCGGCAGGGGCTCGAGCCCGGCTACGAGCAGAAGCACTTCTCCGACGGCGAGAAGCGCGGCCGGCTCCGCCTCATCGCCGCGCGCGACGGCGCGGGTGGCTCGGTGACGATAAATGCCGACGCCAGGGTCTACGCGGCTCTGCTCGAGCCGGGCCAGCGGGTGAGCCACGCCCTCGGCGAGGACCGCCACGCCTGGATCCAGGTCACGCGGGGCGCCGTGACGCTCGACGGCCAGCCGCTCGTCCACGGAGACGGCGCGGGGGTGAGCGGCGAGCCGGGGCTCACGATCGCCAGCGCCGCGGGGGCCGAAGTCCTCCTGTTCGACCTGGCCTAGGAGCCCGACCTANNCGTCCGTGCGCCGCTGCTGGCGCAGGCGCTCGAGCTCGGGCTCGACGAACTTTGTCCGACACTCCGGGCAGATGCCGTGGGTGAACTGCGCCTCGGAGTGCTCCTCGATGTAGCTCTCGACCTGCTGCCAGTAGTTCCGGTCGTCGCGCACCTTCTTGCAGTACGAGCAGATCGGTAGGAGCCCCTGGAGCAGCTTCACGCGGGCGAGCGCGTCCTCGAGCTCTTTGACCCGGTCGGCGAGGATCGCCTGGAGCTCGAGCAGCCGCTCGCCGACCCGGACCCGGGCACGCAGCTCTTCCCGCTGGAAGGGCTTCACGATGTAGTCGTCCGCGCCGGCCGTGAGGCCCGTCACGATGTCCTGGGTGCGCGCCCTCGCCGTCACGAAGATCAGGTAGGGCTTGAGCGGCTTGGGCAGCTCGCGGACCCTCCGGCACAGCTCGAGCCCGTCCATCCCCGGCATCGTCCAGTCGAGGATCGCGAGCGCCGGGGCGTCCTCGCGCTCGAGGATCGCGAGCGCCTCCTCGCCTGTGGACGCCGCGAGGACCTCGTAGCCCCAGCCCCGGAGCGAGGTCTGGATGAGGCGGCGGATGCCGGGCTCGTCGTCGACGACGAGCACCCGGAGCCCGGTGGGCGGTGTGGGGCTCTGCGGCATCACACCTCCATCAGATCTTCCCCGACGACGACGGGCCCAGCGTAGTGCTCCCGGGCGGCGGCGCGGAGCGCCTCCGGGTCGGACCCGGGCATCAGATGGCTCATCACGAGCGCCTTCGCGCGCGCCTCTCTCGCGACCAGGCCGATCTGGTCGGGCTGGGTGTGGTACGCGGCGAGGTCCCTGATCTTGTCCTCGATCGTCGGCCAGCCGCAGCCGGGGGACCACGACGTCTTCGCCATCTCACAGCACTCGTGGACGAGGCAGTCGACGCCCTGCGCCCAGCGCACGAGGTTCTCGCAGGGCCGCGTGTCGCCGGAGACGACGACGCTCCGGCCGCCGCCCTCGAAGTGGAAGCCGTACGCAGGCTTCACCGGGTCGTGCTCGACGAGGAACGCGCTCACCGTGACGCCGCCGGCCTCGATCAGCCTGCCCTCCTCGATCTCCGTCACGCGCACGTCCGGCGGCTTCCGGTCGTGCATGTGGGCGCGGCGCACCTCGACGTCCCACGCGAGGTAGTCGAGCAGCCGGGCGACCTGCGCGCGCGTCCCGGCCGGACCCCAGATCTCGAGCGGCGCGTTCTGGCCGACGATCCAGCGCGTGATCAACAGGTGCCCCAGGTCGATCGTGTGATCCGAGTGGTGATGGGTGATGAAGACGCGGGGCCAGTCGTAGGGCCGCATGCCCACCTGCACGAGCTGGACGCCGACGCCCGACCCGGCGTCGACGAGGAAGCACTCGCCCTCGAGCGAGAGCAGCGTCGCAGGGCCGTGCCGTCGTGGGTTGGGCGGCGGGGAACCGGTGCCGAGGAGAATCGCGCGTAGCATGGGGCTCCGTGAGGGGGAGCTACAGCGGATGTTAGCACGAGGCCGCGGCTCGCCCCTAGTTGACGTCGGAGGGGCCATCGAGGCCCCTTCGATGATTTAGCGCCGCTTCTTCTTCGCGCGGAGGTCGATCACGTCCGGGCGGGAGCGTGGGTCCTCACCGCGCGGGAAGATCTGGGTCTTTTGCACCTTTTGGGTTCCGGTGGTCGGCAGGCCCGGGACGAAGAGGATCCAGCCCGGCGCCTTGAAGTAGGCGAGCCTGTCCATGCACCAGTCGACGAGCTGCTCGGCGAGCCCGTGGTCGGCCCGGGCGCCCGCCATCGGCACGACGCAGGCCATCACCTCTTCTTCGCGGATCTCGTCTGGCACCGCGAGGACCGCGACCTGGGCCACGGCCTCGTGGGCCTGGAGGGCCGCCTCCACCTCGGCGGCGGCGATGTTCTCGCCCGAGCGCCGGATGATGTTCTTCTTGCGGTCGACGAAATAGAGCATGCCGTCTTCGGCCTGCCGCACGACGTCGCCCGTGTGGAACCAGCCGCCGCGCCACGCCTCCTCGGTCGCCTCCGGGTTCTTGAGGTAGCCCGAGAAGAATCCCCGTCGGGCGTCCGGGCCGGCGCAGCGCACGACGAGTTCGCCCGCCGTCCCGCGCGGGACCTCGCGGTCACCCTCGTCCACCACCCGCGCCTCGAACTCCCCCCCGGGCCGGCCGAAGGCGCGCGTCGACGTCTGTCGCGGATCGTGGCAGTCGCCGAAGATCCGCCCGGTCTCGGTCATGCCCCACACCTCGATCAGCGGGAACCCGAACCGCTTCTCGAAGACCTTCGTGGAGCTGGGGCTCGACGCCTGCGCCCAGCCCGAACCTCACGCGGTGCCGGGTCTCCTCGGGGACCCGCGGCTGGTTGAGCAGCAGCGGCGGAACCACCCCGAGGTAGTGGATGACGGTCGCGCGCGTCGCCACCACGTCACGCCACCAGCGCGTGGGGCTGAAGCGCTCGGGGAGGATCAGGCCGTTCGCCGTCAAGATCACGCACGTCGCCGTCACCGCCTGGCAGTTCATGTGAAAGAGCGGGAGGGGGTTCAGGATCCGGTCCCGGCCTCGCTCGAAGGTGACGCGTCCGCCGAGATCCCGGTACCAGGCGCCGGCGTTCAGGTAGTAGAAGTTCGTGAGGACGCACCCCTTCGGCCGTCCCGTCGTCCCCGAGGTGTAGAGGAGGCCGCACTCGGTGTCGAGTGACGGCCCGCCCGCCCGGGGCACCGGGCCAGGCTTCGGAAGCCTCGCGGGCATGGTCTCGACGTTCACGACGGGCAGAGGCTTCAGGCGCTCGCGCGCGACCGCGTCCAGGTCGGCGACACGGCTCGCGATCGAGACGGCGAGGTCGGCCTCGGAGTGGTCCATCTGGTAGAGCATCTCGTCGTGCCGATAGTCCGGGTTGATCGGGACGATCCCGCACCCGAGGCTGTTGAGCGCCAGGTAGTGGAAGAAGAACTCCGGACGGTTCTCGAGCAAGAGCGCGACGCGGTGGCCGTGGCCGTAGCCCGCCGCGGCGTAGAGCTCCCGCATCCTCACGACCTCGGCTCGCGTGCGGGCGTACGTGAGCTCGACGCCGTCGGGATGGTACGCGCGCCCCGGGGCCGGCGGCACCACGAGGAAGGCGTTGTCGGGCGCCGTCGCGGCGGTCGCCATGAAGGCCTCGTAGACGGTGGTCGACATCGTCACCTCACGCGCGAGCAGGGTCTCGCCTGCGCCAAGCGACCATCGCCACCCGTGCTCAGAAGAGGCCCACGATGTTGCCGTCGAGATCGATGTCGATCGACTCGGCGCCCGGCACTCTCGGGAGGCCGGGCATCGTGAGGATATCACCGGTGTAGGCGATGACGAATCCGGCCCCGGCCGCGAGCTTCGCCTCGCGGACGCTCACGGTGAAGCCCCGCGGCCTGCCGGGCTTCTTCGCGTCGTCCGAGAGCGAGTTCTGAGTCTTCGCCATGCACACGGCGAGTCGGCCGTAGCCCGCCGCCTGCCAGTGCTCGAGCTTCGTCGCCGCCGCGGGCATGAGCCGCACGCCGTCGGCGCCGTAGATCTCGGTGGCGATCGTCTCGATCTTCTTCTCGAGCGTCCAGTCGTCCTGATACAGGTAGCGGAACGCGGCGGGGTCGGCGGAGCGGACCGCATCGAGCACCGCCTGGGCCAGACCGGTGGCGCCCGCGCCGCCGAGCTCCCACGCACGCACCTCCTCGGCGCGGGCACCCATCGCGCGGCACGCCTCGAGGATCGCCGCGACCTCCGCGTCGGGGTCGGTCGCGAACCGGTTGAGCGCCACGACGGGCGCCAGGCCGAAGCGGCGTACGTTCTGGACGTGCTTCGCGAGATTCTCGAGCCCGTGAACCTTCACCGCGCGGACCGTCGCCACGACCACCGCGCAGGCGGGCGCCAGCCCGCCCGTCCGGCACTTGATGTCGACGAACTTCTCGGCGCCGAGGTCCGTCGCGAAGCCGGCCTCGGTGACGACGACCTCCGCCAGCTTGAGACCGAGGCGGGTGGCGATGAGGCTCGAGCAGCCGTGGGCGATGTTGCCGAAGGGCCCACCGTGGACGAGCGCCGGCGTCCCCTCGAGCGTCTGGACCAGGTTGGGCTTGAGCGCCTCCCTGACGAGGGCCGCCATCGCGCCCGCGGCGTGGAGCTGCCCGGCGCTCACGAGGTCGCCGCCCGCGGTCGCACCCACGACCACGCGCTCCGCACGCGCCTTGAAGTCGCGGAGGTCCGTCGCCAGACAGAGGATCGCCATGAGCTCGGAGGCTTCGGTGATCTCGAAGCCACTCTCGCGCGGCACGCCGTGGGCGGGACCGCCCAGCCCGACGATGACGTTCCGGAGGGCGCGGTCGTTCATGTCCACGACGCGCTTCCAGAAAATCTTCCGTGAGTCGAGCGCGAGCGCGTCGCCCTGCACCAGGTGGTTATCGACCATCGCGGCCAGCAGGTTGTGGGCGGCTCCGACCGCATGGATGTCGCCGGTGAAGTGGAGGTTGATCTCCTCCATCGGCGCGACCTGCGCGCGACCGCCGCCGGTCGCGCCACCCTTGGCGCCGAAGACCGGCCCGAGCGCGGGCTGGCGCAGCGCGACGATCGACCGCGAGCCGAGCTTGCGCAGGCCGTCGGCAAGACCGATCGCGATCGTCGACTTCCCCTCGCCCGCCGGCGTCGGCGTCATCGCCGTCACGAGCACGAGCGCGCCATCGGGCCGCACGCGAGACCGCTCGATCGCCTTCCAGCGAACCTTGGCCTTGTAGGTGCCGTAGGGCTCGAGATCGTCGGGGTCGAGGCCGAGCGTCTCGGCGACCTGCTCGACCGGCCGGAGCTTGACCGCGCGGGCGATCTCCAGGTCTCGGGTGCCCAT
>JGI25384J37096_10000429_pt1 | contig 12069 bp, 8 predicted proteins | sample GraSoi013_1_40cm_4_FD_37096 | JGI IMG/M metagenome (IMG submission 37096)
AGCGAGTGGCGGGGATCGGGCATGCTCGCGAATACCACGGACGCGAGCTCCAAGGGAATGTCGAGAAAAGCTGACGCCCGGCGGGGCGCTAAGAGTCGCGTTCGGCGCGCCGAGGTCGCTTCACGGCCTCGAGTTCCGCCTGTACGCGCGCCACTTCCTCGCCCTGCGTCAGCTTCGCGTACCGGGCTGCCGCCGCGCTCGAGTGGTTACCGACNTTCACGCGCGGGACCGTGAAGAGGCGCGTGAGCGGGCCNCCGCAGGCCGCGCACGTCGCCGACGGCGATTCGTCGACGCGGTGGCGAAGCTCCACCACGGCGCTGCACGCCTCGCAGGCGTAGTCGTAGGCAGGCACGTTGTGGCCTACTGCGCCTTTGCGGGCGCGCTGGGGTCAGTGGTTGCCCATGGACTGAAGCGGCGGCGTGGCGCCGACGGCGGTGTGAAGACGCGCTCGAGCGCGCCGCCGCAGGCCGTGCAACGACTGGGCGGCGGCTCGGCGATGGCGTGGCGGACTTCCGTCCGCGACCCGCAGGCGTGGCACGCGTACTCATAGAGCGGCATCAGACGCTCCGCTGCCCTATGCGAGCTTCATCCCCGCCGCGGCGGCGTACTTCCTGAACTCCTGGGTCATCTTCGGCGCGATCGCCGCGCGGACGTTCGAGATCGCGTCCTGCGCGAGCTGCTTCATGGTCTGCTCGGCGTTGATCCCGTAGACGCGGGCCGCGTTGAGCCCGAGGATCAGCTCCTTGTCCTTGTCGGTGATCGGCTTGTAGCCGTAGCCCTTCTGCATGTCTTCCGGGATCTGGAACCGCCGGAAGGCGTCGATCTGCCACTGCGGCGAGCCCCACCACGTCGAGTCGCTGCCCCACATGATCCGGTCGGAGCCCACGTGGGTCACGAGCTTCCCCAGGACATGGGCGGCCTCGAGCGGCGCCCCCGTCACCGTCATCGCGAAGGTGGAGCCCAGCTCCGCGTAGATGTTGTTGGCGACGTTGAGCGCGGGGTTCCGCTTGAACCGCGTGATGTTGGCGAGGTCGTCCACCCATGGGTAGCCGGAGTGGTAGATGATGAAGTTGAGGTCCGGGTTCGCGAGCGCCGCCGGCTCGAGGTCGTGCAGGCGGCAGTACTTCTCGTCGAACCAGATGACGGCGAGCCCCTTATGGATGCAGAAGGTCTTGATGCCGAGCTTGCGTGCCTTCTCATACATCGGGTAGGCGACCTTGACGTCGTCGAGGTACCACCCGCCGTAGTAGCCGCCGCTCGGGTAGCGGCCGCTGATTCCGTCCGCGGTATATCCCTTCCACGAGTCGATCTTGAGGTCCTTGGCCTGCCACTCCATCATGTCGAGGTTGCGCGGATCGTTCGGCGCGACGAGCCCATGGGAGAGCATCCGACGGGTGCCGGCCTTGGCATTGACGTGGTCGCGCGTGCCCACCATGCTCTCGATCGGGAGCAGAATCTCGTCGTCACCGGCCGCGGCCGGCACGCCGCTGATGATCGACATCGTGGTCTCGCTCTCCAGGAACATCTGCTTGACGTAGGCCTCTTCGGTGCCGATGTCCTGGATCTTGCTGTTGGGGAGCACGCTGTTGCGGAACCCCATCAGGAAGTCCCGCGCGATCTTGCCCCGCTCGGTCTTCGCGTGCTCGAGCTTCGCCGCGTTGAGCCAGTGGGTCTGGTCGTCGAAGACGAATTGGCTGCCCTTGCGGGTCTTGAGCTGCGCCTCGATCGCGGCCGCCTCGTCGGCCGCCTCGACCTCAGCCACCCTGAAGAACTCTCGCCCGTAGACCTTGTTCATGGCGAGCATGGCGGCAGCGAAGCCGCTCGCCGTCATGAGAAAGCGCCGGCGTGAGAGCCCGCGCGGCGTCCCATAGCGGTCCGCGTACTCCATGAGGCGCAAGTCCACCTCCCGCTGCTTTTGCGTCTTCGGCAGTGGGACGAACTCCCCGTTCGTAACGACCTGCGTCGGAATCGGAGGAATGGGGCGAAGGTCAGCCTCGTCGTGCTTTCGGATGACCATGGGGAGGATCCTCCTTCGGCCGAGACGGAAAAAACGGGAAGAACGTCAACGTCGCGCGTCAAAGATAGTCCGCTCCGCTGCGTTGTCAAGAGAGAAGGCGGACCGTGCCCGTCCCTCCTTCTTCGAACCTGTCTACCCATCGAATCCGTCTTGGAATGGTAGGGCGACGTGGTAGCGAGGCTCGACGCGATCACATGTCGTCGAAGCCCGCGTCACGACACGGATTCTCGAACTGGTGNCCCTCTGCTGGGGTCCGCTCGCTCGATGTTCTGAAAGCACCGCCAGTCGCGACCGGATGAAATGACCTCCTCGTGGCGGACCGACAGTTTCATCGCGGAGCATCGGCGGTGCGGTGAACTCGACACCGGCACGACTTGAGATGAGATGCCATCAATCGTCCACGGGGCATCAGGAGAGAACCCCACGTAAGGGGACGTCTCAGCGCGCTGATCCTGAATTCTCTCAACCGCGGCCCGGATCGGCCCCTGGTACAGACGGGATTGACGAAGATCTGGCGCATGGTGACCTGGCGGCCGTCTCGCCTCTTTCATGAGTGACACTGGGTCAGGCAAATGTCGCGACACACCTCTGGTCGGAGGCTGATCGCGCCTAAACGGTTCTTCCGGCTCGCCTTGCCCACGCCGCCCCTCGAGTTGCCCCGACCCCGGGGTGCCCGGCGAGGCCTCCGGCCGCCGCCGGGGCCCGGGATCTCCTGCGCTGACTCTGCGGCTACTAGTGGATCAGAACGTTGCCGCTGCGGAGCGTCTCGTTCGCACCCTCCGTTGGTCCGGCGTCGACTGTGATGTTGAAGGAATCATTAGTGCCGGGCTCACCGTTGTCCGTCACGTGCACCTCGAAGGTGCACGGCACCCCGTTGTTGGTGCAGGTGCCACCGAAGGTGGCCGTGTTGCCGGTGATCACGAAGGAGTCGAACATCACGCTGTGCACCTTGGCCCCACTCGCGTGGTTCACGTACTGCAGATCGCCACCGATCGGGCCACTCGTCGACCGCGCTTGCACAATGAAGCCAAAGTTCGCAATCCCCGGCCCCGGAACGTCGACGGTGCCGCCGCCGGTCACCTTGCCCACGGTCGGTGGCGGGGGAAGCGCGGCCTCGGTGATCTTCGCGACGAAGGCGTCGCTGGTCCCACCGCCGAACGTCGTTTGGAACGCCCCCATGGTCGTCGGGAAGTTGGTCGAACTCGTGAAACCGACAACGTAGGCGTTAGGGGTCGGCAACGAGTCTACCGCGATGCCGGTGCCCTCGTCGAAGCCACTGCCGCCGAGGTAGGTGGAGTAGACGAGCCCGGAGCCGGCAGGGTTCACCTTGGTCACGAAGACGTCAAAGCTGCCGCCGGAGGAGGCCTGGATCGGATTCACGGTCGGGAAGTCGATCGATGAGGTTACGCCCGAAACGTAGGCGTTGAAGGATGCATCCACCGCGATGCCGGTACCGGCATCATTGCTACTGCCGCCAAGGTACGTCGAATAACCGAGCGCGGAACCGGTGGGACCTACCTTCGTGACGAAGGCGTCCAGGGCCCCGCCCAAGCTCGTATCGAAGGCTCCAGTGGTCGTCGGGAAGTTGGCCGATTCGGTCTGACCTGTCACATAGGCATTGCCCAAGCTATCCAGGGTGATGGCAAAGCCTTCGTCGGCGTTGGTGCCACCCAGGTAGGTCAGGTAGTCGAGCGCAGCGCCCGCGGTATTCAGCCTTGCCACGAAGGCGTCGATCACGCCGCCGAAGCTGGTCTGGAAGGCCAAAGCGGTCGCGATCCCTGGCGAATTCGTCTGGCCCGTCACGTAGGCGCGGCCCGAGCCATCTACGGCGATGCCGAAGCCGAAATCGCTGCCACTGCCGCCGAGGTAGGTGGAGTAGACGAGGGCGGAGCCGGTGGTAGTGAGCTTCGTCACGAAGGCGTCGCTGCTGCCGCCGATGTAGCTCGGCGCCAACGTCCCGGGGGTAGTGGGGAAGCTGGTCGTTGCGGCTAGGCCCGAGCTCGTCACGCCCGTGACGTAGGCGCTCCCAGATGTATCCACAGCGATGCCGTTCCCGATATCCTGAGCGCTGCCCCCGAGGTACGTGGAATAAAGAAGGGCGGAGCCAGTCGAATTCAGCTTGGTAACGAAGACGTCGTCGGTGCCACCGCCGTAAGTCGTCTGGAAGGCCCCACGAGTCACCGGGAAGTCCGTCGAACTGGTCCGGCCTGTCACATACGCGTTGCCGGAGGCGTCGACGGCGATGCCGAGGCCCTGGTCATCGCCGCTGCCGCCGAGATACGTGGAGTAAACGAGCCCCGACCCCGTCGGATTCACCTTCGTTACGAAGGCATCGCCAAAGACGCCGCCGCCGTTGAAACTCGTGTCGAAGGCGCCAGCGATCGTCGGGAAGTTACTCGAAAGGGTCTCGCCCGTCACGTAGGCATTTCCGGAGGGGTCGACCGCGATCGCCCTCCCGGCATCAGTGCCCATCCCCCCGAGGTACGTGGAGTAGAAGAGCACCGGATCAATGATGAGCGGCCGGCTGGGGTCGTACGTGTCCACCTTGAAGCCGACCGTTCGCGTTTCTCTCAGCACGTAGCCGCCCGCGATGTCGCGCCGGAGGCCGTCGACCTCCTGGTAGATGACCGGCTTTCGCTGGCGGATCGCGGCGCCAGCGGTGTGGAACACGAGGTCGCCATCGGCGTCCACTTCGAGTTTGTCGGCGCCCTGGAAGCCCAGCACAATGCGGCCGGGGTCCGCGCCCGGGCGCACGACGAGGTCGTACTCCAGTTGGCGCGGGTTGCCGTAGTAGATGAGGTCGATGCCGGGGTAGAGGTCTTGGTAGTGGACCCTGGCATAGGTGGGCACATTGGTCCGCCACTTGGCGGCGTCGTTGCCGATGAAGTAGTTGACCTTGCCGGGCAGTTCGTCCAACCCTGCCAAGCGCGGCATCGGGTTGCCGCCGGCGAAAGTCATGCGCAGAACGGTCCGAGTCCCCTCCTCTAGCCGGCCCGGCTTACCGCCCCTCGTTGGAGATTTCTCGTCCGCCGCTTGCGGCGGCGTGGTCAAGACGAGGACCGCCTCGGTCGGCGTGAGGAAGAGGACGTGGCGGCCGCCGCGGGAGAGGAACTTGACCTGGGCGTCGGTCTGTCCGCGGTTCGCCTCAAAGTACAACGGCAGCTTGCCGTAGGCCTCGCTTCCGCGGACCCGGACAGCATCATCCGGCTTGGACGTGGTACCCAGCGAGAGGCTCCGCTCCGCCGAAGCTGTGGTGTCGTCAGCGTCCGCGGCCGAGCATGGGACCGCCGCNAGGACTCCGATCGCCGCGATGATGAGCAGCGACAAGGTCAGGGTGCTCGAGTGAGCACCAGCTGACCCACTCGGCAATGTGTTCTTTCGCATGGCTTCCTCCGAGTTTCGACGCTTCGGCGAGGGACGACGTATTTCGGACGCCAGGCCGAGGGGGATCCACGCACACACACAACCCCTCGTTTAGGCCCCCGGCAGATGTCTCGGAAACTAGGGGAACCCCTCAAACAGAAGAGGGGAAATACCTGGGCGGGGATCGATGACGATTTAAACCTCGAAGATTCGAGGAGTTGGGACTAAGGCTGTTCAGTATGGATCGGCGAGGTTCGGAATGGTTTGATCGCAGCGTGGTAGCAAACCGCGGCCCTGCCAGGGGCGCAGCAGCCGAGTGGTCTACGGCGCCTGGCAGGGCCGCACCCTTTGTGGAGCTTGCGGGAATGCTAACGGAGAACAGACGCGAGGCTGGACTTCTTGACGTGCTTTGGAGACTTCTCGCGGTGGATAAACCGGAGGTCGAGGTCTTCAAGCGTCTCAAGGCCAATCGGCCGAACTCAGGCGCGAGGTCTGCCGAGCGCCGGACGAGCCGGCGCCGCCGCTCGTGGCCGAGCTTCCGGTCCTTGACGTTCGCCGATACTGGCCGATCCAGACTGAGCGCTCAGTCGCAGTCGTTACGCCTCCACCCACGGCGTCCAGAGCTGGAACCATTCCTCGGGCGGGTTCACGAATCCTTTCACCTTCGGGTTCAGGACGACGAGGTTGAGGTCGTTGCAGATGGGCAGGAACGACGCGTCTTCCTCCATGAGGATGCGGTCGATCTGCCGATAGATCGCCACCCGCTTATTCTCGTCGAGCTCGCCGCGCGCGGTGTCGAGGAGCGCATCCACCCGGGGGTTCGCGTACCAGCCGACGTTCACGCCCTTGTCCGGCTGCCGCGTGGAGCGGGCGACGATGTCGATCCAGAAGTTGGTCGTCATGCCCCAGGAGAGCTGGTAGGCCCCGTGGCCCGGGCGGAGGCCCTGGAACATCTTCGACAGATACGTGATCCAGTCGAACGTCTCGAGCTTCACCCGGATGCCCACCTTGGCGAGGTCGCGCTGGATCCACTCCGCCATCGCCACGGGAATCATCTGGCCCGAGCCCGAGGTCGACGTCCAGAACACGGTCTCGAACCCGTTGGCGTGTCCTGCCTCCTTGAGGAACTGCTTGGCGCGCTCGGGATTGTAGGAGTACGCCTTGTACTTCGGATCGTAGGCGATGGTCGCCGGCGGCACCATGCTCCAGGCGGGCTTGGCCGTCCCGCGGAGCAGGTCCTTGCACATCTTCTCCTTGTCGACGGCCATCTGGACGGCCTTGCGCACGCGGACGTCCTTGAAATACTCGTCCTTCATGTTGAGGTGCCAGTACCAGATGTGGGGCGCGTTGCTCTGCAGCACCGTGAACTTGTCCTTCCGCAGCGCGTCGACCTCGTCGGGCGACGGCGCCAGGATGAAGTCCACCTCGCCCGTGCGCAGCGCCGCCACGCGCGCCGCGGGATCGTCGAGGCGTCGGAAGACGAGCTTGTCGACGTTGGCCTGCGGGCCCCAGTAGCCCTTGAAGCGCTCGAGGACGATCCGGTCGCCCGGCACGTTCTCCACGAACTTGAACGGCCCCGTGCCGACCGGGCCGTTCGCGAACTTCTCGTTGCCGAGCTTCTTCACCTGGGTCGGGCTCACCATCATCGGCTCGCCCCAGCTCTGCAGGGTCATCCGCTCCCACTCGGCGTAGGGCTTGCTGAAGGTCAGCTTGAGCGTGTATTCGTCGACCGCCTCGGCGCCCGTGACGTACTCGACGACGTAGGACGTGTAGCTGTTGGCCCGCGGGTAGAAGTGGGGCGCGTCCTTCTTGAACATGCGCTCCCAGCTGAAGACCGCGGCCTGGGCGTTGAACGGGGTCCCGTCGTGGAACTTGACGCCCTTGCGGAGCTTGAAGGTGCGTGTGAGCCCGTCCTTCCCGACCTGCCAGGACTCGGCAAGCCGGGGAATCAGCGGAGGCACGGCGACGTCCGCCTTCGTCAGGTCCTCGGCCAGGAGACCTTCGAACATCTGAAAGGTCACCCGGTAGGTGAGCCAGCAGCCCGTGGCCTGGGGATCGAGGATGTCGGACGGACCCTCCATGCCGTACACGAGCGTCCCGCCCTTCTTCGGCGTGCCCTGGGCCCGCGCGGCGCGGGGCGCGGCGAGCGTGCCCGCCGCCCCCACAGCCGTCGTCCGGATGAAGTCGCGACGACTGACCCCGGGCCCGAGCATCCGCAACATGCGACCGATCTTCTCAGCGTCCATGGCGCCCCTCCTTGTCGATCGTTCCTTCACTCACTGGCGCGCGCGAGGGTCGAGGGCCTCGCGCAGCCCGTCCCCGATGAAATTGAACCCGAGTGCGACGACGACGATGATAACGCCCGGAATGGTGGCCACGTGGGCGGCGCGGTAGATCACGAGGCGGCCGCTGCCGACCATCACGCCCCAGTCGGGCGTGGGAGGCTGGACTCCGAGGCCGAGAAAGCTCAGGCCGGATGACGCCACGATCATCAGGCCGACGAGGGTGCTGGTGTAGACGAGCAGCGGCGGCAGGACGTTCGGCACGAGATGCCGCCAGAGCACGCGACCGTTCCCCGCTCCGAGGGCGCGAACGGCTTCGATGAACTCCAGGTGCTTGACGGAGAGCGTCGCGGCTGCGCACGACGCGCGTGCTGTAGGGCACGAGCACGACGGCGAGGGCGAACATCTGGTTGCCGACGCCCGGGCCGATGACGCCCACGATGGCGATGGCCAGAAGCACGAGCGGGAACGCGAAGAACACGTCGAGCACGCGCATGATCAGGTGATCGAGCATGCCCTCGCGGTAGCCGGCCACGAGCCCGAGGAACAGTGCGACGAGGCCCGCGGCCACGGTGGGCACGATGCCGACGAGGAGCGAGATCCGCCCGCCCCAGATCAGGCGGCTCAGGATGTCCCGTCCCTGCTCGTCCGTCCCGAGGAGATATCCGGGCGTGCCGGGCGGGGAGAGTCGGTCGACCTCCACGGACTTGAGCGGATCCCAGGGGCTGATCAGCGGCGCCGCGGCGGCCGCGCCGCCGGCGATGGCGACGATCACGAGGCCGGCGAGGGCCTGGCGGTCCCGGATGAACGCGCGCAGGAACGCGGTGAAGCGCCCGGCGCCGCGCCGAGGCCGCGGCCGGGTCCCCTCCATCGCCAGGACGGTCGCCATCGCTGGGCCTACGCGGGCCGGGCCCGCGGGTCGAGGTACAGGTTCAGCAGGTCGACGACGAGGTTGACGACGACGAACGAGAGCGCGATGAAGAGCGCGGCCCCCTGCACCACCTGCACGTCGCGCGCGATGACCGAGCTGACGAGCTGGCGGCCAAGCCCCGGCCAGCCGAAGACCTCCTCGGTGAACACCGCCCCGCCGAGCAGATAACCGAGCTGCAGCCCGGCGATCGTGAGGATCGGCGGCCAGGCCACCCGCAACGCGTGGGCGCTGATGACGACCCGCTCGGCCAGCCCCTTGGCGCGCGCCACCATGATGTATTCGTGCCCGAGGATCTCGAGCACCGACGCCCGCGTCATCCGCGCGATGATGGCCCCGGGGGCGGCCGCGGTCGTCACCGCCGGCAGCACCAGGTGGGAGAGCAGATCGGCGAGGCCGCCGGCCCCACGCGTCGAGTACATCCCCAGGCTCGGAAGCCAGCGCAGGTCGATGGCGAAGACGACGATGAGGACCAGGCCGAGCCAGAAGGGCGGCATGTTGCCGACGACGAGCGAGGCGCTCATGGTCACCCGATCGATCGCCGTCCTCTCCCGCGCCGCGGCCAGGACGCCGGCGGCGATGCCGGCGGTGGCCGCGAGGACGAAGCTCGCGCCGGCCAGGATCAACGTGTTGCCGAACTTCGGCAGCAGCAGCTCGACGACCGGCTGGTGCACGATGGGCGAGAGGCCGAGGTCGCCGTGCAGCGCGCGCCAGAGCCACTTCGCGTACTGCATGTGCAGGGGCTGGTCGAGTCCGAGTGCCCCGCGGAGCTGGGCCAGCGACTCGGCGGTCCCCATCGGACCGAGCAACGCCCGCGCCACGTCGCCTGGGATGAGCTTCATCCCGAGGAAGATCACCACCGAGATGCCGAAGAGCACGGGCACGAGTCCGAACAGTCGCTGGGCGACGTAGGAGGTCACGAGGCGTGCCCTTCGAGCCGGGCCCGCAGGCGATCGCAGTAGGCGGCGGCGTCCTCGGCGAACCGCCTCTCGAAGAAGTCGTCGACCGCCCGTCCGAGGATGGCGTCGGCGTCGGTCCGTATCGGCAGCGGACTCCGNCTGCGGAGCNCGTTGACCGCTTGCTCCTTGAGGGCCGCGCNGACGTCGTAGTCGAGCGTCAGGTGGGCCAGCACGCCNGCCGCGCAGGGCTCGAGTCGCCAGTGCCCCGTGATCGACAGCAGCGCGCCCCGCACGGCGAACCGGCGCCCATCACGGCCTTCCCGGCCAANCGACAGCGTCACGCTCTGCCGCCGATGCCCGACGATGGGCAAGTCGAGGTCGTGGCACAATGCCCGACGGNNGGATGANCCNTTTGCGTCGGCGCCGGGCGAGAGCCCGGGGAAGCAAAGGTAGGACACCCGCCGGCCGAGCGCCGTCCGCGCGTCGTCCAGGACGGCTGACAGTGGAGTCTGCACGCTGACGGTCACCATGGCTCCTCGGGACGGCCTCACCACACCGCCGGCCGACTATAGTCCACCGCGTCGAACGCACGCAACCCGTGCGATGGGATTAGGATTGACCGCATCGGCGGTCCACGCCCTGCACGCATGACGGGAGGACACGGATGCTCAGGCGACCCGACGTCGACGAGGTGAAGGCGTACGGCGAGGCCCTCGGCCTCGATCTCACGTCCACCGAGGCGCGGATCATGCACTCGCGGATGATGGCCACCATCGACGCGCTCGAGGTGTTCAACGAGCTGCGCCTCGAGGAGCATCGCCCGCCGCTCCGGTTCACCGATCGTGATCCGGGCTACCGGCCGACGGAGCACGAGGATCCCTTGAATGTCTTCATCAGGAAGTGCCGCGTCGCGGGCGCGGACCATGGCCCACTGCGGGGCAAGACCATCGGACTCAAGGACCACGTCAGCGTGGCCGGGGTGCCCCTGACGTTCGGCTCGCATCTCATGGACGGCTACGTTCCGGACTTCGATGCCACCATCGTGACGCGCATTCTCGACGCCGGCGGGACGATCGTCGGCAAGCTCAAGATGGAGGAGTTCTCCTGGGGCGGGCCGGGCCTGAGCGGTGTCGGCGACTACGGGCGCCCTCTGAACCCCCACAACAGGGATCATGTGACGGGCGGGTCGTCCTCCGGCTCCGCCGCGGCCGTCGCCGGCGGAGAAGTGGACGTCGCCTTCGGCGGCGATCAGGGCGGCTCGATCCGCATCCCCGCCGCCTGGTGCGGGGTCGTGGGCCTGATGCCCACGCACGGCCTCGTGCCCCACTCCGGCGTGTTCGGATTGGAGCCGACCATCGACTACGTGGGGCCCATAGCCCGCACCGTGGAGGATGTGGCGACGGCGCTCGCGTGCGTCGCCGGGCGCGATGGATACGACCCGCGCCAGGCTCACGTTCCTGCGAGCGTCCCCGCGTACACCGAGGCCCTGTCCCGCGGGGTCGGCGGGCTCAAGATCGGGATTCTCGCGGAAGGGTTCGGCGTCGAAGGTGGCGACCCGAGCGTGGATGCGTGCGTGCGCGAAGCGATCCACGTGCTCGAGCGGAATGGCGCGCGGGCCGAGAGCGTCTCCGTGCCGCTGCACGCGAGGGCGCCGCTCGCCCTCCTGCCCATCTACCTCGAGGGCGGCAAGCGGATGTACGACACGAACTTCGGGGGCACCTTCGCCAGGACCTACTACCCGAGCTCCTTCATCTCGATCTTCGGTCGCCTCAAGCAAAGCCACGGGCGAGAGTTCTCGCCAAATCTCAAGCTCAACCTGATGCAAGGCCACTACTTGCAGCAGCACTACGGCGGGCGCCTCTACGCGAAGGCGCAGAACGTCCGTCCCACCTTCGTCGCGCAGTACGATCGGGTCCTGGCCGGCGTCGATCTTCTGGCGATGCCCACCGTGCCCCTGCGTGCTCCCCGCTGGCGCGAACCCATGAACCACGAAGAGGCGATCGAGCACACGCTGTTCGGCGGCAAGCTCGGCATGGACCTGGGGCCGGTGATCGCCAACACGTGCCCCTTCAACTACACGGGGCATCCCGCCATCAGCATCCCCTGCGGGAAGTCGGAGGGGTTGCCCATCGGCTTGATGCTCGTCGCTCCGCACTTCAGGGAGGATGTGCTCTTCCGCGCCGCCCACACGTATCAGCAGTCGGTGGACTGGGCCGCGCTGATCAGCACGCCCGCCCGGGGTGGCTCGAAAGCCTGACGCTGTGGCTCGCGAGGGAGGGGGCGCGACGCGACTGGCGGCACCTACGCATTCCCGCACTGCACCACGACCGCACGAACGCGCACGACGGGCCCCTCGAGTGGGCGGGTGAGGAGACGATGGCGAGAATTGCGCTGATCAGTCCGGGCGACGTAACCGGTCGTGTCCGCGAGATCTTCCAGGAGATCGAGCGGGTCCGGGGCCCTGGACGCTGCCGAGCCGATGCACCCGGCTGCGAGACCGGGCCGGGCGCACAGCTGGTGACGTGGGGGAAGTCGACGGTCTGCACCGTTGACGCCTTCGGCTACAAATGGCAGTGGACG
>JGI25384J37096_10000433_pt1 | contig 12001 bp, 10 predicted proteins | sample GraSoi013_1_40cm_4_FD_37096 | JGI IMG/M metagenome (IMG submission 37096)
CCGCCGACCTTTTCGACCCGCACGATGTACACGTTCTCCGTGGGGTTGCCGTACTCGTCGAGCTTGATCGGACCTCGCGGGTCCTCGGTCGTCTCGCTCGCCCGGCGCAGCGCGGCGAGGAGGCGGTCCCGGTCCTCCACGTTGCCGCCGAGGGCCTTCGCGGCCTCGATGATCCAGCGCCCCGAGGAATACATGACCGCGTGGAAGTAGGACGGCGTGCGCTTGACCTTGGCCTCCGCAATCTTCGTGAACGCGCGGTTGGCGGCGTTGTCGAGCGTCGGCGACCAGATCATCGTACCCACGTGGCCGATCACCTCGTCGCCCATGCCCTGGAGCGACGACTGGTCGGTGTACACGCCGGTGCCGATGAGCGGCACCTTGCCGTGCAGCNCGCTCTCGCCGTACTGCTTGGAGAANCGCACGGCCTGGCCGGCGACGAACACCTGCACGACCGCGTCGACCTCGCGCGGGACCTGGGTGAGGTACGGCGCGAAGTCCATGGTGTTGAGCGGCACCCAGGTCTTCTGCACGAGGCGCCCGCCGCTATCCTCGAACACGCGCTGGAAGCCGCCGATCCCCTCGTGGCCGAAGTTGTTGTCCATGGCGATGGCGGCCACGCGCTTGTACTTGAGCGTCTTCGCCGCGTAGTCGCCGAGCGCGTGCATCGGCTGGCTCGCCGCGAAGTTCGAGCGCATCAGGTACTTCGCGATCCGGCGCTTGGTGAGATCGTCCGGCGTGGTCAGGAAGAGCGAGGGCAGGCGGTCACGCTCGATGTTCGGCACCAGCGCGTAGCCGATGTTGCTCAGCAGCACGCCGTCCAGCACGTGGATGCGGTCCTGCGCGACGAGCTTGCGATACTTGGCCTGCGCGGAGGCCGGATTCCCCTCGTCGTCCTCCTCGATCAGCTCGATCTTGCGTCCGGCGACCTCGTAGTTGACCTGCTCGAACGCCATCTTCAGCCCGTCGAGCATGTCCTTGCCGGCGGCGGCGAAGATGCCGGTGAGCGGGCCGAGGTAGCCGACGCGGATGGACTCGGCGCCGGCGACAGGGCCGGCGAGGAGCAGCGACACGAGAGCGATCACCGCGGCGGGACGGATCATGGCGTTCTCTCCGGCGAGCGAAAGCGTGGCATGACTTCGCGCGCGAACAGCTCCATCGAGCGGCGGATCTTGTCCTGGGCCAGGCCGCCGAAATTCATCCAGCAAAGGATCTGGCCGACGCCGATCGAGCGCATGTACTCGATGTGGCGCGCGACGGTGTCGGGCGAGCCGAAGGCCAGCGTCTCCGCCACGAGCCCGTCCCACGTGACCGTGCCGAGCCTCTCCGCCATCGCGCGGAACGCCGGTTGGAGCGTGGGGTGCGCGTCCTCGATGCGCTCGGGAATCACGAACCGCCGGAACGAGTCCTGGTACCAGAGCTCGGCCGCCTTCGCCTCCTCGAGGGCCTTCGCGTCGGTGTCGGCGACGTAGATCTGGCGCGAGACGCCCCAGCGCGCGAGGAGCGCCGCGATCTCGTCGGGCGTGCGGCCGGCCTTGTCGAGGGTGTTCACGTAGGTGTCGCGGTTGGCGAGGAGCTGATCCACCGGCCCGAAGAGGACGGAGTTCAGCATCGGCCAGCCGCGCAGCGCGGTGTTCTCGATCCCGTCCTTCGTCACGCACACCTGGTAGAGCGGCGGGTGGGGCCGCTGAACCGGCTTGGGAATGACGCGCACGTCGTCGAAGGAGAAGAAGCGGCCGTGGTACGAGAAGCGCTCCTCCGTCCAGCCGCGCTGGATCACGTCGACGGTCTCGTCGAAGCGCTCGCGGCTCTCCTGCTGCGGCACGCGATAGCCGGCGAACTCCGCGGGGCGGTTGCCACGGCCCACGCCGACGTCGAGCCGGCCGTCGGAAATGATGTCGACGAGCGCCATCTGCTCGGCGAGACGCAGCGGGTGATGAAACGGCAGGATCGCCGCCGCGAGGCCGATGCGCACGCGGCGTGTCCGCGCCGCCGCCGCGGAGGCGAGCGTGGCGGGATCGACCGAGAGCCCGTAGTCGATGAAATGGTGCTCGGTGAACCACACCTCGTCGAAGCCGAGCTCTTCGGACCACTCCACCTGCGTGAGCTCGTTGCGGATGATGTCCTCGTGACGCTGGCCGGGCGCGGCCTGGAAGAAGAAAAACGTGCCGAAGCGGAGACGGCTCATACCCCAAGATACCGCGATTTCACGTCGTCGTTCGCCATGAGGGCGCCCGGCGCCGAGCTGTGCACGATCTGGCCGCGCGAGAGCACGTGCACGGTGTCGGCGACGGAGAGCGCGAGCGGCAGGTTCTGCTCCACGAGCAGGATCGACAGCCCCTCGCGCTTCAATTCGCCGACGATCCGGCCCACCTCGCGCACGATCAGGGGCGCCAGCCCTTCCGTCGGCTCGTCCATCAGCAGCAGATCGGGATTCGTCATGAGCGCGCGGCCGATGGCGAGCATCTGCTGCTCGCCGCCCGAGAGCCGGCCCGCCCGGCTCTTCGCGCGCTCGGCGAGCCGCGGGAACAGCTCGAGCACGCGCGCGAGCGTGAAACGGCCNCCGTCGCGCCGCGCCACCGCCAGNTTCTCGACCACGCTGAGCGAGGGGAAGACGCGCCGNCCCTGCGGCACCAGGCCCATGCCGCGCTCGACGGCGCGATAGGGNGGCCAGCGCGTGANCTCGNCGCCTTTGAAATGCACGGTGCCGCGCCGCGGCGGCGTGAAGCCGATCACCGAGCGGATGAGCGTGGTCTTGCCGGCGCCGTTGCGGCCGAGGATCGCGACGACCTCGCCCGCGCGTACGCCGAGCGACACGCCCTGCAGCACGTGGCTCTCGCCGTAGTAGGTGTGGACGTCGGCCAGCTCAAGCACCGAGGTAGATCTCCCGCACGGTGGGATCGGCGCGCACCGCGTCGCGCGTGCCGTCGGCGATCACGCGGCCGTAGTGCAGGACGGTCACGTGGCGCGCGACCTCGAGCGCGATGTCCATGTCGTGCTCGATGATGAGCACGGTGATCGCGGAATCGAGGCGGCCGAGCAGCCGCGCCATCGCCGCCGACTCCGCGGGCGACAGCCCGGCCGTCGGCTCGTCGAGCAGCAGCAGGCGCGGACGCCCGGCGAGGGCGAGGCCGATCTCGAGCTGGCGCTGCTCGCCGTGCGAGAGGTTGCGCACGGTGGCGCCGGCGCGGTCGGCCAGCCCCACCGCGGCGAGCGTTTCTTCCGCGCGCGCGCGCAGCACGGCGTCGCGGGCGAGCGGGCGGTGCATCGCGAATTTCGCCGCCGTGAGCGCCTGGACGGCGAGCCGGCAGTTGTCGAGGACGCTGAGGCTCGCGAACAGGTTCGAGATCTGGAACGTGCGCGTGAGCCCGAGGGCGGCGCGGCGATGCGACGGCATCCGCGTCACGTCGCGGCCGAACAGCTCGATGCGTCCCGCCGTCACCGGCAGGGCGCCCGCGACCAGGTTGAAGAGCGTCGTCTTGCCGGCGCCGTTGGGCCCGATCAGCGCGCGGCGCTCGCCGGGGCGCACGGCCAGCTCCACGTCGTCCACCGCGCGCAGCCCGCCGAAGGCCTTGGAGACGCGCTCGAGGCGCAGCGCGAGCGGCTCGCTCAGGTCCGCCTCACTGGCAGTACTTGCACGGCGGGTAGTCGCGGCCGTAGAGCGGCCGCTTCATGTACTCGTCCGGCTTGTACTTCCAGAACTGGCTGACGGCCGGGTAGGTGGCGATCACGGTGTTCTGCAGCTTGCCGCCGACCCGCTCCACCTTGCGGATGTAGATGTTCTGGATGGGGTTGCCGAAATCGTCCACCTTCAACGGGCCGCGCGCGGACTCTTTGAGATCCACCCGGCGCAGCGCGGCCAGCAGCGCGTCCCGGTCCTCCGCCTTGCCGCCCACGGCCTTGATGGCCTCCACGATCCAGCGCGCGTTGGTGTAGGTGGCTTCCGAGTAGTACGAGGCGATCTTTCCCGCCGAGGCCTCGAAGGCTCGGCTGAACTTCGCGTTGGCCGGATTGTCGAGGGCCTGCGAGTAGTGGAGCGCGGTGATGAGGCCGAGCGCCTCGTCGCCCATTTGCGGCAGCACGGTCTCGTCGGTGATCGTCCCGCCGCCGAGGAGCGGCAGCTTGCCCTTGAGGCCGGCCTCCTCGTACTGCTTGACGAACTGGAGCGCCAGCCGTCCCGTGAAGAGCGCGAGCACGGCGTCGGTGTCGCGCCGGAGCTGCGCGAGGAACGGCGCGAAGTCGTTGGTGTTGAGCGGAGCCCAGATTCGCTGGACGATCTGCCCACCGCCCTCCTCGAACACCTGCTGGAAGCCGCCGATGATTTCGTAGCCGAAGGCGTAGTCCATTCCGATGGCGGCGATCTTCCGGTACTTGGTGTTCTTCAGCACCCAGTCGGCGAACGGGTGCATCGGCTGGCTGGTGGACCAGCCCGTGCGCACGATCCACTTCGCGGGCTTGCGCTGCGTGATGTCGTCGGCGGCGATGACCGGGTAGGTCGTCGGGATCTTCTGGGCGTCGATGTAGGGCTGCAGCGCGTAACCGACGTTGGCCAGCATGCCGCCGGTGAGGATCGAGATCTTGTCCTGCTCGACGAGCTTGCGCGACTTGTTGAGCGCGGTCGCCGGATTGCCCTCGTCGTCCTCGACGAGCACCTCGATCTTCCGGCCGGCGACCTGGCCGCCGATCTCGGCGAGGTAGAGCTGGTTGCCGTTCACCATGTCCTTGCCGATCTGCGCGAAGGGGCCGGTGAGCGGCGCGAGGAATCCGATCTTGATCGGCGCCGACTGCGCGGGTGCGCCGACGGGCGCGGCCAGCGACGTGGCGAGTGCCAGCAGGACGACCGAGGCGACGATGCGAATGCGGGTCATGAGTGGTCCTCCTTGCGATTTAACGGCGCGGGGCCCTGAGCGCGCCCAGCACGCCGCGCGGTGCGAACAGGATGACGCCGATGTACACGGCGCCCAGGATGAGCAGCCAGCGCTTGGTGTACACGCTGACGAAGTTCTTGAGGAACACGATCACGGCCGCGCCGAGGGCCGGCCCCGCCAGGGTGCCGGGGCCGCCGAGGGCGACCATGAGGAGCGTCTCCACGGAGGTGACGAGCTGCACGTCCACCGGGCTGACGAAGCCGTTGTACCAGGCCCAGAGCACGCCGGCGAATCCCGCGAACCCGCCCGAGATGACGAAGGCCAGGTACTTGTGCAGCCAGACGTCGTAGCCGAGGGCCCGCATGCGCGTCTCGCTCTCGCGGATGCCCTGCAGGGTGAGCCCGAACGGCGAGCGCGCGAGCGTGCCGAGCGCGGCCCACGCCAGCGCCGCCGCCACGAGCGCGAAGTAGAAGAAGGGCAGCGGCGCCGCCAGGCTCCACGGCAGCGCCAGGTCGGGACGCGGCACGCCCGCGATGCCGTTGTCGCCCTTGGTGAGCGAGACCCAGCGGAAGGCGAGACCCCAGACGACCATGCCGAGCGCGAGCGTGATCATCAGGAAGTAGGTGCCGGTGGCGCGGATCGCCACGAGACCGAACAGCGCCGCCGCCGCCGTGGCCAGCAGCACGCCCGCGACGAGGCACGTGAGGAAGCCGGCCTGACGCTCGGTGGCGAGGATGCCGACGGCGTAGGCGGCGGTGCCGAAGTACGCGGCGTGGCCGAGCGAGGGCAGGCCCGTGTAGCCCAGCAGGATGTCGAGGCTCATGGCCAGGATCGCCATGATGGCGACCTGGGTCAGCAGCGTGAGCGGATACGACGGCAGCGTCGGCGCCACGGCGGCCGCGGCGACGAGGGCGCCGACGCCGATCACGATCGGCCGGCGCCTCACACGCGTCCGAAGAGGCCGGTGGGCTTGAGCGCCAGGATCAGCGCCATCGGCGCGAAGAGCGTGAAGTAGGACAGCTCGGGGAACAGCGCCTTGCCGAAGTTGTCGAGGAGGCCGACGAGGAGCGAGCCGACCATCGCGCCCGGCAGCGAGCCGAGACCGCCGACGATCACCACCACGAACGCGTAGGGAAGAATCTCGAAATCGAGCCCGGGATAGACGCCGAGAAAGCCGGCGCCGACCACGCCACCGAACGCGGCGAGGGCGGCGCCGAGGGCGAAGATGCCGAGGGAGATCCGCGGCACCCGGATGCCGATGCCCTGCGCCATCTCCGGATCGTCCACGGCGGCGCGGATCATCGCGCCCACGCGCGTGCGGTCGAGCGCCAGCCAGAGGGCGGCGCCGACCACGACGGCGACCACGACGATGAAGATGCGGTAGACGGGAAAGCGCCCCGGGCCCGCGGTCACCACGCCGGCGAGCATCGACGGCGGCCGGATCGAGTACGGATCGCCGCCCCAGATCAGGAGCGCGAGATCCTGGAAGATCAGCGCGAAGCCGACCGTCATCAGCACCTGGCCGAGCGTCTGGCCGGACAGGCGGCGCAGGAAGAGCCGCTCCATCGCGATGCCGACGAGGGCCAGCGCCAGCGCGCCCGCCACGAGGGCGAGGACGTACGAGCCGGTGCGCCAGATGACGGACANCCCGACGTAGCCGCCGAGCATGAAGTACGAGCCGTGGGCGAGGTTGACCACGCGCATCACGCCGAAGATGAGCGAGAGCCCGCTCGCGAGCAGGAACAGGAGCGCCCCGTACGACAGGCCGTTGAAGGTCTGGGTGACCCAGAATTCTGCAGTCACAGGCGCACGGCCACACTCACAGGTGGAGCAGACGCCGCGCGTTCTCCGCCAGGATGCGGGCGCGGTCCCGCGCGGACAGCTTCATGCCGCGCACGACGATCTCGCGCGGCCGCGCCGGGCCCATGTCGAAACAGAAATCGCTGCCGATCATCACCCGGTCGGCCCCGACGAGGCCGACCAGGTACGACAGCGACGCCGGGGCGTGACTGATCGTGTCGTACGTGAAGCGCCGGAGGTAGGCGTCGAACCGGCGCTTCGCCACGCCCTTCGTCTCGGGCCGCACCCGCTGGCCGTGGGTGAGCCGGCCGACGAGGTACGGCATGGCGCCGCCGGCGTGCGGCAGGCAGACTTCCAGCTTCGGGAAGCGGTCCAGCACGCCGCCGAAGACGAGGTGCGCGGCGGCGACGGCCGTGTCGAACGGATTGCCGAGGAAGTTGTTGAGATAGAAACGGCCCAGGCGGTTGGCGCCGATCACGCCGAGCGGGTGCAGGAGCACGGGCAGGCGCTTGGCCTCGCAGGCGGCGAAGATCGGCGTGAAGGCCGGGTCCGACAGCTCGCGGCCGTTGATGTTGGTGCCGAGGTAGACGCCCTTGATGCCCGGCAGCGCGGCCGCGCGCTCGAGCTCGACGAGCGCGCGCGACGGATCCTGCATCGGAAGCGTCGCGCAGCCGACGAAGCGATCGGGGAAGCCGCGGTGGGCCTCGCTCATGGCGTCGTTCACGACGGCGGCGAGGCGCTGGCCGAGGTCGCCGTCGGCCCAGTACACCATCGGCGACGTCAGCGAGAGCGCGTGGACGGCCACGCCCACCCGGTCCATCGCGCGGCGCCGGCGGTCGAGGTCCCAGTAGGTGGCCTCGAGCGGCAGCGTGCGCGAGGCCTTCATGACGATCGACGGGCCCTTCGGGTCCGCACGGTCGATGCGCGCCTCGTGGGGCGCGCCCTCGCGCGCGATGAGGTCGAGATAGCGCTCGGGAAAGAAGTGCGCGTGAACGTCGATCGCGTCGGGCCGAGCCACGGCGGGGATTGTACTATGAGCCCACCGTAGTGCGAGCCGCCGGACGTCGCGGGGCCGTGGTGCGAGCCGCAGCCGCAAGGCGAGGCGAGCCTGTGACCCAGGCCCCGCCGTCCGAGGCGAGCCTATGAAATGACCGAGGAGGCTGCCGGTGAGACTGCCGCACGAGCGTTTCGACTACTCCGCGATCGTGGACCGCAAGCCGTGGACGCTGCCGAAGGGCGCGCGCATCGCCGTGTGGACGATCGTCAACGTCGAGGAGTGGGACATCGAGAAGCCGATGGCGCGCCAGTACCTCACGGCGCCGCAGGGCGTGGCCACCGTGCCCGACGTGCCGAACTGGGCGTGGCACGAGTACGGCATGCGCGTCGGCTTCTGGCGCCTGCACGAGGCGCTGGTCCGCCGCAAGATCCGGGCGACGACATCGATCAACGCCGCCGTCTGCCACTCGTATCCGCGCGTGGCCGAGGCGATGCGCGACGCGGGCTGGGAGTTCATGGGCCACGGCGTGAAGCAGGGGGCCATGCACGTGCAGCCCGATCAACGCGCGGTCATCCGCGACTCCATCCAGATCATCCAGAAGTTCACCGGCAAGAAGCCGAAGGGCTGGCTCGGGCCCGGGCTGACCGAGACGTGGGAGACGCTCGATCTCCTGTCGGAGGCGGGCATCGAGTACGTGTCGGACTGGGTCAACGACGACCAGCCATACGAGATCCGCACCGCGCACCGCCCGCTCGTNTCGGTGCCCTACACGCTCGAGCTGAACGACATCCCGACGATGGTNATCCAGCACCANNAGTCNTCGGCGTGGGTGCAGCGCTGCCGCGACCAGTTCGACCGGCTCCACGCCGAAGGCGCGAAGGGCGCGCGCGTGATGGCCATCGCCGTGCATCCCTACATCCACGGCGTTCCGCACCGCATCAAGTACTTCGAGGCGGTGTACGACTACATGCGCCGCCAGAAGGGCGTGTGGATGACGACGGGCGAGGAGATCTACGAGTGGTGGAAGGCCGGGCGCCGCTAGGTGGTGGCGCCGCGGCGTAGCGCCCACAGCGCGCCGCCCTGGATCGCCAGCATGACGGCGATGGCGGCCGCGAACGCCGGCGCGATGCCGGCGCGCTCGAGCAGCGCCGCCAGCACGAGAAAGAAGCCGACGAAGCAGTAGAGGCCCAGCAGGAGCCCGCGCAGCATGCCGGCGGCGCGCGCCGGCCCCTCGAGCGCGTGCGTGAAGACGACGAGGATCGCGGCGTAGATCGGAAACGGCGTCACCAGCCCCGTCAGCCGCGGCCCGAGATGCGACGCGACGCCCGTCAGCAGGAGCACGAAGCCCGTGCTCACCACCATGCGCGCCGGGATGTCCCACCAGGGCAGCCGCGTGCGGGCAGCCCTCCGCGCCGGCGCCACGCGGGGCATGAAGCGGCGACAGGCCAGAGCGAGGCGAGGGCGACGACGGCGAGCGGGACCAGCGAGAGCGGCAGCCAGCGGAGCGCCAGTGTCGAGAGGGCGAAGGCCAGACCGCCGGCGGCGAGGGCCAGCGGCCAGTGCGTGTGCCGCGCCGTGCGCGCGTAGGCCAGGCAGAAGAGCGCCTGCGACACGGTGCCGGCCATGATGCCGACGGCGGCGGCGGCTGCGAAGGCCAGGCCGTGCTCACGCGCGAGGAAGAAGGCGATCGGCGCCGAGGTGAGCGGCAGGCCGACGAGCCAGCCGCCGACGGCGGGGCCCCAGCGCCGGCCCGCGAGGCTTGCCGTGCCGATCAGGACCGGCGTGGCGACGAGCTTGAGGACGAGGCTGTCCAGGCGCGGGCTACTTCACGGGCGCGACGACGACGTCGGTGGGCGAGCCCTTCAAGAAGTTCTCGACGTTGTTCACCGCGCGCAGCAGCCCGTCGCGGACGACCTCGGCCGTCTGACCCGCGTTGTGGGGCGAGAGCACCACGGTGTCGAAGCCGAGGATCGGATCGCCCGGCTTGAGCGGCTCGTCGTGGAACACGTCGAGCCCGGCGCCGGCGATCTTCTTCGTGGCCAGCGCGTCCAGCAGTGCCTCGCGCTCGACCAGGGCGCCGCGGCCGGTATTGACGAGGATCGCCGTCCTCTTCATCAGGGACAGCTCCTTGCGGCCGAGGAACCCGCGCGTCTCCGGCGTCAATCGCAGGTGGAGCGTGACGAAGTCGGCGGCGCGCAGGATCTCCTCCTTGCGGCTCGCGGAGTCCTTGCGCGCGCTCCAGGCGAGCACCTCCATGCCGATGGCCGTGCCCAGCGCGGCCACGCGCGCGCCGATGGTGCCGGTGCCGAAGACGCCGAGCGTCTTGCCCAGACACTGGATCAGCATCTCGCGCGGCCAGGCGCCGCCGCGCATCTCGTGGTCGATCCGCACGAGCTTGCGCCCGGTCGCGAGCATGAGGGCGAGCGCGTGCTCGGCGACGGCGAAGGCGTTGGCGCCGGGCGTGTTGCAGACGGTGACGCCGCGCCGGCCCGCCGCGTCGAGGTCGATGTTGTCGGTGCCCGTGCCCCAGATCGAGACCATTTTCAAATTCGGGCAGGCGGCGAAGACGCCGTCGCTGAAGCGCGCGTGGGCGCGGATATTGATGGCGACGCGGGCACGGCCGATGCGCTTGATCAGCTCCGGCTCCTCGTCGGCGCCGCGCGCGGCGTAGACGACGGTCTCGCCGAGCTTGCGGGCGGCCTCGTGGGCCGCCGATTTCTCGAACACGCTGGGGAAGTCGTCCGGCACGGCGATGAGCGGGTCGGCCACTAGGCGCCCTCGGCGAACGCGGCTTGCGCGGCGCCCACGCCCGCGCCGGGCTCGCCCTTGTCCGCCCAGGTCGCGCAGCGCCATCTCCAGCGCCGACAGCGTCGGCAGCACGTAGTGCGGGCTGGCCGTGATGCCCATGGTGCCGATCCGCAGCGTGGAGGTGCGGATCTTGTCGAGGCCGGTGCCGATCAGGATCCCGTACTGCTCGCGCATGCGCGCGACCACGGCCGCCGGCTCCACGCCGTTGGGCGAGCGGATGCACGCCACCGTGTTCGACGCGATCGTCGGATCGGGGAACATCTCGAGCCCCATGGCGGCCACGCCCGCGCGCAGGGCGCCGCCGGCGATGGCGTGACGGCGCGCGCGGTTGGCGATGCCCTCCTCGAGGATCAGGCGCACGGCCACCTGCAGGGCGACCGTGAGGTGCGTGGGGATCGAGATCGGCTGCCGGCGCGGCGTGCCGTCGGGAATCTTNCCGCCGCGCGAGACGGGCACCCAGTTGTCGCGCCAGCGCAGCAGGTCGTACGCGTAGGACTGCGCCTTCTTCTTGCGCTGCTCCATGGCCTGCCAGGCACGCGGGCTCACGGACACCAGGGCCATGCCGAGCGGCGCCGCCAGGCACTTCTGCGAGCCCGTCATGTTGAGGTCCACGCCCCACTCGTCGGTGCGGACGTCGAGGCCCGCGATGGACGACACGGTGTCCAGCATGAAGAGCGCGCCCACCGAGCGCGCGACCCCGGCCACCTCGGCCGCGGGGTAGGTGGTGCCCGTCGACGTCTCGTTGTGCACCAACGTGATGGCCTTGGGGCGCACGCGCTCGGCCTCGCGGGCCAGCCGGTCCACGTCCAGGCGCGCGCCCCACTCGATCGGGAACTCGGTGGCGTCGGCGCCCACGCGGTCCATGATCTCGCGCATCAGCAGGCCGAACGCCCCGGCGCCGACGACGAGCACGCGGTCGCCCGGCTCGATGATCGACAGCGCGCCCGCCTCCAGCGCGGTGCGCCCGGAGCCCGGCATGATGATGACCTCGCTCTTCGTCTGGAAGACGTCGCGCAGGGCGAGGGTCGTCGGCTCCAGCACGCCCTCGTCGAACGAGCGGTCGTACTGGATCGCGGAGGGCTGGTTCATGGCCTGGATGACGGGAAACGGCAGCTCCGTCGGGCCGGGGATCATGAGCGTCGGACGCGTCTGCACCTGGGTCCAGTTGATCGTCGACGGCACGGTCATCTCCTCGGAGGGTCNGTCAGNGGCATNGCCAATGATCGACGCCGATTGTATCACCCCGCGATCACCGCGCCGTTTTCGNCGCCGACATGGTGAGCGGCGCTCCGCACGAGCCGCAGAAATTGGAGTGCGGCGGGCACGAGTGGCCACAGCTCTCGCACTCGAGGTGCGCCTCGGCGTGGCGATGGTGGATGATCAGATTGCGGATATAGGGGATCCAGGTGAAGGCATACGCGAAGATGAACACCGAGTCGCGCTGGCGAAGCGAGTAGATCAACAAGAGGACCGACCCGATCAGGCTCAGCCACCAGAAGGCGGTCGGCACCACGACGCGTCGCAATTTTTC
>JGI25384J37096_10000434_pt1 | contig 11983 bp, 8 predicted proteins | sample GraSoi013_1_40cm_4_FD_37096 | JGI IMG/M metagenome (IMG submission 37096)
CCCGCCGCGCCTCGGCCGCCAGCGTGTTGAGGCGGTGGTAGGCCTCTGACAGCGTGGTGCCGAGCGTCGTCACCCCGTGGTTCTCCATCATGATCGCGTTCGTGTCCTGGATGAAGCCGCCGACGGGCCCGACATCCTGCTCGACGTCCATGTGCGAGGGCAGCAGCAGGGGCGGCCGGCCCATGATCAGCGGGAACTCGAGCGACAGCACCCGCAGCTCCTTCACCGCGCGCGACGCGAACAGGGCGATCATCTCGTCGAGGTGGACGTGGATCACGGCGCCCACGTCCGGNCGCAGTCTCAGGATCTCCCGGTTGAGCTGGTGGCCCACGCTCGTCGGCAGCGTGCCGTANAGCAGNGCGCCGGTCGGCACGTCGGTGATCACGANNTTGNNCGCGGTGGCCTCCTCGAGCGAGACGCCGGCGTGCTTGGTGTAGACGACGCCGTGCTCGTGCTCGGGGTGNGGGACGCGGATGGCGACGTTGCCGAGCTGGTTGTGGACGTAGCCGCGCGCGGTGAGNAGGCGCGCATAGGTGAGGATCTGCTCGGCGACGCCCGGGTCGAAGCGCAGGGGCATCANGCTCAAGTATACTCTGTGACCGAGAGGAGCCCTATAAATGCGGACGTACTACGANATCCAGTTGGGCGATCGGACGGTCACGAAGCGCGAGCTGGCGGGCGANGACCTGGTCAAGGTCGGCCGGAACCACATCGCCAGGACCCTGCTCGAGCTGGGCGCGGCCACCGTGGACCCNCTGTCGCCGGCCAANCCGCTGATCTTCTCGGCGGGTCCCTTCGCCGGCTCGTCGTTCTCCAACGCCAACCGCACGAGCGTCGGCTGCAAGAGCCCGCTCACGGGCGGNATCAAGGAGGCGAACGGCGGCGGCACCTTCGGCTACGGGATGGGCCAGCTGANGATCGCCGGCTTCACCCTGCACGGCGCCTCGCCCGACTGGGTCGTGCTGCACTTCANGAAGGATGGCTCGCTCGACTTCGACGACGCCCGGCCCTACCTCGGCAAGGGCAACTTCGAGGCGAACCGGATGCTGCTGGCGCGCTACGGCAAGAAAGTCGCCACGGCGCTCTGCGGGCCGGTCGGCGAGTACCAGGGGCTCATCGCGGGCATCGCGTTCACCGACAAGGACCTGCGACCCTCGCGGCTGGCCGCGCGCGGCGGCGTGGGGGCGGTGCTGGGCAGCAAGAAGGTGAAGGCGATCGTGCTCGACCTCGACAAGATCCCGCCGTTCGCGGATCCCAAGAAGACCAACGCGTCCATCAAGGACTACAGCAAGATGCTGCTCGCCGANGGCATCGTGACGAACTTCTACCAGCCGCTCGGCACCATGGGCATGGCCGACGTGCAGAACCAGATGGGCGGGCTGCCCGTGCGCAACTTCAGCGCCGGCCAGCTGGCGGACGTGAAGGCGGGCGAGACGTTCAAGATGGGCGGCCAGTTCATCGCGCCGCTCAACACCGGGCGCGGCGGCGAGCAGACGCACGCGTGCATGCCGGGCTGCGTGATCCAGTGCAGCAACGTCTACGTGGACGCCAGCGGCAAGGAGATCGTCTCGCCCGTCGAGTACGAGACGCTCGGCCTGCTCGGCTCCAACTGCGGCCTCACCGACCCCGACGACCTCGCGGGGCTGAACGAGATCGCCAACGACATGGGCGTGGACACCATCGAGACGGGCGCCACGCTCGCCGTGTTGATGGAGGCGGGGCTCGGCCGCTTCGGCGACGCGAAGTTCATGGCCGCCTGCCTGCGCGAGATGATGCAGGGCACGCCACAGGGCAGGATCTGGGCGCAGGGCACCGCGCGTGTCGGGCAGCACTACAAGGTCCGCCGCGTGCCGGTCATCAAGAAGCAGGCGATCAGCGCCTACGACCCGCGCGTGGTCGAGGCCACCGGCATCTCGATGATGGCGACGGCGCAGGGCGCCGATCACACGGCCGGGAACCTGCCGCGGCTCAAGACGCGCGAGATGGATCTGAACGCGCTGCTGGAGCAGAGCCTGATCGCGCAGATCAACTGCGCGGCCACCGACTCGCTCGGGCTCTGCATCTTCGGCCGCAGCGTGACCGAGCCCAACACCGAGTGGCTGGCCAACGCCCTCAACGGCGCGCTCGGCACGAATCTCACCAAGGAGTTCTTCCCGGCGCTGGGGCGCGAGACGCTGAAGCTGGAGCACGAGTTCAACCGCCGCGCCGGCTTCACCGAGAAGGACGACGAGCTGCCGGAGTTCTTCTATTCGGAGCCGCTGGCGCCCACCAACCACGTCGCGCGCTTCCACGGGCAGGACGTCCACGGGATGTACGAGCGGCTGCCGGCATGACGCTGACCGTCGACAAGCCCGCCGAGCTGCAGCAGCACGTCGGCAAGGAGCTGGGGCCGTCGGACTGGATGACGGTGGACCAGGCGATCATCGACAAGTTCGCCCACGCCACCGGCGATCACCAGTGGATCCACGTGGACGTCGAGCGGGCCAAGAAGGAGATGCCGGGCGGCAAGACGATCGCCCACGGCTACCTCACGCTCGCGCTGGTGCCGCGCATGGCGCAGACGCTGGTGAAGGTCACCGGGCGCAAGCGCGGGCTGAACTACGGCAGCAACAAGGTGCGCTTCACCAATGCGGTGCCGGCGGGCTCGCGCATCCGGCTCCGGTCGTACCGGATCCGCAGCGTCGAGCCGGTGGACGGCAACGGCTTTCGCGTGACCTCGGAAGCGACGGTCGAGATCGAGGGCCAGGAGCGTCCGGCCCTCGTGGCGGAGATTATCGCGATCCAGTACGGCTAGGGCCGCGCCGACCGCTCGCGTCGGCTCCAGACTCCTCTATGCTGGAGCCATGCGTCTGCCCTTCGCGCCGCCGCTCGCGCCCATGCTGTCCAGCGCTGCGGATGCCTTGCCCGACGGACAGGGATGGCAGTTCGAGCCCAAGTGGGACGGCTTTCGCACGCTCGTATTCCGCGACGGCGACGAGATCCTGCTGCAGAGCCGCGACGAGAAGCCGATGAACCGCTACTTCCCCGAGCTCGTCGCCCCGCTGGCCGCCGCGCTGCCCGAGCGCTGCGTCGTCGACGGGGAGATCGTCATCGTCGGCAGCGGCGGACTCGACTTCGAGGCGCTGCTCCTGCGCATCCATCCCGCCGCGTCGCGCGTCAGGCTCCTGGCCGCGCAGTCGCCGGCCTCGTTCGTGGCCTGGGACCTGCTCGCGCTGGGCGACGAGGACCTCCGCGACGTCCCGCTCGCGACACGGCGCGAGCGGCTCGAGCGCGGGCTGGCGCGTGCGGCGCCGCCGGTGCATCTGTCGCCGGCCACGCGCGATCGCGCGCTGGCGGAGGACTGGTTCCGCCGCTTCGAGGGCGCGGGGCTCGACGGCGTGATGGCCAAGCGTCTCGACGCGCCCTATCGCGCGGGCGAGCGCACGATGATCAAGGTCAAGCACGCGCGCACCGCCGACTGCGTCGTGGCCGGCTTCCGGTGGCACAAGAAGGGCGAGCGCACGATGATCGGCTCGCTGCTCCTCGGGCTGTACGACGCGGACGGCGCGCTGCACCACGTCGGCGTGACGGCGGCGTTCACGAACACGGCGCGCAAGGAGCTCGTCACCGAGCTGGCGCCCCTGCGCGAGCATGCGCTCGAAGACCATCCCTGGCGCGACTGGGCCGAGGTCCAGGAGGACGCGAGCGCGACGGGCCAGCGGATGCCGGGCGCGACCAGCCGGTGGAATCGCGGCAAGGATCTGAGCTGGGTGCCGCTCCGGCCCGAGCGGGTCTGCGAGGTCGCCTACGACCACATGCAGGGGACGCGCTTCCGGCACGCCGCGAAATTCCTGTGCTGGCGTCCCGACAAGCGCCCGCGCGACTGCCGCTACGATCAGCTCGAGGTCACGCCCGCCTTCGAGCTCGAGCGCGTCTTCGGCGCGCGCTCGCGCTCGTAGCCGGGCGCGGCGTCAGACCCCCGCGCGCTTGAGCGTGAGCCCGATGTTCTCGGGCGACTGCTTGCGCTCGCGGCGGTCGATCTCGCGCACCGTCTCGACGACGGCGGCCGAGACCGGCGTCGGGATGCCCTTCACGGCCCTTGTCCACGACGAAGCCGTTCATGTAGTCGATCTCCGTCGGGCGGCCCTTGGCGACGTCCTGAGCCATCGAGGCCTTCCAGTTGCGCCCGCTCGCCGACTTGGGGGTCAGCATCTCGTCGAGCGCCTGCCAGGTCTCGCGGCGGCCGGCGTCGGCCCACTGCTCGACGGGCGCGCCGTTGATCTTGGGGATCGTGTAGCCGAGCGCGAGCCCGACGCGCGCGGACTCCGACGCGAGGTGGATCGTGATCGCGCGGCCGACCTCGCTGGACGCGATCTCGAACGAGCCGAGTCCCGACATCGCCTGCACGGGGTTGCCCATCGCGTTGGCGCAGAGCTTGGACCAGCGCTCGCCCCAGAGGTTGTCCGTGGCCTTCGCCCCGTCGACGACCTTGAGCATCTCCGCGATCATCTGCGTGCGCGGCGTGATCGTGCCGTCGTGCTCGCCGGCGCGGAAGACGTCGTGGCCGGTGGCGCCGCCCCGCTCGTGCCCGCGCTCGACCTGGCCCGCCTTCCACGACGCCACGCCGATCTTCGACATCACGAGGCCGACCGAGCGCTCCTTGCCGGCGACCGACGCGACGATGGGATCGGGCCAGCAGTTCTCGGCCGCGACCACGAACCCCTCGGGCTTCAGATGGCGGACGGCGAGCTGGGCCGCCCACGCCGTGTCGTAGACCTTCATCGCCACGAAGGCGACGTCGAAGTCGCGCGGCAGCCGCTGCGCCTCGTGCAGGTGAAAGATCGCCGGCCGCGCCTCGAACGGGTCGTGCGGCCCGGTGACCGAGATGCCTTTCGCGCGGACCGTCTCGACCTGCTCGGCCCACGGATCGACGAGCGTCACGTCCTGCCCTGCGCGCGTGAGGAACGCACCGAGGTAGCTGCCGATCGCGCCTGCGCCGGCGAAGAGGATCTTCATCGCACCGGACCTCCTTGTCAGGGCGCCGAGTGTACCACCACCGATTACCAGCGCGTGTCGAAGACCTCGAGGACGGGAGTCGCGCGCGGGCGGCGGAAGAGCGCAACAAGGCGATCCCCCAGCGGGACGAGATGCGTGGGTACGCCGGCGTCCGGCGGCACCGGCCGTCGCGTCGCCTCGGCTCGATCGAGGTCGACCAGCACGAGGGCCTCTTGGCCCCAGAGCGCGACGAAGCGGCCGTCGGGGCTGACGCCGGTGCGCCGGGCGACCTCCCGCACCGCGAGCGGACGCGTCGGACCCGCCGCCAGCCCGAATCGCCAGACGAGCGTGCGCTCGTTGACGTCGCCGACACAGACGACGTCGGCGGCACGGTGGTCGACGAGGTGACATTCGGCCGCGGTGGGCCAGACGGCCACGAGGTCCTGAGCGTTGCCGTTCAGTCGCCACACGCGCGTCTGCCGTCGGACGCCGCGATCGTAGATCCACGTCCCCCACGGCAGCCGCGCCAGCNTCGTGANACCGGCGATGGCGCGGAAGCCGCGGCCGTCGGGGAGGATCTCGACGGCCTCCGAATCCACGCTCTCCGTCTGGTCGACGGCCCAGCGGTACCGGCTGACGGCCGGTCCGCCGATCCTGCCGACGAGCCCGACGAATTCCTCGGTGTCGCCGTCGTAGCCGACCACCGCCCAGCCCGAGCCCCTGACGGAGGACACCGTGGGCGTCGTCAGCGGCGGCAGCACGATGCTCCAGTCGGCAGACGCGCTGGCCTCCGCGAGCTCGAGATGCTGCAGCCTCATGTGGGTGGCGGACTCGACGAGCGTGAGCGCGTTGCGCTCGTCGATGAAGCGAAGGTCGCGGCCCTCGAGGTCGGCTCGGCCACCCTCGAGCCTGAGGACGAGGAAGCGGTCGGGCGCGCGCGCCGCCTCGCGCGTCATCACCGCGGCCCGGGTGCCGACGGGCGAGACGCGCAGCACGCCGACCCGCCACGGCANCTCGAGCTGGGCCGTGCGCGNCAGCGTGCCGTGCNCGGTCTCGCCGACGACGGTCGGTCGCGACGTGAGGAGGGTGTCCACGAGCTTGACGCCGGGGCCGACGAGCGCGGCGGCGGCGAGCAGGACAGCGCCCGAGCGTCTCACGCCGCGGCGGGGCGTGGTCAGCAGCGCGGCGGCGAGGGCGAGCAGCGCCGCCCATAGGATCGGCGCGCCCCCGAGGAGATGCACGGCGACCGCCGGCCGCTTGCTCGTGCGCACGAGGTGCGCGACCAGCGGCCCCCACGTCAGCGCGACCACGAGGACCAGCGCGCCCATCATCGGGAGGTAGTCGGCCGGACGGCCGTCAAACGTACGCGGCTGCCGCGCGAGCCAGGCCGCCATCGCGCACACGAGCCCCGCGGCGGCCGCGTACGCGAGCGTCGGCCAGGTCGGGCTGCGCACGCCGAGATCGCCGGCGAAGACGAGCAGGCACGCGCCGGCGACTCCGGCGACGGCCGCGAGGGCGGCGCGGCTCGGGCGGATGATCGCGACGAACCCCGTGATGAGCCCGAGTGACAGCAAGCCCTCCACGAAGACGACGACGACCCCGAGGGCCATCGCGGTGAAGCGTCCGACCACCGCCGGCGGCTCGGTCACGAGCGTGTCGTGGGCGAGCCGATGCTCGACGGCGTCGAGCTTTCGTTGGAGCGCCTCCACCTCGGTGGGGGCGATCTGCACCGCGCGCGACGATCCGCTCCTGTCGCGCGCCACCAGCGACGCGCCGCCGCCCCACCAGAAGGCGCGCACCCGCAGCTCGACCAGCTCGTCGTACGGCACCGACCACCTCGACCTGGCCGTCTGGCGCAGAGTCTCGGGATCCCGCTCCGCCGGATCGCGCGCCTCCACCCACCACACCCCGTCGCGGTCGAGGACGACCAGCGACGTCGGGCGCGTGGTCGCGACGACCAGCGTGTCGTCGAACGGCATGACCGGGATCGGGGCCACGCGGCGAATCGCGTGCAGCCGGCGGGCGAGGCTCGGGTGCGACGAGCCGTGCTCCAGCTCGGAGCTCCAGCGCCGCGGCATGCGTCCGGCGATGGCCAGCTTCGTCAGCCCGCTGATGAGCGCCTCGGGGTCGTCACACAGCGCGAGCGCACGGACGTCGCTCTCGGTCTCGTGGGCCTTGTGACGCGAGGTCTTCCAGAGGAAGCCCGTGATCAGTCCGAGCGACCAGAAGGGCATGAAGAGTCCCGCGGGCAGCCGGTCGAGGGCGAGGGCGGCGCCCAGCGTCGCGGTGGCCACGAGNCCGTACGTGATGGCCGACACGATCCGGCAGCGNCGCCGATCGTAGTGCTCGAGGTGCGCGACTTCGTGCGCGAAGACGGCCGCCTGCTCGCGCGCGCTGAGCAGCTCCAGCGCGGGATCGGTGAAGAGCACGCTCGGCACGCGCGTGGACGGAAACGCGAAGGCGTTGACGAAGCGTCCGCCCGGCACCGGCATGTCGAACAGTCGAGGGCGCGTCGCCCGCGCGCGGTCGACGATCGGCTGCCACTCCGTTCGCCACGGCCGCGGGCGGGCCCGCACGAGCCAGACGAACGCCTCCGTGTAGCGCCACGCCCACAGGCCGAGCAGCANCGCGAGCGTGCCGGCGACGGGCCAGCGCCAGACGCCCGACGCCTGGATCACCGTCGGCGCGACCAGCAGGGCGAACCAGAAGCCGAGCCACGCGAGATGGAACCGGAGGTGCCAGAGCACGTAGGTGGCGGGCGCCCACCGCTCGTCGAGCACCACGCGGCGCGACGGATAGTCGCCGATCCAGTGGCCCAGCACGAGGCCGAGCACGGCGAACCAGTAGTACGACCCGGCCGCGAAGGCGAGGCACGCCGCGCTGAGCAACGTCACGCGCTGCGCGTGCTCGGCGCGCGCGAGGAAGCGCTCGGCAAGGGTGGGATCGTCGCGCTCGCGGACGAGGCGGCGCCCGCTCCACCAGGCGAACACGCCGGGGACGAACATGAACGCCAGGAGCGGCCACAGGCGGAGAACAGACATCGACGAACCACGTTAGGGTGTTTGGCGTCTCAGCGTCAATTCTGACGTGAACGCCAGTGATGACGTAGACTTACGCGCGAACGGGTCAGGAGGCCCTGCCATGGCGACCATGTTCCGTTATCAGCTACCCGTGGAGCAGACCGGCTGGACGCTCTCGGGCGAGACGCAGACGTCCTTCACCTGGGAGTACGAGGACGAGCGGTCCAAGCTGCTCGCGCTCTACGACAAGGGCAAGAAGCAGCAGTGGGACGCGGCCACCCGCATCGACTGGTCGCAGGACCTCGATCCCGAGAATCCCCAGGAGATCGACGATCGGCTCATCCCGATCTTCGGCTCGGCGATCTGGGAGAAGCTGACGGACAAGGAGAAGGTCCACCTGCGCCACCACCAGCAGGCGCAGACCCTCTCGCAGTTCATGCACGGCGAGCAGGGCGCGCTCATGGCCGCCGCGCGGATCGTGCAGACGGTTCCGGATCTGGACGCGAAGTTCTACGCCGCCACGCAGGTCATGGACGAGGCACGCCACGTGGAGGCCTACGCGCGGCTGCTGAACGAGAAGCTCGGCATCGCGTATCCGATCACGCCGGGCCTCAAGTCGCTGCTCGAGACGGTGCTGACCGACCGGCGCTGGGACATGACCTACCTCGGCATGCAGATCCTCATCGAGGGCCTCGCGCTGGCCGCCTTCCAGCGCATTCGCGACTTCGCCAGGAACCGGCTGGCCGCCTCCGTCAACGCCTACGTGATGCAGGACGAGGCGCGCCACGTCGCCTTCGGCCGGCTCGCGCTGCGCGACTTCTATCCCCAGCTCTCCGATGCCGAGCGCGCGGAGCGCGAGGAGTTCGTCGTCCAGGCCTGCTACCACATGCGCGATCGCTTCAACCAGAAGGAGCTGTGGGAGAACCTCGGCCTGCCCGTGAAGGAGGCCATCGAGGTGGCCATGGCCTCGGAGAACATGCGCATGTTCCGCAAGCGCCTGTTCAGCCGTATCGTGCCGACGGTCAAGGACATCGGGCTCTGGGGCCCGGGCGTGCAGAAGGCGTTCGCCGACATGGGCGCCATCGAGTTCGCGGAGGTCGACAGCGACGCGCTGCTCGATCAGGACAACCGCGTGGCCGAGGAGTTCGACGCCGGGGTGTTCGTCCGAAAGAGTCTCGGCTGACGGCGGGGACGCCGTCCGACGTCCCCGCCGCCGCCTGATCAGCGGATCGCGCTCGGCGCCACCGTCGAGCCCGTGAAGCCCTTCAGCTTCAGCGGCTGCATCACGAATGCGAACTCGTAGGCCTTCTTCGCGGCCAATTCGTCGAGCTTCATGATCTCCAGCAGGTGGATGCCGTTCACCACCAGCATGATCTGGTGGACGGGCAGCGAGATCTCCTTGTCGGGGTTCGGCGCCACTTCCACCGGCCAGTTGTCGGAGCCCACGAGCAGCGGATCCTGCTTGGCCAGCCACTCCGCCGCCGCCACGCCGATCCCAGGGCAGGTCTTCATGAAGCGCGCGTTGTCCTTGGCGAACAAGCGGCCCCAGCCCGTGTGGATCAGGACGGCGTCGCCGGGCCGCAGGCTGAGGTTCTGCCGCTGCAGCGCCTGCTGGAGGTCTTGCGGCGTGATCTCGTACGTGTCGCCCAGCATGTCCACGCCCTTGAGGGCCGCGACGTCGATCAGCACACCGCGCGTCATCAGCATGCCGACCTTCTCGATGCCAAGCTTCGTGAACCCCGTGCGCGTGGCGATCTCGTCGGTCTTGAAGCAGTTGTAGTGGCTGTACTCGATCGACTGGTGGGCGAAGCCATCGAACTGCGTGCCGACCTGCCCGATCTCGCTCAGGAGCACCTCTTCGTTGCTGCCGCGCCGGTTGGATTGCGGGTTCATGAACGTCCGCTTGACGTGGACGTTGAACTGGCGCGTGGAGGAGATCGGCATCTCCGACGAGAGGACGTGCCCCAGCTCGATGACCTCGCCGGTCTTGATCAGCTGCGCTGCGCGCGTGACGGTCGCCGGCTTCATGTGGTTGGCGGCGCCGCGCTCGTCGCCGGCGCCCCATTTCGACGGACAGCGCTGAGCGTCGGTGGGCGGGCGCCAGGACTGAGCGTGGACGACGGTGGTCGTGAGCCCGAGCGTCAGCGCCAGGGCGATACCGATAGTGGAAGCGCGCATGGGATCCTCCCGGGCGGCTTCATCGCCGCCGCGCGGGAAGGATAGGCGACCGGGGATTACTCGGCAACGGTCGGGTCCACGCGCGCGCCGACGTGGTCAGTGCGCCGGGGGCAGCGGCCCGAAGCGATAGCCGAAGATCATCTTGACGATCAGACGATCCGTGGCGGGCGTGAGCCCGGCGCCGACGCCGAAGTTCAGCTCCCAGCGCGGGCCGAGGTCGATGTCCAGGACGGGGAAGATCAGGTGCTGCTGGTCACGCGGCCGATCGATCCGGTCGATCGGCCCGATGTCGCCGTAGTACTCGAGGCCGGCGGCGACGCGCGGGGTGACGTCGTACGAGACCTTGGCGGCCGGCGTGAACCCGAAGCCTCGGCCCGAGTTCTCGCCCTTGAGCGAGCGCTCGAGCGCGGGATTGAACGCCCAGTACCAGCGGCCGAGCTTCTGATCGACGATCGGGCGGATCTCGAGNGTCCACGTGTCGGCGGAGAACGCGCGCCGCTGATACCCNGCCTCCAGCGACAGGCTCACGCCGACCGGCCAGTTCCACGACTCGGGCACGCGCACGCGCGGGCGAATGTGATCACCGACCCACTCCCACCCGCTCTCGGGCTGCACGCTCGTGAAGAGATAGAACCCGGTCTCGAACCACGGCGTGAAGCCGTGTGTCACCTCCAGCGTCTCGTGCGCCGCGCCCTGCGTGCGGACGATGCGGTGCTCGGTGCGCGTGGTGCCCGTGACGGCGGTGTTGCTGTGCAGCTCGAGCATGGTCTGGCCGGGCGCGGTCAGCTCGCTGCCGTAGACCTGGATCTCGAAGTTCCCCTGGGCCGGCGCTGGCGCCGGCGCCAGCAGCAGCGCCAGCAGTCCCGCGGCGGCGGCGAGCGCTTTCAGACGCCGACGCCTTCGGGGATGATGCCGTCCCACGCGGGGGTGCGCGTCGCATACGGCGGGTCCGCGGTCGGTCCCTCGCCGGCCAGCGTCGTCCGGCGCATGACGCGGCGATAGCGCTCCGCGTCCCACGGCCGGCCGCGGTGGAGCACGGCGCGGTTGTCCCACATCACGAGATCCCACTGCGTCCAGCGGTGCTGGTAGACGCACTCGGGCCGCGTCGTGTGGGCCAGCAGATCGTCGAGCAGCCGCCGCGACTCCGCGTCGTCCACACCTTCGATGTACCAGGCGTGCGAGCCGATGTAGATGGCTTTGCGCCCGTTGAACGGGTTCGTCCGCACGAGCGCCTGGCGGACGGGCGGCAGCTCCTGCTCGTGCTCGGGATCGAAGAGTCCCTTCGCGATCGTGCTGCGCGAGTACAGGATGCTGTGGACGACCACGCGCCCCTCGAGCCGGCGCTGCAGCCCGGCGGGCAGCGTGGCGTGGGCGTGGCGCATGCTCACGTACTCCGTCTCGCCGCCGGTGGGCGGGACCTCCCGTCCCGACAGCAGCGACGCCATCGCCGGGACGGGCTTGAACGAGCTGTCCGTGTGCCAGAGCTGGTTGCCGGACTGGTAGAGCATGCGTCGGTCGTTCCAGCCCATCAGCCGCTCCTCGGCCTTCGGGTCGACGTTCGAGAGATCCACCATGTTCTCGTGCAGGCGTCGCTCCTGGCCGATCGACTTGATGGTCGTCTCCAGCGGGCCGAAGCGNGTGGTGAACGCCATCTGTTGCGCGTCGGTGAGCCGCTGGCCGGGAAAGATCAGCACGGAGTATTCCTGGAACGCGTCGTGGATTTTCCGGAACGTGGCGTCGTCCACCGCGGCGGTGAGGTCGACGCCCTCGACGCGGGCGCCCAGCACCGGGTGGACCGGCGTGATCTGCAG
>JGI25384J37096_10000436_pt1 | contig 11971 bp, 10 predicted proteins | sample GraSoi013_1_40cm_4_FD_37096 | JGI IMG/M metagenome (IMG submission 37096)
ACCTCCTAGTCGAAGAGTGTTGGCGAAAGCAAATACTCCTAGTTGGGCTCACTAAAGACACGGCTGCCCGGGACCTGAAGAACCATGTCCTGCCTGTACTCTCTTCCAACAAGATCTGGTCCTCAGACGTCACCCAGCAAGATCTAAGCCGCATACCGAACACTGACCGGATGATGCTCCAGACCCTCAGCGTCTTTAACTACAAATCAATGAAAGTCCCTTGGTCGCTCGTAGAGTATGATTCAGCCTTTCTGATGATCGTGCCAGATTTCAAGAAACAGCCTGGGTTCGTCAGCGGTGCTATCAGGAACAAGATAACACCGGAGAGGCTCTTTCTGAAATCGTACATCCAGCTGTCCCAGACAGATATCGATCCTCAGCTCCGCAGTAATGTGCTCCTATTGGACAGATTATCCTATCCGGAGTTCGATTATCGTCCTGATACAACCCTCGCGTTCAAACACTCGTACGGCGCTGCAGAGGAATTGGTGAGGCCTGTCGTTTTTCGGGACAAGACGGTTACCAACGCAATCCAGGAACTCGTCATGCAGACGCTTTGCGCGATGACCAGTAATAGTATCCCTGAGCTTTTCGGCCATAACAAACCTCTGTTCATCGCTGACAAGGTCGCCAAGTGGCACAATGAGGAGATGAGGCGGATAATCGATACTACCGGCAAATGGCTTATGAATAATCCCAGCCTCCGACACTTTGTCTTTTACATGAGTACGTTCCGCGAGAGGAGAAGCGAGATTGAAGGTAGTCGAAGAGACAGCTTCTAGATATTTTACCAACTTCGACGGGCGCTTCAAAGCCCGTCTTAGTCAAGTCACACCGGCCTTCATGCCTGCCGCCACGCACGAGCTTACCGGCACATCCTCACGCTATGAGTGCAGGATCAAGGTCGAATATCACAAAGACATCATGAGNCTCATCGAGGAAGGAATGCTTGTCGCCGTACGCAATTTTAAGTCGAACCAACTCCAGCAAAGATACTCCCTGATGGTCATAAGCCGGGTCTGGCCCGAGCACTATGGGCTCAAAGGCCTCTCCGAGCACAGCTATTATCCGATGCAGTTCGAGATCATCCAACAATCCGTCCGTGACTGGGATACGAGCGACAAGTCAACAATGATGGTGCAGATCAGTGCTCTACCTATCAACTATGATCTGCTCATCGACGGCGATGGAGAACCGAAGTACGAGAAGGGATTCTCCTATCCGGTTATCGCCGCCGAAGCCAACATTCTGAACAGAGAGATGATCAGTCACATGTACAACAAACGGATCCTCGACAAGATCGGCTACAAAGCGAAGACGACAACAAGTGATGCGTACAAGGACCCGCGCTTCGGGACCATCCAGATGTTCGAGTCGATGGAGGAGAAGATCCCGATCTATCTCGATTTCGAGTCTATGGTCCGTTACCATTTCGGAATTTTCGCCTTCACTGGCGCAGGAAAATCAAACCTGCTAGCAAACACCCTTAGGCGAATCCTCCTCCACGCCCCAGAGATCAAGGTAGTCGTGTTCGATATTTCCAGCGAGTATCCCTTCCTGCTGATGGACCTGTTTGCAGACGAGAAGATCTCTTCGAAGATCATCCTCGAAAACCCTGTTTCCTCGGCGGACCAGTTCTACGTCAGCGTTGTCAAACCTCGAGACTACGAAAATGACGATCGGGTCCGGAAAGTCTTTGCAAGGATCTTCAGCCAGAAGAAGATCAGCTACTACCTCAAACCCGAATCGAAGATCCCATCTTACGGGGACATCTTGGACGAACTCACCAAGATGCGGGGAGACAATCTAGAAAAACCGCACTACATCAACGCTCTAGACCGGATACGGCAGTTTGTCAGCGATTACAAGCACGAGAACGAAAAAACAGATTCAACCTTCGTCAACGAGGAGTTCCTTATCGGTCTCGACCAGGCTGGACAGAGTGCGGTAAAAGAGTTCAGCATTTCAGACCGCAGCGGGGTATACTCTTGGGCGACATCTCGTCTCGCGCTCACAGAGAACATCAAGCGAGCTGACAAGGAGAGGAAGAGTGCAGGCGGGCTCGACATTGAGGGGATACGGGAGCTTGTGGAGAAAGAGTCCCGGTTGACCTGCATATCCATATCGGACCCGGTCGCGATCAAGGAACTCGTCATTCACCTCGCTCGCGAGTTCCTTCAGCGCAGGAAACGTTCTTTCAAGGTCAAGCCGTACGTTCTGTTCGTTTTCGACGAGGCTCAGGAGTTCGTCCCGGACCTATCCGGCTCGGGAGGAATTGACAAAGACTGCTCTAGAACCGTCGAGACATTGTTGCGTCAGGGCAGAAAATATGGTCTCGGAGGTTGTCTCGCAACCCAGAGAATAGCCTACCTCAACACCAACGCCCTGCAACAGTTGCACACATACTTCGTCGGTACGCTTCCCCGACCATACGATCGAACAGTCGTTAGCGACACATTCACTATTGACAAGCAGATTCTCGAGAAGACTCTGGAGTTCGCCCCGGGTGAATGGCTTCTATCCAGCTTCATCGCCACCGGCATGGAGAACGTACCGATATTCATCAGAGCAGATAACGCCGAAACCGAGGTCGAGAAGGCACTGGACAAGCTGGCTTAGCCGGGAAATCGCTGATAATCAGCCCTGATTTCGGATCTGAGCGGTGACCCCTAAGAAAACCCGTCACCCCACTTTCATGACCCCTGCGGATTCCCGATCGATCCAAGCCCGGATCAAGCTTCTATCGGCCAGACTCGCCCATAATCACGGCAGACAGCGGGTTGTTCTCGGAGGAGGGGGGTCTTAGCGATCGCGTCTCGCGACACAAGAGTGGTTGAGGGAAAAGTCTGGGATTCGAAAATCGCCTATTTTCAGCCCTATTCTCGATTCCAGCGCGTCTCCTTCAACTCTCCGGAAATTCGTTCGGGATTGTCGTCAACTTTCTGGTGCCAGCTGAACCAGAATTGTCGNCTGATCNGCCCGTCTCGCCCATTGTCCACGCCGGACAGGAAATGTTTTTTGGAAAATAGGGGTCTTAGCGACCGACCCTCGCGTCGCATGAGTGCTTCTCCGCTCGGGCGTTTCAAGGGACATAACTCTCTTTTAGGCCCAGATCATCAAACAACGCTTGATTCCCGTTGATGACCAATCCTGTTTGTACCTCTTGTGGCCAAACGCTGGTCCCTGGCAGCCGCTTCTGCGGCCGCTGTGGAGCCCCCTTGAGTTTCCAGGCCCCAAGCCAACAACCAATGGGCCAAACTCCCGGATGGAATACACCGTTCAGAGGAACACAGTATATCATTGACCAGAAGATCCTCGCCATCAGAGACACCTTCGGTATCAAGGACACAAGCGGAAACCTCCTCGCCTACGTCAAACAACAGCTCCTAAGCTTCGGACCAAAGTTCTGGTACGAAGCAGCAGACGGCACACGCCTAGGCGAAATCCACGGAAAGATCATCGCCATCAGACCCACATTCGAGATCTACAACGCCCAAGGCCAACTGCAAGCCGTCATCAAAAAGAAAATCCTCCAACTGATCGGGTCCCAGTGGTGGATGGAAAACGCGTCAGGACAAGAGATCGCCAAAGTTCACGGAAACATCCTAGAACATGACTACAAGGTCCAGACAGCTGATGGGTCACAGATAGCTCAGATTCACAAGAAATGGGTTAGCGTACGCGACTCATATTGCGTCGAGATCCAGAACCAATCGTTCGACCCCTACCTGGTCCTCTCCTACGCCATATCCATGGACCACGCAGAAAAGAAAGAGGATCACCACTCCGGCCTCAGCCCATTCTAGCCCAATCNGAGAGCCGAATCGAGGCAAAGAGGAAGAGTATTCTACGGTTCTGTCAACTCTTCTGTTGGTTGACTTGCTCTCATCGACTCCGGGGATTACCGTCGTCGTCGGGTTCCCCGTCACAGCTTCAACTGAGAGCCCGTCGGGGCCGAACCTCAGCCCTCACGTAGCCGGCAATACACCGGGCGAGCTTCACGCATTGCCAGGCGAGGGTTTTACGCTTTGTGAGGCAACCTCCTACCCCGCATCACCGCTGCTCGGCATTCAGGCCAGTGCCCACCTATCGCCATGTGCGCAGCGGTAATTCGACGACCACCTGTAGCGGAAACTATGGATTTGAACTATTAAACAAGAGAGCGGCGAAAACTAATCGAAGAGTTGAGGTTCGTATTCTACTAACTCGTGACCGTCGGGTCTTAGAAGATTCAATGGACGAGATCAGGCGGATCAGCTGTAGGGGCAACTGACTAGTGCGCCCGAAGATTCTCGTCGAATACGTGCTCCTCATCGCCTGGGCCACAATTTCCATCATAGTAGTTCTAGCGTTTCGTCAATCGACGTACACGGTTGCCTTTTTCACCTTCGGCGCAGTCATCGCCGCCTCCCTCCTTATCGCCTGGGCCGCAGAAGCTTCCGAGTTCTCCATCAGCAAAGGACTAGCCCTAGCAATCGTGGCTATCGTCCAGACCATTCCAGAATACTTCGTGGAGGGCACCATCGCCTGGAAAGCGGGCAAAGACCCGTTGGTCTGGGTTCCAAACGTGATCGCCAACTTCACGGGGGCCAACCGATTGTTAACCGGACTCGGGTGGCCTTTGATACTATTTACTTTGATGGTTCAGAAGAGGCGAAACGGACAGGCGGGCCCGACTAGCATAGCGCTGCGGAAGGAGCAGAGTGTCGAACTCATATTCATGCTCGGCTCTTCACTATACTACTTATTCGTCATAATTCGCGGCGAACTATCACTTCTCGACTCGATAATCCTCGGCCTCACGTTTCTCGGATACATGTGGCTCCTCTTTCGATTGCCTTCAGACAAAGACGAACCGGAGGAAATCCTTGAGGGACCATCGCGGGCGATCGTGAACTTGAAATCGGTTTCGCGAAGAGTCGCTGCCATAGTGGGNCTCTTCATCTTCGCCGCACTAACATTCGTCTTCGTCACAGACGCGTTCGTCGAGTCAATTAGGACTATCGCCGATNCATTCTTGATCGGGTTACTGGGCTCGGGAGCAGTCTTCTTCTCGATCCAGTGGATAGCTCCGGTGCTTTCAGAGTTTCCAGAGAAGGTCACGGCGTTTAACTGGGCTCGCACAATACGACTCGCACCGACAGCCCTCCTCAACTTCATCTCCTCAGCGGTAAATGAGCTAACCGCGCTCGTTGCATTGGTTCCAATAGTATTTGTGATCAGCAGAGGGGCAACCGGAGGAGTTCCGGTTGGTCAGCATGATGTCGAGATATTCCTGACAGTGGCTCAATCTCTCTATGCGTGTGCAGCGCTCCTCGACCTTGAATTCAACACTTCAAATGCGATCATCCTCTTCGTTCTTTGGGTGGCTTCGACCGCGATCGTGGAGATCAGATTGGTCGTGGGAATTGCTTACTTGATACTGGCCATAGTAGAGGTTGTCATGCAGCGCAANAAGATTGTCCTCTTCTCAGCTTTCCGTCAAACAATGAGGGACAAGATCTTNAGAAAATCCCACGAGGATGCGTGAGCTAGTCGTGTACTACAAATCGTCCAGCGGGCGGGAGTTAGCGAGTGATTTTGGGTCAGCGCATCGGACGATACTTTAGGGTCTCCGCCTTCTGTCGTTCCCGATCTTTCTCTGCTGTTTTCTCCGCTAGTTCCCTTTCGACTCTTCGCTCTTTTTCTATCGGGATTAGCTGGTTCATTTTTTCCACCAGTCTCTCAGCTTCTAGAGGTTCGAGTGGAATGTGAATATCNCTTCGATGTGGAATCCTGATATTCACGTTTCCCGAAGGCTCAACCGTCACTTTCTCGATCTGCCATAGATGCACGTCCAAGGGAACGATCGTCTGAAACATCCATCCAAGAGTGTCCCGCAAAGCAGTGCGGTTCCCGACGAGCCTGTCAATCTCCGCCCGGGTACCCTCCTTCAAATCAACCTTGAGCATGTCAGAAAGGAGCTTAACGTCAAAGTAAGGCTTATCGATCAGGAAGATCACTGGCTTATCCGGCAAATCGGACACTCGAACTTAGCCAACGACTCGGTTCGTATTTATTCTTATACGCGGACGATTGACCGAAAAAATATCTCACTAAATGTTTCCGATAATGGGCTTCAAGATAAGTAGCATTACGGCGAGGATGGAACAGAACAATCCCGCGATGAAAGAAAGGGCGCTAGAGGTCCACAGTTTCTTTCTTGTAGGATAAATTGTGTAGGAGAATACCGAGAACGCTGAAAGAAGAAAGCCCATTGCACCCGCTAATAGCGTGTAGTTCAGCGTAAGCCCGGGAGCGCTCGAAAACTGCAGGACCGCTAGATCAAGACCAGCAAGTGTCGCTGGATAGCAGGCGTTGACTATTGGCTTGATGAATTTCTCTTCAAANTCCTCCATCATACACACCTGATCTTCCTTTTGCCGTTATGTTCGCTTTAGCNTTTGTGAATTCACAATTGATTGAAGGTTGGTGGACCGGGCGGGATTTGAACCCGCGGCCTTTCGGTCACTCNAGATCGATAAACGATCTATGCGAACCGAACGTTCTTCAGCCCAAGACCTGTCAGGTCCTGGTATACCAGGCTGAACTACCGGCCCAGCAGAATCGCGCCGCGTCCTATCGAAGCCTTAAGACTTTGGAGAAACCGGAGAGGATAGAAAGTCGGAAAATCTTAATACACATCTTTGCCTCGCTCGCTAAATTCGTTGGGCCCGTAGCTCAGCACGGTAACGTTGGCTTTGGACAACGCCAAGGAGCACACGACTGATAATCGTGGGGTCGAGAGTTCAAATCTCTCCGGGCCCATCAGCTAACGTTCCCACTAACCCGGCGATTGAAACTACCGAAACCTCCGCTTCTAAGTAGAACCTATACTTCTCAACCAAGTATGGCGGAGTTACGACTATTGCCTTCTCGAGAAGAGATTCCTGATTGAGCAATTCGAATTTTTTCGATCAGCTTGCAGCTTTGATAGAGGCCTTAGGCTCGCAAGTACATTCCACGTAAATTCGACCTATCCTAAAATCGGGCGCGATTCTCCGAATCCCAATCCTGACAATTGGTTCGTATTCTACGCTGAGACCTGATTGTAGAAGCAGTTCGTAAACGTCCTTCTCAAGCTNATTGTACATTAGTATTCCATTTGGACCGGTCACGTGACGTCGAGGGTTCCTGTTGCTCTTCAGAGAACTTGCAGCCCCGATAGAAGCAATATAGGTCATGTGATCCACTGAATTGGAACGCCCGGCGCGTCTCCCACCTTTCACTCGATCTTCGAGTGTAAGATTACATNCGTATCTCGCGATTTTCTTAANGCCACCTTTCGTTTGCCCCCAGCTTGGAGGTCGAAGTGTATGTGCAAGATCGCTAATCTCTTCATCACTATTTTCGCAAATTACTTCGACAACGTCCAACGGAGGGAGGCATTGGCCAAGATACCACTTCCTGAAACCTCTGAAACCAAACGGACGACTCGTCAAATTAGACAGCCGCGTGTAGTAGTCTTTCCAGCTTTCCCCGCCACCTTTCGAAACAAGGAAAAATCTCCGTTGGAGTATGGAGGAGCCAAAATCAACCCTGCATAGCTGCCGGTTAGAGAACTTGAGAAGCGATGGACGCAATTCTTGAGAGTCGCTCTAGTTTGAGACCTTGATTGAACAGAGAGGTCGCTGAACGTGTTATCTTAAGTCCAAGAGCACACGGCTGATACACAAACCGTTTGGAGACCGTGGGGTCGCCGGTTCAAATCCGGCCGGGCCCACACCAAAATTCGGGAATTCGTTCTATGAAATCTTGGACTGTGGCCACCTCAACATGAGGCTCAAGGTAAGACGTGTATCTGGGCACCAGTTTCGGAAGAGTCACCAATAGGCACTTTACAGACCCAAAGCACCCTCTTAGCAGTCTGAATTTCTCGCCAAGGCGGCGGGCNTTGACTCTAACTTGGCNGTCGCNTGTACACTCGATATAAGTACTGCCTACTTGAAAATCCGGAATAAGTCTGCGAAGGCCCACCTTGATGACTGGTTCGTAAATCACTTCTAAGCCTTCGCGAATAATCCTCATCATGACTTCTCTCTCCATGTCATTGAACATCCGAATCCCGTCTGGCCCAAAGACTTGCCTGTGAGGATTCCCATGGCTCTTAGCGGAGTTTGAACCGCCAATAGAACCAATGGTTCTCAAGTGACTGATACTCTGCGATTTCCCCGTCATTCGTCCACCCCTAATCCTGTCAGATAGGGTCAGATTACATNCGTACTTTGCGGCCTTGGTCAGTCCTCCCTGTCTCTGACCCCAATTAGGACTTCTCAGAGTCAACGCCAGCTTCTTGGGGTCTCGACCTGTCAGGTGGCAGATCAATTCGACTACCGTAAGCGTCGGCAACGCTTGGCCCAAGCGCCATCTTCTCAATTGTCGAAAACTAACCCTGGCATGCCCGTTTTTGCTCAGCTCGTCGTAGAAGTTACTCCAATTCTTGAATTGCTGCTTTGTTTCGTCGAAAAACCATCTCTGAAGGGTGCGACTCACGAACTTCAAACGGAGCTCTCCGCGTTCGCAATAGTGGCCCGAGTATCCAGGAACTTTATCTGGTTCCATGCTTCGCGCGAGTATGGCTCTATCGAATCGAACAAGTCATAGAGCTCGGTGAAGGTAAACATAACGGCCTCTCAAGAGAGGCTTCTGAACTTTCATACCTTGCTGTTTCCTCGCTCGCATGGCGAACTTTGACCGGAGCCTGTCGACTGTGTTCAAATCTCTCCCGCCCACCACTCTGGCGGTGAACTAGCGGAGGCCCGGGAAACGCGAGGCCGCCTTGAAGTTCCATCAGTATGCTGTCCTTGAGAGCCTTGAGCACAGCTGGTAGCTCGTAGCTGTCATCGTCTTCCGGACCTGCGTAGATTCTGTGTGGCTCTGCGGTCGTTTGTCGCGGCGGAAGGTAGTTTTCTGGGTTGACGCCAAGGCTTTGCAGTATTTGTGTTGTGAACTTTCGTTTGTATTCTGCTTCGCGGGGTTGTTTCGAGATTCCCAGGTCGGCTTTGTTGTAGATGTCTCTGAGGAACTCGATGCCCTTTGATCGTATGTCATGGTAGGTTGAGCTTCGATGTCCCAGCAGGTACTCGGCGTACTCTGGCTGAACCCCTAGTGCTGTCAGCTCTGTTCTGAACCACCTGCGTATCGAGTGTACTCTGAGGGAGCATCCTTGTTTGGGTTCTTTTAGTCCTGCTTTGTGGTAGAGATTTTGACAAGTTTGCCGATCTGCTTTTCGCCTATTGGCCTTGCTTTTCGCGAGTCGTGAATGTCCCTTATTAGAGGAGTGTCGTCGGTTATGGTCTCTGGGGGAATCTTGCCGTCCGGAGATCCACGCCTCCGCTGTTCAAGGTAGGCTCGAAGTGCGTTAACTGCCTCTTCCCCGAGAAAGGTGTCGTAATCGGCATAGTGTCCTTTGACGATGTCTGCTTCTACCGAAAATCGCCAGCAACAGTTGATGAAATGATCTACTTCTACGGCTGACCATCTGCAGTTATCCGGCATATATTGAAATCCGAGAATATCGGGTTTCGAAAATATCGACAATCTAGGATATCAATTTTTTAGTGCATCAACAGAGTTATTCGGAGGAAAAAATTGTCAACTGCCAAAAACCTTCTCAACCGACCAAGACTCACCAAGATCATTCCCGCTGTTCTAACGATCGCCCTCCTCACTCTCCCAGGTGTCTTATCGCACAGCGTCGTGAGGGGTGACACTACCACCTCCTCCACGGAGCAGCTCATAACCGAGTACTCTGCAGCTTATATCGGGCAGGTCAACGTGGCTGGTCTACCCGCCCCAACCGAAGGTACCCTCACTCCCCTGAGCCTGCCAGATCTGTCCGTGTCAACCCAGGCACAGTCAGTGACTGATCCGGCAACGATAGTGACGCCGGGTTCCCAGTCATTCATACACATCGTGAAGAACTTCGCAGGAACCCCTGGAACTAACCCTAACCCCTGCCGTTGCTCACCTCCAGACATGGGCCTCGCAGCAAGCTCCAAGTTTGTCGTGCAGATGGTGAACCTTGCAGGCACAATCTGGAAGAACAATGGGGTAAAGGTTACGACCTTCTCGCTCTCCGACTTCTGGTTCCTCCCGGTGAGGGGAGGACCCCTCGGAATCGGAATGAGTGACCCTCAGGTGCTCTACGACGCAGCAGCTGACAGGTTCTACGCGTCCATCATCGACACCTTCGACGTTAACAGGGTGAACTTCGCCGTCACGGCCACAAATGACCCTACTGGAGCTTGGTTCATCTACCGTGTGATAGCGAACTGCAATCCAGTTACACCATACTCAAACTGCTCGCCTGCCTCATCCAATACGCTCCCCGACCAACCCTACATCGGCTACAGCAGTGACAAGTTCCTGATCGCGGTTAACGACTTCGACACAACCTCAGGTCTCTTTATCGGAGCGCAATACTGGATTCTGAACAAGGCTGAGATGCTCTCCGGATGCACCGCCCCAACGTCATGCCCTGGAGGCCGGAATATTGACGCCGTGACCAATCTTGTCACTACGACTAATAATTTCTGGGCAATACGACCGGCTCAACACCTCAGTACGACGTCTACTGCTTACATGGCGGAGAACTGCCTCACGCTAGCAGGAGCCTTCATAACAAACGCCTGCTTTGGTACACCGGCTGTCCCGCCTGGAAGCGGCGGCATAAACGTCTTCAAGATCACCGGCACGCCACCAAGCGCAACCACTGTCATGGTTACAACGGTCCCCGTCGCCCAGATGTCCTTCCCGGGTAGGGCTGACCAGCCTGGCAACCTGGCCAGTCTGGGAACCAACGACGCGCTTCGCATGCAGAGCGTTGTCTGGAGAAACAATGTACTCTGGACGGCCTCCCACGAAGGTTGCACGCCCACAGGAGATAGTGCTCGCACCTGCGCTCGCCTCGACCAGATAGACACAACAACATTGCCTGCCTGCCCGGCCTGTATGGCCAACCAAGACTTCGACCTAGGCTTCTTCGGGGCCTACGTCTTCTACCCCGCTCTGAGCACGGACTCGAGCAACAACCTTGTTCTCCTCTACGGGCACTCCTCCCTCAGCCTCTTCCCGACCCTCGAAGTGACCGGACAACTCGCCACTATGCCCTCCGCCACCCTTGCACGGTCAGTACTACTAATTGCAGGTACGGCCGCGGACCTTAGCACGCGCTGGGGAGACTACTTCTGGGCAGCCACGGATCCCGCCACACCGAACACGTTCTGGGTCTCAGGTGAATACAGGACGGTCAGCCTCTTCCAAGGCTGGTCGACACAAGTCGGAGAAATATCATTCCAATAGCAACTGACCATTCCCAAATTTCCTCCCTTCTTTTTTCCAGTTAAGATCTACAGAGAACTTTGCAAACCGTTTGTCAAACCCACCGGGCTTGATTTCTAGGAAAGGATTTCCAGAGTGTAAGTGCTTCCGTTAGATGAATCACTGCTACGTTTGCCTCTTTCTCAGAAAAAAACCGGGGTAGCAGCCAACGTCTCAATTGGGCCTCTCCAATTCAATGGTAACCTTGTGAACCCGGGCGGGCCGACCAATGCACTGCAGGGTTCCCGCCAGAGTGCTTTCCCGAAGATGAGTAGGATGCCTACTGGGAGACATCTGCAACGATCAACCAACTGTTTCAGAAAAAAAGGGGGGGTGGGGGGGCGTCTCAGTGTTTGCGGGGCCGGCGTCGTTCACCACTGGCGGTCCGAATCTCTCCCGGCCCACCAAAGATTTGCGAACTACGATTTGGCGCCGAGCTCTTGGAACGCGTACTCCAACGCCTGATTTGGAGCGGTGTCGAAGTCTGGAACCCTCTTTAGCAGGTCGGGAACTGTTCGCAGGTTGAAGTCTTCGGCGTGGATGCTCTTCTTCAGATCTTTGGGGGCTAGTGGAAATGAGACTGGAGCGCCGGGTTCAGGTCGCAGAGAAA
>JGI25384J37096_10000444_pt1 | contig 11935 bp, 10 predicted proteins | sample GraSoi013_1_40cm_4_FD_37096 | JGI IMG/M metagenome (IMG submission 37096)
GCAGCAACTGTTGCGCCAGCCATGGGCACGCGGAAAAGGATTCCGGAATTTGGGGGCTTACCACTGGGGGAGACGGACATTCGTACCTCCAAACGGTGAAAACCTTGAAAACCTTTGCTCAGACTGTGCACCGTGTGTGAACTTAGTGACGTTCCACATGCGTAACGCGGCCTTGGAGGACATGCGCTAGGAACGCTGGAAGGGAGTTCCGGCGTGCGCCAGTTTGGCAGCGATGTCTGCCACCGTCAGTGACCGCGGTCGAAACGAGCGGCAGTGAGAGTGCCTGTGCGACCCCTCTTGGCGAGTGCCGTCGCGCGAATAGATTTCACCCGGCGTAAAGGAGGAGGCGGGGCCCACAGTCTGTGTCAGTTTCAATAGGCCTCTGTCAATGCCTCGATCATCTACCAAATGGACGAATTTGCGTAAATAGCTGAGCTGAAATGAGATTTCGGGTGGCACATCGGTTGCTGCAAATCTTTGCACAGCCGTTCAAACTTCCGTTCCTGTGGGGTGCGCCTCCTGATTCGCCGGCCCCAATGGCTTGTAGGCCTCGGTCTGGTCGTAGGCGCAGTCTCCTTTGTAGCAGCCCCTGGTCGCGCCGGGATCCTCGACGCCTTATGGACGGCTCCTACCACGAATACCGACGGAAGCCCTTTGACGGATCTGGCGTCCTATCGCGTCTACTACGGAGCCTCTAGCGCTCCCTGTCCCGGCGCCTTCTTTTTCCAGGTTGCGTCCTCGACGCCGAGCCCACCTCCCAACCAGACTGTAACCTTCAGGCTCACGGGGGTCTCCGCGGGCACTCTCTACAACGTTTCGGTCACGGCGGTGGACACGAGCGGCAACGAGAGCGTCTGCTCGACCCTCGCGAGCGCAATCGCGCGAATCGATTTTGGGGTGAGCCCGACCGGCACCGTGAATTTCGGTGCGGTCAACTTGGGGGGCTTCGTAGATCGAGTCTTCGCGGTGTCAAACACGGGCGGTGGAACCGTGTCCGGGACCGTGTCGACCTCCGCCCCCTTCAGCATCGTCTCAGGGAGTCCGTTTAGCCTCGTGGGACTCGGGGCTACCCAGACCGTGACGGTGCGCTTCATCCCGATCACATCGGCCACGGCCACGGTGAATCTCAACGCCAGCGCGGACGGAGACACCGTCTCACGGATCCTGACCGGTACCGGCATCGCGCTGGATACGACACCGCCGATCGTCGCGATTACCTCCCCGACCTCCGGTTCGACTTACAGCACGAGCAACCCACTCCTGGCACTGGGAGGGACGGCGTCAGACAACGTTGGGGTGACCCAGGTGGCGTGGGCGAACAGCATGGGCGGCAGTGGAACCACGAGCGGGACGACGAGCTGGACGACAAGCCGGATCGTCCTTCGGCTCGGGACAAACGTGCTCACGGCCACGGCGAGCGACGCCGCCGGTAACATCGCCACGGCCGGCTTGACGGTTACGCTGACGCCATTTACGTTCACCGATGATCCTCTCATGGCTCAGAATACGGTCATCCGGGCCTTGCACATCACGGAGCTCCGGGCGGCGATTGATACCGTCCGCGTGGCGCACGGGATGGCGATGTTTGCGTGGACTGATCCGGCGCTCACGCCTGGGAGCATCCCGGTTAGTGTCATCCACTTGATCGAGCTCAGGAGAGCGTTGGATGAGGCCTACCAGGCCGCGGGCCGGATGACCCCCGCATATACTGATCCCAACCTTGTGGCTGGGGTGACGGGGATCAAGGCCATTCACCTCAACGAGCTCCGGACCACGGTCCGCGCCCTCGAGTGAGGAGGGCCGGGCAGCACTGTGTGCTGGTGTGCGGCAGCAGCTGTGGCCAGCTCTTCTCAGGAAGCTTGTCGAATTTCCGGAATTCATCCCTGAGGTGTCTACCCGTACACGATTACGGGAAGAACCCGATCGGAGGTCCTGGTTCCTCACTAAAGAATCCTGGGTGGGCGAGGACCGGAGGCAGTTCGTGCCCCTTCTGCTTATCATCGTCTCGCGCGCGAAGCCGGCGCAGCAAGCCTATCTGAAGCACGTGTTCGGCAGCCAGACCGAGGATGTGATCCTCGATCGTCGGGTGGGCGAGCGCCGCGAGCGCTTGGCGCGAGCGGTGCCCGAGAGGCGCTGCAGCGAGCGGCGCCAACGCGACATTACCAACGATCTCCAGGTGTCCGGCTGGGCGCTGGTGCGGCGTTAGCTGCGCGACCCTTCACCGACACCGCGCCTTGAACGCCTTTCCCGCAAGCTTCTTGCCATTATCAAGAATCTTCGTGATGAAGGCGTGAGCGCGGATGGGCGCATAGAGTAAACCGGGCAAACGATCGTCTGCGGCGGACCATGCGAACTCCAGCGGGCTTCGGAACGAGCGCAGATAGTCAGCGACACGCAGGCGGCCTCGCAAGATTTCTTGGAATGCCGCCGGCACGTCTGCGCTCATTCGCACCCAGCGAACGCCGGAACGCCCACGGATTTCCGGCACGCGGTCTCCAAGCATCATGCGCCAGAGCAAGTAGGGATAATCGACACCGGCACGGTGACACAACGACACCCACGTCCAGACTCGAGGATTGAAGTCGAGGAGTTTGTATCGGCGGTCGCGACGATCGTACTTGAACTCCAGTTCGCCGAGACCCGTGTAATGGATGGCGGCCAGGATGCGGTGCGCCGGTTCCTCGATTTCGGGTACCTCAACGGTCTCGACGAAGCTGCTCCCGCGGCCGAAGTCTATCGGGTACTGGCGCGTCCGCCTGGCGGTGAGGGAGGCGACCGGCCTCCCCTCCGAACACAGCGCGGTGAAAGAGAACTGCGCTTCTCCTCCACCCGGGATCATCTCCTGCACCAGGATCAGCTCTGGCGGGACCAGGGTCCGGGCCTCTCGGTAGCGCGCAAGGAGACGATCCCGGCTTTCCGCGGGCCAGGCCTTGTCGGCGGTGAATCGGTTGGCATTCGCCTTGACGGCGGGCTTCAAAATCACCGGGAACCGACCGTCGACGGACTCGAGATCCGCTTCGCTGGCGGGACACAGCGTCCACGGGTGGTCGACCGATTCCTGTGCTGCGAGCTGGTAGGTCAGGCGCTTGTCGTATGCCCAGCGCAGAACGTCCCAGTCGGGAGTCGTGACACGGAATCTAGTGGCCAGCTCGCGGCGAAATCTTGACAGGAACGCTGCGGGTTCGTCCGCGGTCGGAAACAACGCCCATCCATCGAGGTGGTGCTCTCGCGCGAGGCGGAGCAGGTATTCGACCTGCTCTTCCGGGCTTCCTGTGATCCACGGAAGGGTGCGTCGCGTGTACCGGGAGAGCGTTGCCAGCCGATCGTTGCCGGTGGTCATCACCCAGACCGGGATGCCGCGATGCCCAAGGCTCCCCGCGATCGACAACCCACGGATACCGCCGCCAATGACGAGTGCCCCGAGGCTGTTCGCCCCGCTGGGCGCATTCGCGGCGATCGCCTGGTTCTGATTCTCGAGCCCTGCGAGACGTGAGGCCAGACGACCAGCTCCGCGCCGGCGAATCGATCCGAGAATTCTCAACCTTTCTGCCATGTCATAGTGTGTTGGATACTATCAGCCTCGCGCCGAGTGTGTGGCGAAGAAGCGGGCAGGAGTTTTTATGGCGGCTCCGTCAACGTCCCGGATACGTGAAAGATGGCGCAACGTCGTGGTCGCGCTCCGTCCCCAATACCTCATTCGGTTCTGGCACATGGATATCGGGGAGGGCAGGGTCATTTCTCTCAGTGCCAAGCTCGACAAGACTAGTCCCCGCGGAATCCACGGGTGAAGTGCACGTGGTACCGCGGACGGCACGCTCACCGTTCCCCAAGTCTTGGAATGGTTCTGGCGTCGTTGCCGATGAGCGGTCGCAGGGAGTCCGCCCACGTGCGAAGAACACAATCAGTCCACTATCAGCATTGCGAGGCGGCGAAGGCTACCCATTACGTCCTCCATACCAATTCCGAAGTCGATGAGACAAGCGATCTCATCCACTCCATTTTCCCCCAGACATTCGGCCTGCTGAGCGCAGTGATCGAGAGTCCCGATGAAGCTCAGTGGACTGCGAAGGTCGTTATGCACTTGACGTCTGATCATGATTTCACGCTCTCGGTTGCTGAGACGGGTGAAGCCCCGATCCTCTCTTCCGCCAGCGTCATGAGCTTGCTGCATGCCGATGTTGGCCTTAATATAATCTGCCATGGCTGGCCTGGCGATTCGTTCTACCGCATCACGGCTCGCCGCAACAAAGGCATGAGCCATCAGCGTAATGTGACCCCGGCGGCCATGATGCGTCTGGATGGTGTTACGGTAAATCTCGGCTTTACGGACGAACTCCGCAAGATCATGCTGGAGTGCGAAGTTCGCGGTCAGAACATTGAAGCCAAGCTTGCCGGCATTGAAGAAAGTGTCGTCCGACTGACCGGTCAGCCAGATGGGGAGTTCCTTTTGGACGGGTGCCGGCAGAATGCCCACCTCGATCTTCACCCCCGCTCCATTCGCCAATAATATCTTCTCGCCTCGCCAAAGCTTCTGGACGATAGCAATCTTGTCGTACATGTCCTCGTAGCGGTTTTGGTAGGTGCCCGGCGAAAGCACGAAATCGTTCACATGCCATCCTGACGCAACCGAAATAGCGACGCGGCCACTCGAAAGATTATCGATCATGGCCCATTCTTCGGCGACACGTAAAGGGTTCTGCAACGGGAGGACGACGCTCCCGGCTCGTATCGAGATATGCTTCGTTACGACTGCGAGGGCTGCGCCAGTAACAGAGGGGCTTCCATACAGGCCACCAAACCGTTGGAAGTGTCTCTCTGGCGTCCATACGGCAGCGAACTGGCGCGCGTCCGCGAACTTAGCCGCTTCTAACAGCATGTGATACTTGTTATCTTTTCGTTCCGTGCAATCCGCACTGAAAAAGAACAAGCTAAATTCGGGTGTCTTTCTCATCTTGAGGCCCTCAGCTAGATGCAGGCCGCTCGGAGTTAGCTACTTCTTCGTGCAAACCCGACGCCGCCCGTCCGCATTTGACGCCGTGAGCGCCCGGCAGAACGCTCAGTTTTTTCGACGCGCTGTCTGGCGCGGCGCCATGGTCGTGGTTCACGCTCTCCTTCACGCTCGCACGGAGCATCGACCGAAGCCGACCAGTTTCACTGGAGCTGCAATGGTCCGTGGTGCCTATGCCCAACGTAGTGCCTTCGAGGTTCGGATCGATTGCCAACGAGCCCTGGACGTCAAGACGCTGATCCGATTGGGGCACCTCCTCGGCGGCGCACGACCGAGGATGAGTGCTACTGCGGCCGAAAGTGCGTCCTGAGTTAAGACGAGAACGGATCGGTCAGAGAGTTCTCAGAGGCTCGCGCAGAGAAACGCCCCCAGGGAAAGCGGCTCCAACAGGCCGATGCATTATCCAGGTTGTTCCGAATCGACTGTACGTGACTTGGCAGAATTTTCGTAGCACCTGATGAAGTCACCAAGGGTCACTGGATAGAAAATGTCGTCCGATTCAGTGAACGGATCAAGTCCCAGGGTCTCTTCGAGTCGGGCAACGAGGATCGCAAAGGCCAGAGAGTCGAGCCCCGAGTCCAGCAAGACCAAGTCATCCGTCAGAGAGGGCAGCTTCTTCTTTTGCTCTTCTGCAATCTGCTGGACCTGAAAGATCACGGTTAACCTTATTGACATTTATTCCTCGGCGGTTTCGGTTGCCTTCCGTTGCGTTAGAGATAATATCAGCAGAGCGTCGGGTGCGTCTAGACGCGGGCAGGAGTTTCGATGGCGGTCCCCTTGGTGTCCAGGATACGTGATATGTTGCATAGCGTCGTTGTTAGGTTCCGTCGTCAATACCTAATTCGGGTTTGGCAAATGGATATCGGGGAAGGAACCCTTATTTCTCTGAGTGCCAAACTCGACAAAACTAATCCGCGGGGAATCCACATCGGGAAGTACACGGCCGTAGCATTCGGAGCCGCAATCCTGACGCACGATTCTGTCAATAATCGCAATCGTGACGTGTATATTGGCGATAATTGTTTCATCGGCGCGCATTCGATAATTTTGCCAGGGGTAACTATTGGCGACAATTGCATCGTGTCGGCGGCGAGCCTCATCGTCCGAGACGTGCCCGCGGGATCGCTGGTGACTGGGAATCCCGCGCGTGTTGTCGAGAGCAATCTGAAGACCGCCCACTACGGTGTCCGCAGCTCGCGCGCGACTTGATGGACTAGCCCGTAGGGCATGGCTGAACGATTCTTTGGATCAGCGTCCGCAAGAGCTCAACTCCCTCAAAGAGCTCCTGCTCGGGTGGAAGAGGGTCGCGCGTGAGCGCCATCTCCGCTTGGAGTGCGCGGAAGAGCTCTTGCGTATGGACGACATCGCAGACGCCGTGCACCTCCGTGTATTTTTGCTCGGCCGAGCCTTGCCTTGTGGCAAGCCCCGCGAGATAGGGCATAAATCGGGTGATGAAGCCTTCGAAGAAGGCCATCATGAGCACGATCTTCTCCCCCGAGAGTCGTCCGACGAAGATGCGAACGTTCTCTAAATTCCGGTAGACCGCAAGCGCATCTGCGTCCGTCGGCGCGGCGTGGGCAGCGATGGCGAACTTTCGCAGCATCCCCGGATGATTGTCGCGCACTTCTTCGAGGAGGTTGTCTCGGATGATCGAGTGAGCTTTCTCCGACGCAGTGGACAGATAGGCAGCGGTCATCCAGTAGATAAAATTCCCTTCGAGCACCGCGGTGTACCGAGCGATGATCCCGCGCCTTTCGTCGGGCGAGAGCCGTTCAGGGATGGGGAACGAAGCGAGGAGGTCGTCTATGGCGCGGTCTATGTGCTCCTGGACTGGCGCCGAACACGCTGACTTCGCGCTCACAACACCGAAACCTTCGGGGGTCATAGCCACTCCCTGGGAGGTGGAGCCTCCCGCAGTGCAAGTGACGCACAGGGACAACCGGGGAAGAGCGAAGCACATCTCGTGCCGATGTTCGAAACGACGGAAGCGGCCGGGGCGTAGCCGCCCCGTGGCGCGATCAGACCTGTGGAGTGTGAAAGATTCTGTCCAAGCAGTGAACCGGGATTCCCAAGTTTAGAAATTCCGGAATTTACTTCTAGGTTAGACGATCCGAAGAGTAGCGGTCACAGGTTACGGCCGATTCTTTGGAGAAAGTGTCGAGCGATCCGCCGGAGCGCCGCATGCGCGTATCCCCGTCGACGGAACGCGATTCGCCGGGCCAAAAGGCCGATGTGGTCCTCGGACAACCTCCAACCGGAGGCACCACAATCCCCCTCGACATGGTCAATGGAAGACGCCGTGGGAATCGCAATCACAGCGTCCTTTGAGATGCACCAGTTCAGCGCCACCTGCGCTTCGCTTCTCCCTGTCAGCCGCGACACTCGCTGAAGGGTCTGATCGGGATCTCGCTCTCTAATGTGGCTCAAGCCATGCGCGAGAGGGCTGTGGGCGATGACGGCGATATTGTGCTCCCGACAATAGCGCAATAGACCGCTTTCGATGGTTCGGTCGATGAGGTTGTACCGTACTTGGTCGGAGACGATTTTGTATTTGGACAAGGCTGCCTGTGCCTTCTTGAGATCGGATACCGAAAAGTTACTGACTCCAATGAATCGCACCTTGCCGCGATCCACCAACTCCTCCATGGCCGCCATGGTCTCTTCAATGGGAACCGTGTAGTTCGGCCAGTGAAGCTGATAGAGGTCGATCCGATCAGTCCTCAGGCGCTTGAGACTCTGGTCTGCCGACTTCAGTAGATCAGCGCGTCTGAAGTGACTCGGCCGCGCCTTGGTGGCGATGAGGACACGGTCCCGGACACCTCGGGTGGCTTCGGCGACGAGTTCTTCAGTCCCGTAGGACTCGGCAGTATCAACCAGACACGCCCCGAGGTCTATCGCTCTCCTGAGAGGTTCCACTCCGCCTCGGTATCCCCAGGTTCCAAACCCGATCTCGGGCAAACTGATTTTCGGGCCGGAGAAGTTTTTGAAATCCAAGATCGCGTCCCGTCCAGAGAGACCTGTCTCGAAACCCGCGCCTATTTTTCAAGTACGGAAGCGGGCCGAGTATTTCTGTGGCTTAATCGATGCACGCTCTGAGCCTTTCGGCCAGGATCTGCACATAGGGCTCAACAAGCATCGCTCCAGGATTGACGGGAAGTTCAAGGATCTGCAGTTCGCCTGCTGCGAGGTTCGCCCAGCCCATTTTCGGGTCGTTGTAGAAGCTGTAATTCCGATGGGGTTTGATCAGTGTTAGCCTGCCGGCGTAAGGGCGTGGCTTATACTCAAAGCCTGCGCGATCATTGATGTCTTCCAGGAACCCCTGGACAGATTTCTTACCGCTCTGTCGGTGCATCATTCGGGATAAGTTCGAGAGCTTCACGCGCAGCCGAGCGGCTCCCTGCTGCGTTGAGACCCAGAACTTCTCTCTCGAATAAGAGAGGCGATCTCTCCCATGGAGCTGCGTGATGTTCATCCAATGAAAAACAGCATTTTGCTTCCAGTAGGAGAGCCTCTTACCCAAGGCACGGTCTTGGGTGAGGCTGTCATAGTTGTAGGTGTCCAACAATGCCAGGAGAGAAACCTCCTCTCCATCCTCCCGCAACCTCTGTGCTACTTCATAGGCGACCGTGCCGCCCATGCAGTAGCCGCCCAAGTGGTAAGGACCTGCTGGCTGCAACGCGCGAATCTCTTTCACGTAATGCGCGGCCATGTCTGCCACGCAAGTTAGATACGGGTGCCTTCCATCCAGCCCTTGCGACTGCAAACCGTAGAACGGGTAGTCCGGTCCGAGATGGTACGCCAAATGGCGATAGAGCAACACGTTGCCGCCTGCACCATGAACAAAGAACAGGCGTGGCTTCGATCCCGTCGGCTGAACCGCGACCAGGGAGGTCCAACTTTGCGACGCACTCTGGCGTTGGTTAATCTCTGCCGCTAATTGCTCCAGCGTGTGCGCCTGGAAAAGCGTCGCAATGGAGAGTTTCTTGCCGAATTCCTCCTCAATCTGGAGGAACAACTGCACCGCCAGCAGTGAGTCCCCGCCGAGGTCAAAGAAGTTGTCCTGCCGGCCCACGCGTTCGAGACCGAGTGTTTTAGCCCAAATGGCGGCCAGAGTCGTTTCGACTGGCGTCCGCGGAGGCTCGAAGTCGCCGCCCACAAGGGACCGATCCTTTTCCGGCGCTGGCAGGGCCCTGCGATCGATCTTCATGTTCGGCGTCTGCGGAAAGGCGCCCAATTCCATCACACGCGCCGGCACCATATACTCAGGCAGATTGTTCTTTGCATACTCGCGGAGTACCTGCGCGTCGGGTTTTTGGCCGTCGCGCGCGATCACATACGCCACGAGCCGCTTATCCCCTGGCGAGTCTTCACGGACGATGACAACCGACGCGCGCACCATGGGATGCTGGTTGAGCACTGCTTCGATCTCGCCGAGCTCGATTCGATGCCCGCGAACCTTCACTTGGTAATCTGCGCGGCCCACGAACTCCACGTTGCCGTCCTGCAGATACTGTGCGAGGTCGCCCGTACGATAGATGCGGGCATCTGGGTCGCTGATGAACGGGTTCTCGATGAACCGCTCGGCCGTCAGTTCCGGCCGATTGAGGTAGCCGCGGGCCACTCCAGCTCCGCCAATCATCAGTTCACCCGACACTCCCACCGGCACTGGCTGGAGATGCTCGTCGCAAATGTAGACTTGCGTGTTCGCGATTGGTCGGCCGATCGGGATGTTACGGTCCTCACCGTCGAGTTGGTAGCTCGTCGACCAAATCGTGGCCTCTGTAGGACCATACATATTGAAGATCTTGCCCTTGAGCACGCTGCGCAGTTCTGCGGCGAGTGAGGCGGGGAAAGCTTCGCCCCCGATCAGGACGGTGTTGACCGAGCGCAGCGCCTCTCTGGCCTCTTCGTCAGCCATCAACATGCTGGCCAGCGAGGGCGTGCACTGCAAGTGTGTGACTTTGTGCGTTCGGATCAGAGCGGGTATCGAATCGGTGTCCTCCCGGCGTTCTTGCGGCCTCGACGTCGCTTCGCGGAGTGCATCGAGATGCTTCAAACTTTCAAGGACGACGTCGGCGCTGACGCCAAAGTCGATCAAGCAGGCAACTTCGTCGATGTCGTTCGCCTTGAGCCTGTCAATCATCTCAACACAACTCTTCGGCGTGCCAAACAGGCCGCTGGTTTCGAAGTACCGATCGAACGCAAAGTTGAGCAACGCCTCCATGTCGTCCCGGGGCAGCCTGGCGAAATCTACTTCACCCACGTTCTGCCCGCGCGTCTTGAAGGCGGGAAAAGCCCAAGAGTATTTCTTGACAAGGTCCGCAGAGGTTCGCAGATAATCCTTCAACGGTGTCCGCACCGTATCCTGCACGTACTTCGCAGAATCGTTTACGAACGTGTGCAGCATCAGGGTGACCTTGCCTCGCCCCGAGTGTCCGGCGGCCGACCACGCCTTGCGATAGATGCCGACCTTTTTGGCGACTTCGCCGATGCTCTGGCCGAGCAAGTGCGTCAACACATTCGCACCGACGTTGCCTGCCATTTCGTACGTCTCCGGGTTGCCGGCGGTTGTCACCCAAACAGGCAATTCAGCCTGGATCGGCCGGGGCAGAATTCGGACCCGCACGTCACGGCCAAGCGGGCCCGGGAACGCTACTGTTTCGCCACGCCAGAGGCTTCGAACAGTCTCGATGGACCGGAGCATCGCGTCTTTTCGGCTCGCATAGTTCTCTGGCCTTATTACGAAATCCTCTGGCATCCAACCGGAGGCGAAGGAGATCGCCACGCGCCCGTTGGAGAGATTGTCCACCACAGACCATTCTTCGGCGATACGGATGGGCGTATGCAATGGCGCCACGACGCTCCCGGAGCGGATCTGAATATTCTTCGTGATCATCGCGATGGCCGCGCTGGTCACGGAGGGATTCGGGTAAAGGCCGCCAAATTCGTGGAAATGCCTCTCAGGGGTCCATACCGCCGCGAAGCCGTGCTGATCCGCAAACTTCGCCCCCTCGACGAGCAAGCGGTATTTGTTGCCCGGATCCTCACCTTGGTCAGCGGAGAAATAGAACAGACTGAAGTCGATTGGCCGACTGGAATGCGGGTTGCGTGCGGGCCGCGAAGCGTACTTGAAGTCCTCCCCTTTGTAGATAACCACCTTGAAGCCACGCGCCAGGGTCCAGAAGAGCTCCAGCACCGAGATGTCGAAAGACAGACTCGTCACCGCCAGCCAGGTGGAATTCAGATCGGACTTGAGACGCGCATCCATCCCGCTAAAAAAGTTCAGCACGTTGCGGTGTTCGACCAGCACACCCTTCGGATTGCCTGTGGATCCGGAGGTGTAAATAACGTAGGCCACGTTGCGCCCCGCGGCGCCGCTGTCGAAATCCTCAGCGCTTTCCTGCCCAATCGCCGCCCAATCCGCATCGATGCATACCTCCTGCGCCGGATGGGGGGGCAGTGCCGGCGTCAGGCTCTGTTGCGTCAAGAGCACCGAAATCTTTGCGTCGTCGATCATGAAGCCCAGGCGCGCCTTGGGATAAGTCGGGTCCAGTGGCACATATGCTCCACCGGCTTTGAGGATGGCGAGCAATCCCACGACCATCTCCGCCGACCGCTCCATCGAGATGCCGACCAGCACCTCGCGGCCTACACCGAGTTTGCGCAGGTGTCGCGCGAGCTGGTTAGCGCGGCCGTTTAGCTCGCCATAGGTGATTTCGACGTCTCGATGGACGACCGCGATGGCGTCAGGCCTTCGCTCCGCTTGCTGGGCAAACGCCCCGTGAACGGTCAAGTCGGCGGCGAAAGGTGCCGTCGTGTCATTCCACTGCTGAAGTACCACGTGCCTTTCAGCCTCGCTCAAAAGCGGAAGGCTTGAGACTGGGCGGAGGGGATCAGCGGCAACACCACGCAGGAGCGTCGCGAACT
>JGI25384J37096_10000445_pt1 | contig 11928 bp, 10 predicted proteins | sample GraSoi013_1_40cm_4_FD_37096 | JGI IMG/M metagenome (IMG submission 37096)
GATGGCGTCGATGTCGAAGTACACCGCGCCGGGGACGTGCGCGGTGACCCGCGCCGGGGACGTGCGCGGTGACGTACTCGGCGCGCGCGTCGCGCTTCAGCGTGGGTAGGTACCAGGTCGCGTCGATGGCCCGCAGATCCGGCTCACCCAGGTGCGCGGCGAGCCACTCCGTCGTGACAACGGTGGGCAGGCTCATTTGAGCGCGTGCGGGCTCTGCCCGTCCTCGTCGAGCTGTTCTTCCCAGCGCAAGTAGGCTTCCATGGCGGCGCGTCCCTTGTCGTACGGTTTCAGCACCACGTCGTCGGCCTCGTCGAGCAGCTTCGTCGCGCCGGTCTCCACGGGCAGGCCCGCCTCCTGCCACGCCCGCGTGCCACCCTCGAGCACGCGCGCGCCCGTGTAGCCGAGCCCGTGCAGCGTCGCCGCGGCGAGGCGCGACTGCCATCCGTCGGTGCACGTGGTGACGATCGACGCTGCGCGCGAGGGCACGATCTCTGCGATGCGCCATTCGAGACGACTGCGACACACCCACACGGCGCCTGGCACGTGGCCGCGCGCATACACGTCACTCGTGTCCACGCTCAGGGTGGTCGCGCCGTCCAAGCGCCCCGGGCCGACGCTGGGAACGGAGCTGAGCGCGCGCTGACCGCCATGCGGCTCGACGGCGGGATGTCCCGTCGCCACCGCACCGCCGGCCTCCTTCCACGCCGGCAAGCCGCCGGCCAGAACACTCACGTTGGGCAGGCCCATTCGCTTGAGCCACGAAGCCGTCATGACCGATCTGACGAAGCCGTCGCAGACGAGCACGATGGCGGCGGCGCGCACGGCGACGTATTCGTCGGTCGCCTGCACGGCTTGCCCGCCGGGCGCCCAGACGGCGCCGGCCACGTGCGCCCCGGCATACTCTTCGGAAGTCCTCACGTCGAGCACCGCGACGTTGTCGTGGCTCCGGCGCTCGATCAGAGCCTCGAGCTCGGCGGCGGTCGTGAACGTGATCCCGTCCTCGCTCGCGACCCGCTTGGCCACGAGCGACGCCGCGGCTCGGCTGCGGGCTGACGGAGCGGGTGCACGCCGCGTGGCCCCGCGCTCGAGCGTCAGGCCGGCCAGGTCCCACCCCATCGTGCCGTTCTCGAGCGCGACGATCGGATTGGGCAGACGCATCCGACGGAGCGACTCGGCGCCGATGTAGGAACGCGTGCGGCCGCCACAGTGGACGACGATCGGCGTGTCCGGGCGCGACACGAGATCACCGATGCGCAGGACGAGCTCTCCGCCCGGCACGCTGATCGCCCCCGGCACACAGCCCCGCGCGTACTCCTCGAACGTCCGCGAGTCGACGATCACCATCTCCACGCCCCTGGCGATTCGCGCGGCGAGCTCGGGGGCCGAGATCTGAGGCGTCTTGGCTTGGTGGAGAGCACGCTCGCCGAACACCTTGCTCGGCACGTTGATCCCCTGCACCGTCGGCAGCCCGGCGGCCCGCCACGCGGCGAGCCCACCGGCGAGCGTCCTCACGTCGCGGTAGCCCAGCGCCGCGAGCGTTGGCGCGGCCAGCGCCGCCAGCCGGCCATCGTCGTCCACGAGCACGATCGGTGTCGCCGCCGCCGTGACGAGCACGGGCAGTCGGAACTCGAGCAGCCGCCTGGGCAGCGACGTCGTGCGGAAGATGTGCCCGCGCTCGTACGCGGCCCGTTCGCGGAGGTCGAGGACGGCGTGCGGCGTGGCGCTCTGCATGAGGGCGACGAGATCGGCGGGCGAGAGATCCATGGCAGCCTCTCAGTGCAGCAGGTGTTCCGCCGCCTCCATCAAGGTCTCGGAGAGCGTCGGATGGGTGTGGATGGTCGCCGCGAGATCCTCGGCGGTGAGCGCCGCCTCGATGGCCAGCGCCGCTTCGGCGATGAGCTCCCCGGCGCCGGGGCCGACGATCCCGACGCCGACGATACGCCCGGAGTCGGGATGGGCCAGGATCTTCGTGAGGCCGTCCGAGCGCCCGAGCGTGGCGGCGCGCCCGGAGGCGGCCCACTGGAACTTCGCGACCTTCACCGGGCGGCTCGTCCGCTGGGCTTCGGCTTCCGTGAGCCCACACCACGCGATTTCGGGATCGGTGAAGACGACCGCCGGCACCGCCACGTTGTCGAACGCGACGGGCCGGCCCGCGATCGCCTCGGCGGCGATGCGCCCCTGCCTCATGGCTCGATGGGCCAGCATGGGCTCGCCGGTGACGTCACCGACGGCGTAGATTCGCTGATCGTCGGTGCGACACCGGTCGTCGACGGCGATGATGCCGCGCTCGTTGGCTCGCACACGCGTCGTCTCGAGCCCCAATCCCTGGGTCTGGGCGCGACGGCCTACCGCCACCAGCACGCGATCGAACAGCAGCGTCTCGTCGCCCAGCCGCACCTCCACGCCTCCGCTCGTCTCGCGCAGCCCCGTCACCTTCGTCTGCAGCCGAATGTCTGCGAAGAGCTTCTCGCAGCGCCGGGCGAGCGGCTGGACGAGGTCGCGGTCCACGCCGGGGAGCAGTCCGTCCGTCATCTCGACCAGGGTCACCTTGCTGCCGAGCGCCGCGTAGACNTGGCCTAGCTCGAGGCCGATGTACCCGCCACCGACGACGAGCAACCGATCCGGGATGTCGGGCACCTCGAGCGCGGCGGTCGAGTCCATGATTCGGTCGCTCGCGAGCGTCAGCCCCGGCAACGGGCTCGGCGCCGAGCCCGTCGCGATGATCGCGTGCTTGAAGACCACCACCTGCGGCTCGTCGCCCTCAACGCGCAGTCGCCGGGAGTCCTCGAACACGGCGCGGCCGGCGACGACGTCCACGTTCTTCGCCTTGGCCACGCCGGCGAGGCCGCGGGCGAGCTTGCCGATGACACGCTCGCTCTTCCACTTGCGAAGTGGATCGAGCGACACGCGTGCCTCGCCGAAGTCCACGCCGAACTCCTTGGCGCGCTCGGCCTCCCCGAGCACGGCCGCGACGTGCAGCAGTGCCTTGGACGGGATGCACCCCTCGAACAGACAGGCCCCACCCAGCCGCTTGGCGGCGTCCACCACCACGGTTTCGAGCCCGAGCTCGGCGCAGCGAAACGCCGCGGTATAGCCGCCGGGACCGCCCCCCACGACGGCGACGTCCACTTCGCGGACGAGATCACCCATGACCATTTAACAGGGCACGGGCACCCGGGCTTGCGCCACGCCCGTGCCCCTCCGCAACCACGGTCGGTGATTCATCGTTTGCGCGATCAGAGTCGCGACCCTACGGGACGCNGTCCGAGCACGCACGTCAGAGCTCCAGCAGTAGCTGGTCGGGGTGTTCGAGGCGGCGGACGATGTCGGCGGCGAAGCGTGCGCCGTCGGCGCCGTCGGCCACGCGGTGGTCGAAGGTCAGCGACACCGGCAGTAGCAGACGCGGCACGATCTGCCCCTCGCGGACGACGGCCTCTTCCCGGGCGCGCGCCACACCGAGGATCGCCACCTCGGGATAGTTGATGATCGGGATGGCTCCCGTCCCGCCGAGGGCGCCGATGTTCGTGATCGTGAAGGTGCCACCCTTCAAGTCGTCGAGCGTGGCCTTGCCCTCTCGCACACGCTGAGCGAGCGNGCCGAGCTCGCGCTGGATCTCGAGCAAGGACTTGCGGTCCACGTCCCGGATGACGGGCACGATGAGCCCGCGNTCCGCCGCCACCGCCACGCCCAGGTGGCAGTAGCGCTTCACGATCAGCTCGCCGGCTGCGGGATCGAGGCTCGCGTTGAACTGCGGATGGCCCTTGAGCGCGAGCGCCGCCGCCTTCATGAGGAAGCTCGTCAGCGTGAGTGTCACGCCCTGGGCGCGAGCCACCTCGAGGTTGCGACGGATGAGCCCGTCGAGGTCGGTGATATCCGCCTTGTCGAAGTGGGTGACGTGCGGGATCACGGTCGCCGACAGCGTCATCCGCTCGGCGATCGTGCGGCGAAGGTGCGAGAGTGGCTGGCGCTCGATCGGGCCCCACTGCTCGAAGCTGGGCAGCGGTGGCGCCTGCAGGCCGATCGCCGCCAGCGGCTTCGCCGGGCCACGCTCGACAGCGGGCCGCGCCGGCTCGTGGCGTTCGGGAGCCGCCGGCGCACGCGGCGCCACGGCGGCAGGCCTGGTTGCCCCGGCTACCGCGGCGCGGACATCCTCGTCGGTGACACGCCCGCCCGATCCGCTGCCGGAGACAGCGCGGAGATCGACGCCGAGCTCTCGCGCCAGCCGTCGCGTCGCCGGCGTGGCCGGCACCGGCCCTTCGGTGACGCGCGCTGCGGGTGGTGGTGTGGCGCGCGCTCCGGCTGCCGGGGCCGCCTGACGAGCGCGGCCATCGGTGAGCGCGGTCTTCGTCCCGGGCGTTGCCGACGCCTCGCCGAACGAGACGAGCACCTGGCCGACCTTCACCGTCTGGCCCGCGTGCACGTGCACCTTCTCCACGCGCCCGGCCATCGGCGACGGGATCTCGACCTGCGCCTTGTCGGTCTCGACCTCCAGCAGCGGCGCGTCCTCACGGACGTCCTCGCCCTCGTGAACGAGCACCTTCACGATCTCGGCCTCGGTCAGTCCCTCGCCGAGATCGGGGAGCCGGAAGTCGCGGGCCATCGCCGTCATTGTACCGGCCCCAGCTCGAGATCGGCGAGCACGCCGTAGTGGTCGGACGGCCACAGCGTCGCGCCGTCGGCCCTGCGCTCGGGCTCGTCGAGGACGACACGGCTCGCCACCACGCGCCACTGCCGCCCGTTTGCCGATCTCAAGAACACGTAATCCACGCGTCGCCTGGCCGTGCGCACCGGGCCCACGACGTTCTGCCAGGTCGTGGCCCCGTCGCCTTCAGGATTGGCAGCGCGGAATGCGTCGATCATGCCGGCGCGGCTGAAGACACCGAGTCCTGGCGCGGTCTCGCCGGTGTTGAAATCGCCCATGACGACGGCCGGGCGGTCGGCCGGCCAGGCTTGCACNACGTCGACGATGCGCTCGAGCTGACAGTCGGCGCGCGCCGTGTGCGCCGAGACGATGCCGACCCGGCCCCACGGGGCGTCGACTTCGGCGCGCAGCATGATCCGCGGGTCGAGAAACTTCACGCAGCGCGGAAGATCGGTCACCGCGCGGCTCACGATGGGGAACCGGCTCAGCACGGCGGAGCCCTCGCTGAAGTTCATGACCCAGGTGGCGAGTCGCCCGAGAACCGGCAACACGCGCGGCGTGGCCGGCGCAAACACGTAGTGGAAGCCGAGGCCGGCGGCGAGCCGCGCGGCCACGTTGCCGCGGCNCCACCCCGCCGACGCTTCCTGGAGCGCGACGACATCGGGNTCGAGCGCGCGCAGCTCGCGCAGGGCGAGGGCCAGGCGCTCTTCGAGTCGGCGGTCGTCGCCCCAGAGCCCCGACGTCGGTCCGCCGTGGAAGAGATTGAACGTCACGACACGCAGCCGCGGTGCCGGATCGGAGCGCGAAGGGGCGGCGGTCGTCAGAAGGCCGAGGACGGCAAGGACTGCGGCCCAGCGCACGACGTGATCAGTAGGCGAGCGTCTCCCGCGCCGCGGCCAGCACGCGCCCGACGTCGGGCACGCTGGCGCGCTCACGAGCGAAGCCGACGAAGGGGACGTCGTAGGCGGTGACGCGACGGATGGGTGCCTCCAGCGAGAGGAAGGCTCCCTCGACGATCGAGGCGGCGATCTCGGCGCCCGGGCCAAAGCTCTTGGGCGCTTCGTGCACGATGAGGGCGCGCCCGGTCTTCTGCACGGAGGCCACGACCGTCTCGCGATCGAGCGGCGACACCGTGAGCAGGTCGATCACGTCGCACTCGGCGCCGTCCTCGCTGGCCAGGGTGTCGGCGGCTTCGCGCGCCACGCGCACCATCGCGCCATAGGCGATGATCGTCAGATCCCGTCCCTCACGCACGACGTCGGCGTGGCCGAGCGGCAGCGCCTCGATCTCGTCGGGCACGTCCTCCTTGGCCGCGTGGTAGAGCGCCTTGTGCTCGAAGAAGATCACGGGGTCGGGATCGCGCAGCGCCGCCACCAGCAACCCGCGGGCATTCCGCGGCCCCGACGGGATCACCATCTTCAGCCCCGGGATGTGAGCGTAGAACTGCTCCTCGGACTCCGAGTGATGCTCCAGCGCGCGCACGCCGCCGCCGTAGGGCATGCGCACGACCATCTGGCAGTGGAAGCGCCCCTGGGTGCGCATGCGATAGCGGGCGGCGTGGTTCTCGATCTGGTGGAAGCACTGGAAGGCGAAGCCCGAGAACTGGATCTCGCAGACGGGCTTGAGCCCGTAGAGGGCCATGCCGACCGACGTGCCGATGATGGCCGACTCGGCGAGCGGGCTGTCGATCACCCGCTTGCCACCAAATTTTCGATGGAGGTCCTCGGTCACGCGGAAGACGCCACCGTCGACGCCGACGTCCTCGCCGATGACGACGACGTCCTGGTCCCGCTCCATCTCCTGGAGCAGCGCCAGGTTCAGCGCCTTGACCATGTTCAGTTTTGCCATCGGCTCGTCTTTCGCTGGCCACGCATGGGCGGTGACGGCGGCGGCTCGGGCGCGGCCGTGCTCTCGTCGGGGCTGCGCAGCCGCGAGGCCACCTCCTCGCGCTGGGCCAGGAGCTCCGGGGGCTTCTCCGCATACGCGTGATCGAACATCGTGAGCACGTCGGGGGGCGCCATCGCCTCGAAACGCTTCACGGCGGCGGCGATCTCGGCGTCCACCTCCTGCTCGAGGCCGTCCTCCAGCAGGTTCTTCTTCCTGAGGTACTCGACGAAGCGCGTGAGCGGATCTTTCCGCTCCCACTCCCGCACTTCCTCCTCGGAGCGGTACTTGGTGGGATCGTCGGCCGTGGTGTGCACGCCCAGGCGGTACGTCACGCACTCGATCAAGGTCGGGCCATTGCCCTCGCGGGCGCGATCGACCGCTTCCTTGGTCGCCGCGTACACGGCCAGCACGTCGTTGCCGTCGACCTGCAGGCCGGGCAACCCGTAGGCCAGGGCCTTCTGGGCGATCGTGCGCGAGTGGGTCTGCTTCTTGAGCGGTACCGAGATCGCCCACTGGTTGTTCTGGCAGACGAAGACGACGGGCACGTGCCAGACGCCGGCGAAGTTCAGCGCCTCGTGGAAGTCACCCTCCGACGTTGCGCCGTCGCCGAAGTACGCCATGACGACGACGTCGTCGCCGCGATATTGCGCGGCATACGCAAGGCCGACCGCGTGCGGGAGCTGCGTGCCCACCGGAATGGTGATCGGCAGGTCGTGCTGCTCGGGCGCCGGCTGGCACCCTTCGAGCTGGCCCGCGAACGTCATCAACAACTTCTCGATGGGCCAGCCTCGCCACAGCATGGCCGCCGTCTCACGGAACGACGGCACCATCCAGTCCGACTCGCGCAGCGTGCAGACGGAGCCGAGCTGGGACGCCTCCTGGCCCTTGATCGGCGCGAACGTCCCGATGCGGCCCTGGCGCTGCAGACGCACCATGCGCTCGTCGAGCCGGCGCCCGAGGAGCATGGCGCGATAGAGCCGCTTCAGCTCGGTGGCGGAGAGATCGGGCTCGAGGGCGGAATCGAGGTTGCCGTCGCTGTCGAGGATCGACAGGTACTCGACGCTGAACCGAGGTTCGAGAGGCGTCCTGGGCATGAAAATGCTGGGTCCAGNTCNATTGTACCCCGCACCTCAAAAAGCCCCGTCATCGCGAAAGCCCCCTCATCGCGCGGACGGGAAGCGNGGCGGTCGCTTCTCGCGGATGGCCTTGATGCCCTCCCGAACGTCCTCCTCCATGAAGGTCAGCATCTCCAGCGCGATGGACTGGTCGAAGATGGGCCCGGCCATGCGCAGCCAGTTGTTGAGGCTCTTCTTCGTCCACCGGATCGCCTGCTGGCTTCCCTGNGCCAGCTTGTCGGCGACCTCGAACGCCTTGGGCAGGAGCTCGGCGGCCGGTACGCACAGGCTGACCAGCCCGATGCGCTCGGCCTCCTTGCCGTCGATGAAGTCGGAGGTGAGCAGGTAGTACTTGGCCTTGGCCATCCCGCAGAGGAGCGGCCAGAGGATGGCGGCATGGTCGCCGGCCACCACGCCGAGCTTGGTGTGGCCGTCGGTGAAGCGCGCCGTCTCCGACATGATGCTGATGTCGGCCATCATCGCGACGACCAGGCCAGCCCCGACGGCCACGCCGTTGATGGCGGAGATCACCGGCTTGTCGAGGTTGATCATGTTGTAGACGATGTCCGACGCCTCGCGCACGGTGTTGGCCAGTCGCCGGGGGTCGGTGGCATTCCGCTCCACCATGTCCATGTCGCCGCCGGCCGAGAAGGCCCGGCCGGCGCCGGTCACCACCGCCACCCGCGTGTCCTTGTCGCGGTCGATCGTCAGCCAGATCTGGGTCAGCTCCCAGTGCAGGCGATCGTTGGTGGCGTTGAGGACCTCGGGCCGGTTGAGCGTGATGAGCAGCACGCCGTTGGGGCGGCGCTCGAAGAGCAGGTGCTGGTATTCCTTGTAATCGATCATCGAGGCTCCTTGCTCGGCTCCAAGTTACGTCGCCTCACTTCGTTCTCGGTCGTCGCGGCTCCTCACGTACAACCGCGTACGCTGCGGGCCGCTCCTCCCTCGGGCCTCGTGAGGCTTGTTCCTTGGAGCCTCGATTTCCCTGACAGTGGCTCGATCAGGTCGCGGCGGCGCCGTTGACGCCGATCATCTGGCCCGAAACGAAGCCGCCGTCGTCCGAGGCGAGGAAGGCGGTGAGGCGCGCGATGTCATCGGGCGTCCCGAGACGCCCCAGCGGGATCTTGTCGAGCTGGCTGCTGATGTAGGCCGCGTGCTCCTGTTGCTCGCCGAGGATCGGCCCCGGCGAGATGGCGTTGACGGTGACCCCTTTCGGGCCGAGCTCACGGGCCAGCGCCTTGGTGAGCCCCCAGAGCCCGTGCTTGGCGGCGGCGACGTGCGCGCGCCCGTCGTGTGTCCCCTGCATCGCATTCATGCCGGTGATGTTCACGATGCGGCCCCAGCCGCGCGCCACCATCGCGGGCGCGAACGCCCGCGCCATGTAGAACGCGGCGCTGAGGTCGACGTCGATGACGCGCTGCCACTCCGCGTCCGTCATCTCGAGGAACGGCGCCCGGGGACGGATGGCCGCGTTGTTGACGACGATGTCGACGGTCCCGATTTCGCCGGCCGCCCCGACGATCGCGTTCACGTCGTCCCGCCGGCCCACGTCGCCGACGGCGACGACCGCGCGCACGCCGTGCTTGCGGGCGTCGACGGCCACGGCCTCGGCGTCGGCGCGCCGGCGGGCGGTGTTCACCACGACGTCACAGCCGCGTACGGCCAGCGTCAGCACGATGGCGCGGCCGATGTTGCGGCCGGCGCCGGTGACGATCGCCGCGTGCCCGCGAAGGCTGGCCGGCGTCGTCACGAGCTGGCCACCTGGCCGTTCACGAGATGGCGCGTGGAACCGTCATCCAGGATCACGGGCGGATCGTAACAGAGGTTCATGCCCTCGCGTGAAGGAGGGGGTTTGGGGGAAGCGGAACGGGTCCCCCAACTTAGTGAATTCGTCCGATGCGGCCCCAGCGAATACCACCCCCGGGATCGGATGACCAGTAGATCAGGAACGGCCGGCCCGTGATCTGCTGCCAGCGCACGGTGCCGTAGTGACGGCTGTCCTCACCCGCATTGCGGTTGTCGGCCATCACGAAGAAGCGACCGGCCGGCACGTGCCACATTCCCGACTTCTCGGGCGCGACCGGCCTGTCGGAGAAATCGGCGTAGGGCTCGGGCAGCGCCTGGCAGCCGGCCGCCGTCGGATCGCAGCCGACGAACACCTGCCGTCCGGCCACGTGCACGTCCTCGCCGCTCAGACCCACCACGCGCTTGACGAGCTGCTGGGTGGCGTCGGCCGCATCCTGGAAGACGATGAGGTCGCCGCGCGCGGGATCGCGCACGGACTTGTCGACGAGGATGTAATCGCCGGGAAGCAGCGTGGGTACCATCGACGCCGAGGGAACGGAGAAGCCTTCGTAGCGCTGGCGGATGCCGAAGGGAATGGCGACGAGCACGGCGATGAGCAGCACGAGAAAGACGAGCCAGACGGCTCGCGTCACAGCTATTTCTTGCCGCCTTGCGCCTTTTTCGCGGCGGCTGCCCGGGCCGGCGCCGGCTCGGCGCGCTTGGGGGCCGCCTTCGCAGGAGGCTTGCGCTCGCCGGACGGAACTCGCTTGGCCAGACTCTCCTTCAACGCCTCCATGAGATCGATGACCTGGGCGCGCGGCGGCGCGGGCGTCGCCGTCGTCACTTCCTGGCCTTCGACTTTTTTCTTGATGAGGTCCTGCACGCGCTGTCGGTACTCGTCCTCGTAGCGACTGGGCTCGAACTCCTCGGACGCGAGGCCATCCACGAGCTGGAGCGCGAGCTTCAGCTCGTTCTCGCGCACCTTGGCCGACGCGCCCTTGTCGATTTCACCGAAGTCGCGCACCTCGTCGGCCAAGTACATGGTGTGGAGCATGAGACCGCCCTGCGCAGAGCGGATGAGCACCAGGCTCTCCTTGCCGCGCATGACGAACTTGGCCAGGGCCACCCGCTCGCTCTGGGCGAGCGCCTCGGCGAGCAATCGGTAGGCCTTCTCACCGCCCTTGTCGGGCCCGAGATAGTGCGTGCGCTCGAAGTAGATGGGATCGACCTGCGCGAGGGGGACGAACTCGGTGATGTCGATCACCTGAGAGGCCTCGCCCTCCATCGCTTTCAGCTCGTCGTCGCTGACCCGGACGTATTGATCCTTGGCGAACTCGTAGCCGCGCACCAGCTCGCTGCGATCGACCGTCGTGTTGTCCACCGGGCAGAACGTCTGCTGGCGGATGCGCGAGCCACACTTGGCGTGCAGGAGGTTGAACGACACGTTTTGCGACGACGTCGCCGTGTACAGTCGCACGGGAATCGAGACCAGTCCGAAGGAGATCGTCCCGGAGCCGATGGAATGTGGGGGCATAGTATGGGCCAAAGGGTACCACCGGTGACGACGCGGTTCTCGAACCTTTCGGCCCACAAGGTGTTGCGGTGACCACCGACGCGCTGCGCGAGCGGCTGGAGTCGCTGGGTGCGCCCCGCCGCCACGTGGACGCGGCGAGCCAGCCCGTCATGCTGGCGACGCTCGTCGATCAGCCCTTCTCCGGCCGCGGGTGGCTGTTCGAGATCAAGTACGACGGCGTGCGCATCCTGGCCGAGCGCGCCGGCAAGCGCGTGCGGCTCTCCGGCCGCAGCGGCCAGGACTTCACCGCGCGCTATCCCGAGATCGTCGAAGCGCTGGCGGCGCTGCCCGTCGAGCGCGCCGTGCTCGATGGCGAGGTCGTCGCCTTCGACGAGCACGGCCGCAGCTCGTTCCAGCGATTGCAAGGCCGCATGGGACTGTCGCACGCGGGCGACGTCGCGGCCGGGCGCCGGCAGGTTCCCGTGAGCGCCGTGTTCTTCGACTGTCTCGAGATCGACGGCCACGACCTCCGGGACGTGCCGCTGTCCGAGCGCAAGCAGCTCCTGGAGCTGCTGATCCCTCGCGGCACCGGCGTCCTCGGGTACAGCGCTCACGTCGAGGAGCGCGGCGAGGAGTTCTTCCACGCCTGCGACGCCCGACACCTCGAGGGCATCATCGCCAAGAAGGCCGACGGGCCGTATCGGAGCGGGCGCACGCGCGACTGGCTCAAGATCAAGTGCCAGCGCCGGCAGGAGTTCGTGATCGGCGGCTACACCGATCCCCAGGGCGCCCGCGCGTACTTCGGCGCCCTTCACCTCGGCGTGTACGACGGCGACAAGCTGGTGTACGTCTCCAAGGTCGGCACGGGCTTCGACGCCACGTCGCTCAAGCGAATCCGGGACAGGCTCAAGCCGCTGGCCCGCGAGCAGTCACCGTTCGACGTCGGCACACCGACGGGACGCGGCCACCACTGGGTCGAGCCGAAG
>JGI25384J37096_10000455_pt1 | contig 11871 bp, 10 predicted proteins | sample GraSoi013_1_40cm_4_FD_37096 | JGI IMG/M metagenome (IMG submission 37096)
GATTGCGGCGGCGGCGGTGCTGGCGTTCGTGGGCGGCTACCTCGCCGGCCACGCACGAGACGCCGCCACCTCGTTCGACGCGGCGTGGGTGACGTCCGCTACGGGGAGTGAATCGGCTGTCCAGCTGCTCGCTGTGCACCGCGCGCCCGACCCGAGCGCGCTGTTCGCGTCCATGCTCGCGAACTGAGGGAGGCGGCATGCTAGAGCAATCTCGTTTCTGGGCGGTCGCGGCTCTGCTCGCGACGTTCGCCGCCGGCGGGCTGTTCGGGTGGGCGGTCGGGACGCGGGTCCACGCCGGGCCGCGGGGCGGGGCGTTCCGGGGGGGGGCACCGGGACCCGACGGGATGATTGGCTTCCTGAGCGAGCGGTTGGACCTCACGGCGGCGCAGCGCGACTCGGTGCGGGCGATTCTGGAGCGTCACCGCGCCGATGTGGAGAAGATCTGGCGCGAGGTCCATCCGCGATTCGATTCGGTGCGGTCGGCGATGAGCACGGAGATCAACGCCCAGCTCACCCCGACGCAGCGGACGCACTACGCGGAGCTGGAGCGGCGGCTCGAACGCCCGCCGCGGTTCGGCGGCGGTCCGCCGTGGGAGGATGGGCCGCGACCACGACCCCCTTGAGTATGGGCGTGCTCCCACCAGAGGGGGAGCGCAAACCTCTCACCGAAGGAGGTGGTGCGCAGCCGCAGCCAAAAGAAGAGCGGGCTCCCTGACGGAGGAGCCCGCTTTTTCGTTGGTTACTCGACCACCACGGGCTCGCGCTCCAGCCGGACGCCGAAGCGCTCGTACACTGCCCGCTCGATGGCTTGGGCGAGCGCCAGCAACTCGGCCGTGGTGCCCCCGTGATTCACAAGGGCGAGCGCGTGGCGCGTCGAGATCCCCACCCCCCCGCGGCGGTACCCCTTGCCGAAGCCCGCGTGCTCGATCAGCCACGCCGCGGGCACCTTCACCCGTCCGTCGGCGGGGAACGTCGGGATACCGTCGCCCTCGCCCGCAGCGCGCCACCGGCGGACGAGGTGGTCGAACGCGTCGGCCGAGAGCACGGGATTCACGAAGAAGGAGCCGACCGAGCGACCGTTCGGATCGGTGGGGTCGAGCACCATGGATTTGCGGCGCCGCAGCTCGAGCACCGTATTGCGCACGACGCTCACCGCGTCGGCAGGCTCCAGGCGCTCCAGCTCGCCGTGCTGCCGGACCGCCTGCGCGAGCTCTGCGTACTGCACTTGCGGCAGCCTGTCGCGGTGCAGGCACAGCGTAACGTCGAGGACGATGTAGCGATCGTGGTCGCGGCTCTTGAAGCGGCTGCTGCGATACACGAATTCGCACTGCTCGCGCGGGAACACGACTTGTGTGAGGCCATCGCGCTCGAGACACCGCACCGACACGAGCGTATCCGCGATTTCCTGCCCGTAGGCGCCGACGTTCTGGATCGGGGTGGCGCCCACGGTCCCGGGGATTCCTGAGAGGCATTCGATCCCGGTCCATCCCTGCTCGACCGCCTGGCGCACCAGCGCGTCCCACTCGACGCCGGCTGCCGCGGTCAACTCGACGCCTTGCGTCGTCTCGTGCGGGGCGACGCCGCCGATGGCCAGCTTGAGCACGAGGCCCGGAAAGCCCGCGTCCGCTACGACGAGGTTCGAGCCCCCGCCCATGATTTGCACGCGCAGCCGTCGCTCGCGCGCCCAGGTGAGCGCCTCAACCAGCTCGGCTTCGGTCGTGCATTCGTAGAAATAGCGCGCTGGCCCGCCCAACCCGAGGGTGGTGTGAGGTGCGAGGGGCACCTGCTCGCGCAGGAGGAGAGTCATGGGGTGGATTGGAATCGAAGGTAGTCATTTCCCATCCTCAAGGATGGGCCCGGCGAGGCGCGACGCTGAAGCGTGTTCGGTAATCGCCTTCAGGGCAAGGCCCAGCGCAACGACACCGCGGTGGAAATGTACCGCCAGCGCGCGGTCGTCGCGGCCTCGGCGGCGAACGCAGAATCCTCGCCGTCCAGCTCCAGCTTGAGGTCGCGCCCCGGTGCGAGCGGCACGACGATGAGCGAATAGAGGCGCAGCGCCCGGCGCCACGGCCCGAGCGCCGCGCCCTGCTCGGCCACCCGTTGGACGCCCGCCCCGATATCGAAAGCGAGCAGAATCGATCGGGACGTCTCGAGCTCGAGATATGACCCCGCTTCCACCACCTGGATGAGCCGCGGGGCGAAGTAGCCGGCGGTGGAGGCGTGGGAGTACCGGACCTCGTGAAACTGGCCCGACAGCTCGACGCTCGGCGCCGCGGCGAACGCCGCCACGGCGGCGAGGGTCGTCCGGTGATTCACTTCGGTGGAATCGCTGAGCGTCGCGGCGCGGCCGATCCCGCGCAGCTTGAATGAGCCGACGACCGGCAGCTCGACCGTGGCACCGAGCTCCGTTCGCGCCACTCGGTTCGCCACGAGGAGCGGACTCGCGTCGAGCACGCTCCTCGCCGCGCGGAGGTCCACCGCCGGGCCGGCCAGCGGCGCTCGCCAGCGGGCGCGGAGCTGGCCGGTGGGGATGACGGTTGCGCCAGTGCCCCCGACGGCATCGAGTCGCGCCGCTCCCGCCGCCGCATCGATCTGCAGCGCAGCCCGGGGCCGGGCGGCGGCGCGGAGCGTCAGCTCCTCGAGGCCGGTCGCCGTGACCCCGTCCCGCACCTGCTCCCGGCTCGCCGCCACTGCTACCCGCGTCGGCCCGGGCGCCGCCAGCTCCGCGGCGCCGCCCAGCCGCAGCGTGGTGTTCCCGTCAGAATCGTGGCTGCCGCTCACGAGCGGCGTGACGGCTGGCGCCGCCGCCACCCGGGCGGCGGCGAGCTCGCGTCCCGCCTCCGCGTCCACGGGATGGGCGGCGAGCCACCGCTCGTAGGCCGCGATCGCGGCGCCCGTCCGGCGCGCCCGCACCAGGATGCGCGCGCGACCGACAACGGCGTCCCGCTCGCCGGGCGCGAGGCGCAGCGCGTCGTCGTACCAACGCAGCGCCTCCTCGTAGCGCCNCGTGCGGGCCAGCACGTCCCCCACGGCCATGTACCCCCACGGGTCCGACGGCTCGAGCGCGACGTAGCGCCGNANCAGCCGCANNGCNNCNGCGGGNTCNNGNCGNCGCAGCTGNGCGAGACGATANGTGGCGTGNGAATTNTCNGGGTCGGCGGCGAGCACGACCGCGTATTCCTGCGCGGCGGCGGCCGCATCGCCTTCCGCAAACGCCGAGTCCGCTCGGGCGAGGTGGGCCGCAACCGGGCTTCCGCTCTGCGCGACCGCGGCGCGCGTCGGCACCACCATGGCCGCGAGCACGAGCACCAGGATCCGACCCACGCGTCCCCCCCGCGCCCCCCCCGCCGCGACGACCCGCCGCTCCTCGTACGGCTCGATCGCAGCGCCCCGGTCCGCCGGGCCGTGGACCCACAGCCGCAACAGCTCGACGCCCAGCAGCACCGCGGCCAGGGTCCCGAGGCTGAGGGCGAATGTCACCGTGCGCAGCACGTTGCCCGGATGCGCCCCCGGAGGCAGCGCCACGACGGGGTGAGCGGTGCGCAGCGCGACGCCGAGGAGCCAGCCTGTCGCCCATACGCCCCCGAGGATGCCGCCCGCGATCGCCGTCTGCCCGGCAACCAGGCGCCACGTCCCCGACGCCGCGCAGCCCCGCGCTCGCCGATACGCCTCCCGCAGCGGCATCGCGAGCGCGCTCACTAGGTAGAACATCCCGCCGATCCCGGTACCCGGCAGCCCGGCCGTCATCGTCAGTGCCCCTTCTCGTACACGCGCAGCGAGCGACCGAGCAGCAGCTCGGCGCAGACCGCACGCAGGAAGAAGACCGCGTTGACGGTGCGCAGCACGAAGAACGCGGGGACGCTCGCCAGCGCCCGGCGGACCTCCCGCCGCCGCATTGCGCCGGCGAGCACCGGAACGAGTACGGCGGGGGCGTCGATCACGTAGCCGATCAGCACCCAAGGGCTCGCGAGCACGATCGCGAGCATCGGCAGCACCACCAGGTACACGGCCGTGGCGAGCGTCGCATCCCAAAACGCCACCGCCACCGCCGAGCGGAGATAGGGCACCGTGAGGAGGCCGCGCCAATGCAGCTTGACGTTTTGGACGAAGCCGTGCGACCAGCGCCGTAGCTGCTTCCCCATCAGCGTGAAGCTGCGGGGCTCGATGGGGTAACACACCGCCTCGGGCACAAAACGCACCTCATGGCCCGCCTGGTACAGGCTCCAGGTCAGGTCCACGTCTTCAGCGAGGGTGCGGTTGGACCAACCCCCCTGGGCCCCGAGGATCTCCGTCCGGTACATCGAGAAGCACCCCGAGGAGATGAGCGGCTTCCCGTAGTAGTCCTGCAGCTGCTTGTAGTAGGTAAATGCGAACAGGTATTCGATGTAGCGCCCCCGCTCCCACAGGCTGCGCACCCGCTGCGGCAGCACGAATCCGCACGCCGCCGCGACGGCCGGACCGCGGAACGCCGCGAGCAGACGCTCCAGCGCGTCCGGGGCGAGGACCGTGTCGGCGTCGATGGCGACGGTGAGCGGGGTGCGGACGTAGCGGAGCCCGAAGCTTTGCGCGCCCGCCTTGGACCCCGTGTTCGTGCGCGGTCGCACGACGGTGACCCCCAACGCGCGAGCCACGTCCCCGGTGCCGTCGGTGGANCCGTCGTCCACGACGATGATCGCGAACGGCGGCGCCGTCTGGGCCTGGAGGCTTCTGATCGTATCCGCTACGCTCGCCGCCTCGTTATACGCGGGCACGATCACGGTCACGTCGCTGCCGGCCGCTGGTGCGTGCCGCGGCCCTACGGCCAGCGTCAGTGCCTGCGAGGCAGGGCGCTCCCGGGTCCACCGATGCTTCAGCCGCCCTGCGCTGGAAGACAAGGTCCGACTCTGCCGCCTGAGTTGTATGCCGTGGTGAATGAGTGCTGCGCGACGCCCCGGGAGACTGGAGCGGCGTTGTGGTAAAGAGGCCCCTTCGCGCGCCCGCGTAACGCGGCTGCCAGCTGGCGCGGGCTGCTGCGTCACCGCAACACCGGCCAAAGGGCGCCGCAGCCACGGGTTAGAACATGAAACCAGCACGGAGGTAGAGCGCGGAGCGCTCGGGGCTCTTGGCTACCGCCAGGGACATGGTATTGGCGCGGCTGTGGTGCCAGGCGAACCAGAGCCCGCCGCCGGCAGCGGCGTGCCAGCGGTCGGACGATTCGCCTGCGACCCAGACGCGACCGGCGTCGGCGAGTCCGAGCACGCCGACGTCTCCGGCCGGAAACCGGCCGACTGCGAGCCGCAGCTCGGCGTTCGCGTATGCGCCGGACGTCCCGGCAAACCGCTGCTCCGCGTAGCCGCGGACGGTCGTCCCCCCGCCGACGTAGACCGCGTCGCCGAACGGCGCGGTGCCGCTCACGTGCGCGCCGCCTACACGGAGCGCGAGAGTCGCCGCCGGCGGGTCACCCGCCGACACGTAGGTCGATGCGTCGGCCGACACGCTGCCGAACGATTCGACCACGTCCCACCCGGCGGGGTATCCGCGGCCCTCGAGGCGGAGGTGCGTGCCGCGGGCGGGGGCGGCCGGCGCGTCGCGCGTGTCGAGCTCCAGCACGGCGCGTCCCCCGAGCTGACCGAAGTCGCCGGCACCGTAGTACGGGCCGGTGCTGCTGAGGAGGGTGCCCGCGTCAGGGTGGGTATGGGCGTACTTCGCCAGCGGCCCTACCACGAGGCGGAGCCGCGGCACGAGCGGCACCGCCACTGCGGGCGCGAACAACAGCTGCGTCTGCCGCACCCGGTAGACGCTGTCGGACTGCGACGCGTCGCTCGCGTTGCCGAACCCGTAGAACCGAATGATCTCGAGCCCTGACACGCGCAGCTCGATGATGAGGATCGACGGAGCGAGCGGCTGCCGAAACGCGCCTTCGACGGCCGCGCGATAGGTGCGCGCGCTGGTCGCGTACTCGGTGCTCACGAGCAGCCGGGTGCTGGGAGGCAGCGCGCGGAACCCGTAGCGCGTGTGAAGCAGTCCGGCGCCGAGCAGGAGGCCGACATCAGGCGAGTAGCTCGCCCCGAACAGCGGGACGGTCCGGGGGCGCCAGGCGTCGTCCTGGGCGAAGGCCGTTGCCGGCAGCGNGACGCCCGCGGCGCCGAGCGCCGAGAGGGCGAGCAGCGCCGGCGCCGGTCTTGGCCGCCGCCATTTGACTATTGATCGCAAGGGACGGATACTCGACGGGCGGAAACCATGCACGTTCTGATCGCCGACGACGACCACGTCACCGTCCAGCTGCTCTCGAGCGTGCTGAAGGCGAGCGGGTTCGAGTTGACCATCGCGCGCGACGCGATGCAAGCTGTGATGATGGCCATGCGTAACCCGCCCGACGCGGTCATCTTGGACATCGGCATGCCGGGCGGGAGCGGGCTGCAGGTGCTCGAGCGTCTCAAGGCGTCGACCAAGACGAACGCGGTCCCAGTGATCGTGGTCACGGCCCTCACCGACCCCGCGCTGCCCCGCAAGGCAGCAGCCCTAGGAGCCGATGAGTTCTTCACGAAGCCCATCGCGCTCGACCGGCTCCGCAGCGCGCTGGACCGACTGCTGGGGAAGTCCCCGCCGGCGGAGCCGGGGCATGAAAGGGATCGGGATTAGGCTCNGGAGCCTCGCAGCTGCCGCAGCACGTACTCGAGGATCCCGCCGTGCCGGTAATACATCAGCTCTTGCGGCGTGTCGATCCGCACCGTGGTCCGGAACTCGAGCCGTGATCCGTCGGGTCGCGTGCCGCGAACCGTCAGCTCCTTGCCGCGCGGAAATCCCTCGGCCAGCACGTCCGCGAGGCCGCTGAGATCGAAGCTTTCCTTCCCAGTGAGGCCCAGCGTCGCCGGGCTTTGATCGGGGAGGAACTGAAGGGGGAGGATCCCCATCCCCACGAGGTTCGAGCGGTGGATCCGCTCGTAGCTCTGGGCGATCACGGCGCGCACGCCGAGCAGCCGCGGCCCCTTCGCCGCCCAGTCGCGTGAGGAGCCGGAGCCGTACTCCTTGCCCGCGAGCACGAGCAGCGGCACGCCTTCGGTCTGGTACTTCACCGACGCGTCGTAGATCGACAGCTGCTCGCCGTCGGGCAGGTGCACGGTGACGGGTCCCTCGGTGCCGGGCGCGAGCAGGTTCTTGAGCCGGACGTTCGCGAATGTGCCGCGCACCATGATCTCGTGGTTGCCGCGGCGTGAGCCGTAGGAGTTGAAGTCCTTCGGCTCGACGCCGCGCTCCACCAGATACTTCCCCGCCGGGCTCGTCTTGCGGATCGAGCCGGCGGGCGAGATGTGGTCGGTCGTGATGCTGTCACCGAGCAGGCACAGCACCCGCACCGCGCGGATGTCCTCGATCGGGGCGGGGGCGGCCGGCATCGCGTCGAAGTAGGGCGCCCGGCGGATGTAGGTCGAGTCGGGCTCCCAGGCGAACCGGTCCCCCGCGGGCACCGGCAGGCCGTTCCAGCGCTCGTCTCCCTTGAAAACCTCGCCGTACTGCGTGCGGAACATGGCCGACTTGATCGAGGTGCGGATGACGTCGTCCACTTCCTTGGCAGACGGCCAAATGTCCCTGAGATAGACGGGCTTCCCGTCCTTCCCCGTGCCGAGCGGCTCCTGCTGCAGATCGAGGTCGATCCTTCCCGCGAGCGCGTAGGCGACGACGAGAGGGGGCGAGGCGAGGTAGTTGGCGCGCACCTCCTGCTGGATGCGCCCCTCGAAGTTGCGGTTGCCCGACAGCACCGCGCACACGACCAGCTCGCCTTCGGCGATCGCCGCCGACACCGGCTCGGGAAGCGGACCCGAATTACCGATGCATGTCGTGCAGCCATACCCCACGAGATGGAACCGCAGCCGCTCGAGGAACGGCGTGAGGCCCGCCCGGTCCAGATAATCGGTCACCACCTTGGAGCCGGGCGCGAGGCTCGTCTTCACCCACGGCTGCGACTCGAGGCCTCGCTCGACGGCCTTCTTGGCGACGAGGCCCGCCGCGATCATCACCGACGGGTTCGAAGTGTTGGTGCAGCTGGTGATCGCCGCGATGACGACCGACCCGTGGTGCAGCTTGCAGTCGACGCCGTCGAGCTTCAGGTCCACATGGGTGCGGCGCTGCGGCGGCGCCTCCACGGCGGTCGCGACGTGGCCCCCTTCGGCTTCCCAGCGACCGCCGTTGGGAGAGCCCGGCGCCGCGATGGGAGAGCTCGGCTTGACCAGCGTCGGCAGGGCGTCGAGGAACGCCCGTGCGACNGTGCGCAGCGACACCCGATCCTGCGGCCGTCGCGGCCCGGCGAGGCTCGGCTCGACCGTCGAGAGGTCGAGCGACAGGGTGTCGGAGTACACCGGCTCCGGAGCGTCCGGCGTATGGAACAGGCCCTGCTCCTTCATGTACGCCGCGACGAGCGCGACCTGCTCCTTCGTGCGCCCCGTGAACTCGAGGTAGCGGAGCGTCTCCTGGTCCACCGGGAAGAGGCCCACCGTGGCGCCGTACTCCGGGGCCATGTTGCCGATCGTCGCCCGGTCGGCGAGCGGCAGCGTCGCGATCCCGGGGCCGTAGAACTCCACGAACTTCCCAACGACGCCCCGTTTCCGAAGCAGCTCGGTGACCGTGAGCACGAGGTCGGTCGCGGTCGCACCCTCGGCGAGCTTTCCCGTGAGCCGGAACCCCACGACCTGCGGGATCAGCATCGACACCGCCTGGCCGAGCATCGCGGCCTCGGCTTCGATTCCCCCGACGCCCCAGCCGAGCACGCCGAGGCCGTTGATCATCGTGGTGTGGGAGTCGGTGCCGACGAGCGTATCCGGATAGGCCTGAGGCGTGGGCCCCGAGGTCGTGAACACCACCCGCGCGAGGTACTCCAGATTCACCTGGTGGACGATGCCCGTGTCCGGCGGCACGACCCGGAACCCCTGGAACGTCTGCTGGGCCCAGCGCAGCAGGGCGTAGCGCTCCCGATTGCGCTGGAACTCGAGGTCGGCGTTGACCTGGAAGGCGGTGGGCGTACCGAACTCGTCCACGATCACCGAATGATCGATCACCAGCTCGGCCGGGAGGAGCGGGTTGACCAGCGTCGGATCGCCGCCCATCGCCTGCATCGCATCGCGCATGGCGGCGAAGTCCACCACGGCGGGCACGCCCGTGAAGTCCTGCATCAGCACGCGCGCCGGCATGAAGGCGATCTCGTCGTCCGGGATCTTCTTGGGGTCCCAGCGGGCCAGCCGCTCGATCTCGTCGCGGCGCACGGTGCGCCCGTCCTCCAGGCGCAGCAGATTCTCGAGCAGGATCCTGAGGGAATAGGGGAGGCGGCCGATGGCGAGCCCGCGCTTGTCGAGCGCCTCCAGGCGGAAGATCTCGAAGCTCCGCCCCGCGACGACGAGCCGAGCCCGCGTGCCGAAGCTGTTCGACGTCGTCATTCCACGACCTTGACGTCCGCGACGAAGTACTCGGTGTCCCCGAAGCAGCTCGTCGGGAGGCCCTTGTGCTGTTGGTACACGAGCGCGACGCGCTTGCCCAGCGATTGGTTGATGCGCGCCGCGATCGAGTCGTCCCGCACGGTGAAATAGAACTTTTCCGGCATCGCCCCGGGGAGCGACACCATCGCGAGCTCGCCTTCCCAGGTCTTACAGATCCACCCCTTCTTCGAGAACTTCTGCACATACCCGGCGCGCTCGCCCGAGGAGTAGCTCCACTTCAGGGCGCTCCAGGTGTAGGCGACGAACAGGGCGACGGGCACGAGCACGACGGCGGCGATGATGAGCTTGTACTTGCGCGTCAGGGTGAAGGTCACGCCGGGAAATCTACTGTGTACGTCTCGGTGCGATAAGGCACGAACCCCCGCTGCTGATAGTTCGGCAGCGCGTGCGGGTGGTCGAGCGTGCAGGTGTGCAGCCAGACGCGGGCGGGGGCGAGCGCCCACGCGTCGCGCACGGCGCACGAGAGCAAGTGCTTGCCGAGGCCGTGGCCGATCGCGCCCGGCGCCAGGCCGAAGTAGGCGATCTCGACGGAGTCGTCGTCGGGCACGCGCCGCAGCTCGTACCACCCGGCCAGCGCGCCGTCGCGGCGTGCGACGTAGAGCGAGATCTCGGGCTTCCCGAGGTGGGTGCGAATCTCGTCGTCCGTCCAGTCCCAGCGATCGCGCCAGTGGTACGCCTCGCCCACGGTGCGGTAGCAGTGGCGGTACAGCGCGGGCGTGGGGTGGTCCACGTGCTCGAGCACGACATCCGGAAATTGCCCGAACGCGGACCTGAACTGGCCGCGGCTGGTCAGCTCGAGATATGTACGAGTGGCTTCCATGGAGGTAATTTTACGCCGTCCCGATACCACGAACAGCGATGACTTTCAACCGCATGGGCACCGTCCCTCTGCCGCTGGCCCTGCACCTCGCGAGCTACACCGTGCTGGGGCTGTTTTGCTTTTTCGCGGGGACGCTGAACCTGATCGACCCGGTCAAGATCCCGCACGGGATCCTGTTCCTCCTNGTGTGCGGGTTCAGCTGGGGCTACGTCTTTGGCATCCTGATGGCGCGGAAGGAAGTGGTGATGCTGGGCTTCGTCGCGAGCATCGCCTGGCTGGTCGCCGCGCTCGCCGGGGCGGCGCGCTTCGGTTTCGATTGGCGCCTCACGGCGCTGCTGGTCGCGCTCGGCACGTACGGGTTGGTGACGCTCGGGATCTACCGCAAGCGCATCCTCGAGCACTGACGCGTCGGCTCACCCGATCGCGTTCGGCGTGACGTGCTCGGGAGCGGCCGGCATCTCGACCACGAACCTGGCCCCGCCGAGCGCCGAGTCCTCGAGCCAGATCTTGCCGCCGACCTCGGTCACGACCCGCTGGCAAATCGCGAGCCCGAGGCCGGTGCCCTCGTCCGGCCCCTTGGTCGTGAAGAACGGATCGAAGATCCGGCCGCGGATCTCGACCGGGATGCCGGGCCCCGAGTCCTCGACCACGAGCCGCACCCACCCCTCGCGCGCCTGCGTCGTGAGCTGAATGACCGCGGGGTCGCGCCCCTTCACTACGTGTTCGGCGTTGGTGACGAGGTTGATGACCACCTGCTGCAGCTCTTGCCCCAGGCCCAGGACCGCCGGCGCGGCCTGGTCGAGCCGCGTGCGGAACTGCACGTTGTCCGCCCGCAACACGCGCTGCCGGATCTCGGCGACGTCGTGCACCAGGTCGTTGATCTGCACGCGGGTGGGCGTCGTGTCGGCGCGCCGCGCCAGCCGCAGTAGGCTGCGCACGATGCGCGCGGCGCGGTCCACCTCGCGCGTGATGGTCATCGCCGTGGTGTTGGTGTCGGGGTCCTTGCTCGCCCGGCCGAGCAGCTCCGCCTCCATGCGGATGGCGGCGAGGGGGTTGTTGACTTCGTGCGCCACTCCGCTGGCGATCTCGCCTACGGTGGCCAGCTTCTCGCGCGCGATCAGCTCGCGCTGGGCCCGCAGCTCGTCGGTCCGGTCGTACAGGGCCACGAGCAGGTTGTCGCGCCCCACCCCCGACAGCCCGGTAATGGTGCAGTCGCAGATGCGGCGATCCCCCACCGGCTGGGTGACGAGCACGCGCCCGTGCCACGGCGCCCCCGCCTGCGGCCGGGCGAGGACCAGGTGGAGCGAGATCTCGCTCGGTGACAGCCCCAGCGCCTCGAGGTGGACGCCCAACGCCTGCGATTCGGTCGCGATCCCGAACAGTCGGCACCCGGCCTGGTTGAGCTGCTGCACGCGACCCTGCCGGTCGACCAGCGCGAGCGGCAGCGGGCTCGAGTCCACCATCGCGTGCGCCCGCTCGGCGGCCGCCCGGGCGCCGGTCACTGCTTCCGACAGCTCCAGCCCGCCGGCGATGTACGCCGCGACCGCCGCGAGGTATTGCAAGTCGACCAGACCGAACGCCGGCGGC
>JGI25384J37096_10000456_pt1 | contig 11870 bp, 10 predicted proteins | sample GraSoi013_1_40cm_4_FD_37096 | JGI IMG/M metagenome (IMG submission 37096)
GGCGGTCTTGAAGAGATCCTCTCTAATCTCATAGCCGAACGCGGCCTTCACTCCGAAGTCTTTGATGGCGGTAGACAGAATGCGCCCATCGCCGCACCCCAAGTCAACCAGGACATCATCTTTAGTGGCTCTCGCGACCTCAAGCATTTTACGGACAACGTCATGTGGAGAAGAGACGAATGGTGCACAACTCATCAGTGGTTCAGACTCTTGTAACTGAAAAGTGGTTGAAGGGAATCAAACTATTTAAACAACTCTCCGAGAGAATCGTCGAAGACTTCTTTCATCTGGCCCCTTATGATGAATGACGATACGAGGATTCATGAACTCTCCAAGGTCATGATGAAGGAGCCCGTGTTGATCCAGGGTCTCCCCGGACTCGGCTACGTGGGAAAAGTCGCCGTCGACTATTTCATAGAGAAACTGAAACCGAAAAAGTTTGCAGAGCTGTATTCCAGCTATCTCCTCTTTCCAGACGGCAACCTCGGCATCAACATCTCTGAGGACGGAACCTACTCTCTTCCCAAGTACGAGTTCTATGCGTTCAGCGACAAGGACCCTAATGTAATATTCCTCACAGGCGACGCTCAGCCCAGCGTAACCGGCCAGTACGAAGTGGCCAGCAGAGTTCTCGACTTCGCACAGCAATTTGGATGCAGACTGGTATTCACAATGGGAGGCTACGGGACCCGTTCAGGCAACGACGTTGGGGCCGTGTATGGAGTCGTTGGAGACGCAATCATTGGTGAACGGCTGAAGAAGCTGGGGGCCAAGCTTGCAAGGGGAGGAGCCGTGACCGGGGCCGCTGGAGTGATTCTAGGCATCGGACGGCAGAGAGGACTTCAATGCGCAGGATTATTGGGCGCGACGACGGGGGTATACCCTGACCTGGAAGCGGCCAGAGCTGTAATACAGATGCTGACCGGCTTGGTTACCATGCCTGTCGAGCTTAAAGATCTGGATACCGAGATCGAGGATATGCGGAAGAAGATGGAAAAGCTCCGTCGAACCGATCTCGAGGAGTCTAAAGAAGGCGAAGAAGAGAAACCCGAAGAAGGAAAGGACCGCTACATAACATAGACTATTCCAGAACGGGATCCGCATTGCAGGAAGCAAGCACCGAGCAAGACGGAAGAGTTCTCAAAATCAACCTTCTCCAAATGGATAACGCAGTACTCGCTTTGTGCTTTGAGGGAACGATTAAGATCGGGACACTGGCTGTTGCTACTCCCGGTCTCAGAGACGGAGCAGTGGGCACATCGTCTGTGCTTCTGGGTGGAAAATACCTCATCGCAGCACGAGCCCTCGCGGAAAGATCCGCCGCCATATTCAACAAGATGAGCCTCGTCTCACTCAACACAACCCTCGCCGAGGGAGAAGCGTTACGCGGCTACTCGTCGCTCCTCGACAAGGTCAGAACAAAATAAACGCGATTGTTATCCGAGGTCAAAGGTTGAACAAGAATCCGAGGGTTATCGCAATCATAGTGGCGGCAAAAGCGAGCGCCGCCACTGCATCGTCAAACTTCTCGACGCTCATCTTATTGTCACTGTCAACCGAATCATCGAGAGGACTATGGCAACCTTGAGAGACCTGTCCTGCGTATTCTTCCCCACTTCCCATCACCATCACCGAGAATCTTCTGAGCTATCGTTAACCCCGATGTAACAACACACTTGGACGCTGATCGTCCAAGCTTCTTTAATACAATGAAGACCGCTTCACAAGTTGGGCGTCGCGTGGCCTCTAGTTGAGAGATTTACTTCTAGAAATCGTGGAAACTAGCGCCAAGCGTTCAGCTTGGTTGCGGGCGTTTGCTGGGTTTCTGACCCGTTGTGGCCCGTGACCCATTCAGGAACAATTACTGCCCTGATCAGCTCCTGGATGGAGATGCCTCTCCGCTTCGCCAACTTCTCCAGTTCCTTGTATATCGTATCGTCGAGAGTTTGCATAAACTTGGGCAGCGCGAGCACCACGGTTTCTTCGGATATCAATATCATTTCGAGGGTTGCGATTTAGTGCTGATGTAACTTCGAGAATTCCGAACCAGTGACAGCGATCGGTGACGAGGGGAGAGGGTTTTGCTAGTATGAGACTTTGACCTCTGCGGGAGCCTCTCCCAAGATATGTCTTGCTGCAGACTCGACCCTGGATCGATACTGCTCCCTAGTGTAGACTCTTACCAGATTCATGAATTCTCTGAGGACACCAACGATTCTAGAGACCTCAGAAAGTTGAACGATCTCTTTCTTACCAGACGGGCCTCGCTTGAACACTGGTATATCGAGCGGTTGTATCTCGACAGCACTGTGGTAGGGCACCGAAGGAAGGGTTGGAACGTCAATGACCACCTCTTCCGGGTTGACCTTTGCCTTATTCGCAATTTCATTCTGGATGTTCAGCCGTACGGTATCCTTTGTGATCACGTTCGAGACGAGCTCATCCGGAGCATAAACGGTCTTTTCGTAAGCGCATTTGAGAAGCCTTCTCGCTTCTAGATCCTGCATTATCCTCTTGGACTTCCTACACTCTCTGAGGTCAGTCCAGACTTTGTAGTCATCGAGCCGCAGATAGTCTTCTGGTTCGTCAAAGGAGAGAAGATCGAGCTCATCCCTTGCCGCTTCGAGAGCCTGTACTATCATGATCTGGACCGCTCTTGATGCTCTGTGAAAGTAGATGGTCCTAAAGGATTCTAGTCTAGCGAGAAGGAAACTCTCCAGAGTTGCTACGGCTCTGCCGTCTACTGAGAGATTTCCGTTGATCACGTCCATCGTGTAGAGGAGTCTGTGAACGTCCACCGAGCCGTAACCGGCTCCTGTGTGGAAGGAGTCTCGAACGATAAAGTCCATCTTGTCAATGTCGACACTGCTGCTGATGATCTGGTCCAGATAGGGCCTCTTCTTGTCCCTCAAACGCCCTACCGCCAGCAGTCCGACCCTGTGAGGGTTGAATCCCGCTTTGTCAAGCTTGTCTGCTACTTCCGTCTCGTTGACAAGCCAGGGCACAAAGTCCTCGTGGGTCTTCTTGAGATGCCGGACCATTAGCGGTTCGAATACGTGTGAGAATGGACCATGACCAATATCGTGTAGGAGAGCTGCCAGGCGCATCTGTTCCTGGTCATGCGCGTCGAGGTGGGTTGGGAGGACCTCAGACAGAGCACCAGCAAGATGCATTGCACCGAGAACGTGCTCAAAGCGAGTATGGTTTGCCGCAGGGTAAACAAACTCTGAGCCCGCGAGCTGTCGAAGCCTGCGGAGTCTCTGGACAGGCCGAGTATCCACGACCATCCTCTCGGTCTCGTTTACTCGAATGTACCCATGAATCGGGTCCTTGATGAAGCTCCAAGCCCTTGGCATGACCCGGTCGATGCTCGCCTCTTCTTATTCTANGCTTCTCAAGATGATGACCATGCGTTTGATAGGTAGAGAAAAAAACTTCGAATCGTCTTCCCCACCAGTCGAGGCTGGTCGTTAAGTATCGATGAACCTTAGCGAACTACTCTCTGGCGAGCGCATAAGGACATGCCACAGATCTCCGTTGAACGTCTGACGAAGCACTACGGGACACTTGTCGCCCTGGACAACGTCTCCCTCGACATCGGCTCGGGCGAGATCTTCGGACTCCTCGGCCCAAATGGTGCTGGGAAGAGCACGCTTCTGAAGACGCTCGTTGGGATCCTTAGGCCTACGAGTGGGACGATTAGGATCGATGGGATCGATATCGTAGTCGAGCCCGAGAAGGCAAAACGCATGATCGGATACCTACCAGAGAATCCATCACTCTATACCGGACTGACCACCCTCGAGTTCCTCCAGTTTGTCGGAAAGATCCGTGGAGTCGACGATGAACTGCTCGAACGTGAGATCTCCGAGTCTCTAAAGAACTTCGGTCTAGAAGAGAAGCGGAACAGTCTAGTGGGCAGCCTGTCGAAGGGGATGAAACAGAAGGTCGCGCTAATAGCAACAAGCCTCCACAATCCACAAGTTCTCGTCCTCGACGAACCTCTGACGGCCTTGGACCCGAAGACCAGGGTCTCGGTGAAGGATTGGATCGGCGCTCAGACTAAGAGGGGAGTCACGACTATCTTGTCGACCCATGACCTGGACGTGGCCCAGTCTCATGCTGGAAGAATTGCAATAATCGATCACGGAAAGATAGTCGCGGTCGGAGACATTGAGAGTCTGAGGAAAATGGCGAGGGCTGAGAGTGATGCGAGGCTCGAGGACGTGTTCCTCCGGCTCACAGCGGAGAAGGGTGAAGACCCGATTCTAAAGTGAATCTTGGATTGTCGCTCGGAACGATTGGCGTTCTAGTCAGATACTGGGTCAAGGGCCGGTTCACAAGAGCGACCCTCGTTGGCTTGGCTGTCGGCGAGACTTTTTCGATAGTCTTCGTCCTCTTCGGCAGTTCCACCTATCTCTCGTTCTCGAACAGGGTCGGCTTGACGACGGGTCTGTCAGAGGTGGCGGGAAGCCTCTTGCTCGCGTTGTACCTCGTCGGGCTGATTCAGAGCGGCTTCAATGGGAGTGGTCTGCCCGTCAATTCCAGCGACGTGGACTACGTGTTCACCTCCCCGGTTCCTCCCCGGGAGGTGTTCGGGGCCAAGGTCCTGTTGAATTCTCTCACCACTGTTCTGTTCGGGTTTCCTCCGATTCTGGTGCTCTACCTTAGATTCTCGGCCTACTATCGAACGGGCTGGCCAGTCGCGATACTCGCCGGGATGGTGACTCTCGTCTTTCTAGTAATTGGGCTGTTGCTGAGCGCTGACATTACTCTCTCGCTCGGGCGTGGGATTGGGCAGAGGAAGAAGTTGTGGAGGAACCTGTTCATCACCCTCGTTCTCGTGATCAGCCTTCTACCCATCACGTTACTCATCCCTGAGGTCCCAGGAGTAATCGCTGAGGCTGCACGAATCTTGCCGAATGGGCTGGCAGCCACTATAAGCGTCGGGCTTGTAAGTGGAACGTCCGGGACGATAGCCTATCTTGTTGATCTTCTTATCCTGTTTGGCTGGCTGGTTGGATTCCTACTTCTGGGCGTGAGATTGTCGCGTGGGCATTTCTATGAAGTGCTTGAGGTCTCGGTGCCCGGTGCTGAGAAGTTTGACGAGCCAAATCAATCGTCTCGACTGAATCCTCGCGGGCGATCTCTATGGTCTGTTGTGAGACTGAAGGAGAGGATTCTGATCAGCCGGACCCGGGAGGCGCGAGCTCTGTTCGTCAACGCAATGTTCTTGTCGGGGTTTCTTGTCATCTATGCGCTGTCGGGCTCTTTCCAGTCTTCGCCCACCTCGTTTCTCTTCATCCTCTTCATCATCGGATCTTTCGGGTCTGGTACCGCTTCCCGATGGATCGAGAAAGAGCGTCTCTGGATTCTGAAATCATCGCCTGTTAGCATGAGGCGTTATGTGAAAGAGGTGTATCGTGCTAGGCTTGCGCCGTTGCTGTTCTACCTGACCCCTGTGACGGTTGCAGTGGGCGTTCCCTTGGTCTTGAGCCAGCTTGGGCAGCCCTCCTTGTTGTTGGGAGTGGTTCTGGCGCTGCCAGGTGCGCTGGAGATTGCGGGTATTACGATGGCGGGTGGGATGTATTTTGCATCGAAGTATGGTCAGAGTTCTGCCGACGATATTTTGTCGTCTCAGGCGCAGGAGCTGGCTGATATTAGACGGTTCTTGTTTCAGACGGTGATTAATCTGATAATGGTCTCTCCGCTAATATTGCTCGTCTTGGCCTCTGAGTCGCTCGCGTCCTCTTTAGGGCCGGGCAGCCTTCCAGCCCTAGCGGCTAGCCTGGTCATAGTCTCAATCGTCTTTGCGGTTTTCGCGATCAACGTTCTATTGAGCAAGGCTGGGGACGCTGTCAGCAGGCGCGAGGACCTGTAGCTAAGGCTGGATTCCGGAGACCGGCTGTTCATCCGATAGATTTTTCCAGGCTTAGATCTTGACGAATCTTGTGACGAGGGCGATAAAAGCGCCCAAGATGATGAGTATTCCCCCAATACCCCAAGCAAGGTATCCGAGAATGAGGAGTATTATGTTCAAAGCGGGATTCTTGATTTGGCCGGCTCCTACGAAAGCGACCACTCCGGCGATTATGGCGATGACCAATCCTGTGAGAAAATCTAGCGAGGGGATCCGAAAGGTTAGGTCGAAGAGCCCGCGTAGGCCCCCTGCGACCTCTAAAACCGCTCCGAGAATCAGAACCAACCCGCCGATAATGAGGAAAAGACGCGCCAATGAGTACAGCGAAGACTTCGAGGTCATTTCCGAAGTGACATTGCTATAGGTCTCTCTTTGAACGTGTCTGTACTGGCGTAGTCCAACTGGCTCATCTCATAGTCTATTAGCAATGCTGATAGGTTGCTCTACTGAAGCTCAAATCGAGCCAGAGCTGAACAAGCTAACCGATTCAAACCCACTCCTGGACTCTGAACTTCAATGGGAGCATAGTAGGACGCGGGTCTTTGAGCGGGACGTTGCTGTTCGGAGGTCAAAGCCGTTCTGATGCATGTACGGACTGTTCTAATAATTGGTATTATTGGCGCCGGTGCCTCATGTATTGTTGCTGGCGAGGACGAGACGGGAAACGAGAGGAGGGCATGATAGTAAACGCTCTCCTATGCGATCAAGAGGATCACCCGTTCGTGGAAGCTTTTTGCGGCCCTAGCCCTAGGCATGACACTTGCCGCCACCTTCTTCGGCGGGCTGAACGTTGCGGCTGACACTGTGGGCAAGCAAGCCCTCGATGCTCAACTAGTCAATACCCCAGTCGATGTCAATCTCTATCCTGGATATACTGGCATCTATTACCCTGTGGGTCCATACCAAGCCTCTTCTTATTACAACGTAACTAATGCCGTCAAGGGTATCGACGGTGTTACTGCGGCCGAATCTACAGCAACTGCCTACTCGTACAACAGCTCATATCCTGGTATCCGAGTTATCCAAGATAACTCGCTTCTTTACGCTCACATGACACTCGTTGGCGGACGCAAAACTCTGCAAGCCAACGAGACTCTCATAAACGTCGACTCCTACCAGGCACAAGACTTCCCCATCAATAGCTCCGTCCTGTACCGGATAAGCGCGTACTCCAACGGATCTAGGACAATAACGTACAACGTGACTTTGAAAGTGGTCGGAACAGTCACCCTAGACACTGTTGCTCAAAACACTCTCGGAATTGGTTTTTCCTATTTTTCTTGCCCAACCCCTAGCGTGTGTATTAATCGAACTACCGCTAAGGAGCAGAGCATATTCATAGCCAGTTGGCAGCAGACCTTTGCCCCAATTATTGACTGGGTTTACAGCCAGTATCAGAGTCAAACTCAGAACCAAACTAAGATCGTCTGCTTCGGGATTTGTTTCCCCAGTTCAATCAGCACTTCTGTAAACGTATATCTTGACCGGAACCGGCTCATCAGCCCGTTTGGCGTAGAGAACAGTATCTCACAAGTTCAACAAGTAGAAGCCAGGGTATCCATCGCTGCCGCAGAATATGGTTTCAGGTCGGCGGATAATCTTCTTTCCCAGTTACAAGGATTTTCGCAGGAGATTTTTGCGCTGCGCTTGCAGTTCACTATTGTTTCAATACCAGTATTCTTCCTATCCTGGTATGTGGGGCGGACGGTCTCTCAGTCATCGTTCAACCTGCGCCGCAAAGAGATAGGAATTCTATTGACCAGAGGATTCACTCGCGGACAGCTGTTCAAGCATTTTCTGACTGAAGGTTTGATGGTAGGAATCGTCGCGGGTGTCGCAGGCGTCTTACTGGCCTATGGGCTGAACCCGACCTTCATCTGGGCTCTGGGTGGAGCGTCGGGAGGAGGTGCCTTCCTAACCTCTGACGCAGTTATTGTTACGCTCGTGTTTGCTGTGATTCTCACCTTCTTCTCGATATTCTCACCCGCTCGTCAGGCGGCGGCTATGGACCCTGCTCAAGCACTGAAAGAGTATGTCTACCTAGAGGAGACTAGACCAAGAAGGAAGCGAGGGGCAATAGTGGCCTTCTCCCTCGGGTTGTACCAGCTGGTTCTTCTCTTTCTGGGGATAAATTATCAGAATATAGGTCGGTCCGTTTTCGGCGCGAACTTTTTCCTCGCGTTAATCTTGATTGTCGCCGCCGTCTTGAGCTTCGTGCTAACGTACATTGGTCCATTCCTCTTCCTATACGGCGCGGCCCAGTTATCTACTGGACTGGCCCAGCGGTTTCATCGCGGATTCGCCTCCCTCTTCAGAAAAATCATCGGCGAAATTTCGGTTCTCGCCTCAAGAAGCGTGTTCAGGAATCCGCGTAGGGTTGCAGCGCTTGTTTTCATAGTTGCTTTAATCGTAGGGTACTCGGTGTGGGTCATAGGTGACCTGGCCAGCCAGCAGGATTACAACTACCGCCAGGCAGAGGTCCAGAATGGTTCCGACCTACACCTTTCGGGCATAAACTCGATCGCGAACGCAACCCGAATCGCGAGTAACATTACAAGTTGGAGCAATGTTACAGGAGCAACTCCCGAGACCGACTTTCCCGCAAATACGCCTTTTGGATATCTCCAGATAAAAGCAATAGATCCTTCGACTTGGAGGCAGGGAGCATACTACGAGTCCGGCTGGTTCAGCGGCGACATAGACAGCGTCTTCTCAACCCTAGGATCGGACAATCAGACTATCATCCTAGACCACGGAATCGCTTCGTACTATTCCATCCCGATCGGAAGTAGATTCACGATCTCTTATTCCTACACGACAGGAACGGGCACTCTAGTTAGCGGAAGGGCGAACGTGACAGTCGTCGGCTTCTTCGGACCCGACTATTCTCGATCCTCCGGTCCCTTCAGCTACTTCCAACCCGAAGGATGGTCCTTCGTCCCCCTTCGACTCCTAAACCAAAACGTATCTAAGATTGATGCGCCGAGCTTTGTCCTTGCCCGCGTCGCATCGGGCGTATCCCTCGATCAGATCACTCAGTCCCTACAGAGGGACTATCCATCCCTCTCAGTCTCGGCCGCTCAAGTCTCCGTTGGAGGAGTGCCTGGAATAATCAGTGCCGGAGGCCAGAATGTTCTCCGCCTTGGAACAGCCTTCGCTGGCCTGGCCTCGAGCATCGGAGTCGGCACAGTAGCATACACAGGCTACAGAGAGCGGGAGAAGGAGATTACCATGATAGCCGTTCGCGGATTGTCCTATCGACAACTCCTAGGACTCCTGATAACAGAGTTCCTCCCACTCGTCATCTTCTCTCTCATCCTTGGCACAATAGTCGGACTGGTAGTAATCTGGGGAGACGCGCAAGGACAGAACTCTCTGAACCAAGGATACCTTGCAATCCTTGCTGCGCGCAGAATCATCTTTCCACAATGGGCACTTCTGAACATTTTTGGAATAATTGCCCTCTTGCTTGCCGGAGTCTTACTGCCTGCGATTCTAGCGGCTAGAAAGGACCTCTCAAAGATGAACCGAACAGTGAGATTCGCTTGACCTCAGTGCCGGTGATAGTCAACTCTCTAGTCCGAGCCTATAAGCTCGGCAGAATAGAAGTCCAAGCACTCCGTGGACTCAGCCTCAAAGTCGAAGCGGGCGGAATGGTCTCAATCATCGGTCCCAGCGGGAGTGGAAAAACTACTCTGCTGAACATTCTCGGGGGGCTCGATCGTGCCACAGCGGGGACCATTACCGTGGGCGACACGACCGTGACTGCGCTGGCGCCTTCCGAGCTGGTGGGCTACAGACGGGAGGTTGTGGGGCACATCTTTCAGGCGCTGAACCTGATACCGACGTTGACGGCTGAGGAGAATGTTGAGCTACCAATGATGGCGGCTGGTGTTCCTAGGTCTACTCGGTCTTCAAGGACGAAGGAGCTTCTCAACACGGTAGGGCTCCTCGAAATAAGGGAGCATAAGCCTGATGAGATGAGCGGTGGAGAGCAACAGCGAGTCGCTATAGCGGCGGCTCTCGCCAACGATCCCCCGCTCCTCCTGGCCGACGAGCCCACAGGCGAACTAGACAGTGTCAACGCGAAGATGGTCACGGACTTTTTGGTGAAGGTAAACCGGGAATTGGGCAAGACTGTTATCATGGTCACGCATGATCAGAACGTTGCGAGGGCAGCCGACAGTATCATGAGAATAGAGGATGGTGTCATCAAGGCCTCCTTGACTCCGAGCCAGATAGCCGGTGTGGAAGCATCCAGATCCTATCTAGATCAGCTGCGGAGACGGGTCGTCGAGCTTGAGGATCAGATGAGACGGCTGGACGAGGATTTCAAGGCGGGCCGGATTGGAGGTGACGAATATGCTGAACAGAGGCTTCGGTTAAGACAGATCAGAGGAGGAGTGCAGGATGAGATGCAACGCCAGGGCGTGATTGGCTGACAATCACTACCAGCGGTTAGCCTAGTAGAATCGCACGATAGACTGGCTGGGCTAATTGCCGAGGTGAGCCTTGATCCTGGACTCTATCTGGTATTTTGGAACGGCCCCGACGATCCCGTCAACTGCCTCGCCGTTTCGGAAAATCAAGAGTGTGGGGATGCTCTGGACCTCAAACTCGCCCGATGTCAAGGGATTCTCATCCACGTTTAGCTTGCCGAAGGCGACGCGGCCCGCGTATTCCTTGGCTAGTTGCTCTATGATGGGAGCGACCATACGGCAGGGGCCACACCAGGCGGCCCAAAAGTCTACAACCATCAACGGGTACTTCGATATCTCCGAGGAGAAGCTGGCGTCTGAGAGAAGGATGGGTTTACCATCATTCCTAGCAGCAGTCTCGAGCTGACCGCGAGCTTTCTGCATCATCTCGACCAGTTTCTTCTCCTTTATTCTCTGAATCTCCATCTCTTCGTTAGACATGACCAATGCCAATACACTCATTGAAGAGGTCGGACACTATTCTGGGGACTAGGCCTCTCTTAAGCTCCTCGCTCCATGCTGCCTCAGCGTCAAGCTCTCACGCCTAGCCAGTGGGTCATCTTCTTAGCAAGAAGATCGAGCGGAAGAGCTCCGTCATTCAAGAGCTCGTCGTGGAAATTTCGGATCTCGAACTTTCGTTTCTGCTTCTTCTCCGCCTTAACTCTGAGCTCTCTGATCTTCATTTCGCCGATCTTGTAGGCGAGTGCCTGACCCGGCCATGCGATGTAGCGGTCTACTTCTGACACGATGTCCTGTTCTGTGGTGGCCGTGTTTTCTTTGAGAAACCGGATGGCTTGTTCTCGGGTCCACTTCATGCTATGAATGCCTGTGTCCACAACCAAACGAGCGGCTCTCCATGCCTCCTGTGTCAGTCTGCCAAAGTCTGAGAGCATGTCTTTGTAGAAGCCGATCTCCTTGCCAAGTCGTTCCGCGTAGAGCGCCCAGCCTTCTATGAATGCTGTGTAGCCGCCGTTGCGTCGGAACTTTGGAAGGAATCTTAGTTCTTGCTGGAGTGCGAGTTGTAGATGGTGGCCTGGTACTGCCTCGTGGTATGCGAGTGCTTCCATCGTGTATTTTGGCCGGGTCTCGGGCTTGCAGGTGTTCACGTAGAAGTATCCGGGTCTCGAACGATCTTCTGGAGGCAGATAATAGTAGGCAGCCGGTGCCGCGTCCGCGCGGAATTCTTCGATCTCGCGAAATCCATACTCTGACTCGGGCAACCGGCCGAAGAGAAGGGATAGTTTCGCGTCCATCTGCTTGAGTATTCGTTTGAATCCGTCTAGAAGGTCTTGACCGGTTGTGTAGAAGTTTGACTTGTCGTTGCGAAGTGTCTCGTTGTACCGCTGGAGGGTTCCCTTGAACCGGGCTTTTCGAAGTATGCCGCGGATCTCTCTGTTTATCCGGACAAGCTCCCGCTTGCCTATCCTGTGGATCTGGGCAGGCGTAAGCTTCGTGGTCGTATGATATCGAAT
>JGI25384J37096_10000463_pt1 | contig 11806 bp, 11 predicted proteins | sample GraSoi013_1_40cm_4_FD_37096 | JGI IMG/M metagenome (IMG submission 37096)
GCTGAAGAGCTCCTCCGCTGAAGGTGAGGAAGCGAAGGAGTTCATGTTCATGGAAGACGTAGTCGGGGGCCGGCCAATCTTCGCGTTTCCGAGTACTCCAGGCGGGTTTAGGATAAGGTATGGCCGGGCGAGGAACACGGGCCTCGCATCTGTCGGAGTTCACCCCGCAACAATGGAGATTCTCGGCGGATTCCTAGCCATCGGAGTTCAGATTAGAACAGAGCGGCCTGGAAAAGCCGGGATCGTGACGGCTGTTGACTCGATCGAGCCGCCGGTTGTCAAGATGAATGATGGTTCTGTCGTGAGGATTGAGAGCCCGAGCGAAGCCCGGCAGGCCAAGGACCGGATCGAGAGCATCCTCTTCCTAGGCGACCTTATCGTGGGATACGGCGAGTTCCTAGAGAACAATCGAATGCTCGTCCCTTCAGGCTTTGTAGAAGAATGGTGGGGCCAGCTGCTCGGAGAGAAACTGGCCGCGCCTCAATCTGCCGATCCACTCTCGTCGATCTCGATATCGTCCGAACGGCTTCAGACGCTAGCCGCGAATCCTCTGTCCACTAGACCCAATGCAAAAGAAGTAATTGAAATTTCCTCAAAGCTTGGCATTCCCCTGCATCCCTCCTNCACTTTCTTCTGGGACCTGATCAAACCCGAGGAGCTGGAATATTTACGGGAGAGAATCCGCGAATTCTCAAAGACATCCGAAGAGACCATCCTCATTCCCAACGATACGAAGATCAAGTCTCTACTGGAGAAGCTATGCCTTCCTCACCGAGTCGAGGGCACGTCGCTACGGATCCTGGAGGCTGAGACAGTTATCCTTCGATCTCTCTTCAAACCTGAAGCTCAAGAATTGCTGTATGTTGGCTCGACCACTCTAGAGATATTGTCATCGCTCGCAGGATTTCCGGTGAAGAGCAAGTCCCCCAATTATGTCGGTGCGCGCATGGGACGGCCGGAGAAAGCGAAGGAGCGTGTTATGACGCCCAAAGTTCACTGTCTCTTTCCTACCGGCCAGTTCGGGGGAACGCGGCGCGACATTGTCGAGGCCTCTAAGAAACTGGCCGTGAGCCTGGAAGTTGTTGACAGGTCCTGTCCCAATTGTGATACATGGGAACCGCGCGTCAAGTGTCCAGCATGTGGAGGTTTGACCGTGGAGCGTTTTTCGTGTCCGCGCTGCGCTCTGCCGGGACCCGGCGTATGCAAGAACTGCAGTGTGGAGACGGTTGCGTACAAGAATAGTCCGCTTGACCTCAGCCGTATCTTGGAGGAGGCCGGGAGACGTTTGGGACTGGCGAAGATTCCTGACTCGGTGAAGGGAGCGAAGGGTCTGCTGAACCGGACGAAAACTCCTGAGCCAGTTGAGAAGGGATTGTTGAGGGCGCGGACTGACGTCTCTATATTCAAGGATGGGACGATCCGATTTGATTCGACTAACGCTATCCTCACACACTTCCATCCAGGCGAAGTGGGACTTTCGATCGAGAAAGCCCGTGCTCTTGGCTATGAGAAGGATATTGATGGAAAACCGCTGGAGACGCAGAGTCAGCTGTGCCAGCTCGAGGTCCAAGACCTCGTAGTCCCAGAGGCATGTGGGCAGTATCTTCTCAAAGCATCCAAGTTCCTCGATGATCTACTCTCCTCCTATTACGGGCTGGACAGGTTCTACAACGCGACGAAGAAAGAAGATCTCATAGGCCGCCTTGTCGTCGGACTTTCCCCCCACACGTCGGTCGGAGTGGTCGGCCGGATTGTGGGGTTCACCAAGGCGAGTGTCTGCTATGCTCACCCGTTCTGGCACGCGGCCAAGAGACGCGACTGCGACGGGGACGAAGACTCAGTATCGTTGCTGCTAGACGTGTTGCTGAATTTCTCTCGCGAGTTTATGCCGGATAGGATTGGCGGGCTGATGGACGCGCCGTTGCTGTTGTCGCCTCTCCTCAACCCATCCGAAGTGGCGCGCCAGGCACTCAACATCGAGACCATCGCTCAGCTTCCGGTCGAGTTCTACGAAAAGACATGGCAAGGTGCACATCCAAGCGAGGTCGAGAGTCTAGTTCCGACGTTGAACAAGAGTCTGGGCGAAGATCACTGGAGCATTGGTTTCACGCATCCTACCGAAGACCTTGACCGTGGGAGACTGATCAGTTCGTACAAGGAGCTACCAACCATGCTTGACAAGGTAAAAGAGCAGCTTAAGTTGGCGGACCAGATCGTGGCTGTGAACGCTGCGGATGTAGCNGTCAANGTTCTCTCTACACACATTCTCCGNGATCTCGTTGGGAATCTNCGGACTTTTACTTCCCAACGAGTCCGGTGTATGAANTGCGGGTCAAAGCCGCGCCGGGTCCCGCTCGGAGGCGTCTGCCATCGCTGTGGTGGGAAGCTTGTCGCCACAGTGTTTCGGATGGGCGTCGAGAAGTATCTAGACGTGGCGACAGAGATGGTTGACAGATACCAGATTCGGCCGTACTACCATCAGCGACTAGATTTGATAAAACTGGAGCTTTCCGAGACGTTTAGGCCACTGCCAGAAGAGAAGGTGCAGCAGAAGCTACTCATCAGCGAGTTCGCCTGAGGAAGACCATCTGAGCCCCGCCTATCATCCGAGAGCTTACCTGGCGGGGATGAGGAACGTCAGCAGAGGGCTAGAGTCACGGACGAAGATCTTGGATGTGATGGAGAAGGGCAAGACGAACGTCCAAGACATTTGTGAGAAGGCTGGTCTCGGCAGGGCTTGCGTAAGTTATCATCTCAGGCTTCTCTTGAAGCAGAGAGTCGTGACAGTGTCAAAGTCTGGCCGGGCAGGCAAATGGGCCCTAACAAAATACGGACAAGAGAAACTGTTTTCCTGATTCTTTGCTCCCTTAGCTACTTCGGCGGGTGTTTCCTTTGCAGAACGCTCTGTTCTAACCCCTAGGATTAAGGGNTCGACTGTGNCATACAGAGAGANGGAGAGGCNGATAACTTGCCGGACAGGAAACTTCGGACGAGGATTCTCTCTGTCATAGTGTTGACGATGCTTGCCGTTCCGATTGCGTTGCTGACGAGTCTCTGGGCACCCTACTCGACGTATGAATCCGGTTTCCCCTTTTCCTGGGAGACGAGGGGGTGCGTAGCCATCCTCAATCCCCTGGGAGAATTCGGATGTACTCCCATCAGCTATAACTGGTGGGCCTTTGTCGTAGACGTGCTATTCTATACGGCCGTCGGTTGTGGTCTGCTATTTGCTTACGCCAATTATCATGAAGGAAAACGAGCGCTCATTCTACCGAACAAACCGGAGCAGAGCTCGATGCCTGTCAATGCGCTATTTTAGGGCGTTTTAGTCCCTGCACGTATGCTATTGTTGGAATTGGGATATGCTACTCTGTAATGGTCCGACTTCTGTCGACATAGCCTTCCAGTCTAGCTCTGCTAGTCCGGCTAGTCGTCGGAACTCGTTGATGCTGCCGGGTCCGAATCCTGCGAAGTGGTTGTTGAAGAATATGTAGCCTTGTTTGAAGAGGCTGGATTTCTCCTCGAGCGCGGTGTACCATTTCTTCATTGTCTGTGTCTGGTCTTTCTGTGGTGCGCTGAAGTTGGTGATTGTCCGGTCGCCGACCATTCGGAGATAGGCGATGTCGCTGGTTGTCTCTGTCGGTGTACTAGCGTATTGGTTCTCTGACCAGGCGAGGGCGACGTTGTTCTTCTCTAGTAGTTTGTAGGTTTCGGGTTTCCACCAGGACTTGTTCCGGAACTCGATGGCGTGCNTGTACTTCTGGTCTATCTGTCCGAGAAATGTTTCGAGCGCGTCCTTGTCCTTCTTGATNTTGAACGATGGGGGTAGCTGGATGACTAGNGGTCCTAGCTTCTCGCGTAGTTCTGATATTGACTTGTAGAAGCGTTCGAGCTGGGCNTGGCTGTCACGTAGCTTTAGCTCGTGGGTTATCTTCTTGGGAAACTTTGCTGAGAAGATGAATCCGTCCGCAGTTACTTTCCGCCAGTTCGCGACCATCAATGGCGAGGGTGTCCGGTAGTAGGTGGAGTCTATCTCGACGGCGTCGAATATTGTCGAGTAGAGGTGTAGATAGTCGCCGGGCTTCGCGTCCTTGGGATAGAAGGGTCCGACCCAGTCGGCATAGGACCAGCCGCTACAGCCGATACGAAGCCGTTTAGAGTCCGGAAACATGGATCGACCGAGGCATTCGGGTCTTGTCCGAGTTAAAGAATTGTTTCTTGGGCGAAAAGTGTGGAGCGTCTCTGGAGTTTTGCCATGCCCCCGGGGGGGTCGAGAAATAGATAAGCGAAAAAGAAAAGATAGCGAGAAGATGTAATCTACTGAGACTTTTCGCTACTGTTTTGGTCTGATGCGGATGCTGTTTCCTTCTACTCTTATCTCATAGCTGGGTTCCGGTGTATCTGCGGGACCCTGTGTGACGGCTCCGGTCCTCAGGTCAAAGCGTGAATTGTGCCAGGGACACTCTATCTCATACTTGTCGAGGATGCCCTCGTCCAAGGGACCTTCCTCATGCGTGCACACGTTTCCGATAGCGTAGTAATTCCCGTCAACATTTGCGAGAACCACATCCTTGTCCGCCAGCCTAACCTTTCTCATTACCCCAGGAGGAATCTCATCCGTTGAAGCCACAGTGACGAATTCTGTTGTATTGACGGTTGTCATGTTGTCACACTCGGCAGAGACCCCCGCGCAAGAGTATTAGTGTTTCTACCCGAGGAACACCTTCCTAATATTCCCGGTTGGAATCAGGCTATCTCAAGGAAGCAAAGCATAGCCAGGTGAACCACGCAGCCATAGTGTGGAGCGGAATAGACATGGATAAGCAGTCTACGATAAGGAGCATTAGGTCATCCTACAAAATAGACCAGGTCGAGAACGGCTGGACAGTCTCGACAGGCGATGGTAACATGTTCGTATTCGCGGAGGCGAGAGAGCTCGCCGAGTGGTTCTGCCTGATTGTCGGGGTCCCCATGGCGGGCAAGAAGGAACAGGATGACCCTCTGGAGTCGGAGATACGGAAGCTCGTCAAATCCTACAACATGGTTTCGGAAGATGTCGAACACCGTTTCCTCACCAGCCACGTCCGAACATAGTACCTTCTCATCACCCGAACAGCTCGAGATTACGGCCCATTGAAGCCGTCTAGGGCCAACCGAGGCAATATCTCGGCAAGCGAAATTATCGGGTCTCGACATTCTCGATCTGCGACACGTTTTCAATTGTGTACGTGGCGCTTATCTAGAAACAGCGGGAACAATCCCGACTGAAAAAAGATGAAGTCTACCATTCTAGCGATCACATTCCTAGCTCTCTCGTCACTTCTATTCTTTCCAGTCATCAGAGCCAACGCAACCACTCTCAAAATGGTCGGGTCCCAATGGACTGTCTATGACCTATTCGTATCTTCCACTGGCTCGCAAGTTCAGGCTTCTCATGCTACCACCATACCAACAGGCGGAGTAGAATTCCCGTTCCCCGATTCAGGTAGCACACCCGCCGGCTACACACTCGAACTACTAGACTCCTTCAGAACCAGTCTGACAAGTAGCAATACCCTGACCGCAATGATAAAAGTGGTCCAGACCTCTGCAACTACTCCGGTATTCCAGGGTAACCCCAGTGGCGGATGCCCATCTTCTTCGCCGTCACTGTGCCCAGGAGCCGTGAGGCTATTCTTTGAGGCCAATCTTGCCCAGGCCGCATCTGTCTTCCCCAACTCTTGTGTAGGAAAAAGCGTCAACGAGTACAACTTTTGGTGGTCGAACACTCCCGTGGCGGCTACGGTACTCACTCCCGGAAGCTACTACCAGTTCACTGCTGGAGGTTCGGGCGGCACAGTTACACTGCAAGTCCAGCTAGATCCCGCAAACTGGTCTGACCTGTGTGGTACCAGGGGTAATCAAGCATACGCCGTAACCCAAGAATTTATTGCGGCAANAGCCAAGATCCAGTTCCTCGGATTGTCCTTCGGCAGCGGCTACTTCTTCGCGAATGGCGTTGGCGTGGACTACGCTACTGGAACAGCCAACTTCCAACTGATAAGCTACAGCACATCCTAGAAATCGTAACGGGACTCCAAACTCGGCCCTAGGACGCCGGGGCATACGTTCCCCTTTCTTTTTCCACTTTGCAAACCACGAGAGGAGAGTACTCTCATCATGATCTTATGGGACTCGCGGGACAACGCCGAAACGCACACATACTGAGAACAGAACGAGCAGACTCTGGGGATTGCTTTCCTATTTGAGTGCAGAGAGCAAGACTTTCGATTTCGTCCGACTGAACAGGCTTCTCGAGAAACCGCGTAAGACCGGGGTTATCGAGTTCCGGGGACCCTACTACACTCCCGTAACCTACGGGTATCTCAAAGATCTTCTAGAGGATTGGGGAGAGTATGTTGACGGTTTCAAGTTCGCCGGTGGGAGCATGAGACTCCTCACTCGCGACAAGACGAAGAAGATGATCGATCTCTGCCATCAGCACAATGTTTACGTCTCGACCGGAGGATTCGTCGAACGAGTCATCGTCCAAGGACCAGATGCTGTCGACAATTATCTAGAAGAATGCAAGACCCTTGAGTTTGACATAGTAGAGGTCTCCAGCGGCCTCGCATCGATCAAGCTAGAAGACAAAGTCGCAATTGTCAAACAGGTCCAGAGGCTCGGGATGAAGGCAAAGCCTGAAGTCTCGATGATGATAGGTGCAGGCGCAGGAACTCACATAGTCGGCTACAAGACTAGGATGCGGACATTCGCAGACGTTGCGAAGGAGACAACGGCGCATCTCAACGCCGGCGCGAATGTCCTCATGCTCGAATCGGAGGGAATCACAGAAGACCTTCCTCCGAGGCGATGGCGTAAGGATGTTGTCAAGAAGCTCGTCGACAAGTTCGGCTATCACACTTGGATGTTCGAAGCTTCAGACCCGCCGGTATTCAAATGGTACCTGAAGACATTCGGAAAGGACGTGAACTTGTTCATCGACCACTCCCAGATCGTAGAATTCAACGCGTGGCGGCTTGGGCTNTGGGGAGACAGCGACATCTGGAAAGGGAAACGCCTCAGCTACCCAGCAAACAAGGGCTAACACCCTCTGTGCCTACCCCGCCCAGCTCAGATTCTGCATGCCCTCCACCAGTGAGCCGTCTATCTAACAAAAGCTAATACTCATCAGCACACNCTCTCAACCAGAGAGGACGACCATGGCTGACTTCGTCAGAGTAGCCTCGACTGCGGAGATCCCTGAAGGCGCTATGAAGAAGGTAATGCACGGGGGACAGCAGGTTCTCCTTGTGAATGTGAAGGGCAAGTTCTATGCGATCGGGAACGTCTGTACGCACGTGGGGGGTCCGCTGGACAAGGGCAGATTAGATGGTCATGAGGTCGAGTGTCCATTGCATGGGTCGCGTTTCGATGTGACGACCGGTCTGGTGAAGAGGGGCCCCGCTGCAAGACCTGAACCTGTCTATGAGGTCAAGGTCGAGGGTAGCGAGGTTAGGTTGAGACCGAAAACTTAGTTTCGGCTCATCTTTGAACCTCGACCATCGCTGGGCTGATGGACTCTGGCTCATGAAACGAGGCCCAGTCGAAGAGAAGCAGTTCGACATTCCGGTTGACAAAGCGGCTTACGTGGTCAGCCGATGACTTCGGCATTAAGCTTCTATCTGTGGAAATCCTTGTTTCGCTGTTCAAAATTGTTGACTTTTATGTTCTCGACGACGGGACAGTGATGAGAACAACATGAAATCTCTGATACTGGCCCTGCTTGCAGCCTCAATGCTTCTGACAGCCTCGCCTCTCGTAGCATCAGTAGCGGGTGCGGCATCCGATCACGCGCATCATGCAACCGGGCCGCCTTCCACACTAGGGTGTACGGCGGCCTTCGCGGACCATCCAGGCACCCTCCCAGACCAGGCATCGGCTAAAGCTACGGCTGCACTCGACGCCCGTTCAAGCCACTGTCCGCCAACAGCAGCTGCCTAAGCCCTCGTGGAGTGCGCGAAGGCAGCTCGACCCTCTCTTTCCTACGATAATCGTGTGCCGTTTCCGTAGCGCTTTCGCAAGGACAATCGCTCCTATTCTCGATAAGATCTGGACCTCTCCTCCAGATCCACAGGATAGATGTGCTCACTTACCTCTGTCTGGTGCCTCGGGCGTTTTGAATTGGGAATACTCTGGAGATGGTTCCCTCATGGTTTCCTATGATCATCCGCGGCGTCTTCAAAATCTGTTCATAGTCCTCAGCATTCTCATCAAGGTCCGACGCGACTCGGTGCCAGTGTTCCGGGACTGTGGCGTAGACTGGTTCGAAGACAGCCCACTGGTCTGCATGGGAGAAATATTTGCGTCCAATCGTCAAGAGTAGCATGTAAGCCTCTCCGATAGACTGCTCGTCTAGAGTCTTTACATGTTCTTTGTGGTAGAGCATCAGCCGCTCTCTGTGTCGTTTCATAGTCTTGGTCCGGGCCGGCCTCCATCTCGGAAACTCAGCCAGAACCTCCTGGTCAGGAATGTTGCATAGAGGGCAAGAGTTGCTCTTGTGGTCTTGCTCGATCGTTAGTGTTTGNGAGTTTTCCATTTGCGGGTTTCCGAGACTCTGGATGTGATCAGTCGATCAGCGACACCGTTCTATCTTGATTAATTATCGGTTGGGATTCGTAGTGGCTTATGACCGGCTTCTGGAGAAGATTGCTCTCAAGGGAGAATGGCGTGGAGATCTTGCTATGATTGGCTGTGCGGTATGTTCTGGCTTGATTCTGTTGATGTAGGAGAACAAGCGTTCCATGTTCTGGACAAAGTCCGTGGGGAGCTGGTTGAACTGAACGTTCGGGAAGTCGTTCATGATTTGCCTGGCCACCCGGAATCTTGAGAAGCTAAGTCCTCTCTTCCCCAGCTCTGCCTCCACGTATCTCCGGACCTGTACATCTTTTGCGAGGGCTTCGTTGCCTAGCCGGTTTTTGCCTAGCTCGGCGGAATAGGCATCGTTTACGAACCTGAGATACAGGCTTGAGGGCAGGAGGTCCTCCAGCTCCATCACGCGTCCAGGTTCCTCAGTAGCATCGTTCACGAAGAGTACGTTTGTTTCTCTTGCTAATGGGCTCTCAACCAGCTGTTTCTTGACGCTGATCCCGTCGACATCCGAGTCTAGTAGCACCGATACACCCATGTTCTGTCCGGTGAGCATCGTGGCAAATAGAGCGGACTTCTGGCCCCCGCCAGAGGGAGTGATTACAATGTCATCGGCTATGTATCCGTGGCCTGATTCCCTGAAATGCTGCGAGATTGTAGAGAGTATCCACATGTCGGTAATGTTTTCCACTAACAGGCTGTACTGTCCAGTGTACAAGCCGCGCGCGAGGGCATACCCCAAGGCGGCCTGGAGCGGGAACAGAGCTGTCTTATCCGTCGTCTTTGTAGGCTCGGAGACCTTTGTGCCTCGCGGCGTCTCTGCCAGAACGCTGATGGTGTCGATGGCGTCTAGGTTGATCATGAAGGGAGAGTGCGTCGAGTAGATGACCTGGTTCTTCTCGGACAGCTTAGCAAGAACTCTGAGGAGGTCCTGTTGCGCCGCAGCGTGGAGGTGTAGCCCAGGCTCGTCGAGGAGGAGCACGGTATCTTTTCCCTGGAGGGTTTCGGTCATGAATACGATGTAGAAGGACAGGAACCACTGGAATCCTTTGCTGCTCTGTTCTAGCTCGACTCTGGAACCGTCGGTGGCGTCTGCTACCCAGAGTCTCAGATAATCGCCATCTATCGCGAGGTCCAGGCGGGCCTTTCTCTGCTGCCAGATGTCGGCCAGGAGACCAGAAACGGATAGGGCTGCTCTGTCAACCATGAGTGCTCTGGTATCGAAGGCTTCCTGCATATCCTGTGACGATTTGCCATCGCGTGTTCCCAGCTTGACCAGCCTCTCTGGGTCCAGTTTTAGGAATGATAGCAGCATGCTCGCAGTGTTCTCTTCTGGGCTGAGTTCGCCTGCCCTAAACCGTTCGACGAAGGATGGGAGGTGGATTCTGCCGGAGAGGATCGCGTAGTTTTCGAAGTAGACGAAGACCGGAAGTTTTTCGACGATGTATTTGTTGATCCGGGTGTCGATGCTAGGCCAGTCGATCGTGTTCAGTATAAGCCGTACGATGTCTCGGATGGCCTTCTTCGATCCCTCATCGATGCTCTTCTCTAGAAGGACCTGGATTTCTTGGAGCTGTCTGATGAAGGCTTCTCTGGAGGGGGATGCATTGGAAAGGTCTGTCTCCTCTGCAATGCCTGTTCCCACTCTGCTCAGAGCATCGAGGAGCTTCCAGCGGACCCCTCCCTCTCGTCCTTGGGTCGTATCATCGAGCCTGTCTATTGCGCCTCGGAGCTGGATGAGGAGGGGAAAGACTCCTTTCAGGTTTGGGGGTGGAGTTTGTATGTCGGGCAGTAGTTCGACAGCGTACCGTCCGGCGTAGTCTCTTGTGACTGATGCACCGGACACTTCCTCAAGCCGCGGGTCGATCTGAGAGAGCACTTCCCTCTCCTCATGGTCTAGTGAGAATTTCAGTTCGACCACCGTAGCTTTGTCATCGTACTCGTGGAATCGCCTCCGCGGAAACTCCTTGAGTCCATTGAAGGGCTCAGGAGTGGCCGGGTTGAATTTGTGTAGAGCCTTCAGGATGCTTGTTTTTCCGCTCTCGTTCTTTCCCACTAGGGCTTTGATGTGTTCGACAGGTGCTTCGCCGGAGTCGTCTATGCACCTGTAGTTCTGGACCCTGAAGCTTCTCAGCTTCATGGAAGGTTGTACCTCATCGTTTCTCGTTTCATTCTTGACATACCCATGACTACTTGACGGGATGATCTGCGCCCGTCTCGACGGAATTTCTCTCCTTCCAGTGCGCATGTGTAAACGGCTGTCACGGTTTCTCCTCTTTCTTCAGATACTTGTATCCGCGGAATTGTGAAGGGATAACCTGTGTCTGGGCCTGCAGCTGGTTCTGGTATAGCTGTGTGTAGGCTCCTTGGCGTTGCAGCAGACCGCGGTGTGTACCGATCTCTGCGATCCCCCCTTCTTCGAGGACGACTATTCTGTCCGCATCCATCACCGTCGAGAGTCTGTGGCCGATGACGATTGTGGTTCGTTCTCCCGACATTCGTCCCATTGCTTCTTGAATTAGTGCTTCAGACTTGGAATCAACGTTCGACGTCGCCTCATCCATAATCAGGATCTTGGGATCCTTGATGAGTGCTCGGGCGATGGATACGCGCTGCCTCTCTCCTACTGAGAGAGTAACGCCCCGTTCGCCAATCTCCGTTTCATACCCCTTTGGGAGAGTGAGTATGAACTCGTGCGCGTTGGCCGCTTTTGCTGCCTGGATGATCTCTTCTTGGCCTGCCCCGGGCTTGCCGTAGGCTATATTGTCGCGTACGCTGCCGGAGAACAGGATCGGGTCCTGAATGACGAGTCCAATGTTCTTTCTCAAGTAGGACAGTTTCAGCGCGTTGATGGGATAGCCGTCGATCCGGATGGCTCCCGCGTCCGGCTCGTAGAAGCGCAACAGGAGGTGGACAATGGTAGATTTTCCGGCGCCGCTGGGACCGACTATTGCGATTGTCTCACCGGGGTTGATCGTCAAGCTGAAATTGTCCAAGACGGTCTGGTTCCGTTCGTACTTGAATGAGACTCCGTCGAATTCTATTCGTCCTAGTATCTCGGGCGGGGCGTATGCTCCCGGCACATCGAGCACTTCGGGCTTCGTCTCTAGGATTTCGAAGATTCTATCCCCCGCAGCCGTGGCTTTCTGGAATTTGAAATTTGACTTGCTCAGCGATA
>JGI25384J37096_10000476_pt1 | contig 11666 bp, 13 predicted proteins | sample GraSoi013_1_40cm_4_FD_37096 | JGI IMG/M metagenome (IMG submission 37096)
GTCTCCTTGAGCTTCTGGGCGACGCCGATCTCGCCGGGCCCGAGCGCCTCGACGTTCTTCTGCGTCTTCCCCATGAGCCACGAGACGTGCCCCATGCGCTCTCTGACGCCGCGCGAGGCGTTGAGGAGCGTCGAGTCGGACCTGAGGGTGCCGCTATAGACACGGAAGAGCGAGAGCTTGCCGATGTGGGGGTCGGAGAGCGTCTTGAACACCAGCGCGGTCACGGGCGCCTTGGGATCGGGCGGTCGCGTGCCCGGCTGCTTCGTCTTGAGGTCGGTCCCGGCCACCTCACCGCGGTCGGCGGGCGCCGGCAGGGAGTCGACGACGAGGTCGAGGAGCGCGTGGGATCCCACATTGCGGGAGGCGGACGCGCAGAGGACCGGCACGAGCTTGCCCGCGGCGATGCCGGCGCGCAGCGCTCGGAGCATCTCGGGCTCGCCGAGCGATCCTTCCTCGAGGTAGCGGTTGAGCAGGTCGTCGTCCGTCTCGGCGGCGGCCTCGACGAGCTTCTCGCGGTACTCCTTGACCCGTTCGGAGAGGTCGCCGGGGGCCTCGCCCTCGCTCGGCTTGCCGTTCGCGTACGTCACGGCGCGAAGCTTCACGAGGTCGATGTAGCCGCGAAAGCCCGACTCCTCGCCGAGCGGGATCTGGAGCGCGACGAGGCGCCCCTTGAGGCGACGCGCGAGCGACTCGACCGTCCGGTAGAAGTCGGCGCGCTCGCGGTCGAGACGGTTGACGACGACCGCGCGCGGCAGGCCGTATTCGGTCGCGAACTTCCAGACCTTCTCCGTCTGCACCTGAACACCGGCGACGGCGTCCACGACGACGACCGCGGCTTCGACCACCCGCAGCCCGGCGCGCGCGTCCGCTATAAAGTCGCCGTATCCGGGCGTATCGACGAAGGTGACTCGGTGTCCCTTCCAATCACAGTACGCGACGGCCGTGTTGATCGATATTTTCCGCTTGATCTCGTCGGGGTCGAAGTCGGTGGTCGTCGAGCCGTCGTCCACCTTGCCGAGGCGCGTCACCGCGCCGGCGGTGAAGAGCAGGGCTTCGACCAGGGACGTCTTGCCGACGCCCCCGTGCCCGACGACGCCGACGTTGCGGACCTTCCCGATCTCGATCGCCATTGACCGCTACCTCCCGGCGGGCCTTCCGCGGTGCGGCAATCCTACCACAGGCCTCTACGGGCGGATGACGCGCCTCACCTGCGCCAGGAGCTCCTCCTCGCTGCCGGCCAGGTCCACCGGTGAGGGGAGCGGCGGCGGCTCGTACTTGAGGCCGGCGCCCGTGAAGATCATCGTGACCTCGGTGTCGCGGACCACGTCCCCCCGCCCCTTCAGCACGCTCAGCGCCGCGACGAGGGCGGCGGACTCGGGCGCCGTCCAGATCCCCTCGAGCCGCGCGACGAGTCGCTGCGCGTCCTGGATGGCCGTCTCGCTCACCGCGACCGCACCGCCGCCCGTCTCACGGAGCACCCGCAGCATCTGGCGCCCGGCGAATGGGGACGGCACACGGAGTCCCGCGGCGTGGGTCGTCGGATTCTCCCAGGCGGTCGTCGTCGGGGCACCCTCCCGGAAGGCCTTCACCACGGGGGCGCAGCCGTCGGCCTGCACCGCGAAGACCCGCGGGAGCGCGCCCGCGAGCCAGCCCATCGCGCGGAGCTCCTCGTAGCCCTTCGGGATCCCGAGGAGCCCGGTGCCGCCGCCCGTCGGATANAGGAGGACGTCGGGCATCCGCCAGTCGAGGTCGGCGGCGAGCTCGAGACCGATCGTCTTCTTACCCTCGAGGCGGTACGGCTCCTTGAGCGTCGACAGGTCGAACCAGCCGAGCTCGGGCGCGACCTTCGCGGCGACCCTCCCCGCGGTCANGATCGAGCCCTCGAGGGTGAAGACGTGGGCGCCGGCGATCTGCGCCTCGGCGATCGCGGCGGGCGGCGTCCCCCGCGGGACGATGACCGCCACGGGGAGCCCCGCGCGCGCCCCGTACACGGCCGCCGCGCCGCCCGCGTTCCCCGCCGAGGGGATGACGAAGCCCCGCGCGCCGAGCGTCCGCGCGCGGGTGATCGCCATGGAGAGGCCGCGCGCCTTGAAGGAGCCCGTGGGGTTCTGGCCCTCGTCCTTGGCCCAGAGCCTGCGCATCCCGAGGTGGGCCGCCAATCGCGGGAGCGCGAGCAGGGGCGTCCCCCCCTCGCCAAGCGTCACCGGGACCTCCCCCGCGTCGAGCGGCGTGAGCTCGCGGAAGCGGTACATCCCGGGGGGGCGTTGCCGGAGCGCGTCCTTGCTCACGCTCGCCTTCACGCGCTCGAGGTCATAGCGCGCCGCGAGCATCTGCCCGCACGCCTCACACACGGTCAGCGGCCGCTTCGGGTCGTGGCGGTGACCGCAGACCGTGCACTCGACGTGGCTGACGAAGCTCATGAGCCTTCCTTCGAGATCGAACGCAGTGTATCGCAATTGCGGCGTTGACAGGGCAGCCCGCCTTCAATATGGACATGGCCGTGACGCTCAAGCGGCGCCGGTTCACCGTCGACGAGTACCACCGGATGGCCGAGGTCCGGATCCTGGCCCCCGGGGGAGCGCGTAGAGCTCATCGACGGCCAGATCCTCGAGATGACGCCCATCGGCGCCCGCCACATCCGCTGTGTGATCTTCCTCACCGAGGCCTTCGTTCGCCGCCTGGACGGCCGCGCGCTGGTGTCTTCGCAGAACGCGCTACGGCTGAATCAGTGGTCGGAGCCCGAGCCCGATCTCGTCCTGCTACGACCTCCGCTCGCACGCTACGGCAAGGACATCCCGACGCCGGCCCACGCGCTGCTCGTCGTGGAGGTTGCGGATTCCTCGCACCATCGGGACCGCGCGATCAAGCTGCCGCGCTACGCCGCGGCGGGTGTGCCGGAAGCGTGGATCGTCGACCTGGATGGCGAGTGTGTCGAGGTCTGCCGCGACCTCGTGGGCGGGCGTTATCGCGAGCGCCGGCGGGTCCCACGCGGTGAGACCGTCGCGCCCGAGACCTTTCCGGACGTCACCCTCGAAGTCGCGGACATCCTCGGCTGAGCGGAGAGGCACGATGGCCGGCGCCGTCAAGCGTCATCGGTTCACCATCGACCAGTACCACCGGATGGGCGAGGCCGGAATCCTCTCCGAGGACGAGCCGGTCGAGCTGATCGCCGGGGAGATCGTCGTGCGCGAGCCGATCGGCTCGCGCCACGCCGGCACGGTGAACCGTCTCAACCGTCTCTGGACGTCCCGCCAGCTCGACCTCGTAGTCCAGCTCCTGCGTCACCGGATGGTGGACGATCTTCCCGCCGGGGGCCAGCACGCACTCCGGCGCCTTCCTGAAGTACACGGGATGGGCGGGCGCCTCGGCGCCGCGCTCGGCGGCGTGCTCCATATAGTTCCGCCCGAGGCAGAAGACGTTGCGCGGCGGCCGCGGAATCGGCGCCTCGAGACGGATCTTCGCCGCGGGCGCCCCGAGCTTCTTGGCGGCGAGGCCGTCGACGCCCTCGCGCTTCCATACCGCGAGCCCGTGTTCGAGCGCCTCGCGCGCGCGGGAGCGCGCATCGTCGCCCCCGGCGATCAGCTCGAGCATCGTCCCGAACCGCCCGCCCGGCGCGGGCCGGCGAGGCCGCGCTCGCGGGCGAGGTCAACGGCCAGCGCACCGAGGTCGAGGACCGCGTCGGCGGTGAGCGCGCCAACGCGCGGGTTCGCGGATCCCTTCCGGTAGGTCACCAGTCGCATGGCTCACCGCCCCCCCGAGGAGAGCGACCGGGGAACGACCGCTACAGGGACTGACGCGCCGCGGGCCGTGTGGGCAGCGGGGTCCCACGCTCGCGCGCGATCTTATCGAGCTCGGGCGGCAGCGCGAACCGCACGTCCTCCTCGACCACGTGGACCTCGCGCACGGCGACATCTCGGCGGCGGAGCGCCTCGACGGTCTCCGTCACGAGGACCTCGGGCGTCGAGGCGCCGGCCGTGACGCCGACGCGCCGGACCCCCTCGAGCCACTCCGGGCGGATGTCACCCACGTCGTTGATCAGATAGGCGCGCGTGCCCGCCGTCTGGGCGACCTCCACGAGGCGATTCGCATTCGAGCTGTTCGCCGCGCCGATCACCAGCAGCACGTCCACATCGCTCGCGAGCCGCTTCACCGCCGCCTGGCGATTCTGTGTCGCGTAGCAGATGTCGTCGCGCGAGGGCCCGTGGATCTTCGGGAACTTGCGCCGGAGGGCGTCGATGACGTCGCGCGTGTCGTCGACCGAAAGCGTCGTCTGGGTCAGGTATGCGATCTTGTTCGGATCGGGCACCTCGAGCTTCTCGGCCCCCTCGGCGCTCGCGATGACGAAGATGCGGTCCGGCGCCTCGCCGAGCGTCCCGATCACCTCGTCGTGGTCCTGGTGGCCGATGAGAACGATCGAGTANTTCTCGCGCGCGTAGCGGATCGCCTCGAGGTGCACCTTGGTCACGAGCGGGCACGTCGCATCGATAACCCGGAGGCCCCGCTGCACCGCCTCCTGGCGCACCTCCGGCGAGATCCCGTGCGCGCTGAAGATCACGGTCGCGTCGTCCGGCACCTCGTCCAGCTCGTCCACGAAGATGGCGCCCTTGGCGCGGAGCTCTTCGACAACGTGGCGGTTATGGACGATCTCTTTGCGGACGTAGACCGGCGGCTGGCACACGCGCAGCGCCAGCTCGACGATATCGATGGCCCGCTCCACGCCGGCGCAGAAGCCGCGCGGCCCCGCCAGCAGGATCTCGGAGATGGTCGACCTCATGCGTGCCCCCGCCTCACCTGAAATAGTACGACACTCCGGCTACGGCCCAATGACCTTCCCAGCCGCGGTTCGGCCTGGACGTGTCCCCGTTGGAGTCGTGCTCCAGGCGGTAGCCGCCGTAGACCGCGAGGAACGAGAAGCTCGAGTCGATCTCCTTCACCCGGCGAGCCGGAGCGAGCGTGCCCTCACGGTTCGATCAACACTTTCAACGCGTCCCCTCTGGCCATCAAGTCGAGCGCCTGCCGGACCGCGTCCAGACGCATCCGATGCGTGATGAGGTCGTCCGGTACCAGCGCGCCGGACTCCATCAGGTCCACGGCCCGCCGGATCAGCTCGGGCGTGTGGTGGAACGCGCCGAGCAGTGTGAGCTCCTCGTAATGCGCCCGCCGGGTATCCAGGCGGATCGAGTTCCGGGTGCACAGCCACCGAAGAATACCACGCTGCCGCCCCGGCCCGTGACGTCGATCGCCTGCTCCCACACCTCGGGACGGCCCGTCGCGTCGATCGCGACGTCGGCGCCCGGGCTGCCGGTGGCGGTGCGGATCAGAGCCACGACGTCGTCGGTCTGCGTCGCATCGAGGCACTCGCCGATTCCGAGCCCCCGTACCCGCGCGAACCGCCAGCCGGACTTCCCGACCATGATGACGCGGGCCTTCCGCGCCGCCGCCACCATCCCGAGGAGGCAGCCGAGCGGGCCCGCGCCGAAGACGACCACGGTCTGACCCGACTCCACCCGCGCCCGGTCGATGCCGAGGAGCGCACAGGCCAAGGGCTCTGCGAACGCCGCGCGCACGGCCGGGAGCGTGGGCCCGAGCGGCACGACGTTCNTCGCCACCAGCCGCGGCGGGAGGGCGATGAACTCACCGTACGCGCCGTTGACGAACANCAGGTCCTCGCAGAGGTTTGAGCGGCCCGCGAGGCAGGGACGGCACGCGCCGCACGGCGCCGAGTTGGCGGCGACGACGCGGTCGCCCTCGCGGACGCCACGGACGCCAGCGCCGACCGCCGTGACCGTGCCCGCGAACTCGTGGCCGAACACCGTGGGAACCTTCGGGATCATGACCGGGTGGCCGCGACGAAGCGTCTTGACGTCCGTACCGCAGGTGAGCGCCGCGTCGATCCGGAGCACCAGCTCGCCGGTTTCCGGCCGGGGCACGGGCAATTCTTCCGCACGCAGGTCGCCAGGCCCGTGGAATACCATCGCCCTCATGGCGTCACNTACACCTTGAGCGCCTCGCGCCGTCGCATCAAATCCACGCCGCGGTGGAGCCCGGGAAGCGTCACGCGATGGGTGACGAGCCGGTCCACGGACACCTCGCCCGCGACGATCAGCCGAAAGGCCTCGGCGAGGTCAGAGGGCGACGACGAGTACGTGGCGGTCAGGGTGAGCTCCCGGTGGTAGAGCGTTTCGAGCCGGAGCGGGAGCGTGTCGCCGCCGCTGGCGAAGTAGTGGACCGTCCCGCCGTCGCGGAGGCTCTCCACCGCCCACGGCAGCACGTCCGTCCCGCCGCCGGTGACGATGACCTGGTCGGCGCCACGTCCGCCAGAGAGCTCGCGCTGCGCGGCCGCGGCCGCGGAGGCGGGCCCCGCGGCGGCCGCGCCCAGGCGTCGGGCGAGCTCGGCGCGCGCGGCGATCGGGTCGCAGCCGACCACCACGGCTCCCGCGCGCCGGAGGAGCTGGACGAAGAGACAGCCGATCGAGCCGAGGCCGACGACGACGACCGTGTCGCCGGGCGCGACGCGCGCGCGCCGTACCGAGCGCAGACAGCACGCGAGGGGCTCCACGAACGACGCCGCCTCGTCGGTCACGTGGCGGGGCACCCGGAACAGCGCGTGGCGGACGTTTGGCGCGGGCACTCGCACGTACTCCGCGAAGCCACCGGGGTCGAGGTTCGACGCCTTGAAGGCGTGACACATCGATTCGCTCCCTCGTCGGCAATAGTGACAGTCGCCGCACGGGACGTGGTGGGCGGCAACGACGCGGTCGCCGATCGCGCAGTCCGTCACGCCCGGGCCAAGCGCGACGATCTCACCGACGACCTCGTGGCCGAGCACGAGCGGCGCCGGCGTCGACGGGTCCACGATCTTCGCGATGTCAGAGCCGCAGAGCCCGCAGCCCAGGACGCGCAACAGCACCTCGCCGGCGCCGATCGTCGGCCGGGGCCATTCCTCGGCGACGAGCTTTCCGTCTCCGCGGTACACAGATGCGATCACAGACTCGCCTCGGCCGTCGGACGGCCTGCGGCTCGCACGACCACGCCGATCACAGACTCGCCTCGGCCGTCGGACGGCCTGCGGCTCGCACGACCACGCCGATCACGCGGCGAGCGTCCGGGCGGCGCGCCCGAGCCTGGCGGCAACCCAGCAGCGGAGCGCGATCGCGAGCTTCTTCGCAACCGGCACCGTGACGCGCTCANCGAACACACGGAACCGTCGCGTCTCGATCTCGTCGAGCAGGGCGAGGTAGATCCGCCCCATGATCTCGGCCGGCACGAGCGAGCGCGCGTCGGCCGCGGGAAAGNTCTCCCATGCGACCCGGTAGAATTGCCGCGCGCGTACCGCCTGGTGGGTCATCAGGCGCACGAACGGCTCGGTGTAACGAGCCCCCTTCAGATCGTCGACGGTGACGCCGAACGCCCGGAGGTCTTCCTGCGGCACATACACGCGCCCGGCCCGGGCGTCGGCGCCGACGTCGCGGATGATGTTCGTGAGCTGGAGTGCCTGGCCCAGCTTGATCGCGTACTGGCGCGCGCGGGGGTCNGTGTAGCCGAAGATCTCGATGCAGCAGAGCCCGACCGCAGAGGCGACGCGGTAGCAGTACGGGTAGAGCTCCTCCGCCGTCTCGTAGGCGACGCGGTCGAGGTCCATCTCGACGCCGTCGATGATCGCCTCGAGCGCCGCGCGCGGGATCGCGTAGGCGCGTACGGCGGCCTGGAGCCTGAGCGCGATCGGGTGGTCGGGGACCGCGCCCGGCGCGTAGCAGCGCGCCACCTCCTCGCGCCAGCGCCGGAGCTCCCGGCGCTGGACCGGCGGGTCGACGCCCCGCTCGCCGCCGAGATCCGCGATGTCGTCCACGGTCCGGCAGAAGGCGTACACCGCGTAGAGCGCCTCGCGACGCGGGCGCGGCAGCGTGAGAAACGCGTAGTAGAAGTTCGAGCGGCTCTTCCGTGTGAGCCGGGCGGTGAGGTCCGCGATCATCGGGCGCTCACGTAGCCGTGCGCGCGGAACCAGCCGGTCGCGTCGCGGAGCGCTTCACGGACGTCGGTCTGCGGCAGGCCGAGCTCCCGCACGGCCTTGGCGGGGCTGAAGTACATGTGCTTCCTCGCCATCCGCACCGCCGTGAGGGACACTCGCGGCGGCGACCCGCCGATCCGCGCGGCCGCCTCCATGGCGAGGGCGGCGCCCCAGGCCACCCAGTAGGGGATCCGCACGCGCGGCGGCCGCATCCCCGTGATTTCGGAGAGGAGGACGCCGATCTCGACGAGCGAGAGGTTCCGATTCCCGAGGATGTACTTCTCGCCGATCTTCCCGCGCTCCGCCGCGAGGAGGTGGCCGCGGGCGACGTCGCGCACGTGCACGAGATTGAGCCCCGTGTCGAGGGTCGCGAACATCCGTCCCTCGAGGAAGTCCACGATCATCCGACCGGTCGGCGTCGGCTTGACGTCCCAGGGACCGACGGGCGCCGACGGGTTCACGACGACGACCGGGAGGCCCTGGTGGGCGAAGCCGAGCGCTACCTGCTCGGCCAGGAACTTGGAGGCCTTGTAGGGCCCGATCATGTCGCGGAGCGAGACCGGTGTCTCCTCGGTCCCCGGGACGCCGTCCTCCGGGATCCCGAGCGCCCCGACGGTGGAGGTGTAGACCACGCGGCTCACGCCCGCCGCGCCTGCGGCCTCGAGGACGGCGCGCGTGCCACCGACGTTGACGCGGTGGAGCTCCTCCGAGTCGGGCGCCCAGAGGCGGTAGTCGGCCGCGACGTGGAAGACGACGTCGACGCCCTTCACCGCGCGCTGCACGGAGGCTGGATCCAGCAGGTCTCCCTCGCAGATCTCGACGTCGAGCCCTGCAAGCGCGCGGCGGTCTCCGCGTGGTCGCGCCAGCACGCGCACCCGGCGGCGCTGGGCGAGGAGCTCGCGGACGACGTTGGCGCCGACGAAGCCCGTGCCACCGGTCACGAGCGCGTCAGTCATTGTACCGGCGGCCGCGGGGCCGCCACACTCCGTGGGTGGCCTGAGACGAGGCGCGATCCGGCTCCGTTGCGCATGGCGCTCTTCATTCCACCGGCCGCGGGGCCGCCACACTCCGTGGGTGGCCTGAGACGAGGCGCGACCCGGCTCCGTTGCGCATGGCGCTGTTCATTTCACCGGGGGCCGCGGGTCCCTCGCGATGCGGCCGAGCGCGCGCGCCACGGCCCGGAGAGCCACGTGCGTCCCGCTCCGCAGCGCGAGGGCGTCGGCGAAGGCGCGCGGACGGGCCAGCACCGCCCGAACCGCGCGCAGCGTTCGCACCCGCCCGTCCGGCTCCACGACCGCGGCGAGGTCGGCGGGCACGCCGCGCTCGGCCGTGTCGCTCACCGCGCGGATCACCGCAGCGGGAATCTCGTGCGCCCGGGCCCACTCGAGGATCACGGCCGACTCCATGTCACAGGCGAGCGCGCCGGCCTCGACCCAGAGCCGCGCCTTCGCGCTCGGCGTCGCCACGACCTCGTCCACGGTCACGAGCGTCCCCACCCGCCGGAGGCCCGCCACCTCCGCGGTCGCGTGGCGCGCGCCCGTCGGGCCGACGACGGTCTCGGGCACGACCAGGTCGCCCTCGGCGAGGTCGGGTGAGAGGGCTCCACAGACGCCGGCTGACACGACGAACGCGGGTGGCGCCATGCGCGACGCGCGCAGGTCGAGCGCGCGGGCGCGGGGGCCCACGCACAGGAGCTCGAGCGCCCCCGTCCGGTAATGCGGCCACTCGCTACCGGCGACGCGCGCGAGCCCGAGCAGGCGCGCGAGGCTCCGGGCTTCGAGGTCGACTGCGGTGAAGACGGCGACGCGCGTCACGCGCCCGGGGGGAGCGGAGTGCCGAGACGCTGTTGCGAGGCTTCCTTGGCGCGGAGCCAGGCCGCGTACGAGTTGCCGGCCGCCGTGTCCTTGCCGGTGAACAGGATCGTGCGGATGTCGGCGTAGGGGATGTCCAAGGGGCCGGCACCGGCGCGGTCGAACACCTGGACGAAGGGGACCTCGACGTCGCGGTTGCGGTTGAAGACGTACCCCTCGAGCCGGGTGCCATCCGCCTTGACGACGGTGACGTTGCCGCGGTAGTCGAAGGCGCGCTCGACGACCTCCTCGAGCGTCACCCCATGGCCGATCGCGGGCACCCAGCCCTCGAGGCTCTCCGTGTCCGACATCACGTGCTCAGAGCCGTCCAGTGACCGTCGCGGTGACGGTATCTCGGAAGCCGCGCCAAGAGGCGAAGGTGTGGTTCACGGCCGTGGGCTCGTAGCCGCAGTGGACCATACAGTCACGGCACTTTTCGTTGCCGCTCTTCTTGCCGTAGCGTTCCCACCGCGTGGTCTCCAGCAGCTCCTTGAAGGTCGCCGCGTACCCCTCCTGGAGGAGGTAGCAGGGACGCTGCCAGCCGAAGATGTTGTAGGTCGGGTTCCCCCAGGGTGTGCACTCGAAGTCGCGCGTGCCCATGAGGAACTGGAGGAAGAGGGGCGACTGGTTGAACTTCCAGCGGCGCTTCGGATCCGCCAGGATGCGCGAGAACAACTCGTTGGCCCGCTGCCGACGGAGGAAATGCTCCTGGTCGGGCGCCTTCGCGTAACTGTACCCCGGCGAGATCATCATGCCCTCGACGCCGAGGTCCATCATCGCGTCGAAGAACTCGCGCGTGCGGAGCGGGTTGGCGCCGTCGAGCGTCGTGTTGGTCGTGACTCGGAAGCCCCGCCGGAGCGCCTCCCGGATTGCTTCCACCGCCTCGTCGTAGACGCCTTCGCGGCAGACCGCCTCGTCGTGCTCCGCGCGGAGCCCGTCCATGTGAATGCTGAACGAGAGGTACTTCGAGGGCTCGAAGACTCCCGCCGTCAGCCTCTCCTTGAGGAGGAGCGCGTTGGTGCAGAGATAGACGTACTTCTTCCGCGCGACCAGCTCGCTCACGAGCCGCCCGATCTCGGGATACATCAAGGGCTCGCCGCCCGGGATCGAGACGACCGGCGCCCCGCACTCGTCCACCGCCCCCAGGCACCGCTCGACCGTGAGGTGCTTCTTGAGGATCTGCGCCGGATACTGGATCTTGCCGCAGCCCGCGCACGCGAGGTTGCAGCGGAAGAGGGGCTCGAGCATGAGGACCAGCGGGTAGCGCGTACGGCCCGCGAGCCGCTGCCTGATCACGTAGCTCGCCACCGCCCACATCTGCGAGAGAGGCACGCTCATGCCCGCTGCACTCCCGGACGCTCCGAACCCAGGGTCTTCTCCCGCGTCTGGCGCGTCAGTCGAATCGTCACGGCGATTATGGCGTGGAGCAGTCCGCCGAGGGCCAGCAGCCCCCACTCGCCGATCCACGCGGTCACGGCCAAGTTGAATCCGAGCACCACGTAGTATAGCGCGACTCCCGGCCACACACGTCCGGCACTCGCACCACCGGCGATCGCCAGATACAGTCCGACGCCCGTGGCGCCGACGAGCGTCCAGCCCGCAAAGTTCGACAGCGGGACGCCGAAATACGCGCCNCCGTCGGGGTAGTAGAAGATCCGCCCGAGGAACCAGCGGTCGCCCCGCACCGCGAGCGGGTCGATGACGACNTCGAGGGCCGTCATGAGGAGCCCGGTGACGAACGCCTGGACCCACCGGGACGGGCGGCGGCCGGCGAGCGCCACGCGCGCCAGGCAGAACGACGCGTATGC
>JGI25384J37096_10000477_pt1 | contig 11659 bp, 11 predicted proteins | sample GraSoi013_1_40cm_4_FD_37096 | JGI IMG/M metagenome (IMG submission 37096)
ACCCGCCACACAATCATCCCTACTCATCTTCCACAACTCTTCCTCCTGCACAATGCCCTCCCGAACANAAAATACGCTCTCTAGATGTTCCCTGCCTTTCCTTAGAAGGTCATGGTCTATTTCTCCATCATCCAGTAGCGAANATAGGACNAGTGCAGACGAGAGATACACGTTAATGATTGGCGATGTGAATGAAAAAATATTNCTGGAAGGATACCTTCCAAACCTGCGCGCCTTGCGCCTGAAGGACTGGAANTCATACGCTTGGAACAAGANACTGGCTGCGTGGACCAGAGGAGCACCTCTGACTCCGAGCCGTTTGAGGTAGTAGGAAAGATACTGTTGGAAGAAGACCCACCTCATCTTCTTAACTGCTTCAGGGTACAGGCTAGTCCAATCTCTTTTCTGGCAGTTCATTCCTAGAAACCTTGATAGGAAGAAGCGTAAGGAAACGTCCAGTGCCTGTCTAGCCCGTATCCAGCTCTCAACAGGCNCCTGAATGATAGAGGAAAAATCCGAGGAGAGCTTCATCTCNGTGTGGGTGCTAACCAAATCGGCGAGGTCGGGCAGGTCATTCTGTAGATCAGGGAAGAGATGGTAATTCTGTTGAAACCTTAGCGCCCTGGCCCGATAGCTCGGCTCGTAAAAACCTCCCAAGAGGGAGAGTGCTGTGCAGATCTCGGTATAGACCTTGCAACACTCGTACACGGCTTCAAGGCGTCTGGCAACCGGGTATTCTCTAGACCTCAAATATTCTGGTTCAACGTTCTTTAGCAAAGCAGTAACTCTGTGAAAGAGCGTGATCGCGCCGCTAGCTAGAGCAATGTCAGGCTTGGTTACGGGTATGCGGGATCGTATGTCGGGGCCGTATAGCACAGTGCTGGAGGCTTTCATCTCATAGGTGCTCAGATCGGGGGGGAGTCTTGTGAGGGAATTCAAGGGGACAATCTCCACGCCTAATACGAAACCCTGCTCAGCCAGGTCGTATCCTGTGAGCTGGGAGAGCTGTTTCAGGACGGTTCTTTGGATCGAATCAGATGTTCCGGTGTCAATTTTCCGATCTGTGACCACATAGAGGTCAAAATCGTGGAGAGGAATGGGGGTCCTCTCTGTGAGACGGATGCTTCCCTCTCCGCGGCCGAATCCTCCCCCAAGGATAATTGTACATTCTGACCCGAAGGTTCTGACTGTCTCACTGACGATGACGTCCAGTTGTTTCTGAAGGCTTGATTCTACTGTGGGGTCGTTGAGAGAGGTGAACAAATTGCTATTGGCCTCAACTGACTTTGACCTCGCTCTTTTCGGCGATGGATTGGTAGATGGCTTCTTTCAATTTTAGGGCCTCGATTGCAATTTCGCCCGGTATGGGAGGAGGCTTGTCGTTGCGGATCGAATCTGCTAGGTCATCGACGAGGGCCGCGTACAGTCTCGGCAGAGGGTTGAAGAAGTCTTTGTTCAGCACTCTGCGGACTGTTCCGACAAGGGTTCGTGCAGAGTGGAAAAAGTCTCTGAGTGGGTTCCGAGAGTAGTTCGCGTGCAAGAGCGAATAATATTGCATGTCGACGGTTGCGATACCTCCAGTCCCAACGATGTCGAGAATTTTTGAGTAGGGTGCGAGCCATGAAACGTCGAGAATTCCGGTTCCTCCGCCGGAGAATTGTAGGAGTGCCTGCACTGAGGTGTCGAAGCCCATTGTTCCCGTGTAGTCGCCGCCGGACGCTGATACATGGTTGACGGGGCCGCCGAAAAGGAGCAGAAGGTCCAGCATGTGTATTCCAATATCTGAGACTATCCCTCCACCTGACTTCTCTGGATTGTAATACCATTGAGCATGGGACCAGGTGAGAGGAATATCGGTATGCCACTGGGCCAGCATGCTCACGATTCTTCCAAGTTTCCCATTCTTGTAAATGTCATAGCCTCGCTGAACAGCAGGAACATAGCGCCACTGCTTTGCCTCGCACAGCTTCACCTTCTGGTCCGCGGCTGTCTTGACCATTTGTTCCGCTTCATGAACCGATGTTGCCAAGGGTTTCTCGACCAAGACGTGGACCCCTCGTGTCATCACGTCAATGGCGACTTTTGAGTGTAGGTGATTGGGAACGCAGATGTGGACAAGGTCGAGTTTCTCCTCCAGCATCTGATGGTAGTCAGTGAAGGTCTTTGCTATTCCGAACTTTTTCGAGGTCTTTTCGAGGACCTTGGTATCGAGATCCGCAACGGCAACTACGCGGGCTTCTTTAGACTTGATTATTCCCGGGATGTGGCCTCGCTCGGCAATTGGGCCGCAACCTATTACCCCTACCCTCAACGCTTCGCCGCTCATTTTCGAATCTTCCTGATCACAGTCTCCACTACATGATAGAACGTGTTGTAGTCGAATCTTTCCTGGATTTGAGCGAGTTCTGCTCCTACTAGGCGGTGATTACGGCTACCCACTCCTCTCTTCTCCGCTTCTCTGATGTGGCCGATGCTCTCGGGGTTGAAACCCATGACTTTGGCGCATACAGAGTCCACTGCCACAGGGTCTCGCCCGCCGATGAGGAGGTTTGCAATCCGAGGCGTTCCCATGTCCGGCCCATCCACGCCCTCCATCCCGATTATTCCATCAACCAGGGAGAAGTCGGGTCTTGCGGCCACGTTAGCATCTGCTATCACTTGGGAGAGCACTGGGTGCCATTTTTTCTTTCCCCGGTATGGAATACTACCGAACTGGTTCTTGAGGGCACAGGTGATCTTGGTCAGGCCATGCGTCTTCAACTTAGCCAGAGATATTGAGTAGTCTGCATCCAGGAGAGTCTTGGGCATCCAGAGCGCCTTAAGGAAACACGTTGGAGGAAGTGCCACCTTTACTCTCTTATCGTTCGAGAGGTTCAATGTTCGGACTTTCAGCCTCTGTGCAAGGTCGGCGAAACCGAGCCATTTGAAGAGCAGGTCGGCCCGGGCGCTCGTGGCGTCGCTCTCGACTAGTACAATGTCTAAGTCCCGAGCAAGAGTCCTCAGAAACTGTATCAACGCTTCCAGAACCCTCGGGTCGGTGGTGGCTCCAGTGTCGTAGGTGCGAAAGAAACACAAGTTCAGTTTTATGGTAACAGTGTTTCCGTCTTCAAGAACGGGAGCGCCAACTAGGTCGAAAATCTTTCGAACAGCTTCGGGTATATTCTCACCGACGCGGACAGCAGCGACCGTTGAAACTTCTTGAGTTTTGCTCGTCATGGCGGTGAAGCGACCCAGAACACTGAGGATGAATAGACTATGTTATGTGTTGGGCTGAAGAAGGGAGATGGGTCAGCAGTGACTTGTATGCTCGAGCCAAGAATTGAGGTGCTCCAAATATCATGGTCGACAAAGTAGGAGGATAGAATGGCGTACCGGCTGAAGTTATACGGTGGGGACGGTTCCTGGGCGAAGCCTAGTTTTGGTGGGAAGGGCACCGCGGTGATGATGGCGTATCTTCCCACGGAATCGACCTCCAAGGGTTTGTTCGCGGGAACATTGCTGTTTACCCAAGCTGCGACAGCNGCGTTNGCTGCATTGGGAATAAGTGACGAGTCAACGTCCAGCCTCGCGTCGAGAGGCAGGCTGTCCCTGGAGTGATACAGGGAATTTCTCTCCTGGTTCGGCAGCATCAGGTTCATAGGCAACATGACGAAGATGAGGACCAAGACGGTTCCCTTCCAGAGACTCTGATGAGATTTGAAGATTCTCCAAAGGAGACCCGCGAGAAAGAATGTGATGAAGGGGAGTATTATGGCAAGGATTCTCGTGGACTCGATGGCGACGGATACGTAGGGAAGCGCGAGCCACGCGCCTAAGAGACCTATCAAGGATGCTCCCATCAGGTTCCAAGTGGCAAAAATTCCGCGGGTCAACCCCCTTCGGTATCTGTTAAGAAACAAGAGGGCTCCGAGTGCTATGAGACCGTTCTGAAAGTCAAACCAGCCTGTGACTATTGGNCCGGCAGCGCTTGANATCGCTAGAGAGGTATCAGCCCTTTTTGGCCCAGATGAGAGGTGGCTGATGGAGAAGAGCACTTGCTGGATCGATGTGAAAGCTTGAGANAGTATTGTTGGCGCCGCGAAAGCCAACCAGAGCGTTACTAGAGCNAGGGAGGCTAGAAGGGGTGTTACAGTTACCTGTATTGGCGAGGACTTTTCGAAGAATGGCAGACGCTGAAGAATTGGCACTACTATCTTGGATATGACGAGCCATGCCACAAGTACGAATNCCAGGGCGATTGAGATCGTATAGTGGGACATGGCAACGCCTAGACATAGGATTATCCCTAAGGATCTGACGCTGTGCTCTTTTCCGGTCAGAGCGTAGAAGGCCAGGAAGAAAAGCAGAAGCGCAGGCGCGGTCTTTCCAATAATATGGGCACCGAAAAAAAACCAGTTTACTGCCAGAGTAAGGCTGGAAAGTGCCGCCAGCTTAGAGTCGTTCGTGATGGAGTTGACCACGGCATAGACCGCAATTGGTAAGAGTGCGAAGAAGAAGAATGTCTGGAAGAGAAGAAGCTGAGAAGCGGAGACTTGGCTGATCGCCGATGTCATTGTAGGGAGGACGGTAATGGCTAGACTAGACTGGTATGGCGAGCTGGCTCCCAAAGCAGGGTCCCAGAAACCGCTTGCAGCAGTATTCTGCAGCACAGAATTTTCTCTGATGAGATCAAATCCGCTGAAACCCGCGTACCGGGAGAGTCTTGTGAAGCTGAGGGAAATGGAGAGTAGGAACAAGAAAAAGAGTTGGAATCTCTGCTGAACTCTGCCTGGCTCGCTATGAGCCAGTTGTGCGACGAAGAGAGTTACACTAGTGGCCTGAATGAATATTCCAAAGTAGATGAAAAACTCTGGGAACGGGTTACGGCTCGCCTCTGAGTAAAGGCTCAGATTGTATGTTAAGGCTCCGACTCCGAGGAGTATCCCGATGAAACCCTGGTTCGTAGCTAGATCGAGTATTCTACCCAAGAGTTGTTTCTCCTCCCCGGTGGGAAGCGGTCAGATAGCCCCGTAGCCAGCAGAAGGATGAGGCGATGAGCACCGGTGTTGATAGAAGAGCCTTGGTCTTCTTGTATCCGCCAGATANTAGTTTGGTGAAGTATCTAGCCAATCTTGCCATCGCCAGAGATGGGGTTAGTATAGCCACGAGTGCGTAACTTTTCGGTAGNCGGAACGGGGCCCTGTCCCCGAAGGCTCCCTGCAGGCATCGATCTGAATATCCTTCTTCCCGACTCCTCTTGAAGAGAGCGTTGAAGTTCATGGGCCTGTGGAGGTGAACGACTCTTGGGGAAGGATCGAAGATGACCTGGAACCCTTTTTGTATGATCTTCCAGCAAAGCAAACTTTCCTCGCCTCTGTCAAGCTCTTGAAAAGGCCCGGCAACCTTGAAGGAGGAAGCTTTGAAGCTCGCGTTGCANGTGGCTATTTCCCAAGTATTTCTTCGCGCGGTCGCCGGGGACTGGGTCGCGAAGTAAGTCGAGTGGTAGAGGCTCGTTGGGAGTCCGAAGTCTCCTCCCTGAAGTACTGACCCGGCCGCGACCATGATTCTCGGGTCGCGATGTATTGAGACATGGTTTTTGAGCCATCCTCTATCTACCACGCAGTCAGCGTCGGTAAAGGCTATCAATTCTCCCGCGCAGTTTTTCACCGCTGTATTGCGTGCCGCACCTCTGCAGGGTCTTCTGTCGATCACCTGTTTCACAGGGAACTTCTGGAGGAGGTCTAGGGTCCCATCGCTGGAGCCTCCGTCTACCACCACGATCTCGTATTTGTCCCTAGGATAGTCCAGAGTGTCGATTGATTCCAGGCACCGCTCGATGGTCGACTTATTGTTAAGAGTAATTATTGCAACAGAGATGAATGGTAGCCCCGCCCATGGTCCAAGGTCGAAGGAAGTGAGCCTATTGCCGGCCCTAGCCAAAGTGTCCTGGGAATTCATCCACTAATCCTCAGATCAATCCNTGATATATTTCCTCGAATCGTTTGGCTGCTGCTTCTGACCCGTAAGTTGACAATAATTCAGGTCGCGGATTATTCGCTCCGTTCCTGCGCAGAACCTTGCAAGCCAATTCTGCCAGTGATGTGTAATCCTCATACCCGACCAAGCTGTTTTGGTCAAGGACTTCTCCTATCCCTCCCGTGTCGTATGATAGAACTGGGGTCCCAAGTATCAGGGACTCGATGATGCTTAAGGGGGGGTCGATGGATCCAGCGGGACTCTGCCCGGTGAAAACATACAAATCGCTAGACCGAATAAGTCCTGGAATATCCAGGTCGACGTTTCTGGACAGAAACTCTACGGACCCTTCTAAGCTCAAGCTATTGAGAAGCGCAGNGACTCTGCTAGGCAGTGGATATGTTGTGACCGCTACGCCTCTCACCTCNGGAAGCTCCCTCTTCACCAGGGAAAGCATTCGGAGAAAATCTTCCTCTCCTCTCAAGGCCTTGTGGTTCCCTAAATACAGGATTTGGGGATGCTCGTGACTCTTCCTTACACTCGTAGCCTGAAGAGCCACACGTTCGTTCCTAAGGAAGGGCGGGACAACTTCTATCTCTCTATTGGGCCGAGAGGCGGCGAGTTTACGTTTGATGAANCTGCTAGAGGCTACGACAAGGCTTATCCTCCTGATGGTCCAAGACGTGATAAAGGCGGGCGCCAACATCCCTAGCTTCGTGGAAAGTGCCTCTTTCGGATCCTTCCTGAAGACATGGAGCCAGTTGGATAAGGAGAGCGTGGGCAGCTGGCAACAATAGGCCACTATTGGAAGTTCGGATTTCCTACTGAGACTCCAGAGAGCGGGGGCCAGATTTCGGTGGATTATCATGTTCTGAAGGTGCACGATATCTAGCTCCCCTGCTTCCTCCATCTCCAAGATGGTCTTGACAGCAGCCTTGCCAAAGCCCGGTCGCGGAAGTGTNCTGAGCTTCACACCATCGTCCATAGTCGTCCCTTCCCTCTCAGTGGTGATCAGCAAAACGCTGTGACCAAGACGAGTAAGCTGGCGTGCCAACTCGTAGGCCATGTTCTTGACCGCCTCGTTCCACGGCGGGTGTACATCACGGCCGAGTATTGCGATCCTCATTCCGTTCTGCCCTTTGAGTTATCCCCAAACCCAGCTTTCATCAAGCCGTCCATCGTTTTCGTGAGAATCATCCGATGATTCTGCGCAACATCCCCTTGTCCGTTCATCACAACCATTCCCATCTCCCGTCCAAGTTNCAAGTAGACCTTCCTTCTCTGCAACAAGTCGTAGTATGGCTGCTCCCTCGCCCGGCCGGGAACCAAAGCCCGTTCCCANGCGAGCTTCTCATCTACATCCATAAGGAAGGCTAAGTCCGCTCTCGGCGTCAGCTCTATCAGCATTCTCTTAGTCCTCTCACCCAACATTCCCTCGTGCAAAAGTTCAGCCAGGAGGTCGTAGACGTAGCGGTCGCAGATGACAATCCTCCCCTTCCGAAGTGGAAGCCTGACCGAGACTATGGTCTTGGGAACAAAGTCTAAGGCCAAAACCAAGGGCCAGAGCCGCGCGAGCGCACGATTTCGTCGTAGGTCTCTTTCTACAAATGCAACTCCCTGAATCTTCCGCCTGTGGGTATACCCCAAGAACCGCACTAATGCTAAGAACGGATACGACAGCATGGGCTTTTGGCCCGCCCAAGCCCGCGCCACTGAGATGTTGCGGCCAGCCAGCGACCTCTGGAGCGTGACTGCCTGACTGGACTTGCCCGATCCGTCCAGTCCGCTGAAGGTTACAAGAAATCCATGACTCATTTGTGCCCTTCCCGTCCTCCCAGAACCCCGAGTTTGGCCGAGNAAGAGTCCATTCCTCCTTCATATCATCAGCAAAGAGGTGCCCTGGCAGTAGGAGGGCCGTTCTATCCCTAGAACATCTAGCATCGTGGGAAGGATATCTACCATCTCGGCGCCTGACAGGCTCCGCCCGTCGAGGCGCTTGGACCAGTGGAGAACGGCGATAGTCTCCAGGCCCGGAGTAGCTGGGTCGTAGCCGTGCATCGCCTTGGGCTGGGTCTCAGTGTCGAAGAAGCTAGGTCTGATTACTAGCCCGGGTTGAAGAAGAAATATTAGCTGTCCCCAAGAATCTGAATATGGAATCATGAACTGCTCCCTCTCCTTATCAGAAAGTATCTTCCCGTAGCCCAGCCCCTCGAGCGCCTTACGCACATTTGCCAGGATGGCCTCTTTCCCCCAGAATCTTGCCATTGTTGAATCCAAGAACATTCCAAAGTCCTCGAACGGGCGAAGACCTGCGTCCATCAGAGCTCGAGCCACGTCCACAGACCCCTTGACAGGTATCATCCCATGATCCGCAAAGCACAGCACCGCCAGCTCGGGATCCCTCTCACGCCATCTGGAGACTATCCTTTCTACGAAATTGTCGGTCCTCTTCAAGACCTGGAGCGCTGACTTCGTTCCCAGACCGAACCGGTGAGACGCGGTGTCCAAGTCCAGTAAGCGGACTATATTGACGTCCTTTTCGTGCTCGGTTCTTACGGCCCTCTTGAATACATCAAGGTCTGAGTCGAAGACACCATGGTCAAAGTAATCGAAAGACAAGCCCCGTTCTCGAAGGATATCAAAGAATGACTTGGTATTGCCGAAGGAGCCTGGCTCATACAAGTTGCCTCTCAGAGAGAGGCGCATCCTTGCCAGTTGTCTTATTGGTACCTCGTCTAGCCCTGGAAAATAGGAGATACCAGCCATCGCGTTGGAGAGGCGCATGATTCCGTACCGGAGGACCTTTGCCGGGAAGGACAGCCCTCCGTCGAGATCGTCGATCCAGCGGGCGATTGGTCCGACCCACTTGAAAGGGCTCCTCTCTGGGTCTGCGTAGTATCGTGTCCAGATGCCATGGATGGACGGAAAGGTACCCGTGAACAGAGTCGCGGCCAATCCTTCGTATGCTAGGAGCGTTGCCAGCGGGCCGCTTATTCCCTCCCGTGAGATTCTAGCAAGAAATGGAGTGTTTTGGAAGGTCATGTCTTGGAAACGAATTGCATCTAGGAAAAAAACCGCGAGCTTTGTCAACTCCTATTTCTCCCTTGACCAGTTCACCATATTCTTACTCCAATTGCCTTCTGAAACCTCAGGGGGACTACCTTGTCCAGAGCCAGAAGAAAAGGCGCTGTCAGCGACCTCAGCCCGCTCTGCACGCATGATTGGCTTAGGTCGGATGCACCCTTGTAGAGGAATAGAAGAGCCGTGATTAAGACCGGAACCTTCAAGGGAAACCGTCGCTCCATCATGTCCATCAACAAAGCGAGGACCCTGTCTCCGGCCAGAATCCTATTCACATAACTCCTGATGGGAAAAGGAATTGGGTCTTCCCCAATCATCTCTTTGAAAGTGCGATCTAGAATGGTAATGAAAACAGCAAAACCCCTGCTCACACCCGCTGACTCAACTGTCTCCAAGATCTTCCTAACGTCAAGACCGGCCTTAAGCGACTCATAGGCGATTCCAAGATCCGAAAGCCGGATGCGGCCGTGCCGGTACAAAGTGTGTATGCAAGTTATTATCAGCCTATCCTCCTGACAGCAAAGGTAAGTGAACCCCTCGGCCAACTGAAAACTTACCCTTCTCTCTAACACTTGGTCTACGGGAACNTACTCCTCCCCAAGCTGACTGAAACGNGTATACAACTCCAAGTCGGAGTGGAAACCNTGTACGAATGTACTGAACTTTCCCGCTTGTCGGTCGCAAAATGTCAAGGTCACCGCACTGCAATTGAACCGTTTGAGTATCATGGAACGAACGTTTCTTAGGTTCCTACCAACAAGCAGGTCGATGTCATGGCCAACGTCTGGTAACGCATCGAAAGACTTCAGCACCGCAAAGGGTACGCCCATTTCCATGCAAATCTTCTGTGCATCAGTTAGGAGCCTCAGAGAGTCATCTAGCTGGTCCGCAACCTCATGACGGATACCGTCAAGAAGTCTCTCAATCCGATTGGTCAGGCCCTCAACTTGGATGAGGGTTCTGGCCAGCGCCTTATTGGCCTTGGCTTGTGCTACTAATGATTCGAGTTCAGCCTCGGACGCTATACCTAATTTGCTTTCGGCTTTGCCAAACAGAATCTTTGCTATGGCCTTGGACCAGTCGGTGTCTGATTGCCGAGATTGGGTCTCGGTCATCTGAATGAATTACTCCGCCTCCTCCAGCTTCAATTCTACAGTCTTCACGGCCGAGGTTCGCGTTCCGGGGACTTGCTCCCACATGAGTTGTGGTCCCCCTAGTCCCAGACGGACAAGGCTCGCAACCAAGGCGATTTGGAAGCCCAGAAATGCTGCGACGCCGAGTACCCATGAAAGGCTTCGCTGCATCATTGAAATCTCAGGGCTCCCATACTTGTTTGTTAGAACCCGGAGGAGAACAACTCCAGGAAGGCCTACCAAAGCCGCGTACGCCAAGACTGGTAATGCATCCCCAGGCTCCGTGATCACGATACCCACGAAAAACGCTAGCGCCGTCGTAACTAAGACGGGGGATATTATGTTGGCGAATAGTTCGAATGGGAAGACTAAACTGCCGTATTTTCCGAAAGACCTGTTGAAGAAAACGGCAAGGCTACGAAATATCGCGTGTTGGTTTGCCGTACTCCTCCTAAGCTTGTGCGAGAACTTCGGTTTCAGGCTACTTGCCTCCCGCTCGTAGAATGGGACCTCTAAGTCGTACATGCACCTCAGACCCTTCGACCTTACCATCACAGTCAGCTCCAGATCGTCGCACATGCATCCGGGACGAAGCGGCCCTAGCGCATCTCTCCGATAAAGAGAAAATTCACTCTCGCACATTAACGGGGTGTCGACGCTCGCCTCAGCTTTCCTTATAGCCGTGTATACCGCTCGATACCCAGCCTCTAGGCTTGAGAGGAAGCTCTCGTCTGCCAGGGGAACTTCGAACCCTGAAGCACCTCCCATGCTGGAGTCTTGGAAATTCTGTACGAGCTTTGAAAGGGCCTCGGGAGGAACTATCACATCAGCGTCAGTCAGGCCGAATATTTCCGCGTCGGAAACCCTTAGAGCTTCGTTTATCGCTTGGCTCTTTCCCATCCTAACGGGCTGTTCTAGTAACGCTACAGCCAACTGGTTCTTGTGTCGGTTAGCGAATTCTTTAACGATGCTCCGGGTCTCGTCGATGGACGCACTGTCGACCACCATGACCCGTAGCTTGTTTCGGGGATAATTCAGCTGGAGAATGTTCTCAAGTTTTCTATCGATAATGCTCGCCTCGTTGTAAGTGGGAACGACTATGCACACAGTAGGCCAAGGACCGTTGACAGCCTTCATGGTATCAGGCGTTGGATGGCCCAGAAAAACAGCGAAGGCGAGACTGTACACCGCACAGATGGTAAGCCAAACGGTGAAGAACAAGATTTCGAATAGAGGAATCTGAGCCTCACCTAACCTAGGTTCTAATCCGGAGGCACCGTGTTTCGAAGCTCTCTCACGTACGCGATAATGACTTGGAAATATCGGATATCGGGTCCGCGGTCTACAGTGCGAAGCCTGACTAGTCCATCAACAGTCTCCATCTGGATTTCTTGGCGTGCAACTGTGTCCACGTGGGTGTCCGGCGTCTGTGAACAGATTCTGGTGAAGTAGTCTATAGCCAAGGACCCAGACTCTTGCTGGCACTGAGA
>JGI25384J37096_10000490_pt1 | contig 11568 bp, 11 predicted proteins | sample GraSoi013_1_40cm_4_FD_37096 | JGI IMG/M metagenome (IMG submission 37096)
CTCCCCGGNGGGAGNGCTTTTGTGAGAGAATTTGGTTGATGCCCAAAGCATTCCTTATTGCGGCGCTTCTCGTACTGGGCCAAAAACCGCAGGAGACCGGGATCGTCATGGGAATCGTCGTCCCCCCGGTGTCGCAACAGATTTCCCCGCCCGTGCAGGTGATATTGTTACCGGCGCAATACCGCGATCTTTGGAACAGCGATCTCCAAAAGCGCCTCGATGTTTATTGGGAACATTACAAGCCCGCGTTTGCCCGCCGAAAGGAATTCTTTTTTGAAGTCTCAAAGCAGGCGCACAAAGAAGCGACAAATTATGTGATCACGCGTATGCGGAGGGATCCTTCAAACAATTTTTCGAACTACCTGAAGGACGCTTCGCCGGACGGAAGATTCGAATTCCGGAACGTTCCCTACGGTGAATACAAGATCCTGGCGGTTGGAACGGTCGGAAACCAGGACATGATCTGGCAGGATTCCCTCGAAGTCCGCGGCCCCATCCCTCAGTTTGTCGAATTGAAAAAACATATCCCGTGAGCTCTCCGCGCTTCGTCATGGTCGCGGGGGAAGCCTCAGGCGACATGTACGGCGCCGAAGTGGCACGCTGCCTTTTCAAGAAATTTCCAAGCTGCCGCATCTACGGCCTGGGAGGACCGAAAATGCGCCAGGCGGGCGTTCAGCTGGAGGGAGACATCAGCAAGACCGCCGTCATCGGCCCCTTTGAAGTCATCAGCCATCTTGGAACGCTCTATCGCGTTTTCCGCCGCATTGCCGAACGCATCGAAACGGATCCCCCGGCCGCCGCCCTCCTCATTGACTTTCCCGATTTCAACCTTCGGCTCGCAAAAAGACTAAAGCAGGCGGGCGCGCCGGTCTTTTACTACATCAGCCCGCAGGTTTGGGCATGGCGTGCGGGCCGCGTCAAGCAGATCAGACAGCTCGTCGACAAGATGCTGGTCATCTTTCCCTTCGAAGAAGAACTTTACCGGAAGGCCGGCATCGAAGTGGAGTTTGTCGGTCATCCACTTATGGACATGGTCCGCACGACAAAATCGAAAGAAGAATTTTGCGATGATCATCGATTGGATCCAAAGAAACCGATCGTTACTTTGCTTCCGGGCAGCCGTAGTAAAGAAGTCCGATTCATCCTCCCCATCTTGTGTAAGGCAGCCGAACTGATCGCAGCGGCAAACTCTGACGCGCAATTCGTTCTGCCGATCGCGCCCGGGCTCGATCCGCGTCTCATCGAGAGCATTATCCAATCGCGCCCGATCACGGTTCTGAGCAATGAGACCTACAACGCGATTCGATATTCGCGCGCCGCAGTCGTTGCCAGCGGGACAGCCACGCTCGAAACGGCGTTGCTCGGTACGCCCGAGGTTATCGTGTATCGAATTTCGCCGGCCACCTGGTTTCTGGGAAAGCTCTTTTTGAAAGTGCGGCTGTTCGGAATCGTGAATATCATTCTTGGCGAAGAGGTCGTGCCTGAGTTGTTCCAGGATCAGATGACACCGGCCGCTGTGGCGGAGATGACGCAGCGGCTTATGGATGATGTATGGATGCAGTCCCGCATCCGGGGAAATTACGAGCGCCTGCGCCGCCAGTTGGGATCGGGGAACGTTGCCGAACGTGTAGCAAATGCTGTCGCAAGCGCGGTCAATTCCGAACAGCCACGAACGAGAGAATGATCTTCGATTCGACGGGCCTTCCGAAGGCCGTAGCCGGAGTGAACTCGGCAAGCGACATCATTTCGCGAATCCAGCCATCCACCTCGGGATTCTGAGGCCCTGACAGAACCTCGTAATCGATCACACGCCCTTCATCACCAACATGGGTTTCGATTGTGAGAGGTTCGTCGAGGTCCTGCTCGTCACTAGTGACAAAGCGCAACATCGTGTGATCTGTCGTACGCACGGGCTTGTATAAACCGAACACGGGTTCTTCTTTCAAGCGAGCCGCGGCCAGCGCCGTGTTATCGGAGGCCAGACAGCCCAACAAGATGCCGAAAAACAGTGTCGTTAACGAAACTCCGAAGAGTGCGGGAATCACTAGTGGCTTAAAGACATAGTTCAAGCGGTTCTCGAAGCGGGCACGGAAGTTCTTATTGCGTTCCTGCGACAGCCGGACGCGTGTTTCCAGTACCATATCCTCGGGCAGCGGTGATCTTTCCATGCGTGACAATAAACTTCGCATCGATTTATAGGACTGCAATTGCCGCTGGCAGGCCTGGCAGAGGGTGACATGGACTTCCAGACTCTCGGACTCAGCGGCGGTCACCATTGAATCGATAAAGGCGCTCATCAATTTTTGGGCCGAAGAACAATCTAAACTACGCATTGCAAAACCTCAAAGATACCGCACCGATAAATAGCGCATCAGCGACTTCTTCAAATCGGCGCGAGCCCGCGCCAGCCTGGATTTGACGGTCCCCATCGAAATTCCCAACACGTCCGCGATCTCGGTATAAGAAAAACCTTCGATATCGCGAAGGACAATGATGGACCGATGTTCGTGGGAGAGTCTCCGCAGAGCTTGCTGGATTGCATCCTCTCGTTCCTTTGCCTGAAGGACTTCTTCAGGCGTGGGACCCCCGTCGGCAACACCATCGCCCGGCGTATTCCCGTTAGGTGATTCATCGAGCGATAAAGTCGCGTACCGATGCCGGCGCTTCCACCACCGCAAGCGGTTCAAGATTTCCGAGAATGCGATTTTGAAGATCCACGTCTTCAAAGCTGCTTCGCCCTTAAATCCTCCGATGTTGCGGAAGATCTTAAGGAAGATGTCTTGAACGGCGTCGGATGCTTCGGCGGCATCGCCGGTCATGCGGTAAGCAACGTGGTAAATCGGCCCACTATAGGTGCGGACCAGTTCATCGTAAGCCGCATCCTCATTGGCCTTCAGGCGCGACACAAACAGCGCTTCCTGGGCTGTCAGCTCCGCAGGCCGATCCAGCCAGTTATAGGTGATTTCTCTGGGCATTTCGTTGCCGTTCGAACGTCACTTTACCACCATGTCAAGAGACACCGGCAGAAGTAAATTGTTCCACAAACTTCAGGCCGTCAGCCATTATTTCCTTCACGGCTCCCTCGGTTGGCGCTTCGCAGTATACGCGCAACAGCGGTTCTGTGCCGGATTGCCGGAAGAGAATCCAACTATCGTTCTCCAGAAAGACTTTCACACCATCCAGTGTGCCGATTCCTTGAATGCGCCGGCCGGCGAAAGCGGGTGGAGGATCTGTCTTCAATCTGTCGACAACGCCCTGGCCGGCTTCGATTGGAATGTGGAGATCGCGGCGATCATAATGAAATTCGCCGAACTCATCCCACATTTCGCGAATAAGCTGTGAACAGCTCTTGCCTGCAGCGGCAAGTAAATCCAGAAAGAGGAGATTAATAAAGATGCCGTCGCGCTCGGGCAGATGGCGCGAAAGTCCGATGCCGCCGCTCTCTTCTCCTCCAATGAGAATGTCGTGTTCGAGCATCAGCTCACCGATGTTCTTGAAGCCGATCGGCCGTTCGTACAGCTCGAGACCCAACTTTGCTCCGATGCGGGGAATCATCAGACTCTGCGAATATGTCCGGGCGACGGAGCCACGCCAGCCCTTATTGCGATAAACGTGGAGAAGCAAGAGCGATAACGTCTGCAACGTGTTGACGTATCGTCCGGTCTCATCGACGATACCAAGCCGGTCGGCGTCGCCGTCGGTAGCCAGGCCGATATCGCTTCCGGACTGACGAACCACGCCGGCCAGAGGTTCCAATTGAGGCATCATCGGTTCGGGACTGATTCCACCAAAAAGAGGATCTGGGTCTCCACGGATCGTCCGGACGGTGCAGGATGTGCCGGCCAGGAGATTTTCGAGAATGTACCCGCCGCAGCCGTGCATCGAATCAACGACGATCTTCAGTTTGGACTTTGAAATCCGGTCCCAGTCGACCAGCGATTGCATATGTTCGCTGTAGTATTTCTCCGGCCCGATGATCTCGATCTCCGACTGTAGCGGCGGTCTCTCATTGAGGCTGCGCGCTATCGCGCTTGCGCTTCGCGGACCACCGTACTGCCGGCGCTCATAGAGCGCCGCTACAGCAGCTTCAATCTTCGCCGTAATTGTTGGTGTAGCGCTGCCGCCGAAGTGTGCCTTGACTTTGAATCCGTTAAATATCGCCGGATTGTGACTGGCCGTAATCATGATGCCGCCGGCGAATTTGCGCCGGCGGACTTCAAAAGACACATACGGCGTCGGATAGGGGCGGTCCATCATCACGACCCGAAAACCGTTACCGGCAAATACCTCGGCCGCCGCATGTGCGAACTTCGAGGATTGGAAGCGCACGTCAAAGCCGATGAAAACGGCCCGTTCGGTCTTCTCGACCGTTTTGAAGTACTCGGCCGTGGCCTCAGCGGCATACCGGACATTCTCAAAAGTAAACGTATCGGCAATGACGCCTCGCCAGCCGTCGGTGCCGAATTTGATCGGAATGTTCATGGGTTAAATCCCTGCTTTGGGAGAGGATCACAACTGCGAATAATCGGTCACGACTGTCTTATCTCCTAACACCACGCCCGGCCGTAGTATCGCGTAGCGTCCGATATAGCACCCCTTGCCGACAATGCTTTGCGAAACGCGAGCGCCGGCATCGATGGTGTTGCCGGACCAGATGACAGAATCCACGATCTGCGCGCCCTCATCGATCTTGCAGTTCTTCCCGATAACGGAATTCTCAATACGTACGCCATCTCGAATCGTCGCGCCGGAATCGATGATGGACTTCTCGTCCACGGCGGCGGTCCCGGGCAACAAGTCCCGGTCAAAGCCGCGAGCGGGAACGCGCGATGACACAAATTTTTGCGACAGAATGTCCTGATGAACTTCGAGATACTTTTGAGGTGTTCCAATGTCGATCCAATACTGATCCAGAATGAACGACAAGACCGCCTCTTTCCGCTCCAGCAAAGCCGGGAAGAGACCACGTTCAAAAGAATACGGCTCGGCTTTGGGAATATAACTGAGCACCGATGGTTCAAGGACATAAATGCCTGCGTTGATCGTGTTGCAGGTGACTTCATCTGGGCCGGGCTTCTCAATGAATCGTTGAATCCAGCCATCGGGTGTGGTTTCAACCAGACCGTAGGCGGACGGATTCTCCACCGGGGTCAAGACGATTGTTGCGACGGCGCGCTTCGCTTTATGGCGAGCAATGACGGCAGCCAAATCGACGGACGTCAGCACATCGCCATTGAAGACGACGGATGTGGAATCGATGTGTTCTTCCGCATTTTTGAATGCGCCGCCTGTTCCCAGAGGCGTGCCTTCGACGGCATACCGAATCCACACACCGTAATCGGAACCGTCTTTCAAGAGATCTTCAATTTTCCTTGGCTGATAGGAGAGGCTCAGAATGATTTCCTGGATACCTGCGCTTCGCATCAAGTCGATTTGATAGAGCAGAAATGGTGAGTTGGCCACCGGAACCACAGGTTTGGGTGTGTTAATCGTGAGAGGCCGAAGCCGCGTGCCTTTGCCACCGGCGAGAATGAGTCCCTTCATACGAGAATGAGTCCCTTCATAGCTGTTTTCTATACTAGAATATCCGCATGAATCTGCCCAACGGGCTGACGTTGATGCGGATCTTTCTGGTGCCGCTCCTCGTCGCGGTGTTGCTGACAAAATACAACGTCCTCATTGCCGCCGCGATTTTTCTTGCGGCTTCGCTGACCGATCTGCTGGACGGCTATTTCGCCCGCAAAAGAGGGCAGATTACCACACTTGGCACTCTGCTCGATCCGGTAGCGGACAAGCTGCTGATTTCCTCTGCATTCATTTCATTGGTTCAACTGCAAGTCGTTCCGGCCTGGATGGTCGTCATCATTGTCGGCCGGGAATTTGCCGTTACGGGTTTGCGCAGCATCGCATCAGCTCAGGGCTTCATGATTGATGCTTCCGAACTGGGCAAGATGAAGATGGTGACTCAGGTGACGGCCATCACACTTTTGATTGTCGGCATGCCGATGCCGAGCGGCACGCCTCATCCGATTTTTCATACGTTGGGCACGATCTCGCTCTACTTTGTCGTGCTGTTTGCAGTGGTATCCGCTTTCGACTACTTCCGGACTTTCTGGACCAAGATCGATTATCGTTTCAAGGCGCGGCAACGTCGCCGGCTGATTTTATTGCAAAAAAGGCAGCGTCGTCAGCTTCCAACTCGCGATGTACCAACTCACTGAGCAGGACCAGCGACTTCTGTTGAGGATTGCCCGAGACTCAGTTCAATCCTGTCTTTTAAAGGAAGCCCCGTATTTGCCGGAAGTGCCCGGCGGTCTGTTAACAGAACCTCGCGGAGTTTTCGTATCGATTCATAAACGTGGCGAGCTTCGGGGCTGCATCGGAAATGTTCACCCGGCGGGAGCGCTGTATNGAACCGCTGCAGAGTGCGCTGTGGCGGCGGCCGTGGGTGATCCGAGATTTGTTCCCATTACGCTCGAGGAATTGGCTGAGGTGGAATTCGAGATCTCTGTTCTTTCGCCGATCGAACCGGTCAAAAACATAGCCGACATCGAAGTGGGAAAGCACGGGCTTTTGATTAGCAAGAAAAATGCTCGTGGACTACTCTTGCCTCAAGTAGCGATCACTTACGGGTGGGATCGCGAGCGGTTCCTTTCCGAGACCTGCAGGAAAGCCGGACTCCGTGCCGATGATTGGAAGGACGGCGCGACCATCCATTACTTCAGTGCTTTTGTTTTCGGCGAAAGCCAGTTCCATTTGTCCGCCACTCCATGATCTTGACGATCCCTTATCCGAACATTGATCCCGTATTTCTCCGTCTAGGCCCGGTCCAGCTGCGATGGTATGGGCTGATGTACATGCTGTCGTTCATCATCGGGTTCTTCGTTTTGCGCCGTTGCGCGAAGTACCGCAAGCTGAACATGTCGACGGATGACCTATACGATTTGTTGTTCTATTTAATTCTTGGAGTGATGATCGGGGGTCGCCTTGGCTATGTCTTATTCTATGATCTGGGCAGCTATATTCGCGAGCCACTGTCTGTATTCGCCATTTGGCAGGGGGGCATGTCGTTCCATGGCGGATTTATCGGGATGCTTCTGGCCGCGCTATGGATTACGCGAAGGAAAGGTTGGAATTTCTGGGATATCGCCGATCTAGGCAGCGCGGTTGCGCCAATCGGTTTGGGGCTGGGGCGCATCGGCAATTTCATCAATGGTGAATTGTTCGGCCGTCCTACGAATGTAGCCTGGGCCATGATTTTTCCGGAAGGTGGGAGTACGCCCCGCCATCCATCCCAGATTTACGAGGCGCTGCTCGAGGGACTCGTGCTTTTTCTGATCCTGCGANGGTTTTACAGAAAGAACTTCCATCGCGGGACGGTCTTTTGGGCGTTCGTTACGTTTTACGGCCTGTTTCGTTTTCTCGCGGAGTTTGTGCGTGAACCCGACGCCCAAATCGGCTTCGATGTGGGACCCTTTACGCGAGGACAATTACTGACCGCTCCGATGCTGCTGATCGGAACTACGCTAATGATTATCTACGCTCGACGGAGTCCCCGAACAACAACTCGTCCGCCGAGTAAGTCACGAGCGCAGTAGACGCGCGTTCGCCGGCGTTAACGACGATCACTTCCCCGATGGCCCTACGCTGTCCCTTGAGCCTGTTTATCTCTCTCGGCACCGCATAGCCCGCATAGACCCGCCGGTCGAAGTCTGTTTCTACATCCCGGTAAACGATAAAAATGTCTCCGGGCTTTACCGACCGGTTCTGGCCGATACTGAGATACACGATCGTACCGTCACCCGCAATACCACGATTTGTCCGGCTGATCGACTCGCCATTGACTCCGGGCTCGATATTGGGTCCTGCGAAAATGGACCCGTTGCTCAACAGCACNGTCTTGGTCGTGACGATCTCGCCTTTGATCCCGCTATTCGTCGTCATCATAGGACTGAAGGAGCGAGGGCGTTCTAGCGGTGGAAGCATGATCGGCTGGAACGGCAGCATGATATCGCCGACTTCTATGGCATCACCACAACTGTGGATCACACGCGCAAGCGAGAAATCCGCCTGGGTGACCGCAACCCTCACATATGCAACTTCCAGGTAGTGCATACCGAGGTCGCGCTCGTCTTTAGTTCTGCCGCGGGGATTTCTCAGAGTCTTCGTACGACGGACGACTTGATAAACAGTTCCATTAGCGATTCCATCTTCCGACCCCTGGCTCAGATACACATAGTCCGCTTCCGCAGCCAGGACACCGCTACTCGTGTCGAACCTTGAAATGACCCTCGCATTTCTTGGAATCGGCGCGACTCTCACAAAACCCGAACAGTAGAGGTCATCGATCTTGACCTCGGGCGTCGGTTTTCGCTCATCCAAAACGAATGTCCGTTCAGGCTCCGGCGGGAGCGGCAGAGGTGCAGGAGGCGGTGGCGGCGGTGGCGGCGGCGCGGGCGCGGGTTCCACTTCAGGCGCGGGCGGCGGAGGTGGCGGCTCCGGCGCCGGTTCAGGCGGCTTTGCTTCGGACAACACTGTCACTGGCCGGATCAGAATCTTGTCGTCCGGATAAACCCAATGAGGATTGATGATGTGTTCGTTTTGTTCCCAGAGCTGAGGCCACAGCCGAGGATTCTTCAGGACGTCGCCGGAAATAGCCCAAAGCGTATTCCCTTTCGCGACGACATGAACCTCGAAGTTTTCCGGATTGGCAGGATCTTGATTCGCGCTGACGTGACCATCCGGCCGAACCGTCAGATTTTTAGGCGGCGGTCCCTGCGCCGGCGGGGTCTTCGTGGGAGCCTGTCCAAATGCAACCGAAGTGATGACCAGTGTTGCGGTTAAGAGCATCCTCATAATTCCGCCATTAGTAGCAGATGAGCATAACATGGTCAACAAAATGTGGTGTGAAATCTGCGCGGATTTGCCAGGCTGTGCGACTGTAGCGGCGGTCTATGACCGCCGACGATCTCTAATTTGCGGCACTGTCGGCGTTCATAGAGCGCCGCTCCAGTTACTACGCCCTCTCCCAAAGGGACAGGGAATCTGGTATCCTCAATCATTTCTCAGGTCGATAGATGAAGAGCGTAACGGTTTACGACAATATTTGCCAGGTGATTGGAAATACGCCGGTTGTGCGCCTTCATCGGATCCCGAAAAACGGCTGGCCCGAAATGCTGGTTAAATTGGAATCGTTTAACCCGGGCGGAAGCGTGAAGGACCGCATTGGCCTAAGCATGATTGAGGCGGCGGAACGGCAGGGACGTCTGAAGCCTGGCGGAATGATTGTCGAACCGACAAGCGGGAACACCGGAATCGGGCTGGCCATGGTCGCGGCGGCCAAAGGATACAAGGTGATTCTGACGATGCCCGAAGAGTACAGCGTCGAGCGCATCACACTCCTGCGCGCCTACGGCGCGCAGGTGGTCTTGACGCCGCGCGATCAGGCCATGCAAGGCGCGATCGATAAAGCGGAGGAATTGGTTCGCCAGAATCCTGATTACTTTATGCCCCAGCAATTCAAGAACCCGGCAAACCCCGAAATCCACCGGAAGACGACCGCCCGAGAAATTCTTGAAGCCTGCGGCGAGAGGCTCGATGCCCTGATCGTCGGCCTGGGAACCGGCGGAACCGCAACCGGGACCGGCGAAATCGTGAAGCAGAAAATCAAGTCGCTGAGACTTTTCGCCGTTGAGCCTGCGGAATCGCCGGTGTTCTCTGGCGGCAGGGCGGGGCCGCACAAGATTCAAGGCATCGGTGCCGGATTCATTCCCGAAGTCTTCAATCGAAAAGTAGTCGATCGATTTATCCCGGTTTCGTTCGACGATGCGCGCAAAGCCGCGCGCCGGTTGGCGGAACAAGAGGGGATTCTTTGCGGAATTTCTTCGGGAGCGATTCTTCACGCAAGCTGTATGGTCGCACCTGAACTGGGCCGCGGCAAACGCGTGCTCGCCATCCTTCCCGATACGGGCGAGCGCTATCTTAGTACGGAGTTGTGGTCTTGAAATGGTGGGTCCAGGCGCGTTGTGCGTTTCTCTCACTCCACGGAGTTTGGATGAAGTCTTTTCCTCGGACTTGACCGGAGCGGACTGCGTCGAAGTCCGCCTGGATTACCTGGACAATCCACGAGAATCCGTCACCACGCGTTGGGACCGCCTTCCGGTGCCCGTCATCGCCACATGCCGCGGTCGGGAACAGGGCGGAAAATTTCAGGGGTCAATCGAGGAAGAAGTTCGAATCCTTCAATATGCGGTAGAAAACGGCGCGAAATTCATCGACATCGATCATCGGTTTGCTCGATCTGTCGCAGGCGCCCGGGTCATCGGGTCGTTTCATGATTTCGCCGGCACTCCGTGCGATATCGACGCTGTGCTCGAGCGCGCCTGCGCCGGCCCGGCACAGATCGCGAAGGTGGCGACGTTTGTGAATTCCTGGTCCGACAACCGGCGGCTCCTTTCATTGCTCTCCCGCTCGTGGCCCAAACCGGTTATCGTTACCGGCATGGGAGAGACCGGCCAGATCACGCGCATCGTTGGACCCGCGCGCGGCAGCTTTTTGACCTACGCTGCTTCGACGACCGCCTCGGCGCCGGGACAACTCTCGGCCGAGGAGATGCTCAACGTCTACCGGTTCCGGCGCGTCAGCCGATCGACGAAGCTGATTGGCATTGTGGGATCGCCTGTCGGGCATTCTCTCTCTCCAAACATTCACAATCGGGCGTTCCATTCGCTGAACTTGGATTTCGTGTACCTGAAATTTCCTACGGCCGATCTGAAAGACTTTTTTGAAAATGCGCTTGCACTCGGCATCGTTGGATTTTCCGTCACCATTCCGCACAAGACAGCGGTCATCCCATTTTTGGGTGAGATTACTGCCGAAGCGCGCGATGCCGGGGCCGTGAATACGGTCTGCTGGCGAGATGGTAAATGGATTGGCGACAACACCGACGTTCACGGTGTGCGGGCTGCTCTGGCATACGCGAAGTTCGATCCCTCGGGCAAGATAGCCGTGATCCTTGGGGCCGGCGGTGCGGCTAAGGCCGCAGTGGCGGCACTGAAAAACGCTCGCCAAGTCACGGTTCTTTCGAGACGTGAAATTGCAGAAGCGTCGCGTTATCGCTGCGATCTGCTGGTCAACGCAACGCCGGTCGGAATGCAGCCTGCAGCCGAGACGTCGCCGCTCGAGGGGCCAATTCCCGCGGATGCGGTCTTCGATATGGTCTACAATCCGCCAATAACGCGCCTGCTTAAATCCGCTCTGGACCAGGGTAAGACGATCATCCAAGGTACGACCATGTTCTTGGCACAGGCGGCCCGGCAATTCGAGATCTGGACCGGCCATTGCGCCCCCCCGGAAATCTTCGAACAGGAATCAGGCTTATCATGAGCCGCAGCTATTCATTTCGCGTGCCGGCCAGCACATCCAATTTGGGCGCGGGTTTTGATGCTTTAGCGTTGGCGTTGGATCGGTATTTGAAGGTCCGGGTCGAAATTGACCCATTCCCCTCCTCGCAGAGGAGGGGAGGCGCGAAGCGCCGGGGTGGTCAGTTCGGCGGAAATTCTCGCCGAG
>JGI25384J37096_10000497_pt1 | contig 11491 bp, 7 predicted proteins | sample GraSoi013_1_40cm_4_FD_37096 | JGI IMG/M metagenome (IMG submission 37096)
ACGGCCACGCGCTTGGCCTCGGCGCCCGCGCCGATCGACGCCGTGAGCGCGGTGACGCAGGTGCCGATGTTCGCGCCGAGCACGACCGCGACGGCCCCGAGGAGGCTCAGCAGCCCCTGGTGGGCGAAGGCGAGCGCGAGTCCGAGGGTCGCGGCCGACGACGTCACCAGCGCGCTGAACGCCGCGCCGACGAGGACGCCGAGCACGGGGTTGCCCGCGATCGCGTCGAGGAGGTCGACCGCGAGGGGGCTCGCCTTGAGCGTTCCGGCGTTGTCGAGGATCAGCTTGAGCCCGAGGAACAGGAGGCCGAGCCCGAGGAGGGCCTGCCCGACGTCCTTCAGCACCCGCCGCCGGGCGACGAACGTCGTCGTGAAGCCGAGGCCGACGAGCAGCGGCGAGTAGTCGGTGACGCGGAAGGCGATGAGCTGCACCGTGAACGTCGTGCCGATGTCGGCGCCCAGGATCACNCCGAGCGTCTGGCGGAACGTCATGAGGCCCGCGGCGACGAAGCCGATCAGCATGAGCGTCGTGGCCGCCGAGGACTGGATGATCGCGGTGATGGCCGCGCCCGAGACGACGGCGAGGACCCGGTTGCGCGAGAGCCCGGTCAACAGGCTCCGCAACCGACCGCCGAACGCCCGCTGGAGTGCCTCCCCGCTCAGGCGGATGCCGTAGAGCAGGAGCGCCATCCCGCCAAACAGCGCGAGCAACACCATCATGACGCACGACCTCCGTCGGGGACGGGGGGCGCGCCGAGCGACGTGGGCGGCCCTGAGCGTGGGGCGTCCCCCACCCTCGACGTCTCGAACCACATGGAGCGCGGGATCGGCGGGAGATGGGCGGTGTCGTTGACGCACACGAGCCGCGGGGGCTCCGCGATCGACAGCGAGCCGTTGTCGATGCGGAGCCGCCAGAGCGCGTTGAGCGAGACGCCCAGCAGGTGGCAGAGGTAGACGCTGATCACGCCGCCGTGGGCGACGACCAGCACGTCGTCGCCGTTCCGATGGCTGGCGCCGATCCGCTCGATGGCGCGCCCCACCCGGGCCGAGACCTCCGGGAGCGCTTCGCCACCGGGCGGCGGGCAATCGAGCGGCGCGCGGACCCACGCGTGGTACGGGTCCCCGTCGAGGGCGCGGACCTCGTCCACCGTGCGTCCCTCCCACTCCCCGAGTGAGAGCTCGCGGAGGTCCGGCAACGGTGTCCGCGGGATCGCGGTCCCCGCGAGCGCGATCGCGGCCGTCTCCAGCGCGCGGCGCATCGGGCTCACGTACGCCGCGGCCACGCGATAGCCGCGCCGAACCGCGCGCCCCAGCGCCTCGGCCTGGGCGCGCCCGGTGTCGGAGAGCCCGACGTCGTTGGCGCCCTGGAAGCGCCGCACCCGATTCCACTCCGACTGGCCGTGGCGCACCAGCAGGAGCCTCACCGACGCCTCCGCGCGGCGATCCAGTCCTGGGCCGCGCGAAGGCGCGCGAGCGCCTCCTCGCGCCCCAGCAGGGCGAGGACCTCGAAGAGGGGCGGCGACGCCGTGCCCCCGGTGAGCGCCAGGCGGGTGAGCTGGGCCAGGTCGACGAGCTTGAGCCCGAGCTCCGCGCCCAGGTCGCGGTACAGGCGCTCGAGCGCGTCGGGGGTGAAGCTCGGCAGCGTCTCGAGCCGGGCGACGATCGCCGCGAGCCGCCCCGCACCCGCCTCGGTGAAGTACGTGTCCGCCGCCTCGCGCGCGTAGTCACGCGGGCGCTCGAAGTAGAAGCGGCCGACCTCGAGCAGTTCGCGGAACGTCTTTCCGCGCTCCTTGAGGGTCGGCAGCACGCGCGCGACGTACGCACGGTCGCGGGGCGCGTCGAGTCCGACCGCCGGGAAGAACGGCGCCACCGACGCGGCGAGCTCCTCCGCGTCCATCCGCTTGATGCACTGGTGCGAGAGCCACTCGAGCTTCGCGTGGTCGAAGACGGCGCCGGAGGAGGCGACGTCCTTGATATCGAAGAGCTCGATCAGCTCCTCCCGCGTGAAGATCTCCTGGTCGCCGTGGGACCAGCCCAGGCGGGCCAGGTAGTTGACCATCGCCTCGGCGGGAATTCCCGCGTCACGGAACGCCTGGACGGAGGTCGCGCCGTGGCGCTTCGAGAGCCGGCTCCGGTCCGGTCCCAGAATCATCGAGACGTGCGCCATCTCGGGGATGGGGTAACCGAGGGCTTCGTAGCAGAGGATCTGCTTCGGCGTGTTCGGCAGGTGGTCGTTCCCGCGGATCACGTGGGTGATCCGCATCGTCACGTCGTCGACGACCACGCAGAAGTTGTACGTGGGCGTCCCCTCGGTGCGGACGAGGATCCAGTCGTCGAGCTGGCGGTGGTCGAACGTCACCGGGCCGTGGATCAGGTCGTTCACGACCGTCGCGCCCTCGTCCGGGATCCTGAGGCGGAGCGCGCCCGCGGCGAGGCCGCGCGCGCGACACCGTCCCGAGTACCGGAAGGTCTCCTTGCGCGCCTGCGCGGCCCGGCGCTCGCGCTCCAGCTCCACGGGCGCGCAGTCGCAGTAGTAGGCGCGGCCGGCGGCGAAGAGCCGCTCGGCGTGCTCGCGGTAGATCGCGAGCCGCTCGCTCTGGCGATAGCCGGGCGTCGGCGGCCCCTCGTCCCAGGGGAGGCCGAGCCACTCGAGCGCCTGGAGGATCGCGGCGACGTTCGCGTCGGTCGAGCGCGAGCGGTCGGTGTCCTCGATCCGGAGGACGAAGGCGCCGCGGTGGTGGCGCGCGTAGAGCCAGTTGAACAGCGCGGTGCGCGCGCCGCCGACGTGCAGGTGTCCCGTCGGGCTCGGCGCGAAGCGCACACGGACGGCGCCGGTCACGTCAGTCCCGACGCGAACGGCGCGCAGCCGACGAGCGGATCGCGACGTGGTTTCTCACGCCGCCATTCTACCCCAGCCGCACACCCGGGACGGCCCGGCGGCCCGCGCCGCCCGGCTACAAACGGATGACGTGTGGGGCGGGCAGAACGTCCGCGGTCGCGTTGCGGGTGTCGATCACGAGGCGCGCCTCCCGCACGATCGCCCCCCAGTCGTACCCGTTGTGCGGCGTGAGGATCAGCACCAGGTCGCGACCCGCGAGATCGGCGTCGCGCCAGGCGATCGACTCGAGCGTCGTGCGCTCGAGCGTGAGCGACGGCACGAACGGGTCGTGGTAGACGGCCGCGGCGCCCTTCGTGAGGAGGGTCTGGAGGATCTCGATCGCGGGCGAGTCGCGCGTGTCGGCGACGTTCGCCTTGTAGGCCACGCCGAGGGCGAGGATGCGTGCGCCACGGACCGCGCGGCCACGCTCGTTGAGCGCGTCGGTGACGAGCTGCACGACGTACGTCGGCATCTGGCGGTTGATCTCGTCGGCAAACGCGATGAAGCGCGGCTCGTAGCCCTCGAGGCGCACCCGCCACGAGAGGTAGTGGGGATCGCTCGGCAGGCAATGCCCGCCGAGGCCCGGCCCGGGGTAGAAGGGCATGAAGCCGAACGGCTTCGTCGCGGCGGCGCCGATCACCTCCCACACCGAGATGCCGAGGCGGCGGCACATGATCGCGAACTCGTTCACCAGGGCGATGTTGACCGAGCGGAAGGTGTTCTCGAACAGCTTGACCATCTCGGCCGTCTCCGGCCCGGACACCGGGACGACCTGCCGCGTGATGCGCGCGTAGAGCGTCGCCGCCAGCTCCCGGCACGCCGGCGTGAGGCCGCCGACCACCTTGGGGATCTCCCGCAGCGTGTAGCGGCGGTTCCCCGGGTCGATGCGCTCGGGCGAGAACGCGAGGAAGAAGTCCTCCCCGGCCCTGAGCCCGCGGGCCTGGAAGCGCGGCAGCAGGATCTCCTGCGTCGTGCCCGGGTAGGTCGTCGACTCGAGCACGACGAGCTGGCCGCGTCGGATCACGCCGGCGACCGCGTCGGCGGCGCTCACGATGTAGGAGATATCGGGCTCCTTCGACTTGCCGAGGGGCGTGGGGACGCAGATCAGGATCGCGTCGACGTCCTTGAGGGCGGCGACGTCGTCGGTGGCGGTGAGGCGCCCCGCCGTCACCAGACCGGCGAGGGTGCTGGTCGGCACGTCCTCGACGAAGCTCTCGCCCGCACGGACGCGCGCCACTCGCGTGGGATCGACGTCCAGGCGATCACGGTCGCCCCTGACTCGGCGAACGCCACGGCCAGCGGCAGGCCCACGTAGCCGAGCCCGATGAGGCCGACGATCGGCGTCGCCGCGAGTCGCTGCGTGAGCGCCTCCGCCGTGGACGTCATATCCGTTCGCACGCCTTTCGCACGGCGGCGGCGACGGCGTCGACCTCGGCGTCGGTCAATTCCGCGAAGCACGGCAGGGACAGCACCTCGCGGGCGGCTCGCCAGGCCTCGGGGAAGCGGCGCTCGTCCCCGCCGAACAGGGGCTGATTCGGCACGGTGAGGGGATAGTGCACCGCGGTCCCCACGCCGAGATCGGTGAGCGCCTTGGCGAGCGCGTCGCGTTGCGCGTGGCGGACGGTGAAGAGGTGATAGACGTGCCGTGCCTGTCGACGCTCCACCGGGAGCCCGAGCGGCAGGTCGGTGAGGAGCTCGCGATACCGGGCCGCGAGCCGTCGTCGGCGCTCCGTCCACTCCTCGAGCCGCTCGAGCTTCACGCGGAGGACGGCCGCCTGGAGCTCGTCGAGCCGGCTCGAGTAGCCGAGCTCCACGTGGCGGTAGCGGCCGCCGTCGCCGTGGTGCCTGAGGCGCCGCAGGCGCTCCGCGACGTCGTCGCGGTCGGTGAGCACCATCCCCCCGTCGCCGCACGCGCCGACGTTCTTCGTCGGATAGAACGAGACGCACGCCGCGTCTCCCCAGTTCCCAACTGGTTTCCCGGCCCACGTCGCGCCGATGGCCTGCGCCGCGTCCTCGAGGACGGCGAGCCCGTGCCGCCGCGCGAGGGCCACGATCGCGTCCATCGGCGCGGGGTGGCCGTAGAGGTGCACGGGGAGGATCGCTCGCGTCCGGGGCGTCAGCGCGCGCTCCGCCGCCGGGACGTCGAGCGTGTAGGTGGCGGGATCGATGTCGACGAAGACCGGTGTGGCACCCGCCATCACGATGGTCGAGGCCGAGGCGACGAAGGAGAACGCGGGCGTCAAGACCTCGTCACCGGGCCCGACGTCGAGCGCCACCAGGGCCAGGCGGAGCGCGTCGGTGCCGGACGCGACGCCGACCGCATGGCGGACGCCGCACGCGACGGCGACCTCGTGCTCGAGCGCNCGGCCNTCGTCGCCCAGGATGAACTGGCTCCGGTCGAGCACGCGGGCCATCGCCGCGAGGAGCTCTGTGCGGAGTCCCGCGTGCTGGCGGGTCAGGTCGATGAAGGGGATCACTTGAGGCGGGCTCCGGACTCGCTCGCACCGAGCCGCGTCGACAGCACGCCTCCGACGCCGAGCAGGTTGAGCGAGAAGCGGAACTCGTTGTCGGCCGTCTTGCCGGCGAACTCGGGGCTCCGGTTGATGTACTCGACCACGAGCGCCCAGCACTGGAACTTGAAGTCGGCGCCGAATCGGCTCTCGACGAAGGTGTCCGTGCGCGCGTCGTAGTTCGTGCTGACGCGGAGGGTAAGGTTCTTCGAGACCTCCGCGGCAATGCTCCCCTGGAGGAAGTTCACGGTGGCCCGCTCGGGGAGCGGGAGGCCCGGGTTGTACGTGCCCGGGATCTCGACCCAGTCCGGGACGAACGGCGTCCGGCGATCGAAGCGCGTCCCGACGGTGGCCGTCACGACGGGCAGGGTCACGGCCACGTCTGTGGTCCCCGCGACGAAGGTTCCATGCTCAACGTTGTAGCTTACATCACCCCGGAAGCGAAGCACCTTCGTCGGCTGAACGGTGAGGTCACCCGCGAGGTTCCCCCAGCGCCGGCCCTCGATGTCGTACGCGTGGGCCACGGTGAACCGGGCGAGCTCCTGCCGCACGGGCTCCGTGCCCTCCGGGCTCACGGTTCGCCCCCGCAGCCGGTTCGTGACCGAGTACTCGAGCCAGCTCGCCTCCGGGACCCGGTCGACGCGCTCATCCCAGATCGGCAGGCTGTAGAGGTTCTTGCCGAGGACGCGAATGTAGTGCACGCGCGGCTCGATCGAGTGCAGCAGCGCGTCGAAGCCGCCCGCACCGCCGAGGGCGTAGACGCGCGTAGCTCGGGTCTCGAGGTCGGCGCCGAACTCGGCGAGCTGCCGGACGCGCTCCGTGTCGTCGGTGTGCTCGATGAAGATGTCGTGCTCGAACCCGGTGCTCGTGACCGTCCGGTCGTAGGCGGTCACGCGCCCGCCGGCGAACGGCGTCAGGGTGGCGTAGCCGGCGAGCGGGATCGGCCGCGAGAGCCGGGGCCGCAGGTCGGCCCGCGTGCCGTCGGAGCCGAGCTCGCGGTAGAAGTAAATGGCGCTCGCATCGACCTGGTAGAGGACGCCGGGGAGTCCCGGGAGCGGCTGCCGCACCCCCTGGATCGACAGCTCGGGGAGCCGCTGGAGCTCGACCGGGTGCGGTGTGGTGAGGTCCTGGTAGACGAAGACGCGGCTCACGAAGTTCCAGTCCTGCAGGGTCCGCGTGAGGGACACGTTCGACTCGGCTCGCTGTGCCGCCCGTCGCTGGAGCGAGTCTTCGTAGAGCCGGAGCACGCCGTCGTCGGACACGCCGTAGAGGTCCGCACGGAACAGGAACTCGGGCGCGATCTGCCAGCGGTGCTCGAGCCGCCCCCAACCCCGGTCGTCGTCGTGCTGCATGCTCTCGTGCACCCAGAACCCACCGAGGCCGCCGCGCTGCCGCTCCGACAGGATGTACCGGTACTCCGCCGAGCCGCCGACGCCACGACGCTCGAAGAAGTCGAGTCCGAGGGTGGCGTCCTGACTGTCCGAGATCGCCCAGAAAAACGGAATCTCGGCGAAGAACCCGCGCCGGCCCGACGTCCCGAACACGGGCGGCAGGAAGCCGGTCTGGCGCTCGCGCCGGATCGCCGCGGCGAAGAACGGGAAGAACGGCACCAGCGGGACACCCTTGGCCCAGAAGGACGCGTTCGTCCCGTAGATCAGGTCCTCGAGGTCCGCCGTGGCCGAGCCGAAGCGGAAGGACCACGCGGGCGACTCCCCGTCCTCGCACGTCGTGAAGATCCCGCGGCGGACGCGGTAGACGCCCTCCCCGACCCGCTCCAGGCGCTCACCCGCGATCCGGTAGGAGGGCGCGACGAGGATCCGACCGCGGTAGACGACGCCGGTGCCGGTCTTCACGTTGTACTCGACGCGCTCGCCCGTCAGCTGGTCGTCGCCGTCGTAGAAGATCACGCGCCCTTGTGCGACCACGTCGCCGGTCTCGCGGTTCAGCTCCACGCGATCGGCCAAGAGACGCGCCGTCCCGCGCGAGACCTCCACGTTGCCGCTGGCGACGAGGAGGTTGTCGGGGGCGACCTCCTCGATCCGATCCGCCAGGATCGTGACGTCGCCATTGGTCCGCACGGTCACGGAGCCGGGCGCCTGGGCGGCCGAGGGGAGCGGACCGGTGAGAAGGGCGCCGGCGAGGAGGAGCGCGGCCGCGGAGAGACCTCGCATCGGTGTCTGGAACGTCCCCGTCAGAAAAGGGACCCCATAATATCAACTTCGACAGGGCAAGGGTCATCGCTCCCCGCGAGGTGTCTCCACACGTCGCCGATGAGGGAGAGCGAGCCGGCGACGCAGACGACCGGGCTCTTCGGCGAACGGCCGGCCAGCGCCAGGGCCTCGACCGGGGACGCGGCGAGCTCGACGCGCGGGACGGCGGGCGGGACAGCNGCGCGCAGCGCCGCCGGGTCGGCCGCGCGGCGGTTCGACGACGCGGTCAGGATGAGCCGGTGGGCGAGCGGTGCCAGCTCGGCCAGGATCGCGGGAGCGTCCTTGTCGCGCAGGATCCCCACCACGAACGTGACGGGGGCGGCGCCGAAATGGTCCCGCAGGGAGGTGGCGAGCGCGCGGGCACCGCCGGGGTTGTGCGCGCCATCGAGCACGAGCCATCCGCCGTCGCGCGCGAGGACCTGAAAGCGCCCCGGCCACCGGGCGCGCGCAAGACCCTGGCCGATCGGGGCGTCGCCGACGCCGAGGACGCGGGCCGCCGCGACCGCGAGGAGCGCGTTCTCGGGCTGGAAGCTCCCGAGCATGCCGAGCCGCAGGTGCGCGACGGACCAGCCGGGCCCGGCGCAGCTGATCCNCTGCCCGTCGAGGTCGCGATGCTCGACNGTCACCGACAGATCGCGGCCCGATACGAGGAGCGGGACGCCGACCTCGGTCGCACGCCGGAGGAGCACCGCCATCGCCTCGGGCGCCTGCGACGCCACGACGGCGACGCCCGCGCGGATGATCGCCGCCTTCTCGGCAGCGATCGCCGCGAGCGTGGTCCCGAGCACCGCCTGGTGATCGAGGTCGATGCGCGTGACGACGGTGACGGCCGGGACGCCGACGGTCGTCGCGTCGAGCCGACCGCCGAGCCCGACTTCGAGGACCGCGATATCCACCGCCTCGCGCGCGAAGTGGTCGAGGGCGAGCGCGGTCGCCGCCTCGAACATCGTGGCGTCCAGACGCGCCACCAGCGTGCCGAGCGCCTCCACGCCGTCGACCACGCTGTCCTCCGAGACGGGCTCGCCGTTGACACGGATCCGCTCTCGGAACGAGACGAGGTGGGGTGAGGTGTAGAGACCGACGCGGTGGCCGGCGGCCTTGAGGATCGCCGCCAGGATCGCGGCCACCGAGCCCTTGCCGTTCGTGCCCCCGACCTGGGCGAGCCGGTAGCGCCGCTCGGGGTGACCCAGCGCCGCGAGCAGCCCCTCGATCCGTTCGAGCCCGGGGCGCATCCCGGCGTGCTCGCCGCCGCGCAGGGCGAGCAGGCGAGCGACCGCCTCAGCGTAGGTCACGGCGGGCGAGTGGTTCGTCCGGCACGTACCCCGGGGGTCGAAGGGACCCGTTCCCGCCGACCCGCAACGAACCCCGCGTGCTTGGATGGAGCCCAGCCGCAACGGGGCAGCGTACGCGTGCCGCGTGGTCCCGCGACCCCCGGGGCACGTGCCGGACGGACCACTAGCCGGACCGGGGCGGCTCGCCGGCGAAGAACGCGAGGATGCGGCGGAGAGTCTCCTTGAGCTCGCGCCGGTCGACGATGAAGTCGATCTGACCGTGCTCGAGCAGGAACTCCGAGCGCTGGAACCCTTCGGGCAGGGGCTGGCGGATCGTCTCGGCGATCACGCGCGGCCCGGCGAAGCCGATCAGCGCGCGCGGCTCGGCGAGGATGACGTCGCCGAGCATCGCGAAGCTCGCCGTGACGCCACCCGTCGTCGGATCGGTCAGCACCGAGACGTACGGCAGCCGGCGCTCGCCGAGACGTTCGAGGGCCGCGGCGGTCTTGGCCATCTGCATGAGCGAGAGGATCCCTTCCTGCATGCGGGCGCCGCCCGACGCGGAGACGATGACGACCGGCAGGTGCTTGTCGATGGCGAGCTCGATCGCGCGCGTGAGCTTCTCACCGACGACCGACCCCATACTGCCGCCGAGGAATCCGAACTCGAACACGCACAGCACGCTCGGCAGGCCGCCGATCCGGGCCACTCCGGTGAGGACCGCCTCGTCGGCCTTCGTCTTCTCCACGGCGGCGCGGATGCGGTCGCGGTATTTCTTGGTGTCCCTGAAGCCGAGCGGGTCCGTGGACTCCAGATTGGTGTCGCGCTCTTCGAACGTGCCCGGGTCCGCCAGGAGCGCGATGCGCTCGCGCGCGGAGACGCGGAAGGGGTAGAGGCACTTCGGGCAGACGCGCCCCGCGCGCTCCACCTCGGCGCGGTAGACGATCTCCTTGCACGAGTCACACTTGATCCACAGGCCCTCGGCGATGTGGACGCGGCTCGGCTTACCCTCGGATCCGTCGGTCTTGCGTCGGAACCACGCCATATACCTCGGAGGGGGGCTGCGCCCCCCCTTCCGAACCTCCCCCCTTCGGTGGCGCCGGCAAAGCCGGCGCACGAACAGGCGATGACAACCCTAGGTGATNACAACCTTACCCTGAGCGGCTCCTTCAACGCCGCAATGAAGTCGCCGACGTCCTGCACAAGCGTCGGTGACTCGGCGCGCTCCTCGATCAGGCGCACGATGGCGGAGCCGACGATTACGCCGTCCGCGAGCCGCCCGACCGCGGCGACCTGGTCGGGATTGGCGATCCCGAACCCGACGCAGACAGGCTTCGTCGTCAGACGTCTGAGCGTGCGGATCTGCGCCGCGAGGTCGCGCGGCGACTCCCGCCGCTCGCCCGTGACGCCCGTCAACGAGACCACGTAGATGAAGCCGCGGCTCCGGCGGGCGATGAGGCGCACACGCGGCGGTGTGGAGGTCGGCGCCACGAGGTGGACGAGGTCGAGCCCCGCCGCCTCCGCCTCGGCCGCGAACGGGTCTGCCTCTTCAGGGGGCAGGTCGGCGACGATCACACCATCGACGCCCGCGTCGGCCGCCGTCTGCGCGAACGCCTTGAGGCCGAAGGCGAGGACCGGGTTGTAGTAGGTGAGGAGCACGAGTGGCACGGCCGTCTCCGCCCGGAGCGTCGCGACCGTCTCGAGCACCCGCGCGACGGAGGTCCCGCGCGCGAGGGCGCGCATGGCCGCGCGTTGGATGACGGGGCCGTCGGCGATGGGATCCGAGAAGGGCACGCCGAGCTCGACGATGTCGGCGCCGCGCGCGGCGGCCGCGCGCACGAGCCGCCGCGTGTCCGCGAGCGAGGGATCGCCCGCCGTCAGGTAGGCCACGAGCGCGCGCTCCCCGCGCCGCCGCAGCTCGGCGAAGACCGTCGCGAGCCGAGACGTTGCCGCGGGGGCCATTTAAGCAAGCGCCTTCGCCACGACGTGCACGTCCTTGTCGCCGCGGCCGGAGAGCCCGATGACGATCGCCCGGGACCTGGCGAGCGTCTTCGCCAGCCGCATCGCGTGGGCCACCGCGTGCGCGGACTCGAGGGCGGGCATGATGCCTTCCAGGCGCGTCAGCGCGCGGAACCCTTCGAGCGCCTCTTCGTCGGTGATCGAGACGAACTCGAACCGGCCNCCGTCGCGATAGTACGCGTGCTCGGGCCCGACGCCCGGGTAGTCGAGCCCCGCCGAGATCGAGTGCGCGGTGGCGATCTGTCCGTCGTCGTTCTGAAGCACGTAGCTCATGCAGCCGTGGAGGACGCCGACGCGGCCCGCCGTCATCGAGGCGCCGTGACGGCCCGTGGCGATCCCCTCGCCGCCCGGCTCGACGCCGATGATGCGGACGCGCCGGTCACCGAGGAACGGATGGAAGAGCCCGATCGCGTTCGAGCCGCCGCCCACGCACGCGACGAGCACGTCCGGGAGCCGCCCGAGCGCCGTCCGCGCCTGGCGCCGCGTCTCCCGGCCGATGACGGCGTGGAAGTCGCGGACCATCATGGGGTACGGGTGCGGGCCCAGCGCAGAGCCGAGGAGATAGTACGTCGTCCGCACGTTCGTGACCCAGTCGCGCAGCGCC
>JGI25384J37096_10000503_pt1 | contig 11447 bp, 8 predicted proteins | sample GraSoi013_1_40cm_4_FD_37096 | JGI IMG/M metagenome (IMG submission 37096)
TCATGAAGGTCACGCGTCTCTCGCTCGCCACGCTGTTCGGCACTGCCACGGTGGTCGTGTTGAGCTGCGGCGAGCCGTCGCCGGTGGGCGTTGCTCCGCCCGTGCCGCCGCGGCAGGCACTGCTGGGGACCTCGCTGCTGCAGGGCGGCGGCCTCCTCACCTGCTCGCCGCTCGCGTACGACTCCGTCACCGCGACGATCGGTCCGGACGGCGGAACGATTCGAGTCGGGCCGCACGCGCTGGCCATTCCCGCGGGAGCGCTCGGGGTGCCGACGACCATCACCGCTGTGGTACCGTCGGACACGGTGAACGCGGTGCGGTTCCAGCCGGAGGGCCTGCAGTTCGATCGCGCGGCGGACCTCACGCTGAGCTACGCGAATTGCAACCTGCTCGGGTCGCTCGCGCCCAAGCACATCGTGCACACCACGGACGCGCTGCAGATCCTCGAGTACCTGCCCACAGTCGACGACCTGCTCACGGGGGCGGTGACGGGACAGTTGCAGCACTTTTCCGACTATGCCATCGCGTGGTGAGGCAAGCGTAACCCCGCTCGTCGGGCTCTCCGGCGCGTCCTTCCGGGCCGCCGATTTGCTCCACGCAGCGCGCGAGCAGGAGCGCGCGGGTTGCATCCCGGAAGCGATTGAGCGCTACGAGGCGGCGATCGAAGCGGCGCAGCGGGACGGGGAGCACGCGCGGTTGGCGGAGGCGCTGCGACGTCTGGCCGTGCAGCGCCATCATCGCAGCGAGCCCGCACGGGCCCGCGAGCTCTGTCGTCGGAGCTATGACGTAGCGCGCCAGATCGGCGACGACGGGCTCGCGGCGGAAGCGCTCAACACGCTGGGCGGGCTCGATGTGACGACGGGCTCCCTGGAGGATGCCCGCAAGACGTTCATGCGGGCGCTGGAGCTGGGTGGCTCGAGCCGTCAGCTGCGCGCGCGTGTGCAGCAGAACCTGGGGATCGTCGCCAACATCCAGGGCGAGCTGAGCGAGGCCCTGGCGCGCTATGAGCGCTCGCTCGCGGCGTACCGTGAGTGCGGGGACGAGCATGGGTGTGCCATCGCCTATCACAACCTGGGGATGGTCAGCGCGGACCGGGAGCGGTTCGANGCAGCGGACTGCTACTTCCGGGAGAGTCGGGCCCTCGCCGAACGGGTCGGCGACGTGTACCTGCAGGCGCTCTGTCTCGTCAACCACGCCGAGGTGGACGTGGCGCGCCAACGGTTCGAGAACGCGCGGCAAAGCGCGGAGAATGCGCTCGCGCTGTTCGATCAGCTGGGCGTGCGAGATGCCAAGGCGGGCGCCTACCGGGTGATCGGCATGGCGTATCGCGAGACGGGCCGCCTCACCCTCGCCGAGTCGCGCCTCCGCTCGGCGATCGACTTGGCCGTCGGCGCGGGCTCCGTGCTCAACGAGGCGGAGGCCTCCCGCGAGCTGGCGCTGTTGTACCAAGCGATGGGCCGGAACCAGGACGCGCTCCGGCTGCTCAACACCGCATACCGTCTGTTCCGCCGATTAGATGCCCGGGTGGACCTGGTCCACGTAGGCGGGAAAGTGGCGGAGCTCGAAGGCACGTACCTCGCGGTCGTGCGCGAGTGGGGTCAGTCGATCGAGTCGAGTGACGGCTACACGTTCGGCCATTGCGAGCGGGTGGCGCGGAACGCGGTCGCCGTGGCGCGGGCCCTGGGGCTCGACGAGCAGGAGGAGACGACCATCCTGCTCGGCGCCTATCTGCACGACGTGGGCAAGGTACGGATCCCGCACGAGATTCTCCACAAGCCCGCCTCGCTCACGGACGCGGAGCGTGCCGTCGTGCAGATGCACCCGGTCTGGGGAATCGAGCTGCTCGCGAACGTCGACTTTCCCTGGGACTTGAAGCCGATCATCCGCTGGCACCACGAGAGATACGACGGCAGCGGCTATCCCGACCGACTCAAAGGAGACGAGATCCCGCTCTCCGCACAGATCGTCGGGATCTTGGACGTGTACGATGCGCTGACTAACTCGCGGGCCTATGCGCCCCCGCTCCCGGCGGCACAGGCACTCGCGGCGATGACCGACTGCCGGGGCTGGTGGTGCGAGCGGGTGTTCGGGGCGTTCTGGCGCGTGGTGGCCGGCGAACACCAAAGGAGAGAAAACCGCTGGAGTGAGGCACCAGACTAGCCGGCTTTGCCGGAACATCGGGCACCCTGGCTACGTTCCCACCGTAGCGCAGGAGGCGCCATGTCCATCCGGCCGATCAAGTCGATCATTCAGTCGCAGCCCACCATCGAAGGCGCGGGCGTAAAGCTGCGCCGGGCGTTCGGATTCGGGAACACCGGCGAGTTCGACCCGTTCCTCCTGTTAGACGACTTCCGCAACGAGAACCCGCAGGACTACCTCGCGGGGTTCCCCTGGCACCCCCATCGCGGGATCGAAACCATCACCTATGTCCTCGCCGGCACGGTGAACCACGGCGACAGCTTGGGCAACCGTGGCACGCTCGGTGCCGGGGACGTGCAGTGGATGACCGCGGGCAGCGGCATCCTCCATCAGGAGATGCCGCGGGGTGACCCGCAGGGACGGATGCACGGATTCCAACTGTGGGCCAATCTTCCGTCCTCCTTGAAGATGACTCGGCCGCGCTACCAGGACGTCCTGGCGGGCGCCATCCCGGAAGTCGTGGACGACGACGGGACGCGCGTGCGGGTCATCTGCGGGAGCTTCTGGGGCAAGACCGGTCCCGTCGACGGCGTCGCCGCCGATCCGCGCTACCTCGACGTGTGGGTGCCGCCGCGAGTGCGCAAGACCCTGCCGGTGGAGTCGTCGCGCCACGCCTTCGCCTACATCTTCGAGGGGAGCGGCACGTTCCGTGACGCGTCGCCGCCCCGCGGAGTGCGCACCGAGTGGGTAGGGGAGGGGGGCACACAGGCCGANGGTCGCGACGAGACCGGCAATCGCTCGCTCGTGCTCTTCGACTCGGGCGACGAGATCACCGTTCAGGCCGGCGACGCGGGGATCCGGTTCCTGCTCGTTTCGGGCCGGCCGATCGCTGAGCCCGTAGCCTGGCAGGGGCCGATCGTGATGAACACCGAGGCGGAGCTGCGGCGCGCCTACGCCGAGCTGCGCGACGGCACGTTCATCACGCCGGGCTGATTTGAGGCGAGGCTAAGCCTCGCCCTTGCGCCGTCGCTTTTCCTTCTCCTGCTTCCCGCCCGCGGCCACCACGCGGTCGCGGCCCTCGTCCTTCGCCTCGTACAGCGCCGCGTCGGCGGTGGCGATGAGCGTCTCCGGCGTGTCGCCGTGCGCGGGACACTCCGCAACGCCGATGCTCACCGTGATCCGTCGGCCGTCGAACGGCTCGGCGGCCACACGGGCGCGGATGCGCTCGGCGACCAGGGCGGCCGTCGCCGTCGTCGTTTCGAGCAGCACCACCAGGAACTCCTCGCCGCCGTACCGCGCCACGCAGTCCACCGCGCGCGTCGTTTGCCGCAGGATCTCAGCGATCTTCGCGAGCGCCGCGTCGCCCGCGAGGTGGCCGTGCGTGTCGTTGTACGGCTTGAAGTGATCGACGTCTGCCAACAGGATCGAGAACGGGCGTCTGAGTCGCCGCGACCGCTGCGCTTCGCTCGACAGCGTGTCCATCAGGTGCCGCCGGTTGTACAGGCCGGTGAGGGCGTCGGTGACGGAGAGCCGCTCCAGCTCGGCCTGGCTCTCCCGCTCCCGCAGGCGTGCGACCAGGCGGTTGAACACCTGCGTCAAGTAACCCACCTCACCCGCGCCGCCCGCTGGGAGATCGACCGTGAGATCCCCGGCGGCCACCGTCGCGGCGGCGCTGCTGAGGCGCGCGAGCGGGCGCAAGACGAGCAGGACCAGGACGTAGGCCATCAGCCCGACCCCCGCGAACTGCGCGGCGATCATCAACGCGGTGAGGCTCCGGAGCTGGCCACCCCGGCGGAACGCCTCCGCCCGCGGCAGCTCGGCGACCGCTGCCCAGCGCAGCCGGGGCACGCGTCGGAGCACCCCGACCACTTCCCGCCCGTCCGCGCGCTTGTACACCACAGTCTGGCCTTCCCCGTCGAACAGAACGCGCGTGGTCGTGTCCGGAAGTCTCGTGCGCATCAGGTCCGCGGAGCTGAGCCGGGACCGGATGACCAGCCTGCCCTGGTCCGTCATCAGGTAGACGTCGCGCGGGTCGTCTGGGGCAAGCCGCTGCAGCATATCGGCGACGGCGTGCAGATTGATCTTCGCGGTGAACGCGCCGATAAACCGGCCATCCGCCTGGCGGATCGGTACGGCGAGCACCATCGCAGCCTTGCCGAGCACCCCGTCCCAGTACGCCTCGCCGATCAAGGCGTCGCCCGTTCGCAGGCTGGTCAGCCCGTCCGGGGGCAGCCGCACGCCGCCCGTCCGCCCGCTGTTGCTCGCGACCACCCGTCCGCCCGGGTCGATGACCACCAACGCTTCGTGGTCCGGGAAACGCTCGCGGATCGAGTTGAGATAGTCGCGCAGACGCGCGAGCGCTCGGGCGCCGTCCCTACCCGTGAGCTTGGCGAGGTTCTCCGATACCAGGTACGAGCTCGCCGCTACCCGCAGGTCGTCGAGCCGCTCGGTGAGCCACAGGTCCGTCCCGCGGGCCGCCTCGGAGCTCGCGCTGCGCAGCTCCTGGTCGGTCTGGTCGCTGAGCGAACGCCGATTCTGTCTGTACGACACGCAGGTCGTCGCGAGCGCCGGAATCAACGTAGCCAGCACCGCAAACACCAGGACCTTGTTCCTGGTGCTGCCGAGGTGCAGCGCCCGCAGCAGGGGTGCGATGACGTCTTCCCAAACGCGCACGAGCAGTTCCTGGAGGAGTACAGCAAGATTCACCTTCGACCATCCCCCGCAAGTGAGGTCGCTCACCAAGCAGCGCGCGCAAGGGGGTGGGCAGCCCCAGCCGCAGGCGCGGGGTAACCGCCTCCCTTGCAATCTCCCTGCCGACTCCCAATTTGTAGGCCGCCCTTGTCGTAAGGTATTGTGCCATGCGGCCTTCTCGTGCTGCGCCGCGGCTCGTGCTCGCGGTTCTCCTCGCGATGGCTGCGGTAGCTTGCGGGCTCATAGACGTGTTTCAGTCGAGCGGTGTCGAGGCGGTGACCCTGGTGTACCAGGGCAACGCCTTCGTGCGGGTCGACTCCACGGTGGCGTTCACGGTCGTCGTTCAGGTCGGCGGCGCGACGTTGTCCCGGCCTCACCTCAGCATCACGTCATCGGACACGTCCATCGTCGCGCTGACTCCCGGGCGCGATTCGCTGATCGGTCGGAACACGGGCAACGCGACGCTCACGATCCGCCTGGAGAGCTCGATGCTCACCGATTCGGCGACAGCGCCGACGCTCACCCAGGCGCTCCACGTGAGACCGTGAAGGGCAAGTGCTTCCAGTGCGGCGCCGACGTGGCGCCGGACGCGAGCTTCTGCGGCCGTTGTGGCACCCGGACCTCGGACCCGCTCGAGGCCACGTTGGTGCTCCCGGTCGAGAACCAGGACGAGCTGCTGCAGCGCGTACGGATGGTGCTCGCCGGCGAATACGAGGTCGAGCACGAGNTGGGGCGCGGCGGGATGGGGGTGGTCTTCAGGGCGACCGAGGCCGGGCTCGGCCGCACGGTCGCCTTGAAAATCCTGCCGCCCGACCTCGGGCTCACCGCCCGGGCGGTCGAGCGGTTCAAGCGCGAAGCGCGTATGGTGGCCGAGCTCGACCACCCCAACATCATTCCCGTGTATCGAGTCGGGCAGATCGGCGGGGTCCTGCATATCGCGATGAAGTTCATCGAAGGGCGGTCCCTCGACGCCATCATCGAAGCGCAAGGCGCGCTGCCCGTGCCGGTGGTGGTGTACGTGCTGCGCGGGACCTCCCGTGCGGCCGCGTACGCCCACGACCGCGGGATCGTGCACCGAGACTTGAAGGGCGCGAATATCCTCGTCGATCGAGACGGGCGGGTCATGGTGTCCGATTTCGGAGTCGCGCTGCGGGCGTCGGACGTGACCCTCACCGCCGACGGCACCGTGATCGGCACACCCCCCTTCATGAGCCCGGAGCAGTGCTCCGGCCGCCGGGCCGGCCCGCAGAGCGACCAGTACTCGCTCGGCATCGTCGCCTTTCAAATGTTGACGGGCGCGGTGCCGTTCCAGGCCGACACGCTGGCCGGCATCATGCACCATCACTTCTTCACGCCCGTGCCGGACGTCCGGCTGGTGCGCGACGATGTGCCGAGCGCGCTGATCGACGTGCTGCACGTCGCGTTGGCCAAGGAGCCGGGCGCCCGCTACGCGTCGACCCGCGACATGCTTGCCGCGGTCGAGGCGATCCCGTTCTCCGAAGCGGATCGCCGGGAGTGTGAGCGGACGCTGCGCGCGCTGGCCGCCGGCTCGCCAGTGGGAAAGATCGCCACCCGCGGNCTCCCGGCCCTCCCGGAAGGCCCTACCTTGGCCATGAGCCTCCCGGCTCCACCCCCGGCCCGGTGGCCGTCGGGGCGGCGCGCTCGGCTGACGGCGGTCGGCGCCGTCGCCACTTTGGCGGTCGGAGCCGCCTGGTGGATCAGCCGTGCCGGCGGCACCCCGGCACCATCCGCGATCCCGGGCTCGACCGCCGCGCCCGCTGCACCGCCGCCCAGCGCAACGCCCCCGAGCCCACGCGCCGCCAGCCCCACGGGGAAGCTGAGAATGCTCACCAGCCCTCCCGATGCCGAGATCCTGATCGACGACCGCCGGCTCGGGGTCGGGAGCGTGTTCGATCAGGAAGTCGCGGCGGGGCCCCGCCGCCTGCGCGTCCGGGCGCCGGGCTACCAAACGTTCGACACCAGCATCGTGGTGCCGCGGGGCGAGACGCTGCGACTCGGGCGCATTGCCCTGCGCAGCCGTGACGGTGGCACGTGAAGCATCTCGTCCTGCTCCTCGGGCTGACCGGCAGCGTTGTCCCGCGCCTCGGGGCGCAGAGCAGCACTCAAGATCTGCTCCAGCAAGCGTCCGCGTTCTACGAGCGCCTGGACGTGGAGCGCGCCCTGCCGCTGCTCCGCCAAATCGTGTCGCCCAACTGGCCGTTCGAGGTGACGGCCGCCCAACGGGTGGATGCCTACAAGTACCTGGGAGCCTGTCTCGCCCTCGTGGGAAAGCGCGACTCCGCTACGGTGTACTTCCGCGCTGCCATCGAGCGGGACCCGTTCGCGGACCTCGATCCGGCCGTCTTCACACCGGCGCAGCTCCGCCTGTTTGGGGAGGCCCGGCGACTCACCTTCGCCGTGGCCGTGCGGCCGGTCGCCCCGGCGCGCGTCGACCCGCGGACGGAACGCCTGACCTTCGCCGTCGTGACGACGCACGCTGGGTCCGTCGACATCGCGTTGCGTGCGGTCGGCTCGGACTCGGCTCTGTCGTTGTTTCGCGGCGTGAATGACGGGCCGCGGGAAGTCGCCTGGGACGGCCTGTTGGCGGACCGCCACCTGGCGCCTCCGGGGCGCTACGAACTCAGGGTCACCGGCAACAGCCAACTGCTCAGGCGAGCCGATTCGGCCGTCATCTACTTTGAGATCCGGCACGAGGTGGCTCCGCTCGAGGATACATTGCCGGAGCTCACGGCCCGTGACCTGCTTCCGGAGCAGTTCTCGAGGTCGGCGGCGACGCGTGACCTACTCAGAGGGCTCGTCGTGGCGGGCGCGGCCCTCCTGATATCCGACGTTCTGGCAAGCCGGCATCTCGGGGGGAGCCTGAAGCCCGGCTCGGCGGTGATCGCGGGAACGGCCGTCGTCACCGGTGCGGTGGCGTTCGCCGGCGACCGACGCCACCCGGACATCCCCGGGAACGTCGTGGCGAACGCCCAGCGGCGCGCCGAGCGCGCCGGGCAAAACGCCGCAATCAAGGGCCGCAACACCGCCAAGACCGCCGCGACGGTTCTCCTGGTGACGCCGGCGGCGGGAGTCGGTCCCTGAGCCCGACGGCGCCGGCGATCCGGCTCGGGGCCGTCGGTATCGCGCTCAGCGCCGGCCCGGCGGTGGCGCAGCGCGCCGTGACCGCGTTTGCGGCCTTGTCGGTGGCCGAGCACCGTGTGGATGCGGGGTACGGCGTGGAACGCGCCTGGGGAGCCATCCTGGGCGGCGGTGCGAGCCTGCGCCTCGGCGCGAGGGTGGAGCTGGGACTGCGCGTCCAGGGCGGACGGCTCAACGCGGCCACGCCGAGTGCCGTGGATCGGGACGTGGGAGAGGTGGGGGTCGAGGCAGGCGTTCGCGCCGTTCCCTGGCTCACCTTCCGCGTCGGCGCGCAACGGCGCACCTACTCGTCCGTGATCGCCCGGCAGGGCTGGACCATGGTTGACGTCGGTGCCGAAGTGCGACTCGCGTTCGCCCGGGGTACGATCAGCGGCGTGACCCGTGCCGCTCTGGTGCCCGTGGTATCGGTGAGCGGGTTGCCGCGACCCGACGTCGCCGTCACTGCCGCCACAGGGCTGCAACTGCGGCGGCGGGGACTCACGCTCGGCGCACTGTACTCGCTCGAGCGCTATGACTTTCCGGCTCAGGGGGCGATACCCCGCGTGGAGCAGCTGGCGGCGCTGACGCTACGCCTCGACGTCGGCCTCGGGCGCCGCTGAACGGTTTGGTCTCCAAGGGAGAGGCTATGCGGAGAATGCACGCATCCCGTTGGACTGTGGACATCGTATGCGCCAGCCTGCTGAGCGGGGCGCTGCTGGGGTGTCGATCGCGCGCCCGGGACGATGCGTTCCTCGCCACCCGCGTCCCCGCAGCCCGGCTCGATTCCGTACTCCGGGCAGCCGACAGCGTGCGGCTGTCACTGGCCGACGCTCGCACGCTATTGGGGATCGTCGCGGACGCCGAGTTCGCCGCCAAACTCCCTCACGACACGATGACCATCACGGAGCTGCTGGCGTGGGGGCGCACCGAGCACGCGCGGATGGAGCGCGCCGCTGCGGAAACGACGGCCGCCGCGCGGGCGCGCGAGGAAGCGCGCAAGCGGCAGCTCGACTCCCTGCTCACCGTGACGCTGGTCAGCAAAGGCTACCTGCCGAAGGACCCCGACTTGGAGCGCTTCGACGACTACATCTCTCTGACATTCGCGTACCGCAACAAAGGGACGAAGCCGGTCCGGGCCTTCCAGGGTGACGTGGCTTTTCTCGACGCCGTGGGAGACACGATCTACAGCGCGCACCTCAAGGTAGAGCTGGCGCTTGGCCCCGGGCAGACGCGGCGCGAGCAAGGACGCATCATCAAGTACAACCCGTTCCGGACTGAGCATCAGCGGCTGCGAGACACGCCCCTGAGTAAGTTGCGGGTGGTCTGGCAACCCAGCGAGGTGATCTTCGCCGATGGCAGTCGGGTGAGTCTCGCAGCTGCCGCGGACGCGCCGTAGCGCACGCACGCGGTGTCCCGGTTTGCAACCTTCCGCCGTGGCTACGCGTCGGAATAGGTATCCCCATCCAAGGGCACGCGCGTGTCGAGAACGCTCATCCGTCTGGCGGTCCTCGGCGTTGCTGTCGCCCCGGCCGCCCCCGTAGCCTGCGCCGTCTCGGCCGCTGCTCAGAGCATCCACCCAAGCCCTCCGCCGGAAGCACGGGCCGTTCCTCTCGCAGGCGAGATTCGGCTCGACGGCCGGTTGGACGAGGCCGTCTGGCAGACGGCACCCCCGGCCACCGCCTTTCGCCAGGCCCAGCCGCACGAAGGTCAGCCCGCTACGCAGCGGACGGAGGTCCGGTTCGCGTTCGACGGAGCGGCGCTGTACGTGGGGGCGCGGATGTTCGACGACCACGGAGCGGCNGGCGTGCAGACCCGACTGGTGCGCCGGGACGGCTCCGCCAACTCGGACTACGTCGAAGTGATCTTCGACACCTATCACGACCACATCGGCCGGCTGTTCTTCACGGTGAATCCCTCCGGCGTGCGGGGCGACGCCAACGGCCTGGGCGGCGGCTCGGACGATTCCTGGGACCCGGTGTGGGAGGTCAAGACGGCGATCGATTCGCTCGGCTGGACCGCCGAGATGCGGATCCCGTTTTCGCAGCTGCGCTATCCGGCGACCGCCGAGGAGCAGACGTGGGGCCTGCAGATCTGGCGCCAGGAGAACCGGTTGAACGAGCTGTCGCAGTGGTCCTTCTGGGGCCTCACCGAAGCGGGCGGTCCACCGCGCTTCGGGCATCTGCGGGGGCTCGTGATCCGGCGCGCCCCCGGCCGAGCCGAAATCCTACCCTACATGGTGGGGCGCTCGGCCAACGTCCCGGTGAGCGACCCGAACGACCCGTTCCAGAAGGCGCATACCTGGGACGGCCGCGGCGGCGTGGACGCACGGGTGCTGCTGACGTCCAACCTCACCCTCAACGCGACGGTGAACCCCGACTTCGGGCAGGTCGAGGTGGACCCGGCCGTAGTGAACCTGTCCGCGTTCGAGACGTTCTTCGAGGAGCGCCGTCCCTTCTTCGTCGAGGGCGCGGGCTACTTCGGGTTCGGCGGCCTCAACTGCTACTTCTGCTCCAACGTCTCGAGCCTCGGCATGTTCTACACGCGCCGCATCGGCCGCCCGCCGCAGGCGCCGGACAACGTGGACGCCGCGGGCGGCGTGTACGCCGACCAGCCGCACAACACCGCGATTCTCGGTGCCGCGAAGCTCACGGGACGCACGCCCTCGGGGTGGTCGATCGGCGCGCTCGACGCGCTCACTCGGCGCGAGCGAGCGGCATTCCTGAAGAGCGACGGCACGCGCGGCGACGTCACCGTCGAGCCGTTCACGAACTACTTCGTGGCCCGCGTGGCGAAGGACCTGCGCGGCGGCGCGACCGTGCTGCGGGCGATCGGCACGTCGGTGGTGCGCGAGCTCGACGACCCGTTCCTGGCCGACCGCCTGAGCCGCCACGCCGAATCGTTCGGCCTCGGGACCGAGATGTGGTTCGGCAAGCGGGAGTACCGCCTCATGGCACAGCTGGCGGGCACGCAGGTGTCGGGCGACACCGCGGCGCTGCTGCGACTGCAGACGTCGAGCGCGCGCTACTTCCAGCGGCCCGACCGGGGGAACGGCTCGAACGGGGTGCTGAGCGACGCCTACGATCCCTCGCTCACGGCGCTGCGCGGCGTGGGCGCGTATGCGCGTTTCGCCCGGGAGTCCGGGCACCTGTTGTGGGAGTTGTCCACCAACATGCGCACGCCGGGATTCGAGAACAACGACATCTCGTTCCTCGGCCGGGCCGACTACTGGTGGATGAGCGGGAACATCTTCCCCCAGTGGACGAAGCCGACCCGCTGGTACCGCCAGCTGCTCTTCATCGCCGGCGGCCAGCAGCAGTACAACTTCGACGGCGACCTGACCGACCGGCAGGTGCAGCTGTTCGGCTACATCCAGCCGCACAACTATTGGGACATCAACGCATTCTGGATCCACCGGCCGAGCGTGCTCGACGACCGCCTGAGCCGCGGCGGCCCCGTGCTGCGCCGGCCCGGGGCCGACT
>JGI25384J37096_10000507_pt1 | contig 11408 bp, 10 predicted proteins | sample GraSoi013_1_40cm_4_FD_37096 | JGI IMG/M metagenome (IMG submission 37096)
CCCCCATGAGGATCTGCGCGGCGATCGCCCGCGGGACGTTCTTCAGGAGGTTCTCGGCGACGTGGGGGAAGTTCGAGTCGAAGTGCGGGTAGTCCGTCGAGACGCACATCCGGTCGGCGCCGAGCAGGCCGGCCGTCGCCTCGATCTCGGGCTCGCTGCCCTCGACCGCGGCCCAGCAGTTGCGCCGGAAGTACTCTCTCGGGGTGAGGCTGAGGTACGGGGCGTGCGAGTCCCGGTACTGGGGATAGTCCCACTCGATGCGGGACAGGAGTCCGGGCACCCAGGAGTTCTGGGCTTCGAGGAAGCCGACGCGGAGCTTCGGGTGGAACTCGAACACGCCGCCGATGACCATCGCGATCATCGCCTGCTGCATCTCGATCCAGTGGCTCGCGACGTGGCGGTAGAACCGGTTCTCGCCGTAGAGCTCGATCATGCGTGAGTACAGGGCGCTCACACCCTCGTGGAATCCCCAGGTCACGTCGAGCTCTTCGTGCAGGCGGTAGAGCGGCTCCCAGTAGTTCGAGTGCCAGTAGCGGCCGTTGACGAGGTTCGGCCGGATGAAGGACCCGACGGCGCCGAGCTCCCTCACGCACCGAACCAGCTCCTGACACGCCAGGTGCACGTCGTGCACGGGCAGCATCGCCACGAACTTCAGGCGGTCGGGACTGTACTGGCAGAACTCGTGGATCCAGTTGTTGTACGCCTGGCAGAGGGCCAGCGAGAGCCGGGGATCCATCTCGTTGCGGCCGAGGAGCGCCAGGCCGCTGGTGGGGTAGAGCACGGCGATGTCGACGCCCTCCATCTCCATGCCCATCACCTGGGCCTCGGCGTTGTAGTCGCGCTCGACCGCGAAATCCAGCCGACCCGTGTCGAAGATCCGCGAGCCCGAGAGTGGCTGGCTGCTCTGCGTCGAGCCGGAACGGTGCCGCTTCCGGTACTGCTGCAGGTCGGCGTCCGAGATCGGCACCCCGTCGACGATGATCAAGCCGGCAGCCCAGCCCCGAGTCGGTCGGCCGTCGGCTCCCACCGGTACGCTGACGCGGTCCTTGAACTTCGGGTCCAGGTAGCGCTCGAAGAGGTCGGGCGGTTCCATGATGTGCATGTCGGAGTCGACGAAGCGGAGACTGTCTTTCATGGGATCCCCCTCGACGTAGAACTATGTGGCCCGGGATTATACTCGCTAGAGTCTCGTCTCGTCGACGGGGAGTCCCAGCCAGTGTCGCCCGACCAGCTCGTAGTGGGAGAGGCGCCCCTGCAGGTGCTGGCTGATCACGTGAATGTCCTGGAAATGGCGCTGGAGCAGGTGACTCTCGTAGACCGCCGTGGCACCGGCGGCGTTGTAGGCGGCGTCGACGACCTNGACCGCCAGCCGAATCGCGTGCGTCGTGGCGAGGCGCAGGGCCGCGCGCTGGTCCAGGCTGATCGTGTTCGTGGCGCTCACCTCCGCCCAGACGTCGCGGACCGTTTCGGTCAGGAGCGCCCGGCCGGCGCGGAGGTCGGCTTCGGCATGGCCGACGTCCGCCTGGACCATCGGCTGGTCGCGTAGCAGCCCCGCCATCGCCCGCGGTGTCTTCACGCCGGCCAGCTCGAAGAACGCGTCCAGGCANGCGCGGGCCATTCCCACGGCAACCGCGGCATCGCCCGAGGCGAACAGCAGTGTCCGGGGAATCTGGTAGAGCGGCCTGGCCTCCAGCAACGGTGCCGTGGCGGACAGAACCGTGCGGTCCGCGGGGACGAAGACATCGTTCACGGCAAAGTGGTGGGTCCCCGTGCCGCGCATGCCCCGGACGTGCCAGGTGTCGAGGAGCTCGGCTTCGGCGACCGGGACGAAGAAGTAGCGCCGCTCCGGTTGGCCGTCCGACTCCAGTCTGAGCCGGCCGTTGTCGACGACCTGGGCGTGCGCCGCCACCCATGCCGCGTGCCGGCACCCGGTGCTGAAGCCCTGGCGGCCCGTGACCCGGTAACCGCCGGGGACCACGACGGCCGTGGCGCTCGGGGCCGGGCTGTTGGCGACGACGCCGCGCGGCGTGTCGATCCAGATCGAGCGGGCGACATCGCGCGGCATCCGCGCCGCGTAGGTGGCGAAGATGGCGCCCTGGTTGACCGCCCAGGCCGTGCTCGCGTCGGCCTTGCCGAGCTCCTCGATCACCTGGATGTAGGTCGGCAGGTCGAGCTCCGGGCAGCCGAGAGCGCGCGGAACCGCCAGGTGGAACAACCCGGCGTCCGCCAGCGCCTCGAAGAGCGGTCGCGGGAGCTCCCGCGCGGCCTCGATCGCGTCGGCGCAGGCCCGGATCTGGGGAGCCAGCTTGCGGGCCGCATCGAGCGGGGACTGGGCCTCGGCGGCGGTCATAGGCCTGTCCAGGGTACACCGTGTATCATGCTGTCTTCATGAGCATGCGCATCGAGATCATCTGCACGGGCGACGAAGTCCTGACCGGTAAGATCGTCAACACCAACTTCAGCTACATGAGTCAGAAGCTGGAGGACGTCGGGCTCTCGGTCCAGTGGGAGACGACGGTCGGCGACGACCGCGAGAGCCTGCTNCGGGCGNTTCAGCTNGCCGGCGAGCGCGCCGACGCGGTCATCGTCAACGGGGGCCTGGGGCCCACCGTCGACGACCTGTCCCAGGACGTTGCGGCCCAGGCCGCCGGCGTCGCGCTCGTCCTCAACGAGGAGTGGCTCGGCCGGATGGAAGAGTTCTTCCGTCGGCGGAGCCGCGTCATGCCGCCCAACAACCAGAAGCAGGCCATGCTGCCCGCCACCGCGGAGCTGATCGACAATCCGATCGGGACCGCGTGCGGCTTCGCGCTCGATATCGGTCGCGCCCGCTTCTTCTTCACCCCCGGGGTGCCGCGCGAGCTCCGTCGCATGCTCGAGGNGGAGATCATCCCGCGCCTCCTCGCGAAGAGCGGCCTGCAGCCGGCGATCCATCTGAAGCGGTTCCATTCGTACGGGCTCGGCGAATCGCACGTCGACGCCCTGCTGAGGGGCGTGGAGGAGCTCGTGCCCGATGGCGGCGTGAAGCTCGGCTTCCGGGCCCACTACCCGCAGCTCGAGACCAAGCTGACGGTGCGCGGCACGGACATGGAGGACGTCCGCCGGAAGCTCGCGCCGGTCGAGCGTGAGGTACGCAAGCGCCTCGGCAACTTCATCCTCAGTGAGGACGATGCGACGCTGGAGGGGATCGTCCTGGGCGAGCTCGCGAGTCGGCTGGCCTCGCTCTCGATCGTCGAGACGTTCACGAGCGGCGCGATCGCGGCGCGCGTCGCCCACCTCCCGGGGGCGGAGCGGGTCTTTCGCCGCGGCCTCGTCGCCCGCGACCTCGGCGAGGTGTGCGCGGCCGTCGGGCTCGACGGCGCCGGAGGCGCGGGCGAGCTCACGCGCGAGACGGCCGAGGCGGTCGCGCGCGCGGCGCGACGTCAGACCGGCGCCACGCACGCGCTGGCGGTCCTGATCGATCTCGACGCCGGCGCGGACCGGATCGACCTCGGCGGGACCATCTGTCTGGCGATCGCGACTTCGCTGGAGGCCGCTTCACGGCGCAGTCGCATCCTCGGCGGTCGCGAGTGGGTCCGCCTGGGAGCGGTCGAGATGGGGCTCGACTGCCTTCGCCGGTACCTCCAGGGGCTCCCCGTGTACGAGCGGATCGACTTCGAGAAGGCGTGAGGCGCAGCCATGATCGACAAGTTCGCCACGGTGTACGCCGGCCACGTGGATTTGCCCGACATGGGGCAGGGCGCCACGCCGGCCAACGAGCGGCGCTATCCCAACGAGCACCTCGCGACGGTCTTCGAGAAGACGGAGGCCGTGGCGCGGGCCATGGACGACCTCGGCTATCACGCGATCTGGCTGGCCGAGCACCATTTCCAGCACGAGGGGTACGAGTGCCTGCCGAACATCCTCATGACGGCGGTGCATCTGGCCCACGTGACGCCGCGGATCCGCATCGGCTGCGCGTTCAACATCGCGCCGATGTGGCACCCCCTGCGCCTGGCCGAGGACTTCGCCACCGCCGACATCCTGACGCGCGGCCGGGTGATCTTCGGCGTGGGCCGCGGCTACCACACCCGCGAGGTCGAGACCTTCGGCGCCCCGATGCTCGACGCCGAGGCCAACCGCGAGCTGTTCGAGGAGCAGGTCGAGATCATCCTCAGGGCGTTCAACGAGGAGTCGTTCGCGCATCACGGCAAGCACTACACGCTGCCCCCGGCCGTCCCGTATCGCGGCTACGAGCTGCGCGAGCTCACGCTGGTCCCGCGCCCCGTCCACCGGCCCGTGGAGTGCTGGCAGCCCATCGTGAGCGCGAGTCGGCGCGGGCTCGACTTCATGGTGCGTCACGGGATCAAGGGCACGATCGGCGGCGGCGCCGCGACCATGGCCGAGGGCCCGATCCACGCTTACCGCGAGGCCGCGGCCAGGGCCGGCCGGAATCTCGCCCTCGGGGAGGACCTCTGCCTCGGCATCTTCTTCTACCTCGCCGAGACCCGCGAGAAGGCGATCCGCGAGATCACGCCCTTCTACGAGGAGCACGTGAAGATGTTCGCGCCCCTGGGCTTCGTGCCGGGGATCACGCCGGCCCAGGTCGAGGCGGCGGCGCGTCGTGGCGGCTGGGGCGCCGCCGGCGTCCCCACCGTCGAGCACTACATGAAGACGGGCGCGTGGTTCGCCGGCCCGCCCGAGGAGCTCGTCGCTTACCTCAAGGACCTCGAGGCCCGGTTCCCGGGGCTCGAGCACGTCAACATGAGCATCAGCATGGGCACGCCGAAGGCGGTGATGCTCGAGCAGCTCCGCTGGTTCGCCGAGGAGGTCATGCCGAAGTTCAGCGCAGCACGGCCTGGAGGGCAACGCAGAACGTGAGTGGAGGTGATCCGTGAGCGACAATCGTGCCGTCGTCGTCGACCCTGAGGCGCCGGGTCGGCTCGTCATCAGCCCGGTCGCGGCGCCCGTCCCCGATCGTGGTGAAGCGGTGGTGCGCGTGCGAGCGATCTCCCTCAACCGCGGCGAGGTCAGGCGCGCGGGCATGGCCGCGGCCGGCTGGCGTCCGGGCTGGGACCTGGCCGGTGAGGTCGAGCGCGCCGCCGCCGACGGTTCGGGGCCGCGCGTCGGGGCGCGCGTCGTCGGGCTCCTGCCCGAAGCGGCGTGGGCGGAGCGCGTGGCAGTGCCGACGCACGCCCTCGCCGAGCTGCCGGAGAAGGTGACGCTCTCCCAGGCCGCGACCCTCCCCGTGGCCGGGCTCACCGCGCTCTACGCGCTCGCGAAGCGAGGGCTGCTCCTCGGTCGTCGGGTGCTCGTCACGGGCGCCACGGGCGGGGTCGGCGACTTCGCCGTGCAGCTCGCGCGGCTCGTCGGCGCTCACGTGACGGTGAGCGTCCGACGGGCCGACCAGGGCCCGACGCTGCGCCAGCTCGGCGCCCACGAGGTTGTGGTGGGTGAGGACATTCCGCCCTCGCCCAAGTACGACCTCATCATCGAGTCCGTCGGCGGGCGCACCCTCGGCACGGCGCTCGCCGCTCTCGAGCGTGGCGGCGTGTGCGTCACCCTCGGAGTGTCCGCCGCCGCCGAGGTCACCTTCGACGCGCGGCAGTTCTTCGTCGCCGGACGCACGACGCTCTACGGCTTCTACATCTTCACGGAGCTCGCGAGCGCGCCGGCGTCGGTGGGCCTGCGCCGCCTCGCCGACCTCGTCGCGGCGGGGCAGCTCGCGCCCCACATCAGTCTCGAGCGGCCATGGACGGAGATCGCCCGGGTCGCGCAGGACCTGATCGCGCGACGCTTCCCGGGCAAGGCCGTGCTGACGCTCGACTGACGAGAGTCACCACCACCGGTGGCGATGACCGAGCGTCTCTTTCAACGGGACAGCTATCTCAAGACCTTCGACGCGCGCGTGACGGCCGTGCGGCCGGAGGGCGTGGTTCTGGACCGCACCGCGTTCTTTCCCACCGGCGGAGGTGTCCTGGGCGATACCGGCACGCTGACAGGTCTCTCAGGATCGTTCCGTGTCGTCGAGACCGTGGAGGACGAGGGCGGCGTGTTCCACAGGCTCGAGCGCGCCGGACTCGCCGTGGACGATGCCGTGCAGGGCGAGCTGGAATGGGCCCGCCGATACCTGTTGATGCGCTACCACACGGCCACGCACGTCCTCACCGGCGTGATGTTCAACGACTTCCACGTTCGCGTCACCGGCAATCAGCTCACGCCCGACAAGGGGCGCGTGGANTTTGCCTTCGAGCAGTTCGACCGTGACGTGCTGGAGGAGGGNTTNCGCCGCGCCAACGCCATCGTGGCCCAGGACCTCGCCGTGCGCGTCTCCTTCGTCCCCGCCGCTCGGGCCCGGGCCCAGGCCGAGCTCTTCAAGCTGGAGACGGCCTTCCGCCACGACCTCCCGGAGCTGCGGCTGGTCGAGATCGTCGGCTTCGACACGCAGGCCGACGGCGGCTGCCACGTCGCCACGCTGAGCGAGATCGGCCGCCTCGTCCTCACGAAGACCGAGAACAAGGGGAAGGCCAACCGCCGCGTCTATTTCGTGCTGGAGTAGAAGGGAGACGCTCATGGCTTCGCTGCGACGCCGACTCTCGCTGATTCTCCTCGGCCTCGTCCTGGTGCCGCTCGCGACCGGGCCCGCGNCCTCTCAGACGCCGGCACGCGGTCACGGCGCCGAGGCTCACGACATGGAGCTGGTTGGCCACGACGACCTGCAGGGCCGGTCGGCCTACCAGCCGACGATCCACCAGCAGCGGGGGCGCTTCGTCGCTTACGTCGGCCATCACGGCGGGCGCGCTCCTAACCCGCTCACCGGCGCCGACGAAGACAACGGGACGTCGATCGTCGATGTGACCGACCCCGCGCGGCCGCGCTACCTCGCCCACATCCCGGGGATGCCCGGTGGCCCCGAGCAGGGCGGGGCGCAGATGGCGCGCGTGTGCGACCGGCAGGGCAAGAGCTACCTCTTGCGGACGTTCGGCAACTCGGGGCCCGGCGCGGGCCACGAGGTGTGGGACGTCACCGACCCGGCGAGACCACAAAAGGTGAGCACGGTGGTCTCGGGGCTCACGGCGACGCACAAGAACTGGTGGGAATGTGACACCGGAATCGCCTACCTGATCTCGGGCGACCTCGCCAAGGCGGAGCCGCCGGAGCTCGGTCCATCGGGCTGGCGCACGTGGCGCATGACGAAGATCTACGACCTCAGCGACCCCGCGAAACCCGTGTTCGTCCGCGACTTCGGACTGGCCGGCCAGGAGCCCGGCTCGACCGGACCGGTCACGATCGCCCACGGCGCCCATGGGCCCATCGCCGTCGGCAACCGCGTGTACTTCGCGCACGGCACCAGCNCTGACGGCGCGCTCCAGATCGTCGACCGGCAGAAGCTGCTCACCGGTCCCAAGGAGCCGACCGCGGCGAACCTCAACTATCCCGAGATCAGCCGGCTCTACACGTCGCCCAACTGGGGCGGCCACACGGCNTTCCCCGTGCTGGGCATGGCGATCGCCGACTGGGCGACCAACGCCAAGGGGCGTGTGCGCGACTTCGTCGTCCTCGTCTCCGAGGCCACCGCCAACGAGTGCCGCGAGTTCCGGCACGCCACGTTCATGGTCGACGTCACCACCGACACCAGGCCGTTCTCGGTGGCCACCTTCCTGGTCCCGGAGTCCCAAGGCGGCTTCTGCCGACGGGGCGGCCGTTTCGGCCCCCACTCGTCGAGCGAGTCGTTCGCGCCCCTGTTCTACAAGAAGCTCGTGTTCGTCGCCTACTTCAACGCCGGCGTGCGAGCCGTGGACATCCGCAATCCCTATGCGCCGCGCGAGGCCGCGTTCTACATTCCGGCGACGACCGAGCGGACCGCCGAGCGCTGCGTGACGAACGGGACGCGGAGCTGCAAGGTGGCGATCCAGACCAACAACGTCGAGGCGGACGAGCGCGGATTCGTCTACCTCGCCGACCGGGCCAACACGGGACTCCACATCGTGCGGCTCACCGGCGAGGCCGCGAGAATCGCCGGCGGCCACTGAGTCCGTCAGCGCATCAGGCTCGGCAGCCAGAGCGAGATCGCGGGAAACGCGACCAGGATGGCGAGGCGGATGACGTCCGCCCACATGAACGGCATCACGCCGCTGAACACGGTCCCCGTGGACACCTCGGGCAGCAGGGTCTTGAGCACGAACATGTTCATCCCGACCGGGGGGCTGATCAGCCCGATCTCGACGACACAGACGATGATGATGCCGAACCAGACCGGGTCGAACCCGAGTTGCACGATGACCGGGAAGAACACCGGCATGGTGAGCAGGACCATCGACAGCTCCTCCATCGCCGTGCCGAGCACCACGTAGATCGCGCAGATCGCCGCCACCACCATGATGGGGGAGAGGCCCAGGCGCCCGACGAAGGCCCTGAGGTCGGTCGGCATCGTCGTGATGTTGACGAACTCCGCGAACATCAAGGCGCCGATCAGGATCAGGAACAGCATCGCCGTGGTGCGGGCGCTCTCGAGGAGCGCGGCGTAGAGGGTCTTCAACGTGAGCGCGCCGCGCCCCAGCGCGAAGGCCATGGCGCCGGCGGCGCCCATGCCCGCGCCCTCGGTGGCGGTGAAGAGACCGCCGTAGATGCCGCCCATCACGAACAGGAAGAGCGCCGCCACGCCCCACACGTCCTTGAGGGCGAGTCCGCGCTCGCGCCAGGTCGAGCGCGGGCCGGGCGGGCCCGAGCCCGGCTCGCGCCAGGTCATGTACACGATGGCGAGGCAGAGCAGGAGGGCGCCGAGGATGCCGGGCAGGATCCCGGCCATGAAGAGCTTGCCGATGTTCGTCTCGGTGAAGACACCGTAGATCACCATGATGGTCGAAGGCGGGATCATGATGCCGAGCGTGCCNGCCGAGGCGACGGTGCCCGCAGCCAGCTTGTCGGAGTAGCCGAACCGCTTCATCGANGGATAGGCGACCTTCGCCATGGTGGCCGCGGTGGCGATGGAGGAGCCGCAGATCCCGCCGAAGCCGGCCGAGGCCCAGACGGTGGCCATCGCGAGCCCGCCGCGCAGGTGGCCGATGAAGGCGTAGGCGGCGCGGAAGAGCTCCCGCGACATGCCGGCGCGCGTCACGAAGTTGCCCATCAGGATGAAGAGCGGCACCACCGAGAGCGTGTAGCTGCGACCGGTCTCGTAGAGCTTCGTCTGGGTCATGGCGAACGCCACGGCCCAGTTCCAGTCACGCATGTAGGCGTAGCCGACGACGCCGACGATGCCCATGGCGTAGGCGATGGGTACGCGCAGGAAGGCGAGCGCCATCATCACCGTGAGTCCGACCACCCCTTCGATCACCGGCGCTCCGCCACCTTGTAGAGGTGGATCAGGCCCGAGAGGCCGAGCGTGACCGCCATGAAGTAGACGAAGGGGCCGTACACGATGCGCAGCACGTCGGTGGCGTCGCGGTACGCCCAGATCCGGTCGGCCTTGAGCCACATGAGCCAGGTGAGCAGGAACATGACGGCCGCGCACACCAGCTGCACCGCGCGCTCCAGCCCGCGCTGAGCGCGGGCGCCGAGGAGCCGATCGACGAAATCCATGAGCGCGTGCTCGTCCGCCCACGACACGAGCGGCAGCCCGGCGAAGATCAGCACCACCAGCATGAGCTCGGTGACCTCGAACGCGCCCCTCACCGGCCGGTTGAAGACGTACCGCGCCACCACGTCCGCGAACGTGAGGAGCATCATGGCCAGGAGGATGGCGGAGGCGGCGACGCCGAGAATCGCGTCGGTGCGCCGCTCCCACCCGCGCTCGGGAGCGCTCACCGGCCCGCGGCGACTTTCTTCAGCTCTTCGCGGAACTCGGCGAGGATCTTGGCGGCGTCCACGCCCTTGGCGCTGGCCTTCTGGATCCAGTCGTCGATGATCGGCGCGGACCGCTTCTTCACCTCCGCCACGAGGGCGGCGTCGGCGTTGACGATCTTGACGCCCGACTTCTTGAGCGCGTCGAAGCCCTTCTGGTCGGCGTCGTCCCAGGACCGCCCGGCGTGCCGCGCGATCCACTCGCCGGAGATCTTCTCGATCGCCTCCTGGTCCTGCTTCGGGAGCTTGTTCCACTTGTCCTCGTTCATGAAGAAGCCGAACGCCGAGCTGTACATCCCGCCCGGGAACAGTGTCGCCTGCTCGAGCACGGTGTCGAGCTTGAACGAGATGATGGACTCCATCGGGAAGAACACGCCGTCGGCGACGCCCGATTTCAGCAGCTCGTAGGACTCGGGCGCTGGCTTCACGAACGCCGAGGCGCCGAGGGCCTTGGCCACCGCCTCGGCCACGCCGCCCCCGGTGCGGATCTTGAGGCCCTGGATATCGTTGATGCTGTTGACCGGCCGCTTGGTAAACAGCTGGCCAGGGCCGTGGGTGAACACCCCCAGCAGCTTCACGCCGTTGTACTCGCCGACTTTGTGGAAGTGCCTCCAGTAGACCCGCGAGTAGGCGACCGAGTTGACGAGCGAGGTCTCGCCCGCGCCGGGGAGCTCCGCGATCATCGGCAGGATGTGCCGCGCCGGCGTGTAGCTCGCGGTGACGTACGAAAGGTCGACGAGGCCGTCCCGGACGGCGTCGAAGGTCCCCGGCGGCGCCGAGGGGTGCTTCGGCAGCATCTGGAACTTGACGCGGCCGTTCGTCGCCTTTTCCGCCTCGGTCGCCCAACCCTGCAGCACGACGGCGGTGATGTGGTGCGTCGGTGACACCCACGACGACATCGTGAGCGTGGTTTGGGCGAGCGCGGGCTGGGCGGCGGCGAGGACGCTGCCGGCCAGCGCGGCGAGGACGAATCTCCTCACGTTCGACATGGTCTCCTCCAATCGGGGGGCGACGATCCGCTGCCGGCGGGTAGTGTATAACGATTGGGGACTGTCGATTCCCGGGCTCGATCGGCGTCGTCATGGTGAGGGAAGGAGGTCCCCATGCGTTACATGCTGCTGATCTGCTCCGACGACAAGAACGCCCCCCCGGCGCCAAGGGCCGAGATGGAGGCCATCATCCAGGGCCACCGGCGCTTCAGCGACGAGCTCCAGGCCGCCGGCAAGATGGTCGTGGGGGAGCGCCTGCGCCCGGACGGCGACGCCAGTCGCATCCGCCTCAAGGCCGGGCAGCGCCAGGTCATGGACGGCCCCTTCACCGAGACGAAGGAGGCCCTGGGCGGCTTCTACCTGGTCGAGTGCGACACCAGGCAGGAAGCGGTCGAGTGGGCGAAGAAGATCCCGCTTCGCGAGGGGAGCTTCGTCGAGGTGCGGCCGATCTGGCACATGTAGCCTGACGGGCGCCGGCTCTTCTCGGAGCCCGGCACGACGGGGTGGCGTATGCTTGGCGCGGCTGACACGAGGAGGAGGTCCCTATGGACTACGGCGTCGTGATGTTCCCCACGGAGTACGCGATCGCGCCCGACGAGC
>JGI25384J37096_10000511_pt1 | contig 11379 bp, 7 predicted proteins | sample GraSoi013_1_40cm_4_FD_37096 | JGI IMG/M metagenome (IMG submission 37096)
GGCGGCGGAACCGTTGGCGGCGGTGGAACGACCACCGGCGGCGGGACCACGACCACCGCATCGGGCGGCGTAAGCGGCGCGACCGCGACCTCGGGCGGCCAGGGTCAAGTTCTTGCGGCTACAGGTGCACCCATCGCGGGCGGCATCCTAGGCGGCATCCTGTTCCTGCTCGGCGCCCTCGGACTTCGCAACCGACGGCGCTAATCGACAATCGACCGGCCGGGCTCGCAACTTGCGGGCCCGGTCTTTTTTTCCCGCGCCCGGTACGGCGCCTGCCAGGTGCGTTTCTTAGACGAGCCTGCCTCGCAAGAGGCGGGCTCACCAGTTTCTACTCAGGCCTGCGGTGGCCATTTCTACCTCACTTGTACGGTGACGAAGGCACCCCCCAGGCGATTTGATGTAGTTCGGAAAAATCGCGCCCGGGGGAACAAGTGGAAGCNGCCGCGCTGCGGATCGGCGACAAGGTGACGCTCGAGGCCGATGGCGGCGCGAGATCAAAACGGCCTGGTCAGCAGCTCGAGCGATCACAGGGATCAGCCCTTGCCGCGCTGGCAGCGGTCTCGTCCTACCTGGACTCGGACGAAGACCTACCGACCTTCTTCGGCCGCCTGGGCGCCACGATCGCCGAGCAGATCGGCGCCCGCCGAGCCGCCTTCTGGCGCCTTGGGCCTCGGGGCACGCTGAGCCTCCAGCCGGCGCCGCACGGCTTCGCGGACGACTCCCCAGTGCATCACCTGCGGCTGGCTCTCGGAGCCAAGCGCGAGGGGGTCATCGAGCGCCTCGTCTTCGCCGACGACCTCGAGCTCGTCAAGGGGACGTCCCCGCGCCTCGACGCGCTCTGGCACGGAGCCGGCCTGACCGACGTGAAGAGCTCGATCGCCGTCGCCTGGCGCGCTGGCGAACGACGCATAGGCGCCGTCGCCGTCTACGACTCACCCCACGGCTTCACCGCCCACGACCTGTGGGCCCTCCGGCTCGTTGGCATGGCCGCGGGCCTCGTCTGGCAGTACAAGGAATCCGAAGACGAGCTCGGGCGTATCGCGGTCCGCCTCGAGCAGGCGATGTCCGCGCGCCGTCATCTGCTCAACAACATCGCGGCTGGTGGCGACGAGGCGCGGCGGCGCTTCGCGAGCGCGCTTCACGACGATTCGCTCCAGCTGCTCACCGGCGCCGAGCTGCAGCTGGAACGAGTCCGCGGCGACTCCAACGCCAACCATCTCGATCAACGCCTCGAGGAGCTAGGGATGACCCTCCGCAAGGTCGAGGACTCGCTGCGGCGCCTGCTCACGAACGTGAGCCCGGAGCCGCTGCAGCTGCCGAGTGACCTCCGCGAAGCGATCAGCGAGCGTCTCGAGTCGATGCGAGTCCGCGCCGGCATCGAGCCCCACATCGAGAGCAAGCTGCCGGACGGCATCCCGACCGCGATCCAGGCGATCGTCCTGAAGAACGTCCAGGAAGCGCTTAACAACGTCGAGAAGCACGCTCGCGCGACCAGGGTCACAGTCGTCACCGATAGCGTCGAGAACGGCATAAGGGTCGAAGTCAGAGACGACGGCAAAGGCTTCGTCGTCGCCGAATCCGCGCGCCTGCCCGGCCACATCGGCCTGGTCGCCGTTCGCGAGCGGGCGCAGCTCGCCGGCGGCTGGTTCCACGTCGCAAGCGAGCCGGGGACCGGCACGAAGCTCGAGTTCTGGGTACCACTGAGCCTGTAACGAAAACAACGAATCAATAGGCAAGAAGGAAGGAAGGGATAGATGGCGACCAAGGCGGCAACCAGAAGCAGGAACGGCGCAGACGCGATCGACAGCAAGGTCGCGCTCCGCGTCCTGGCTTCAGTTCAGCGCGGAGACTTTTCGGTCCGCATGCCGACCGACTGGTCTGGATCGGCCGGCAAGGTGGCCGCGGCGATCAACGACATCATTGAGTCGAACCAGCGCGTCGAGCGCGAGATCCGCCGTCTGAGCCGCAACGTCGGCAAAGAGGGCCAGGTCAAGCGCGCAGCGGTCGGCCACTCCGGCGGCGCGTGGGCGGCGACGCTCGACGCGGTCAACGACCTCGTCGAAGACCTCGCGCAGCCCAACACCGAGATCGCACGCGTAATCGGCGCAGTCGCCAACGGCGACCTCTCGCAAACCATGGCGCTCGAGATCGACGGGCGGCCACTGCAGGGCCAGTTCCTCACCACAGCCAAGACCGTCAACACGATGGTCGGGCAGCTCAACGCGTTCGCGAGCGAGGTCACGCGTGTGGCGCGCGAGGTCGGCACTGAAGGAAAGCTCGGCGGTCAGGCGCACGTCCGGGGCGTCGCCGGTGTTTGGAAAGACCTCACGGACAACGTGAACTTGATGGCCGGCAACCTGACCAGCCAGGTCCGCAACATCGCCGAGGTCACCACCGCGGTCCAGCAAGGCGACCTCTCCAAGAAGATCACGGTCGACGTCCGGGGCGAGATCCTCGAGCTCAAGCAGACGATCAACACGATGGTCGACCAGCTCAACGCGTTCGCCAACGAGGTGACGCGTGTCGCTCGCGAGGTGGGTACCGAAGGCCGGCTGGGTGGTCAGGCCGAGGTCAGGGGAGTCGGCGGCGTCTGGAAGGACCTGACCGACAACGTGAACATCATGGCCAGCAACCTGACCAGCCAGGTCCGCAACATCGCCGAGGTCACGACCGCGGTCCAGCAGGGTGACCTCTCCAAGAAGATCACCGTCGATGTGCGAGGAGAGATCCTCGAGCTCAAGAACACCATCAACACGATGGTCGACCAGCTAAACGCGTTCGCCAAGGAGGTGACGCGCGTCGCGCGCGAGGTCGGCACGGAAGGCAACCTCGGCGGCCAGGCCAACGTGGAGGGCGTCGCCGGCACCTGGAAAGGCCTTACAGACAACGTCAACACCATGGCGAGCAACCTCACAGACCAGGTGCGTGGCATCGCGCGCGTGGTCACCGCGGTCGCCAACGGAAACCTCAAGGGCAAGCTGACCCTGGAGGCCAAGGGCGAGATCGCCGAGCTCGCCGACACCATCAACAGCATGACCGACACGCTCGCGGTATTCGCCGAGCAGGTGACCACGGTGGCGCGCGAGGTCGGCGCCGAGGGACGCCTGGGCGGTCAGGCGCACGTGCCTGGAGCCGCCGGGACGTGGCGCGACCTGACCGACAATGTGAACCAGCTGTCCGCGACGCTGACCACCCAGGTTCGCGCCATCGCCGAGGTCGCGACGGCCGTCACCAAGGGCGACCTGACCCGGTCCATCAGGGTCGACGCGAGCGGTGAGGTGGCGAACCTCAAGGACAACATCAACGAGATGATTCGCAACCTCCGCGACACGACGGAGAAGACGAACGAGCAGGACTGGCTGAAGACCAACCTCACCCGTTTCACGCGGATGCTGCAAGGCCAGCGCGACCTTATGACCGTATCGAAGATGATCCTTTCCGAGCTGGCGCCAGTCGTGCACGCCGAGCACGGTGTGTTCTATGGCATCGTGCCCACCAACGGCAGACCTACTTACCTCGCGCTGCAGGCCGGCTATGCGTACCGGCCGCGGAAGGACGTCCCGATGGAGTTCACGCTCGGCGAGGGCCTCATCGGCCAATGCGCGCTCGAAAAGAAGCGCATCGTCATCACCGAGGTCCCCAAGGACTACATCAAGATCAGCTCAGCGCTCGGCGAGTCGACCCCCGCAAACATCGTGGTGCTGCCGGTCCTGTTCGAGGGCGACGTCCGGGCCGTCATCGAGCTGGCTTCCTTCCAGCCGTTCAGCCTGACGCACCTCGACTTCCTGGACCAGCTCGCCGAGAGCATCGGCATCGTGCTCAACACGATCGAGGCCAACAGCCGCACCGAGGATCTCCTGAAGCAGTCGCAATCCCTCGCCACCGAGCTGCAGAGCCAGCAGGACCAGCTCCAGCGGACCAACGAGGACCTGGCGGGCAAGGCCCGTCAGCTGGCCGAACAGAACGCCGAGGTCGAGCAGAGGCGGCTGGAGGTCGAATCCGCGAAGGCACTCGTCGAGGAGAAGGCCGAGCAGCTTGCTCTGACGTCGCGGTACAAGTCGGAGTTCCTCGCCAACATGTCGCACGAGCTCCGGACGCCGCTCAACAGCCTTTTGATCCTCGCGCAGGAGCTGGCCGCCAACCCCGACGGCAACCTCATGGCCAAGCAGATCGAATACGCGACGATCATCCGGTCGTCGGGCACCGACCTCCTGAAGCTGATCACTGACATCCTCGACCTGTCCAAGATCGAGTCCGGTACGGTCGCCCTCGACATCAGCCCCTGGCCGGTCGCGGAGCTGAGGCCGATGCTGGAGCGCACGTTCCGACACGTGGCGGAGGCGACCAGGCTCGCCTTCGCGATCGAGCTCCGGACGGGCCTTCCGGAGACGATCCCGACCGACCCGCAGCGCCTGCAGCAGATCCTTAACAACCTCCTGAGCAATGCGTTCAAGTTCACGGAGAAAGGCAAGGTCGAATTCGTCGCCGAGATGGCCACCTCGGGCTGGAGCCCGTCGAACGAGACCCTCAACCGCGCCTCTAATGTCGTCGCGTTCCGGGTCATCGACAGCGGCATCGGCATCTCATTCGAAAAGCAGCAGTCGATCTTCGAGTCCTTCGCTCAGGCTGACGGTTCGACAAGCCGCAAGTACGGCGGAACGGGACTGGGACTCTCCATCTGTCGGGAGCTCACCCGACTGCTCGGGGGTGAGATCCGAGTNCAGAGCGAGCCGGGAGTCGGCAGCATCTTCTCGGTCTATCTCCCGCTGATCGGGCCCGGGCACCGGCGCCCGGCGCCTGCCGACGAGGGCCACGCCGCTGAGAAGTCGCCGCGCCCGGTGCTCGTCGGGGCCGGCAACAACGGGATGGAAAGGGAGACCGTGGCAGCCGCCTCGCCCTCCGGGGCGCCGGTCCCAACCAAGTCCCTCCTGGTCGTCGAGGACGATCCGGTACAGAGGCAATACATAACCGACCTGATGGCGCCGACCAACACGCGGACCATCGCCGTCTCCAACGGCGACGAGGCACTCGCGCTGCTGACGCAGGAGAGGTTCGACTGCGTCGTGCTCGATCTCGGCCTGCCCGGGCTGTCCGGCTGGCGGGTGATCGAGGAGCTGCAGGCCAACAAGGCGCTCGGCGAGACGCCGCTGCTCGTCTACACCGCGCGCGACCTGACACGCAAGGAAGAGGTGAGGCTCGGCAAGGCGGCGAAGAGCATCGTGATGAAGGACGCGCGCTCACCAGAAAGGCTGAAGCACGAGATCATGGCCATCCTGCAAGGTGCTGAAACAGACGTGGAGCCCGCGCTCGAATCGGGAAGCAACGGCGCCGAGGCGATGAGCGCAGCGCTGGCCGGCAAGAAGGTCTTGGTCGTGGACGACGACATCAGGAACATCTTTGCGCTCACCGCGTTGCTGGAGCGTCAGAGGATGGACGTCGTTTCGGTTGACTCAGGCCAGGAGGCCCTCGACCTGCTGACCGGGAACAGCGACATCGACATCGCGCTCGTCGACGTGATGATGCCGGAGATGGATGGCTACGTGACGATGTCGAAGATGCGTGAGCTCAGGGCTTTTGCGGACCGGCCGATCATCGCGCTGACCGCCAAAGCCATGAAAGGAGACCGCGAGAAATGCATCGAAGCGGGGGCATCCGATTACATCGCCAAGCCGATCAACAACGCGCACCTACTGTCCATGCTCAAGTCCTGGCTGGTGCAGTGAGGCCGGGTGAGGGGGCAGCACAAAGGCTAGAAAGCGGCGGCACGGAGCTCGAGGACATCGAGATCCGCTTGCTTCTCGAGGGAATCCGCCTCTATTACGGCTACGACTTCCGGGAATACGCGCTCGCCCCCCTCCGCCGCGGTCTGTCCGCGACGATGGCACGGGAACGCGTGGCGACGATATCCGCGTTCCAGGACAGAGTCCTGCACGACGCGGCGCTCATGCAGCAGTTCCTGGGCACGGTGGGAGTCAACGTGACGACGATGTTCCGCGACTCCGAGACCATCCGGTGCCTGCGCGAAGAGGTTGTGCCTCTGCTCAAGACCTACCCATCCTGCCGGCTGTGGGTCGCCGGCTGCGCCACCGGCGAGGAGGTCTACGCGCTGGCCGTCGTGCTTGAAGAAGAAGGCGTGCTGGGCCGGTGCACCATCTACGCCACCGACCTCAACGAAGAGATGCTGGCGATCGCGAGGCTGGGTTCGTACTCGTTGGACCGGATCCGCCGCTTCGACGACGCCTACGTCGAGTCAGGAGGGCGGGGAAGCCTGTCCGACCACTACTCGGTCGTCGGCAGAAGCGCGCGTTTCAATGGCAAGCTGGGGGCTAGCGTGACGTGGGCGCGCCACAACCTCGTCAGCGATGGATCGTTCAACGACTTTCATGTAATCGTCTGCTCGAACGTTCTCATCTACTTTCGCGAGTCGCTCCAGGCGCGAGCGCACCGGCTTTTCTACGACAGCCTCATTCGCGGTGGCTACCTCGTCCTAGGCAGGCGTGAGTCGCTGCTGTCGTGTCCGGAGCGCGATCACTACGAGCAGGTCTCGGATGGCGTGAACATTTTTCGGAAAATGAGATGGTGACCCGCACCCGCGACGCGCACGAGATCGCACCGACTCCGCCGGCCAAGGCTAAGGTCAACGTGCTCCTCGTCGACGACGACGCGACGAAGCGGTTCGCGCTGCGCACGATCCTGGCGCCGCTAGATGAGAACGTCGTGGAGGCGTCTTCTGGCGCCGACGCCTTGCGCCAGCTGCTCCGCAACGAGTTCGCCGTGGTCTTGCTCGACGTGCGAATGCCGATCATGGACGGTTTCGAGACAGCGCAACTGATCCGTCAGCGGCCACGCTCGGAGCTCACGCCGATCATCTTCGTGACGGCGCTGGACCAGGCCGAGACCGACATGGGGCGCGGCTACAACCTTGGCGCGGTGGACTTCGTCTTCGCGCCGGTCGTGCCGGCGATCATGCGCGCCAAGGTCAGCGTCTTCGTTGAGCTGTATCGCGCCCAGCAGGAGCTGAGGCGATATCGCACCCAGCTCGAAACGCTCGTCGAGGAACGGACCATCGCGCTGACGGCGATCAACCGCGAGCTCGAGGCGTTCAGCTACTCGGTCTCGCATGACCTGCGCGGCCCGCTCGTGTCGTTCGATGCGATGAGCCAGATGATGCTCGAGAGCTACGGTGGGCAGCTCGACGAGGACGCGACCGCGAACCTCGAGCGGATGCGCGAGGCGAGCAAGCGCATGACGTCGGTTTTCGACGGGCTGCAGATGCTCTTCCGCCTGACCAGTGGCGAGATCCGGCGCGAACAGACGGATGTCAGCGCGCTCGCGGTGCAGATCGTCCAGGAGCAGCAGGCCGAGTACCCGGACCGCAAAGTCGAGGTGGACATCGCGCCCGGGATCACCGTCAACGCCGACAAGAGGCTTGTCCGCATCTTGCTCAGCAACCTCATCAACAACTCGCTCAAGTTCACCGGCGGCAAGAAGTCGCCCCGGATCACCGTCGGACGCGAGATGGTAGACGGGGAGTCGCGCGTTTTCGTCCGGGACGACGGCGTGGGATTCGACATGATCGATTCGCACAGGTTGTTCGGGGCGTTTCAGCGGCTGCACAGCCAGAGTGACTTCCCGGGCGCCGGCATCGGCCTGGCGACCGCCCGCCGCATCGTCAACCGACACGGCGGCCGGATCTGGGCCGAGGGCGCCGTGGGAGAAGGCGCGACCTTCTACTTCGTCCTTTAGCCCAACCCGAGCGTTCTATCTGCGAGATGCACGCCCGCCGTGCTTTTGTCAGGCATGCCTTCGCGGTCCCGCGTGTTCGCTTCGGCCACGTCCTCACCGTGGTGTGGGCGACTTGCGTCGTCGTCGGACTTCTCCTGCTCGCCGACTTCGGCTATGGCATGTGGAGGGGCGTCTCCGAGCAGAATCACCTCAATCAGGTCTGGCAATACCAGGCTGGGCCGCCGGTTGCCCCGCCCCCGGTCATCGATCCGAAGCTGAAGCGTCCCCTCAACGGGGTCGACTTTGCCATCCACATCCCCAAGCTCCATTACTTCGCCGCGGTCAAAGAAGGGGTCGGCACCGGGGTGCTCTACTCAGGGCCTGGCCATTACCCGACGACGCGCTGGCCGGGGGATCCTGGAACGGTCGGGGTCGCCGCGCACAACGTGTACTGGATCAACTTTCCGCAGCTGCATGCGGGTGACGAGGTCGACATCCAGACGCGGTACGGGCTCTACCGCTATCGCGTCACCGACACCGNGATCGTCAACCCCGACAGCAGGACGGCNCTCATCGCCGACGCCAACGGCTACTTCCTGACGCTGACCACCTGCTGGCCGCTGTGGGCAGGCGCCTTCGCGACGCAGCGCTTCATCATNCACGCGGCCCAGTATTGGCCGGTCCCAGTCCGCCCGGGTTACTTNTAAAGGCCGGCAGACACCCGACCTCCCTTTGGCGGCCGGGTTCATCCCGGCCGCGACTATGGCTGAACGTCTCCCAGNCCTGGTGACCAGCGACTGCTAAGAAAAGTCCGAACCGTATACCGGAAAGAGAGCAGGCCCGTCGGCGAAGCCGACCGGCCGATGAGAGGAAACCATTTGGGTTTCCTCTCATACTTCATCCTCCCGCGATGGCGCCGATGATCANGAAGGGCTCTTTGCCGGAAGCGACCTCTTGCGGCAGCTCNGCGTCCGGCGACTCAGCGGACAGGTCTTCCTCGCAGGCGAAAAACCGGATCATCGCCCGCCGTTTCTTCGTGTTGCGATCCCTCAGCGTGCCGAGCAGCGCCGGATAGGACTCCTCGAGGGCGTCGAGGATGCTCCGCTGCGTCACTGGGCCGCTTACATGCAGCTCGACGATCCGTCCGACGCCCGCAAGGATCTGCAGGTTTTTCGGAAGGACGACCTGGATCACTTCAGGGTCTGGACTTCCACCGAGAGCACCGGGGGAAGGTCGCGCACGATGGCGTCCCAGCTGTCGCCGCCGTCAGCCGAGGCGTAGACCTGCCCCCCGCTCGTGCCAAAGTACACTCCGCACGGGTCGAGCTGGTCCACAGTCATCGCGTCGCGCAGCACGTTGACGTAGCAGTCCTTCTGAGGCAGACCNTTGGTCAGCGCTTCCCAATCNTCGCCCCCCGTTTTGCTGCGGTACACGCGCAGCTTGCCNTCGGAGACGAAGTGATGCGAGTCNCTTGTGATCGGAACCACGTAGACCGTGTCGGGCTCGTTGGAGTTCACGTCGATGACAAAACCGAAATCGGTCGGCAGGTTGCCGCTGATCTCGCGCCACGACTCAGCCCCNTCGTCGCTGCGCATGACATCCCAGTGCTTCTGCATGAAGAGNGTGTTCGGCCGCGAGGGATGGATGGCGATTCGGTGCACGCAGTGGCCGACCTCGGCGTCCTCGTCGGGCATGGTGTTCGAGCGAAGACCCCGGTTGGCTGGTTGCCACGACTTACCGGCATCTTCGGAGCGGAACACGCCGGCCGCCGAGATGGCAATGAACACGCGGTCAGGGTTCGTCGGATCGATCACGATCGTATGCAGGCAGAGGCCGCCGGCGCCCGGCGCCCAGCTCGGCGCCGTCTCGTGGGTGCGCAGGCCGGGCATCTCGGCCCAAGTCGAGCCTCCGTCACGGGAGGCGAACAACGCCGCGTCCTCGACGCCCGCATAGATCATCTCGGGGTCACTCAGCGAGGGCTCGATGTGCCAAACGCGCTTGAACTCCCAAGGGTGAGGCGAGCCGTCGTACCAGGTATGCGTGCCCGTGGTGCCTTCGTACTGGAAGTCGTTGCCGGCGGCTTCCCAGGTCTTGCCCCCGTCGTTGGANCGTTGCAGCACCTGACCGAACCACCCGCTCGATTGCGAGGCATAGAGGCGCTTGGGGTCGGCCGGCGAACCCTTCACGTGGTAGATCTCCCAGCCCGCAAAGTGCGGCCCCTCGATCCTCCAGCTCTTCCGGCTGCCGTCTGACGTGAGCACGAAGGCGCCCTTGCGGGTCCCGACCAGAACGCGAACTCCGCTCATTGCATCACTCCTGCTGGCGAACACGTGGACGCTTGGACTTACGGACTGAGACTGTCAGGCACACTAAAACTAATCGGTCGAGCGGCGGTTCGTGTGAACGCGTTCCTCGCCGGCGGCGCCGTGCGCACTCGAGGTCGCGCCGTTGGCCGACGCCTCTGCAGCCGAAGCCGACGGAAGGTGCAACGTGAAAGTGCTTCCCTTGCCAGGGACGGAGATGACGGTGATATCGCCGCCCTGCAGCCGTGCCAGCTGACGGCCCAGAAAAAGCCCCAGTCCCGTTCCTTTCAGGTGCTCGGTCTCGGGCGTGATCACGCGGCCGAAGCGGGTGAAGAGCATGTGCAAGTTTTGGGGGGCGATGCCCAGGCCGTGGTCGGAGACCGCGACCCTGGCGATTCCGGCCCGCGCCCTCACGTGGCATGTGATCGGACCGCCGTTGGGTGAGTACTTGATCGCGTTGCTGAGCAGATTGGCGATGATCGTCTTGGTCCGGTCCGGGTCGACCTTCACGCGCACACGCCGTTCGGGCAGGTCAAGATCGACCTGGTGCCGGGAATCGACCAGGGGCGCCACGCTGAAGGTCGCCGACCGCGCGATGTCTCGGAGGTCGGATTCGACAAGCTTCAAGGTCAGGCCGCCGTCCTCGAGCCGAGCCGCCTCGACCATCTCATCGATCAGCTCGTTCATCTCGGACGCCTTCGCGGACATCATCGCCGCTGCCTTGCGTCCCCGGTCGTTGAGGTGTCCGAGCAAGCCGCCCTCGAGCATGGATACGTAACCCCGGATCACGGTGACCGGCCCGCGCAGCTCGTGCGAGGCAAGGTTCAGGAACTGCGTCTTGTTGCTCTCGATCGCCGCCATGCGTTCGGTCACACGGGCTCGCTCGAGGCCAGCCGAGACGGAAGACGCGTACGCCCTGAGCTGCGTGATCTCTTCAGTCCCGAACACCGGGCTGAACGGTCCTGCCACGACGCCGAGCGAACCCTGGCCGTCGGTCAGCGGCAGCGGCACCGNGACGACGCGGTCGGGCGCGCCGAGGGNATTCTTGCGCTGCTCGGCCATCAGGTGCGCTGCGCGAGCGGGGTCGATGCCCGCGTTCGCGATGAACTTGCCGTCGGGGTCGGTGATGAACGCAGCATTGCCGCCGAGCAGGCGCATCGCCCAGGTGGCCGCACGCTCGGCAAGGACCTCGCGAGTCGGACTGAAAATGAGCAGGTCCTGGATCGCCGCCCGAAGCTCGTCCTCCTCCCCCATGCGCCAGATGCGGCGAAGCAGTGCCGGGGGAGCAAAGCTGACGTAGATCGCCGGTATCACCATAAGCACAACCAGCTCTGTCACGACGATCGCCGTC
>JGI25384J37096_10000513_pt1 | contig 11372 bp, 12 predicted proteins | sample GraSoi013_1_40cm_4_FD_37096 | JGI IMG/M metagenome (IMG submission 37096)
GCGGCCGTGGTGCCGCCGAACGCCTGGCTCTCGCCCGAGTCCACGCCCGAGACCTTCAGCGCGAACTCGCTCGGATTCGTGGCGTAGAAGATCGCGCTCTCATAGCTGACCGTTCCCTGCTGGTACCAGTACATCAGTGACTGGTCGAAGCTCTGCATGCCATACTGCACCGAGCCTTGCGCGATCAAGTCTGGAATGCTGAGCGATTTCGTGAGATCGCGCATGTTCTCCTGCACGGCCGCGGTGTTGATCAGCACCTCCGACGCCGGGACCCGCCCCTTGCCGTCCTTCCGCGGGACGAGCCGCAGCGACACGATGGCCTGCAGCGCCGTCGACAGGAGGTGGCGCACCTCGTCGTGCTGATGCGGCGGGAAGAACGAGATCACCCGATTGATCGTCTGCGTCGCATCCGTGGTGTGCAGCGTGGAGAACACCAGGTGCCCGGTGTCCGCCGCCTTCAGCGCGGTGTCGAGCGTCTCCATGTCGCGGATCTCGCCGATCAGGATCACGTCGGGCGCCTGCCGCAGCACGTGCGCAACGCCGCATTGAACGACAGCGTGTCGTTCCCCACCTCGCGCTGGGAGATGTTGGCCAGGTTGTCGCGGTGCAGGAACTCGATCGGGTCCTCGATCGTGATGATGTTGACCCGCCGGTTCGTGTTGATGTGATTGATCATCGCCGCGAGCGCCGTCGACTTCCCCGACCCCGTCACGCCGGTGACCAGCACCAGCCCCCGCGGCCGCAGACCGATCTCCTCCAGCACCGGCGGCAGGTTCAGATCGTGGATCGTCTTGACCTCGTACGGAATGGCGCGGAAGGCGAACGCCACAGTTCCACGCTGCTGGTACACGTTGGTCCGGAACCGCCCCACGCCCGGGACGCCGATCGCGAAGTCCGCCTCCTTGTGCTCGGCGAATTCCTTCACCTGACGGGGCGTCATGATCTGCTCGGCGAGCGACTTCAACTCCTCCGGCTTGAGGGGCGACGAATCGAGTGCCACCAGCTCGCCGTTCACCCGAATGGTGGCCGGCCGACCCACCTTGAGCAGCAGGTCCGACGCGTTGCGCTGGACCATCTGGGTGATGGCTGCCTTGAAGTTGAACGTCGCTTGTCCGGCTTGGGGTGCTTCAGGCATGGGGGTCCACCCGGAAGAGGAGCTGTCCGAACTCGACGGGCTGCGCGTTCTCCACCAGGACCTCCCGCACCACGCCCGCGACTTCGGACTCGATTTCGTTCATGATCTTCATCGCTTCGATGATGCAGACGACTTGGCCGGTCGCGACCCGAGTCCCGGCCTTGACATAGGGCTCGGCGCCGGGCTCCGGGGCCGAGTAGAACGTCCCCACCATGGGAGACTTGATCTCCACCAGATGAGACGGAGGCGCCGCTGCGGGTACCGCCGCCGGAGCGCCGGGCGCCGCCGCCGCTGCCGGGGCGTGCGCCTGCGCCAGCACCACGTGCTGGCCGCTCTCGTTGGTCGTGTGCCCGGCCTTGCTCACGCGCACCGACGACCAGGCCCCGAACAAACCCCGGCGGACCTCGATGGCGCCCAGCTCGGGCGCTTCCCTCAGGATCTTCACCAGCTGGGCGATGATGTCGAGGTTCATGGCTCCCAAAGTTACACGAGCTCCAACAGGTCCGTCAGCCCGTCGCTCAAGAGCTCCGGCCCCGCCGCGGCGAGATGCACGTCGTCTTCGATCCGCACCCCGCCGTCCCCCGCGAGGTACACGCCCGGCTCGATGGTGACCACCGCGTCGGCCGGCAGGGGATCGGGGTTGGTCTTCGAGAGTCGCGGCGCTTCGTGCACCTCGAGCCCGAGCCCGTGACCGAGCGAATGGCCGAACGCCTCGCCGAACCCCCGCGCCGCGATCGGATCGCGCGCCAGCGCGTCGGCATCCCGCCCGGTCATGCCGGCACGCACACCGGCACGCGCGCGCTGTTGCGCTTCGCGGACCAATCCGTACAACACCCGTTGCCGCTCGGTTGCCCGCGCCCCCACCACCACGGTGCGCGTGATGTCCGCACAGTAGCCGTCCACCTGAGCCCCGAAGTCTAGCAGCAGCCACTCGCCGGCCGCCACCGCTCGGCGACTCGAGCGCGCGTGCGGCAGTGCGCTGCGCGGTCCCGACGCCACGATGGTCGCGAAGGGGTGGCCCTCGCTACCCAGGCGGCGCAGCGCTCCTTCGAGCACCCCCGCGATCGCCAGCTCGGTCATCCCGGGCCGCACCTGCACGAGCGTCTGACGCAACGCCTCGCCCGCGAGCTGCGCCGCGCCGCGGATGGCCGCGACCTCGACCTTCGTCCTTCGCCGCGCGCAGCCGCTCCACCAGCTCCGTCGTGGGCACCCAGCGCCACGCCTTCCCCGCCTGGGCAAACCGCTCCGCGTCGTGCACCGACAGGGCGTGGGCCTCGTACCCCAGCGTGCCGAGCGGCCCCAAAGTGGCGAGCTCCTGGAAGAACCGATCCCACACGCTGGTGCTGTCGACCTCGACCCGCGCCACCTCGCCGGCCTCCGCCCGCGCCTGCTCGTCGTAGCGGAAGTCCGTCACCACCAGCACATCGGCTCGGGTAACCGCGACCACCGCCGCCGAGCCCGAGAACCCCGTCAGGTAGCGGATGTTGGCGTGCGACGTGACGACCAGCCCGTCCAGCGCTTCCGCGTCCAGGACCCGGACCAGCGCTTCCTGCCGGGCGCGCCGCCGATCAGCCGCCATGGCGGGCCTGGAGAAAGCCGACCAGACCCTCGAGTCCCAGCCGATAGCTCTCGGCGCCGAAGCCGGCCACCAGCCCTACGGCGGCGTCCGCGAGCACCGAGCGGCGCCGCTCCGGCTCCCGCGCGAAGATGTTCGAGAGATGCACCTCCACGAACGGCACGCGCACCGCGAGCAGCGCGTCGCGCACCGCGAGACTGGTGTGCGTGAAGGCGGCGGCATTGATCATCAGGCCGTCCGCCTTCCCTTTGAGCCGCTGGATCGCATCGACCAGCTCACCCTCGTGGTTGGTCTGCGTCCACGACACCTGGACCCCGAGCGCGCGTGCCTGCTCGCGCGTTCGCGCTTCGATTTCCACCAGGGTGATACGCCCGTACAGCTCCGGCTCCCGCTCCCCCAGCAGATTCAGGTTCGGGCCGTTCAACACGGCGATGTGCACTAGGACTTGAGGCCCCTGAGCCAGGCCTGGAACTGATCGAGGTCCCCCTCGTCCTCCACCGGCGGCCGGAGCCTCCCGCCCGAGCTCCGCGCCGGCGGCTCGGGCGTCGCAGGTGCGACCTCTCCGCCGCCCGCCGGTTGTTCGGTCGGGCTGAAGAACTGGTCGAATGAGAACCCACCCGTGTCCGGTGGAGCCGGCGACGGCGCCGGGGGCGCGGCCTCCGGTGCCGCACCTGAGCTGCGCGAGCCTTCGTCCCCGAACACCTGGTCGAGCGAGATGCTGTCCGTCGCCGGCCGGGTGGCCTCGCCCGGCGACACCACCTCAGGAGCAGAGCTCGGCTCGGTATCGGAGTGCGCGAGCGCGAACGCGTCCTCGAGCGGCGACCTGGCCGCCGGCGCCGAGTGCGCGGGGGCGCCCGGTCGGCCGGCGAGAATGCGCTTCAGGAAGCGCTGCACCGTCTCACCGGTGCCGCGCCCCGCTTCCCTGGTCCCACCACNCGCCAGGGCTTCGACNCGTCNCCGCAGGCGCGCGTCCGTCGGTCGCTTCGCGAGGAGCGCCTCGTACACGTGGAGCGCCTCCTCCTGGTGACCCTGTCGCAGGTACAACTCGGCCATCGTCTCGGTGAGCACTGGCTCGGCGTGCGACAGGGTGGCGGTGTCGGCTGCACCATCGTCGTCCGACAGCGCGACCGCCGCAGGCGGCGGCGCGGGCGGCGCCGAAGCGGCACCCCCCGGAGCAGCGGGCGCCCGCTGGGCTGCTGCGAAGGGGGGTGCCGTTTCGGCGACGACCGGCGGNGGCNGGGGGCGCGGCGTCCAACCCGTCGTCGGGCATGATCAGGGGCAGATCGATCTTCGGCTCGTCTTCTNCTGCTTCCGGCGGCATCGNGAAGATCCCGCTCTCGAACTGCGTGTGCGCCAGGCCCTCAACCACCAAGTCCTGGGGCTTGAGCACGACCTCTTCCTGCACCTCGATCCCGTCCGCCTTGGCGGCACTGTGCGCGACGGCGTTGAAGTCGAGCGTCCCGTCAAATGTCTCGATGTCGGCCGGCGTGCCCTTCACGTCGAGCCTGGGTGACGTCGGCTCCTCCGGCGCGTGCTCGATCACCAGATCCCGGTTGCGCTGGGGCGGCCGAGCCGCTTCGGGCACGAGCCGCGCGACCGGCTCGGAGGTCGGCTTCGCCGCCGACTGGGCCGCCCTGCCCTTGGCTCGCGCCAATGCCTCAGCCGCATCGCCGTTCATCGGATCGGCCGAGAGCAGGCGACTCAGCCAGTCGGCCGCTTCGTCGTATCGACCGCCGCGCGCGGCGATTTCCGCCAGGATCTTGAGCGCCAGGACGTTCTCGGGGTCGAGCGCCAGAACCTTGCGAAACACTGCGGAGGCCCCGGGGTCGTTCTTCTGATCGATCAGGCAGCGCCCGAAGACGATGTGCGCGCTGACGTAGTCGGGGTGCCGCTCGAGACCGGCGGTGCACAGCTCGATGGCCCTATCTAGTTCCCCTGCTTTGCGATAGGCGTCGGCCAGGGGGGCGAAGTTACGTCCCTTAGGGTTCTCCGCCCACCGCTTTTCTAGCTTCTCTATTTCGCTAGTGTAGGCCACGCCCTAAGTGCTTGCGGGAGTTGGACAAAGATAGTGTTTGCTCGGGCGCGCTGTCAATCGGAAACGCGCCCGCTCGCTTGAGTTTTCGCCTTGTCGTTCTTAGACTTAGGCCCCTTCTCACGTGCTCTGGTAGGAGTTTTTCGGTATATGATGCGCGCGATGCGCGAGATCACAAAGCCTGTCTTCTGGGTGGTGGCGGTCAGCTTCATCGGTTGGATGGCGTACGGACAAATCACCGATATCGTCGGCGGTGGCAGAGACGTCGTCCTCAAGGTGGACGGCACGATCGTGCGCTCCCAGCCGTTTCAACAGCAGTATCAGGCGACCTTAGAACAGTATCGACGGCAGCAGGGAGGCGGACGGCTGAGCCGCGAGGACGAGCGACAGGTACAGGATCGAGTCGCCGACCAGTTCATCCAGAAGATCCTGCTCGATCGGGCGTACCACCGCTTCGGCATCACGGTTTCGGACGACGAGATCATCCAGGCCGCACGCAGCTCGCCCCCGCCGCAGATCCTGCAGCAGGTGCTTCAGGACCCGACCTTCCAGACCAACGGTCAGTTCGACATCACCAAGTGGCAGCGCTACATCTCGAGCGCCGGCGCGGAGTTCGCGTCTCAGGTCGAGCAGCTGTACCGTGAGTACCTGCCGCAGCGCAAGCTGGAAGAGTACCTGACGGCCGACCTCTACGTTTCCGACGCGAGGCTGTGGCGCACCTGGCGTGACCAACACGAATCGGTGACGGTTGCGCTGCTCGCCGTCCACCCGGAGGAGATACCGGACTCGCTCGCTCCGGTATCGGACGCGGAGCTGGAGCGCTACTACGGCGTGCACCGGGACGATTTCAAGCGACCCGCGGCGGCCTGGCTCAGCTACGTCGAGTTGTCGCGCATCCCGAGCGCCGCCGACAGCGCGGCGGCCCGCGCGCATGCGCGCGCCTTGCGGGATGAGATCGCGGGAGGCAAGGCCAAGTTCGACGACGTCGCGAAACGGGAGTCCGCCGACTCGGGATCGCGTGCGCGTGGCGGGGATCTGGGGTGGGCGAAGCGCAGCGGGGCCGGTTTCGTCGCGCCGTTCGCCGCCGCCGTGCGCCGCCTGACGCCGGGGGTGCTCAGCGAGCCTGTGCTCACCCAGTTTGGGCTTCACCTCATCCGGGTCGACTCCGTGAAGGGCGATTCGGTACGGGTGCGTCACATCCTCGTTCCCATCGCCCTCCAGGGTGCGCATCTGGACGCAGTGGATGCGCGCACGGACACGCTGGACCGCCTGGCCGCGGACCAAAACAACGGCAGCCGGCTGGACAGCGCCGCCCACCGCCTCAACCTCCCGCTCGCCCACGCGCCGAAGCTCATAGAAGGGGAGCGGTTGACGCTCGGCACGTCCACGGTACCGGACGTGAGCGTGTGGGCCTTCGAGGCCCGACCGGGCGAGACGAGCCCGGTGATCGACGCGCCGCAGGCGAGCTACGTCTTCCGGCTCGATTCGCTCGAGGCGGCGGGCGTCCCGCCGCTGGCGAGCATTCGGGCCCGTGTGCTCGCTGCGGCGCGCTACGAGAAGAAGAAGGAGGTGGCGCGCGAGCGGGCAAAGCAGGCGATTACGGTGCTGCNCGACNCCNGCGATCTCGTGGTGGCNGGCCGGGCACTGGGGTACCAGGTCGAGAAGCTGGGCCCGTTCACTCGCGTGACCGCGCCCGCGCAGTTCGCGCGCAATCCGGTCGTGCTGGGGACGGCCTTCGGGCTACGGCGGGGTGAGCGCAGCGGCCTCGTTGCGGGCGAAACGGGTTGGTTCGTGCTGCAGGCCCTGGCCCGCACCGGCGCCGACTCCGCCGCGTGGCTCAAGCAGCGGGATCAGCAGCGCGAATCGCTGCTCCGGCCCGTCGAGCAGGCGCGATTGCAGCAATTCATCGCCGCGCTGCGCGCGGACGCCAAGATCGTGGACCGCCGCAGCGAGATCTTCCGGCCGGCGGCCGCCGGCGAGAGCTAATCGCTCAGGCGCTTCGGATCGCCCGAGGAGAGGGGGTTCGAGGTAGGCGGCTGGACGCCGCGCGGGGGCGTGGTGGGCGGGTCGTCGCTCGTGGCGTCCTTGAGGCTGCGCTTGAACTCTTTGATCCCCTGCCCCAACGAGGATCCGATCTCCGGGATCCGCTTCGCGCCGAAGACCAGCACCAGCACGAGCAGCAGGATCAGGATGTGGCTGAACGACAGGTCCCCGAACATAACGCGCCTCGCTTCAAAAGATCGATCGGGCGACGTAGTACGCGATCGCCACTCCCACGAGCGCGAGCAGGGACACGTCGAGTCCGATCGGCCCGAGAGTGATCGACACCACCAGCAGGTCCATGTGGACCGGCCCCAGCGTGGGGGTCACCGACCAGGTGAAGATCTCCTTCGCCGGCCCCTGCGGCAGGAAGCGCCGCAGCAGCGAGTGGACGAAACCGCCCAGCACGAAGCCGGTGGCCAGCACGCCACAGTAAAATAGCGGCCTGCGCGGGCCTTGCGCCACGGGTTAGCTGCGCCGCTCCACGGCGTACGCAATGCTGTCGCGCAGGGCATCGCGCGCCGGCGACATGGGCAGGATGTCCAGCTCCGCGTCCGCCTGCTGCGCCAGCTCGAGCGCGCGGCGCCGGGCGTAATCCAGGCCCCCGGCCGACGCCACACACCGCACCACCTCAGCCACCAGCGCGTCCGCCGGCTCGGGTGCCGCCATCAGCTCGGCCACGAGCCGGCGGTCGGCAGGTGGCATGGCGCCGAGCGCCGCGATGAGCGGCAGGGTGACCTTGTGCTCCCGCAGGTCGAGCCCCGAGGGCTTGCCCGTCACCGCCTCCGCCTCGGTGTAGTCGAGCAGATCGTCGGCGATCTGGAAGGCCATGCCGAGCCGCATGCCGAAGCGGGCCAGCGCCTCACGATACGCCTTCGGTCCCTGCAGCGCGCCGACCTCGCACGCCCCCGACAAGAGCGAGGCCGTCTTCGCGCGGATGAGCTGGTCGTACTGATCCTCGCTGTACGCGAGCTTATCGTGCGCCTCGAGCTGGCGCATCTCACCGATCGTCATCTCGTTCGTCACCCGGGCGAACACCCGCAACGGCTCGCGATCGTCCAGGCGGACCAGCTCGATGATCGCCCGCGAGTACAGGTAGTCGCCCATGATCACGGCGACCTGGTGCGAGAACAGCGCATTGAGCGTCGGCATCCCCCGCCGCAGCACCGAATGGTCGACCGAGTCGTCGTGCACCAGGGTGGCGAGGTGAATCAACTCGACGACCGCGGCGAGCGTCACCGCCCGCGGATCCGTGGCGCCCGCCGCCGGCTCGAGAGCAGCAGCAGCGTCGGGCGGAACAGCTTCCCCTTCATGCGCACCAGGTGCTCGTTCACCTCGGCGATGATCGGAAAGTCGGCCGCAATGATGCGCCGGAGCTCGTCGGCGACGCGCTCGAGCTCCCCGGCCACCGGCCGTTGGAGGTCTCGCAGCGCGACCGGAACGACTTGCTGGCTCACGTTATTTCGCCTTGGCGAGCGCCTTGGCGCGCTCCCGCACGTCCCGGAATCGGATGTCCACGGCGAACACCCGGCCGTACAGGTCGCGCGCTTCGACCCGCTTGCCCTGCTCCTCGAGCGCGCGGCCCAGCCAGTACAGGACGCCCAGGCGCTCCTGATCACCGGAGGCCGGCAGGTCGAGCGCGCGCCGCAGGATCGACTCCGCGACGACGTAGGCGCCCTTGTCGAGGAAGCACACGCCCAGCGCCTCCGAGCTCCGCAGTTTTCCGTCCGGCGCCCGCAGCGCTTTCTGCAGCTCTGCGATCGCCTCGTCCAGCAACCCCATCTCCTTGAAGGCGACGCCCAGGTCGTAGTGCGACTGGAAGTCGCCCTCGTCGATGTTTTCGTCGATCCCCTGCTTGAAGCGCGCCAGCATCTCCTGGAAGTCCCGTTCCTCGTCTCCGGTCGGCTCTTCGTCGGCGACCTTCATGCGCGTGTCGCGCACGGGCAGGTCCTCCTCGAGAATCATCGCGCTCAGGTCCACGAAGTCCCCCGCCTCCACCGCCTCGTCCCGCACCGTCATCTTCGCGTCGCGAGCCGCGGTCTTCCCCTCCGTCTCTCGGACTTTCGCTTTCGGCTTCGCCGGCGGCTCGGGCGGCGGCGTGGCCACCGGCGCGAGCATCGCGAGCGCAGCCTTGGCACGCTCATTGGCAGGATCGTGCTCGGCAACGCGCTTGTAGACGGCCCGCGCCTTGTCGGGGAGGTCGCTTCGCAGCAGCGTGTCCGCCAGCTCGAGGTAGGCGTCGATCAGCTTCGCCTTGTCGCCCGACTTGAAGGCGAATTCGACCTGCTTCTGCCGGTGCCGCACGCTGTTGGGATCGAGTCGCAGGATCTCGTCCACCAGATCCTGCGCCTGCCGCAGGTTCCCCCGGGTCTCGAACCCGGTCGTCGCCAGGTCGAGCTCCTCGACGCCCCGCTCCCGCTCGCCCGCTTCGATCAGCGCCTCGCCCAGCGCCTTGTGGCCCTCTGGATCGTCCGGGTCATCGGCGACCCGCCCCTCGAGGTCCTCGATCGTCGGTTTCACCGGGGGCGCATCGATGTTGGCGAACACGAGCGATCCGGGTTCGTCCCCCTGCGTCACGACGCCGTCCAGGCTCAGGTCGATCGCCCCTGAGCGGCGGCCGCCGCCGACCCGCCCTACGCCCGCATCGTCGATTGCCAGTGGCCGATCGTCGACCTCGTGCCCCCCGTCGGTCGCGCCGGTGTCGAAGTCCGGCTCGAGCTCGAGCGGCGGCACTTCCACCATGGGCTTGCGGGCCGGCGGGCCCGGGCGCTTCGGAACGACCGGTTTGACCTTGGGCGACTCGGGCGCCTTCGGACTCGCCCCTCCAAATCGCGGCGGCGCCCCGACGCCGGGCCGCTTCGGCACGACCGGCGCCACCGGCGGCGGAGCCTTCGCCACCGGCGCCTCGATCTCGATCTCCGTTTCCAAGAGTGGCTCGAGCTCGATCGCGGCATCGGGGGCGCTCTCCTCCTCAGCCACGGTTGGCTCGAACTCCGCCGGGGGGGGAATGTCATCCGGAGAGACTTCATCCTGCAACGCCGGTGCCGGCTGCGCGTCGAGCTGGATCTCGCCGAACTCCGCGCTCGTGGTCTCGAACCCTTCGAGCATGCCTCCCGCGGTACGGGGTTCGAGCTCATCGACGAGACTCGTGGTCTCTATTTCGAGCGAGGTATCGGGCTCGGCGATGACCGGCTCGATCAGGCTTTCGACGACCGGCTCCGGTTCGAGCGCCGGCTTGGGCGGCAGCTTGGGAGGAGGTGGGACGCGCCCCGTTAGCGGCGGCTTGCCAGCCGGTGGGGCATCCACGTCGAGGAACACCAGGCTCGACGTCTTCCGTCTACCCGACTTCGATGGGTCGTCAGGCGGTTGAGGCTTGGGCGCCGCGGGAGCCGCCGTTCCAGCGCCGGGGCGCCGCTCCGGATCGCCATACATCCGCAGGTGGTCTTCCAGCGTCTGGCGCAGGTGTGCGCTCTCCGCCGAGATGTCGGCGAACTCCTTCAGGGCGGCGAAGGCGTGCTGGATCTTTCCAGCCTTGTGCATCCGCTCGGCATACTCGACGAAATTCTGCTTGGCCTCTGCCATGAAGCCCTTGGAGGCGTACAGCTTGGCGAGCTTGAGGTAGGTCGTTTGCCGCCCGGGCGCGTTGCGCAGCACCTTGTTGCACATCGCGATGGCGTTGTTGTGGAACCCCAGCTCGGCGTACTTGTCGACGGCCTGATCGTAGTAGTCTGCCGCCTGCGCGGGCTCTCGCACCTTGAGATACAGGTCGCCGATGCGATTGAAGACGGCGAGATCGGGGTTCGGATCCCCCTCCTCCTCCTGTCCCTTGAGAACCTGCTGCCACGCCTCGATGGCCCCCTTCGGGTCTTTGGCCTCGAGGTTCCGGGCCTTCTCCTTTAGCTTCTCAAGCTTTGACATGGAGCCCTAAAGATACGGGCCCCGCCGGGAGCGGACAAGCGGAACCTCCTGTCCAGACGGCGGTTACGAGCTGTCCCCCCATCCAGTATGCGACTTCCCGCCAGTCCGACACGCTCCAGGACACGAGGTCCGCTCGAAACCCCGACGCGATCTGGCCCCGATCCGCCGCGAGGCCGAGCGCCGCCGCCGCGTTGACTGTGACCGCGCTCACCACTTCGGCATGGCGCAGCCCGAGCTGCGAGACGCCGAGCGCCATGACCAGCGGCAGCCCGACCGTGGGTGATGATCCTGGGTTGAAATCGGTCGCGAGCGCCACCGCGGCTCCCGCATCGACGAGGCGCCGGGCCGGCGCCTGGGCGCGACGTCCCAGGAAGACCATGGTGGCGGGAAGGAGGACCGCGACCGTATCGCTCGCGGCGAGCGCCCGGATCCCGGCATCGGAGATCGCGGCGAGGTGATCCGCCGAGAGGGCGCCGAGGGCTGCGGCCAGCTCGGCGCCGCCCGATCCCTCTAGCTCGTCGGCGTGCAGTTTCAGTCTCAAGCCGTGCCGCTGGGCGGCGGTGAGGATCGTGCGGGTCTCCGCGATGTCGAATACGCCGGGCTCGCAAAACACGTCGCATGCCGTCGCCAGGTGCTGGCGGGCCACGGCGGGTATCATCTCCTCGCACACC
>JGI25384J37096_10000514_pt1 | contig 11369 bp, 10 predicted proteins | sample GraSoi013_1_40cm_4_FD_37096 | JGI IMG/M metagenome (IMG submission 37096)
TCGACGCCGCCGTCGCGCGGCCGGCCGGTGGCGCCCCGCACGAGCACGCGGTGGGCGAGCGCCGGAACGGCGAGCGTCTTGACGTCGTCGGGCACGAGGTAGTCGCGGCCGTCGGCGAGCGCCCACGCGCGCGCCGCGCGGAGGAGCGCGAGCGCGCCGCGCGGACTCACGCCGAGCGGGAGGAGCGGCGACGCGCGCGTCGCCGCGACGAGCGTCATCACGTAATCGAGGATCGGCTCCTCGGCGTGCACGCGCTCGGCCTCCGCCTGGAGGTGGAGCACCTCCTCGACGCCGAGCACCGGGACGAGCGCGTCCGCCGACGGCACACCGGTGCCGCGCAGGATCGTCTTCTCGTCGCCGCTCGCGGGGTAGCCGATCCGGATGCGCAAGAGGAACCGGTCGAGCTGCGATTCGGGCAACGGGTGCGTCCCCTCGTACTCGAGCGGGTTCTGAGTCGCGAGCACCATGAAGGGACGCGGCAACTGGTACGTCGAGTGGTCGAGCGACACCTGGGTTTCATTCATCGCTTCCAGCAGACTCGATTGGGTCTTCGGGGTGGTTCGATTGATCTCGTCGGCCAGGACGATGTTGGTGAAGAGGGGGCCCGGCTTGAAGACGAACGCGCTGCGCTCGGGCTGCCAGACCGAGACGCCGAGGATATCGGACGGGAGCATGTCGGAGGTGAACTGGATGCGCTGGAAGCCGGCGCCGATGGATCGCGCCAGCGCGGCGGCCAGCGTGGTCTTGCCGACGCCGGGCACGTCCTCGATCAGCAGGTGACCGCGCGCCACCAGGCCGATCACGGCGAGGCGCACCACCTCCGGCTTGCCGACCAGGGCGCGGCCGACGTTCGTCTCCAACCGGCGGATCAGCTCGAGCGCACGGCCCATGCTCCACTCATATCACCGGACGGAGCGTGCGCAAAGCGACGTCAGGACGGGCGCGCGAGGCGCGCCTCGGCCCGCTGGGCGAGCCGGGTCAGGGGAAAGCAGATGACGAAGTAGATGGCGGCCGTGACCGTATAGATCTCGAACGAGCGCAGCGTGCGCTCGATGGTCTCCTGCGCGGCCCGGGTGAGCTCGAAGACGCCGATGATCGCCGCCAGCGAGGTGTCCTTGATCAGAATCGTGCAGAGGCCGACGAAGGGCGGGATCATGCGGCGGACCGCCTGGGGGACGATCACGTGGCGCATCATGGGGACCCAGCCGAGGCCGAGCGAGCGCGCCGCCTCGACTTGGCCCGTCGGGATCGACTGGATGCCGCCCCGCACCACTTCGGCGGTGTTGACCATCATCCAGAGGCTCATCGCGAGGACGGCGGCGGGCAGGGTCGGGAGCCCGACTCCGATCGCCGGCAGCCCGAAGAAGATGAAGAACATCAGGAGCAGGAGCGGGACGGCGCGGACCAGCTCGACGGCCCAGCCGATCCCCCTCCCGACCCCCCGCCATGGCACGAAGCGGAGCACGCCCAGGGTCAGCCCCGCCGCGGTGCCGAGCGCGATCACGGCGAGCGACAGGCCGACGGTGACGAGCGTGCCGCGGAGGAGGTACGGGAGGCTCTCGAGAACGACGCGGGCGCTCATCGCGCCCGGGCCATCCTGCGCTCGGCCAGGTGGAGGGCGCGAGTCAGGGCCAGCACGAGCAGGACGTAGAGCAGGGCGGCGGCGCCGTAGATCTCGAAGGTGCGGAAGTTGTTGAAGGCAATGTCGTTGGCGACAAACATCAGCTCGACCATGCCGATCGTCGAGACCAGCGACGAGTTCTTGACGAGCGAGACAGGTTGTTGCCGAGGGCCGGGAACGCGATCCGGATCGCCTGGGGAACGATCACGAACCTCAGGGCGCGGAGCTCGGAGAGGCCGATCGAGCGCGCGGCCTCGTGCTGGCCCCGCGGCACCGCCTCGAGCCCCGCGCGGAAGATCTCGGCGTTGTACGCCGCGGCATAGAGCACGAGGGCCGAGAGCCCCGACAGGAAGGGCGAGAGCCGCCACCCGAGCTGCGGCAGCCCGAAGTAGACGATGAAGATCTGGATCAGGAGCGGGGTGTTACGGAAGACCTCCACGTACGCCCGCACGAGCGGGCGCGCGAGGCCGCCCCGCACCTCGGTGAGCGCCGCCAGGACGAGCCCCAGCGCGACCGCCACCACCATGGCCAGGGCCGAGACGAACACGGTGAACGCCGCGCCCTGGAGGAGGTAGGGCAGGCCCCGCCAGACGGCGGACCACGCGAACGAGTAGGCGGTCGGCCCGGCCGTCACGGCTTGACGAGGTTCGCCTCCACGTCGGCGAAATACGTCTTCCAGAGCCGGTCGTAGGTCCCGTCCCTCCGCATCCGCGCGAGCTCCGCGTTCACCCACGTGATGAACGCGGTGTCGCCCTTGCGCACCGCGATGCCGTACGGACGCGGCACGAAGGGCTTGCCGACGACCTTGAGGTCCGGGTTCTCCTTGGCGAGGCTCAGGATGACGATGTCGTCGTGCACGTAGGCGTCGGCGCGCCCGCCCTTGACCGCCAGGACGGCCTCCGAGACCTTGCCGAACTTGACCCGGTCGGCCTTCGGCATGAGCTCGGCGACGTCCTTGTCCTGGATGGCGCCCTGGACCACGGCGACGGTCTTCCCCGCCATGTCCTCGAGCCCGCGGGCCGTCGAGGCCCTNGGCACGAGCAGCAGCGAGCCCGACAGGAAGTACGGCTCCGAGAACTCGACCACCTGACGGCGCTCGTCGGTGATCGTCACGGTCGCGATGATGATGTCGATCTTCCCCGACTGGAGGAAGGGGATGCGGTTGCCGGAGGTGACCGCGACCAGCTCGACCTGGTTCGCGTCGTTGAAGAGNGCCTGGGCGAAGCGGTGGGCGACGTCCACGTCGAAGCCGACGTTCCTCCCACTCGCGTCGATCGTCCCGAAGGGCGGGAAGTCGGTCTTCACGCCCGCGATGAGCTTCCCCCGCTTCTTCACGACCTCGAGCGTTGACTGCGCGTCGGCCGGCCCCGGTCCACCGAGCAGCAGGGCGAGCCCGACCGCCACGGCCGCAGCGAGTCCGCGTCGCGTCCGTTCCATGAGCGGCACCTCCTCCGATGGCCGGTGGTGGAGCATCACGCGACCCCGGCGCGCAGGAGCGACTCTGCGCGGATCGGGAGTCGCGTCACGCGCACCCCGAGGCCGCGCACGGCGTCGGCGACGGCGTTGGCGATCGCAGCGGGGGCGCCGATCGTGCCCCCCTCGCCCATGCCCTTGACGCCCCCGGGCGTCACGGGCGAAGGCGTTTCCAGGTGCCAAATCTCGGGCGACGGCACGTCGTCCGCCTTCGGCAGCGCGTAGTCCATCAGCGTCGCCGTGAGGAGCTGGCCGTCGTCGCCGTAGACGACGCCTTCGAGCAGCGCCTCGCCGATCCCCTGGGCGACGGCGCCGTGGATCTGACCCTCGACGATCAGCGGGTTGATGACGGGGCCGCAGTCCTCGACGAGGGCGTAGCGCCTGAGTCGGACGCGCCCCGTCTCGCGATCGACCTCGACGACGGCGACGTGCACGGCGCCGGAGAACGTCGGCCCCGGCGGGTCGAAGTACACGGTGGCCTCGAGGCCCGGGGAGAGCCCGGCGGGAAGCCCGCCCGGCGGCGGCGCGTACGCGAGACGCGTGACCTCGCTCAGCATCACCGCGCGATGGGGAGCGCCGCGCACCCACGCTCGCCCCTCCTCGAGCGTCACATCCGAGGGACTCGCCTCGAGGCAGTGGGCGGCGAGCGCCTGGAGCTTCTCCCTCACCCGCTCCGCCGCCACGGCCGCGCTGCCAAGCATCGAGACGGCGCCGCGGCTCCCGAAGGTCCCGCTCCCGCGCGGGGCGACGAGCGTATCGACCGCGAGCACGCGGACCGCGTCCATGGAGATGCCGAGGCGGTCGGCGACGAGCTGCGCGATCGTCGTCGCGTGGCCCTGGCCCTGCGACGGAAAGCTCGTCACGCAACTCACCGTCCCGTCCGCGCCCATCGTCACGGTCGCGGCCTCGATGCCGGGAACGTGGACCATCCCCCGCCGGCGGAACACGGCGGCGCCCATGCCGGTGTACTCCGTGTAGCACGCGACGCCGACGCCGACGAGACGGCCCGCGGCACGCGCCGCCGCCTGGTCGCGGCGGAGCCGGTCGTAGTCCACCGCGGCGAGGACCTGCTCGAGCGCCTTGGGGAAGTCGCCGCTGTCGTACGTCATCCCGCTCGCCGAGGTGAAGGGATACGCCTCGCGCGGGATCAGGTTGCGCCGGCGCACCTCGGCGGGGTCGAGGCCGAGGCGCTCGGCGACCATATCCAGGAGGCGCTCCATGACGAACGCGCCCATGGTCATCCCGACGCCGCGGTAGGCGCCGAGTGGCGGCTTGTGGGTCAGGACGGTGACGGCCTGGTACTCGTACGCGGGCGTGCGGTACGGGCCCGGCAGGATCGCAGCACTCCCGAGTGGCTCGAGGGCGCCGGTGAGCGGGTAGATGTGGTACGCCCCGCCGTCGGACACCGCGCGCGCTCGGAGGCCACGGAGCACGCCGTCGGCCTCCGCGGCGACCTCGACCTCCATCCGTTGCGCGCGGGCGTGCGACCCCGCGGCGAGGCTCTCGCGACGCTCCTCGACCCACTTGACCGGGCGTCCGAGCACGCGCGCGGCCGCGGCGACCGCCACGTCCTCAGGAAAGACGTGCGTCTTGAGACCGAAGCCGCCTCCGACGTCGGGCGCGATGACCCGCACGCGGGTCTCGGGGAGGTCGAGCGCGGCGGCGAGCGCCGCGAGCATGATGGACGGCGTCTGGGTGGAGGCCCACACGGTGAGCGACTCGCCGTCCCAGTCGACGAGGACACCGCGCGGCTCCAGGGGCGACGGGGCGCAGCGCCCGTGCTCGAACGTCTCGCGCAGCACCAGCGGCGCGCCCGCGAACGCGCCTTCGACGTCGCCCCGGCGGTGGTGGCGGCGAAAGAGGACGTGGTCGGCCGCGAGGGCGGTGTCGATCGACACGGTCGCCGGGAGTGGCTCGTACTCGACCCGGACGAGCTCACGCGCGTCGGCGGCGACCTGCGCGCTCGTCGCCACGACCGCGGCGACGGCCTCGCCGCAGAAGCACGCGCGGTCATCGGCGAGAACGGGCCACGCGGTCGGCGTGAACCCGTCGCCCTCGAGTCGAGGGTGGAGAGGCCGGGCGACCTGGCGCAGGTCGGCGGCCGTGAGCACCGCGAGGACGCCGTCGAGGCGGCGCGCGGCGCTCGGGTCCACCCGGCGAATCGCCGCGTGAGCGTGCGGGCTCCGCACGAACGCGAGCGACACCATCCGCGGGAGGACGATGTCGTCGAGGTAGCGGCCGCGGCCCCGCAAGAGGCGCGGGTCCTCGACGCGCTTGACGCGGGCGCCCGTCAGGCGGGGCCGGATCACGGGCTACTGGCGGCCCCGGACCCGCGGCAGGACTTCGCCCGCGATCAGCTCGAGCTGCTCCATCCCCCAGTTGAGCGGGTTCAGCACGATCGTGTCCACGCCGCCGTCGAGCGCCTCGATCCGGGCGCTGATCCGCTCCGCCAGCTCCTTGGCTTCGCCGAGCAGGTAATGCGTCGTCCAGTACTCGAGGTCCATGCCCGAGAAGACCGAGAAGTGGGGAATCGCCGACTCCGGCGGCTCACCGGGTCTGAGCACCCAGATGAAGTTCGAGTACACCCGCCCGATCTTCGTCGGGTCACGCCCGAGCTCACGGGCGAAGCGCTGCACCTTCTCCCAGTCCCCCTTCACCATCGCGGGCGTCGCGGACGAATGCGGCACCCAGGTATCGGCGTACTTCGCGATGCGCCGGAGCACGGGGTCGATGTTCGTCACGGACTGGCCGTAGACCTTCTCGAACGGCTGCGAGCCGCCGCCGATCCAGATCGGCGGGTGCGGCCGCTGCACGGGCTTCGGATCGATCGTGAGGTCCCGGACGCGGTAGTATCTGCCCTCGTAGCTCACATGGTCGCCGGCCCAGAGCGCCTTGAGGAGCTCGATCGCCTCGTTCATCCGCGCGCCGCGCTCCCGGTAGGGCACGCCCATGAGCGCGAACTCCTCCGCGTGCCAACCGACGCCGATGCCAAGGATCGACCGCCCCCGCGAGAGGAGATCGAGCGTCGCCCACTCCTTGGCGAAGGAGACCGGGTTGCGAAGCGGCAACACCAGGACCATCGTGCCGAGGCGGAGGGTCCGGGTGACGCCCGCCAGGGCCCCGAGGAGCGCGATCGGCTCGAGCCACGTGCACGCGTACGCGGGCGGCGTCAGCAGGAGGTGGTCGATCGACACCGCGCAGTCGAAGCCGAGATCCTCCGCCCGGCGGAGGTACCGCCCCATCTCCTCGAGCGTCGCCGTGCGGGGTCCGAGAGCGAACGAGGGGATCCGGAGCCCGTGTCTCATCGGAGGCCGTCCTCTTTCTTGGCCTCGTCCTTCGTGAGGCCGCCCACCCTCGGGTGAGGCCGGCCGCCGTCCGTGACGGCGATCGCGAGCACGATCTCGTCGGCGCGCGGCGCGTCGTGNAGCCGTACCTCCATCGCNTCGTAGTGGGTGCGCACGAACGCCGCGTCCTTGAAGTGGAGCGGGACGTCGATCGTCGTGCCGGGGCCGCCGAGCTTCTTGGCCGAGGGGATGATGGCCTTGCCCCCNCCGACCGCCGCGCGAAGGGGCGCGCCGAGCTTCGGATGAAGCAGCGCGGCGGCGTGCTCGTATTCACCGGCCTCGCCGACGACCGCGGCCTTCCCGTAGGACTCGGCGGGGGCGCCGAGGGCCTCCGTGGCCTTCTTCGCGAGCAGCGCCCCGAGCTCCTCCCCCGCGTCGACGAGCGGCGTGAGGTCCTCGACGAACTTCCCGGCGAACGGATTCTCGATGACCGCGACCGCCGCGACCTTCCGCACGGGACGCCTCGCGGCCCGGCCGCCGTCGGTCAGGATCTCCTCCACGACCGTGACGAGCTTCCGGATCTTCACCATCGCGTAGAACCCTCCCCGTACCGGTGGAACACGAGACCGTCCAGGAGCTTGGGATAGAAGTGCGTGGACTTCTGTGGGAGGAGCTCGCCGCTCCGGACCACCGTCTGGAGCTCCTCCGGCGTGGTCGGCGCGATCAGGAAGGCGGCCTGGTACGCACCCGCGCGCGCCAGGCGGGTCGCCTCCCCCTGATCCGCCGTGTAGTCCACATGGGTCCTGGCGTCGAGCTTGGCGTCGGTGATCCCGAGGAGCGGCTTGAGGAGCCCCTCGTGGAGNATCGACACCGCGAGCTCGCGCCAGGCGCGCGACGTCCCGGGGGGCCACACAATGGTGTCGAACCCGTCGGGGCGCAGGGTGAGCACGGCGGCGGCGGACCTGGCGACGACACCNATCGTCCGGTTGGCCGGGCGGAAGTCGAGCGGGTCCGGCAGGGGCGCCACCTCGAACCATCGGCGCGCGGCCCCCACGAGAGCGTCGAGATCGAAGCCCTCGACGTTGTGAACGAGCCGGTGGTTCGGGAAGATCGTGAGGCCCGGCGCCTCGAGCGTGAAGAACGCCATCAGCTTCCCNGCCGCCTCGGGGTGGCGCCGCGNATACTCGACGGCCGTCTCGTACCGGTGGTGCCCGTCGGCGATGANGACCGGCCGCGGCTCCATCAGCTTCTGCACGCGNGCGACGCGNGCCTCGTCCGTGATCCGCCAGAGGCGGTGGAGCTCGCCCTGAAGGTCGCGCGCCTCGGCGATCGGCTCGCCCTCGGGCGCCGNGGCGCGCAGGAGCTCGCCCTCGGGGTCGCTCACCAGCATGAAGAGGAGCCCGAGGTCCGCGCGCGTCGCGGCGAGAAGGTCCAGCCGGTCCCGCTTCGGCCCCGCGTGGGTCCGCTCGTGCGGGAGCACGCGGCCGTGCGTGTACTCGCTCACTTCGCCCAGCGCGACGAACCCGCGCCGCGTGACCACCTGGCCGCCCACACGGTACGTCTGGGTGTAGGGGTAGATCGCGGGGCGCTCCTCGCGCCGCCAGACACCGCGCGCCAGCCAGGCGTCGAGGACCTCGCGCGCGCGGGCGTACTTGTCGACACCCCGCTCGTCCCGGGCGAACGTCACGCGCACGATGTTCTCCGGGCTCATCGCATAGAGACGCTCCTGGCGCTCGGGGCTGATCTGGTCGTACGGCGGCGCGACGACCGGCGACACATCGCGGCTCGCGCCGAGGGCGTAGCGGTAGCCGCGGAAAGGCTCGATGTGCACGCTCAGTGGCCTCCTCCCGCGGGCCCGTGCCCCTTGACGACCTCCGCGGCGCGCGCCGCGGGTGGCGTGTTGCGGCTCCGACCGACCGTGATCTTACCGTCGATCAGGACCATCGAGATCCCGGGGAGGTCGCCGGCCGCGAGCGCCGACAGCGCGTCCCGGCCGACCCCGCCGGTCGGCGCGTCGCAGATGACGAGGTCGGCCTCCCGGCCCTCCGCGAGCGTGCCCCTGCCGAGCCGGTAGACGCGCGCGGTGTTGCCCGTGGCGCACGCGACCGCTTCGGCCGGCGGCAGGCCGCCCACGGCCGCGAGCAGCGAGAGCGTCCGCAGCACGCCCAGCGGGATGACGCCCGTGCCCGAGGGCGCGTCGTTGCCGACGATGATCCGGTGCGTGGCGCGCGCGGCGGTCGCGACGCGGAGCGTGTGGAGCGCGGTCTTCACGTTCCCGCACTGGACGATCTCGACGGCCATGTCGGTGGCGACGAGCCGCTCGATCTCGGCGGGCGCGAGCGAGGTGGTGCCGCCGTTGATGTGGCCGACGACGTCGGGGCTCGCCTCGAGGACGACGTCGGCGTCGATGGGGCTCGAGCCGGCGATCGAGGGGCCGCCCGTGTGGATCGTCACCGTCATTCCGTGCGCCTTGGCCCAGCGGACCATCGGGGCCGCGTCCTTGCCGGTCTTGACCGAGCCGAGCCCGATCTCGCCGACGAGCGTCACGCCGGCGGCCGCCATCTCGGCGAAGTCCGACTCGACCATGCCGAGCTCGAGGATGGGCGCGCCCGCATGGACTTTCACCCCGCCGGGCCGGAAGTTCGCGTACGCCTTGGCGGCGACGATCGCGAGCGCCTTGAGCCCGACGATATCTTTCGGGCGCCCGGGCAGGTGCACCTCCCCCGCCGAGATCGCGGTCGTGACGCCGCCGTTCATCATCGAGTCGATGAAGTCGACCGTGCGCTGGCGCGGCGTGAAGTCGCCGAACACCGGGTGGACGTGGGAGTCGATGAGGCCCGGCAGCACCGTCGTCCCATGGGCGTCGATCACGGTGTCCGCGTCGTCGTCGAGCCCGCGGCCGAGCCCGACGATCGTTCCGTCCCGGATCACCAGCGAGTCGCCGTCCAGGAGCGGGCGCCGGATGTCCCCGCTCACGAGCTGGCCGATGTTTCGAATGAGCGTCTTCATACGCTGAGGTACGCCCTCCGGAGGGAGAGGTCCGCGTCCAGACGCGCGAACGGCCCCTCGAACTTGATCTGCCCCTTCTCGATGATGTAGGCGCGGTCGGCGAGCCGCCGGGCGAACTTCACGTTCTGCTCCGACAGCAGAATCGTCAGCCCGCTGCCCTTGAGGGCCGCGATGTTCTCCGCAAGCGCGCGCACGACCACCGGCGCGAGCCCCTCCGACGGCTCGTCGAGCAGCAGGAGCCGGGGGCAGGTCATCAGGGTCCGGGCGATCGTCAGCATCTGCTGCTCGCCGCCCGAGAGGCTCCCGCCGCGCCGACCGGCGAGCTCNCGCAGCTTCGGGAAGAGCGCGAAGACGCGCTCGAGCGTCCAGGGACCGCCCGGCCGCTCACCGACCTCCAGGTTCTCGACCACCGTGAGGTCGCCGAAGATGCGNCGGTCCTCGGGCACGAGGCCGATGCCGGCACGGGAGATCTCGTGGGTCGGGAGCCCGCGCAGCGACCGTCCCGCGTACAGGATCTCGCCTCCCGTCACGTCCACGAGCCCGACGATGGCCCGGAGCGTCGTCGTCTTGCCGGCGCCGTTCCGGCCGAGCAGCGAGACGACCTCCCCTTCCCGCGCCGCCAGGTCCACGCCGTACAGCACGTGACTCCGACCATAGTAGGCGTGGACCTGGCGGAGCTCCAGCATCACGTCGCCCACGCCGCCTCCCCCAGGTACACCGCCTGGACCTCCGGGTCGGCGCGCACCGTGTCCGGCGCGCCCTCCGCGATGACGCGCCCCTGATGCAGCACCATGACGCGCTCCGCGACCGTGAAGACGACGTCCATGTCGTGTTCGGTGAAGAGCACCGTCAGCGTCCGCTCGCGCGCGATCGACGCGGTGAGCGCCATGAGCGCGCCCCGCTCCGCCGGGGCCATGCCGGCCGTCGGCTCGTCGAGCAGCAGGAGCTCGGGGTCGTTCGCGAGCGCGATCGCGAGCTCGAGCTTCTTGAGGTCGCCGTAGGCGAGGACGCCCGCCGGCCGCCCGGACTGCTCGGCCAGTCCNACCTGCGCGAGGAGCGCCAGCGACCGCTCGACCTCGAGGCCGCCCGCCGGCCGTAGGAGCGCCCGGCTGCGTCTCGTGTGCGAGAGGCGGGCGACCTGCACGTTCTCGAGCGCGCTGAGCGTGGCGAANGTCGCGGTGATCTGGAACGTGCGGCTCACGCCGCGCCGCCAGATCGCGTGCGGCGCGAGCCCCAGGATCTCCTCCCCGCGGTACGCGACCGCGCCGTCGTCGGCGCGGAGCAGGCCGGCCAGGATGTTGAAGAACGTCGACTTGCCGGCGCCGTTCGGGCCGATGAGCGCGCGGATCTCGCCGCGCGCCAGGTCGAAGCTCACGCCGTCGACCGCACGGACGCCGCCGAACGCCTTACGGACGTCGACGACCCGGAGCAGCGGCTCAGGCACGACGGTCTCCGACCACGCCAAGAATTCCGCGCGGGAAGGCCAGCACGAGCAGGATCAGGATGGCGCCGAGCACGAGCTGCCAGTACTCCGTGTACCTCGTCGCCACCGTGTCGAGGAGCTTGTAGATCGCCGCCCCCACTGGCGCGCCCGCCGGCGCCTGCACGCCGCCGAGCAGCACCATCACGAGCGGCTCCACCGACATCGGCACCGCCAGGAGGTTGGGGAACACGCTGCCCTTCAGGAACGCGAACGTGCCCCCGGCGACGCCGCCGAAGAACCCCGCGACGACGAACGCCGTCCACTGGTGGAGCCGGATGTTGATCCCGACCGTCTCGGCGCGCCGGGCGTGGTCCCGGGCGGCCCGGAGCGTGAGGCCGAANGGCGCCCGCCCGATGCGCGCGAGGAGGGCGATCCCCCCGCCGCACGCGGTGAGCGCCAGGTAGTAGTAGGCGAGCGGTCCGGCGAGCCACGCGGCCGGCCAGATGCCGAGCAGGCCGTTGTCGCCGCCCGTGACGTCGTACCACTGGTGGACGATCGC
>JGI25384J37096_10000515_pt1 | contig 11367 bp, 6 predicted proteins | sample GraSoi013_1_40cm_4_FD_37096 | JGI IMG/M metagenome (IMG submission 37096)
GCCTCGTTGGTGGGGCCGACGGACGACTCGCCGATGAACGCGCAGGTCGAAGTCCCGACTGCTTCGATGGGCTTCGATCCGCGGTCGACCTCCTCGATATAGACGCCGGGGGACAAGTACGACGTTGCCATTGACTGCTCCTTACCGTTCGGTGGTTGGAGNCCGCACAAGGGAGGCGGCCTCGCGTGGGAGAGTGCTTTGTTTCCTCTTCGTGATGACCACAGGTCGAACGAACTTCCCCTCAGTCCAGGGAGTCACTTCCGCGGCGGAGACACGATCTTCGGTGGCTTCGCCTCCACCCCCAGCTCCCTGGCGCTCACGCTGCCCGGGGGTGGCCTCAGCTGATCGAACACGTCGATGTGCCGCTCGCGCACGCGCTTGCTGCGCCCGAGCTCGCGGCCGGAGAAGAGGCGCGCGTCGGTGCGATAACCAATGGCGACCCGCGCGGCCTGGCCCAGCCCGCTGAACACGGCCGCGGCGGTTTCCAGCGTGAACGCGGTGTCGTGCTGGACCGACAGCGCGTCGTGCTTGAAGAACGAATCGCCGGAGAGCTCCTCGCCGTGGAGCTTCGGGTGATCGAGGAAGGCCTTCATGCCCAGCGCGAGGATCTCGTGCTCGTCCGCGAGATCGTCGGCGGCGGCGGTGAGCAGGTAGTGCAGCCCCATCTCCAGCGGACGGGCGTAGCGGACAACGTGGGTTTCGCCCTTCTCGTCGGTGACTTCCTCCTCGAGGTGCCAGTTTTCGTTGGTGCGCACGTCGATGGAGGGGCGGATGTCGTAGAGGTACAGGACCAGGCAGGGCGCGTTCTTGCGCAAGAACTCCGCGGTCGGCGCGGCCAGGTGAGCCTTCGCCTTGCTCTTCTGCGAAGACATCTCGGCGCGGAGCACGCCGAGGAGGGTCTGGCTGACGTCGCGGATGACCTGGTGTCTGGGCATCAAGACGTTCCACTACCTTAGGAGTTGTTCTCCCGAAGTGAGCGCAGAGGTAAGGGGGCATCGCCCATTTTGGGAGAATTCCAGGACGAGTCAAGCCGCGCAGGGAGGATTCTCACGCCGCAGCGCGTCTCTTTTTGCAATTCGTTCCTGAATTCAATTATCAACGCGGCCCCCGCGAAGCCTTACTCCTCGATGTCCGCGCTATCGTCGCCCTGGTCAGCTTTCTCCGCGGTGTCTTTCGCGCTCTCGACGCCCTCGAGCTTGCGTGCAAGCTTCTCCTCGAGGCCCCTCGCCTGCTCCAACCCGGCGGCGGGCTTCGTGCCGAGCGCCGCGACTTCCACCTTCTGCTGCGCGGTGTCCTTCGCCGCGTCCCCCACCTCCTTCCCCTTCGCGACGCGCGCGGACACATCGTGCGCCGTGTCGGCCACGTCATGGGCGGCGCCCGGGGTGGCCTTCCCGACAGCCTCCGTCGCGGCGCTCACGACAGTTGCCTCGGGTCGCGCTTCCGCCGTCTGCGTCGCCGCCGCGGCGGCTGCCGCGATGCCCGCGGCCCCTGCAGCCGCGCCGATGCCGGTAGCGATGTCCGACGCCGCGTCTGGCGCTCCGGCGGCGCCGGCCTTCTTCGCGACTTCTCCCGGCCCTGCGGCGGCGCTTTGCGCAGTCTCGACGAATCCCGGCGCGCTCGGGACGGGCGGAGGTCCACCGGCCACTCCCTGCGCCTGGCCTGCGGCTCCTTGCGCCTGAGCGGCGATTCCAGCGCCGGGAACTTCCGGCGTTGCGGGCGGCGCAACTGCCGCGGCCTGGCCCGGGGCTCCTTGCGCCTGAGAAACGATGCCGGCGCCGGAGACTTCCGGTACCCCAGGTACGGACGGCGCTGTTCCCGGCGGTTTCGTGCCCGCTGCCGGCCCTGCCGCCGCTGCGGGTGTCTGCGCCGCGCCCGCGGGAGCCTGCGCCTGCCCCGCGGATGGGGCTGCTTGCGGAGCGCCCGCGGCGGCCGTCTCCGCTGCGCCAGCAGGTTTCCGCGGCTGGCCCGCTCCAGTTGCACCCGCCGGACCTTTCTCCTCCCCACCCTTCTCTTCCTTGGGCGGCTCCTTCCGCCCCGCCGCCTGCGCCGCCGTCTGCTGACTCTGCTTCGCGGATGCGCTGGCGCTTCCCGCCGCGCTCGCCGTCGCCTGCTGCGAAGACTGCGCGGCGCCGGCGTTCTTCTTCGCCTCCGCCGCATCGCCCTGGGCCGCGCTGTCCACGGCTTTCTGCGCCTTCTCCGCGGTCTCTTCCGCCTTCTTCACCGCCTTTTCCAACTCACCGATGGCGGCGAGCACTGCCTCCTTCACGCGCTCGTCGTCGGGGACCTTGCACGCCCCCGTCGCGCTCTCCTTCGCCTCCGCGCCACTGTTCTTCGCAGACTCCGCCGCCCCGGTGGCGCTTCGCGCCGCAGCGGAGGCAGCGTCGATCGCTTCCGCCGCTCCCTTGCGCATCGGCATCCCACGGAAGAGCGCCTTGTTCTGCTCGATCCTCTTCTTCGCTTCCGCGAGCGCCGCTTCCGCCCGCTTCACCGCCTTGGCGGCCTCCTCGGTCGCCTTCTCCGCCTCGGCCGCGATCTCCTTCTCGTGCTCCTTCACCGTCTTCTTCGCCTCGTCGGAGGCCTTGCTGCCCTCGTCGCAGGCGCTCTTCAGCTGCGTGAAAGCCTGGTCGACCTTCTCCCGCAACTCCGGCATGCGCGAGACCAGATTCTGAAGGCTCCCGCGATGCTGCTCCGCCTCGTCGTACGCCGACTTCGCCTGCGCGTAAGCGCTCGCGATCTGGTCGAGCGCCCCGCGCGCCTGCGACATCTGGATGCCGGCGCTCTTGTCGATCGATACGCCGCTCTTCTGAACGGCCTCGGCGAGCGGGCCCTGCATCTTCTGGCCCATCTCGTGGACCTTCCCGTACTGGTCCTTGAGGCTGGAGAGAAACTTCTTCGTCTGCTCCTCGTGCTTGTCCTTGTTCTCGTCGTGCCCGCGGGCGAGCTCGTCGTGCTGCGCCTCGGCGGCCTTGCTGTGCTCGTCGGCCTTTCGCACCGGGTTGTTCTGCACTTCCTCGGACGCGGCGACGCTTTGATCCGCGCTGCCGGTCACCGCATCCGTGCCGGTCGCGAGGTGCGTGAGCATGTCCGCACCTGCTCTCTCGGCGGCCGCCTTGAAGTCCTCGCCGAGCCGCTTCAGTTCCTCCTTGGCGTCGTCGAGGGCGCGCTGCATCGCGGCCTCGAGCTGCCTGGTCGCCCCGGCCTCCGTGGCGCTGTCGGTCTCCTTCAGGTCCCACGAGGCCGCCGCGGTCTGCAGCGCCTTCTCCAGGACTTGCTCGGCGACCTTCATCACCTCTTCCTCGATCTTCTTCAGCAGGCGATCGATGGCCTCGGAGATCGTCTTCTTCATCTCCGCCGCGACGTTCTCCAGGTGCTTCTTCCCCTCGTCCCAGCCCTTCGCGAAGAGCTGCTCGGACTCCTTCTGCGCAGCCTGCGCTTCTTCGAAGGCGCCGCCCTCCGCCGGCTCGCCGGGCTTCCGCTCCAGCGCGGCGAGCGTCTTGCCCAGGGTGGACTCGGCGTTCCCCATCAGGCCCTGGAGCTTCTCGACGAGCTGCTCGAGGGCGTGCTTCACCTGCTCGGGGAGCATGTCGTAGGCGGCCTTGGCCTTCTCGGCACAGTCTTCTTCGTCCTGCTTCGCCTGCTCGAGCTCCGCCTTCGCTTCCTCGCCGCCCTTCTTCGCCGCCTCCCCGTCGCGCTTCGAAGCCAGGTCCAGCGCTTCCTTGCACTTCGCGATCCCGTCCTTCCCCCCGGCCCAGGCCTTCTCACCGCTCTGGACGGCCTCCTTCGCGGCTTCGTAGAACTCCTTGAGCTGCTCGAACTGCTGCTTGTACTCGTCGTACCCGGCCTTGACCTGGTCGTAGATCTTCTTCGCCTTCTCGTAGGCTTCCTTCGCCTTCGCGGCGAGCGTGCCGACCTTCGCCTTCACCGCCTCGATGAACTTCGTCAGCGATGACTCCCCCTCCGGGAGCATCTTCCGGACGTTGTCGATCACGGTCCGCAGCGACTGCTTGACGCTGTCCGGGAGGTCCTTCTCCACCTCCTCGAGCTTGTCGATGCAGAGCTGGACCTCGCTCTTCGCGGTCTCGAAGTCCTGCTGCGCCGGATCGACTTCCTTGCCGGCGTCCTCCCACTTCTTCTCCTTGAGCAGCGCGAGGCCGCTCTTGATGTGCTCGAAGCAGGACTTGCCGGCCTTGAACGCGTTCTCGCCGTGCTCGCCGATGTAGACGCCCGCCTTGATCCACTTGCCGCCGTACTGATCGATGGCGTCCTCGATCTGCTTCCTGTATTCCTCGAACTTCTCCTTGTACTCGTCGACGGTCTTCTTCACCTCGTCGACCATGCCCTTCGCCTGATCGACCAGGTCCTTCAGCTTGTCGGCGACGTTCTTCTTGATCGTGTCGGCGGCGTTCTGCACCGCTTCCTTCGCCTTCGCGATCGCGTCCTGCGCCTGGTGGATTGCATCCTTGGCGGCATCGAGGACGTTCTGGGCGCCGGCGGCGATGGCGCTCCCGATGCTCTTGCCCGCCGCGTCACCGGAGGACTTCACCGCGTCGATCACTTGCCCCAGATCGCTCCCCAGGCCGTCGATCAACGATTTCGCGGCGGCCGCCGCGGAGGCGGCGCACATCTCGATCGCGCTCTTGCCCTTGGCGATGGCCGCCTGCGCCAGCGTCATTCCTGCCTTGCCCGCCTCGAGGGCGGTTTCCGCCGCGACCCGCGCGCTCGACTTGAGTCCCTGCACCGCTTGCGAGAGCTGGTCGCCCACCGTATGCACGGCGTCCAGGGCCGCGGCCTTCACCGCGTCGTAGGCGTCGGCCGCGTGCCGGATCGCCTGGCCGGCGATCTCCGCGACCTGCGCGGCGGCCTCGTGCGCCTTGGTCAGCGCCTCGCGCGCGACCTCCTGAGTCGCGTTGACCGCCTCCTGCGCCGCCTCGGCGACCTTGGCGTCGGCCTGGGCGACGTAGTCCTTGAGCCCCGCGAGCTTGCTCTCGACGCTCTTGAGGGCCGCCTGGGCGACGTCGCCGGCGCCCTGCTTCACCTGCTCGAGAGCGTCTTTCACGTCTTGCCAGACCTGCTTGGCGGCTTCGAGCGCCTGCGAGGCGCGCTTGGCCGCCTCGCGCGCGGCCTTCAGCGCCCAGGCCGCCGCGTTCTGGATGTTCTGCGCGATCTGCTGCGCCTTCTCTGCGGCTTGCTGCACGGCCTGGGCGAACTTGGCGAGGTTCTTGACCGGCGCAGACCCCTTCTTGATCGTGTACCGCTTGGCGCGGAACTCGGTCGCGTAGCCGGTGTCGACGAAGAACAGGTGGTCGGTGGAAACGACGTAGTACTGCCCGTCGACGCGCTTGCCCGCCTTCTCCACCTCGACGACGGAGCCCGCGCGAATGGCGGGATCGCCGGTGACGCGCGCCTCCGCGTGCACGAACGCTCCGGCGCGCTGGTTGTACTCGCTCTTCGCCACCGCCTCGAGCAAGCTCTTCTCGCCGGTGGCCAGCGTCACCACCTGCTCGATGTCGCCGAACATCTGCTTGACGAGCTGCGCGCCGGTGACGGTCCCGCCCTGCTTGCCGTATTCGTCGCCCGTCTTTCCGGGGCCGGTCATCTCGCGGGCGTTCTTCGGGTCCCAGCCGGACGTCGTGATCTTCGAGACCTGGTCGAAGGTGTTCACCTCCTGGATCAGGCGGCCGATGTTCTCCCGCCACACCAGCTTCGCCGCCGGCGGATCGCCGAGCTTGGGCTTCTTGAACAGCAGCTTCCGGTCGTCGACGTAGACGCGGAACCCCGCCAGCGCCGCCCGCTGCATGAGGAAGTCATAGTCGGAGAGGTTGTTCTGGATGACGTAGTCGTGGACGACCTTGCTGTCCTCGACCTCCGCGGACAGGTTGTGGCGCCGCGCGATCTGGGTGGCGAGATCGCTGTCCTTCACGTTCTTGTACGTCTTCGTGACGGTACCCTTGTCGAAGCCGTGCCCCTTGTCCACGCCCGCGACCACCAGGCGGCTCGGGCCGTCGGCCGTGAGCACGATCTCGATGTTCGACACCTCTCCCTTGCAGACGCTCTTGAGCTGGCCCTGGTAACCGAGCTTGATCTCGATGGCGGTGCCGGGCTTGAACTTCTTTTGCCGGGTCCACTTGCGGCCGACGTCCGAGAGGTGGAGCCAGAACCGGCTGGCCTTGTCCATGTCGTCGGTGACGCGGATGCCGACGATCGACCCCTTCAGCTCCGGATCCGCCGCCTGCCCGTCCACGACGAGCTGGAAGTCCGGGACGAAGCGCTTGTCGTCGGGCAAGGCGGAAACTCCCCGCGCCCTCGCCAGACGGACAGACGAAGGACTGCCGTAGTTTCGAGCAAGCGAGCGGTCGTCGTCAAGAGGGTCGGAATCCGGTACGATGAGGTTCGCGTGTCCGACGATCCCAACAGCGCCCTGCCGGACGCCCCGCGGCTGCCGCAACGAGCGGCGATCTACATCACCCGCGACGGCGGCGTGAAGTTCGGCGCGCTGTTCGAAGGGCTCCTGCCGGTGGCGGAAGCGCTCGCGGCGAGATCGCTACCAGTAGCGAAAGGGGGTCGCCGTTCCGGCCCGGTGCCGGTCGGATCACGCGACCCCGACGCGGAGACGTAGGTGTTCCGCGCGCTGCTGGAGGCGCTGCGCAGGTTCTTCTCCCGCCTCCGGGTGCGCAGGCTGATCGCGCGGCAACTTCCGCGCGGGCTCGGCGAAGTCCGCCTCGTCCTCCCTCGAGAGGCGCCGGCGGCCGAGCCGCCGCCGGGCGAATTCTGGACGCCGCCGCTCGCCGGTCGAAATCCGTCGCGACTGCTGCGTCTGTCGGCGCTGCCTCCGCCCCCGGCGCATCTGGAGGTCGTGCAACCTCGCAAGCTCCGGCTCGATGCCGAGTTCCGCGTCGCGCCCGAGGTCGAGCCGCCAACGGTGCCGCGAGCTCCGGCGGAGCCCCTGCGGATCCGCCCGCGCACGCCGCTCGCGCGCGCGCCGTTGCACCGGCTCGAGCCGCGCAACTTCCGGCTCGACCCGCGCACGCACGCGCCCGCCAACGAGACCATCGTCCCTGCGCCAGGCGATCCCGCCTATCGCTGGATCTCACCCGAGTTCCGGCGCCGCCATCTCGATCTGCCGTGGATGGCGCGGGAACGCGTGCGGTTCCTGGGACCGATGCACGCCGAGTGGTTCCTGATGTGGTGGGACCAGACCGTGAAGGAGAGCCTCGGGCCGGGCGAGCCCGATGCGTGGGAACGCCCCGACGAGGTGGACTGGGCGCTCGACGAGTGCAAGGAGCAGATGCTCATCCGGCGCGACGTGGTGAAAGACGAGCAGCCGCCCGCGGAGCAGGAGATGTCCGCGCCGCAGATGGAGCACCCCCTCGTCGCCTGGGACCCGGTCCCGCTCCCGCAGCTGGTGCCGCAGAAGGAATGGGTCCAGGCCGCGGACCCACGAACGCTTGCGCCCCGGCCATCGCACGAGCGGCAGTCGCGCGAAGCCTATCTGCAGTGGCGCACCCTGATGAACGCGCTCGAGGAAACCTAGCTATCGCTGCTGCTGCACCGGGCGCGCTTACTGCAGCTTTCCTTCGCGCTCGAGCCGCCAGATGTCTTCCTGGCTGACGGTCTCCTGATTCAGGATGGCCATCGCGCGCCGGATCTTCTGGATCATCGCCGGATCCTGGATGGGAACGCTGTTCTCTCGCGTCGGCCTGGGCGGTGGCCTGAGCAAGGCGAGCTCGCCGCGGGCCTGCATCCCCGATGCGGTGACGCCCTGGACCGCGAGCGTCACCGCGTAGACGGCGGCGTCGGCTCCAAAGTCGAATTCGAGCGACTCCTCCACGAAAGCGCCGGGCGGGATCTCGGCGTGCCGCAGGACCCGCGAATGATCCAGCGCGACGGTGGTGGGCGCCGCGGGCGCGCTTCCCTCGCTCGCAGGAAGGAAGAACCTCGACAGCGTCGCTCCGGCGATCTGCACCGGCCCGTCCTCGGCGTGCCAGAGGCGGAATCTCTGGCGCACGATCCCGTCGGGTCCGGCCTCCGGAAAGCGTGGCACCGGCGCGGCGAAGATCGTCGCCATCCCGCGCAGCCGGGTAGCGAACGCGACGTTGCGGAGGTGGAGCGGGAGCCTGCCTTCGACCATCTGGCCGCTGCCGTCCAAGGCTTTCACCTTCACGAGAAGGTCGCTGAAGGCGGTCTTTTGCGGCAGGGTGGAGTAGTCGTGGATGGCGATGGGCCCGGGGGTCACCCCAGACTCGCCGTCTCCGAACGACCATTCGTACCAGGCCGGAGTGAAGGGGGCGCCGTCGAGCGTTTGCACGGTGGCGGTGAATTCCCGCTCGCCTACGGAGTTCGGCAGCATCCGCATGGTCACGACCAGGATGCGCGTGGGACGGCAGTTCTTCACCCGGTAGCGAGGAAGGTCGATCCGGGTCGCCACGTTGTCCTTGCTGAACGCCACCGCGTACTGCGGCGGCGGATTTCCGTCGCGGCCCAGGTAGGCGCGGACCGGCACCTGCGACCCGGCCTCGCCTGCCACCGTGTAGTGGAGGAAGGCGTCGTTGCCGTCCGTGGTGTGCGCCCGGACCGTGATCAGGTTCTCTTCTCCCTCGCATACTTCCTCTTTCTCGATGCGGACCAGGTCGAACACGGGAGGAGCGACGGCGGCCGACGCGGGCCGCGCCGGCGGCGTGGCGAGCGGCTGCGTCCGGGCCGAGGGTTCCGCCGGCTGCGGTTGCACCACCGCCGAAGTCTGCAGACCACTCACCGACTCCTCGTGGTCCCGGCGCAACATGAGCGCGAGCAGCGCCATCAGCGCGGCCGCGCCAGCCAGCAGCAGCTTGCGTCGGGTCCGCATTCCGTCAGTACCAGCAGCCGTACTGTGGTCCCGGCGCGTTCCAGGCGATCGGGTGATATCCTTGGTCGTACGACCAGATCGTCGTTCCGACGCCGTGTGGCGCGAGCCCGGCGATGCGATCCGGGCTGATGGACGTGGCCGTGGCGTTCGGATCGTCGCGGACGCCGTACCAGATCGTGTTGTCGCTGGTCGCGCACGCATTCGCGGCCATGCAATTCGTCACCTGGTCGCCGGCGTTCTCGCAGACGTTGTTGAAGGGGCAGGAAACCGACCGGAGCAGGCCGCCCCAGAACCCCACCCCGGAGTTGCAGGCGTTCTGGACCGTGTTGAACAGCGCGTTCGCCGCGTTCGCGATCAGCGCGTGATCGTAGGTGTAGGCGGGCACGTAACCGGCCCCACCCTGCAGATGCGCCCAGGAGAGGAAGGTGGAGCAGACCATGCCGTTGTTCACCGAGTTGCTCGCGAGCTCGTTGGTCTGCTCGATGTTGCGGTACTGGTAGAGCGAATAGCTGATCGGCGCCCCGTTCCGCAGCTTGCGCGGGAGCCAGATCGCCCCATCCGATTTCGATTGCACCGTGATCTGCGGAGCGCCGGCGATCGAGCTCGCGACTGCCGCCGTCGCCCCCGGATCGCCCCACTGGTACACGGGAGTGATCTCCTCTCCTTGAAGATCCGCATACGCGCCGCCCAGGTTGATCTGCTCCACGCCCGGATACCCGTACTGGAGCTGGTCTCCATCGAGCGGACGGGTGCAGACCGTCGGCCAGCCGCTCTGGGCGGGCGTCTGCATCTCCGCGTGGACGATGCCGCTCGTCCCCAGCGAGAGCATGCTGTGCGTGTAGTACTCGCCGATGGCGACGATGACCGGACGGATGGGTCCGCCGTTGCTCCGGCTCAGGACCACCGATCCATAGGGCGCGTTCCAGAGCGCCGGCACGTAACCGCAGGTCCCGCTGACCGTGGCGCGCTGCCCCGGCAGCGCGAAGAGGCCCGAATTGGTCAACAGCCGGTTCGATCCGCCCACCGGCGAGATCCCGTGCACGTAGATCTTCAGCCCCCCGAGCTGCATCATCACTTCGGGCCCGAAGGGAGTCGCGATGCTGAACCGATACGCGCCGTAACCGACGCCGCAGGCCCCAGCCACCGCGGGTTCGCTCGGCTGATTCGCCGTGGCCGCCGTGAACCAGCTGCCGCTGCCCGCAGGTCCTCCCACGTAGACGTGGACGTTGACGGATTGGGCGATGCCGCCGGCGCAGGCCCAACCGACGAGGACCACCTGGCTCCCGTCGTACGACGCGTTGTCGACGTAGCCCCGGATGGTGTTGTCCGGGTACCTGAACGTCCCGGAGTTGCCGATCGACATGATCGTCCAGGGATAGAAGTTCGACGTCGCCCTGACCTGGATCGGTTGGCCGACCACCGACTCCTCCATCGCGGCGGCGAGCGGGATGTTGAATCTCAGGTAGGTCGCGCCGGGTGCCCTGCACGCGGCGGCGACGGCTGGTTCGCTCCAGCCATTCGCCAGGACCGACGCCATCGCTTGCCCCGTACGGGGATCCGTCAGGCTGACCCACACCGACCGCGCCGAGCCCGGGTCGCACGCCCAGCCGCTGACATTGAACTGGCCGTTCGCCCAGTACCCGCCGTCGATCCACCCGATCGGCGCCGCATGGCTGGCGCTGGCGTACAGCACGGCCCCGGCGAAGCAACCGAGCGCGATCCGTGGCGCGAGCATCGAGCGAGTGCGCATGACTCCTCCACCGACAGTGGTCGGACCGCGCGAGGCTGGTTGGCGCCGAAGCGGAAGTCAACGCGGGTGGGGCTGGAACTGTCGTTCAGAGCGCGCACGCCGGCGCTGAATCCGCCCGCGTTGCGAAATTTCAATCCTCGGCCTCGTCGTCCGCCGCGGCGATGGCGGACTCGAACTTGAACTCCGTCATCCCCAGCGTGATCACGTCGCCGTTGCGCAAGAAGCGCCTGGGCGTCCGCTTGCCGTTCACAAGCACTCCGTTCTTCGAGCCGAGATCGACGATCTCGAACTTGTTCCCGTCGATGGCGACTCCCGCGTGCTTGCCGGAGACCGCGCCGTCGAGAATGCGGATGCTGTTCTCCGGCCCGCTGCCGAGGGAGACGATCTTCCCCACCAGCGGCCAGGTCTTGCCCTTCGGCCCGGCGCCCTTCTGCATGATCAGGCGGGCCTTGGCGGACTTGAGGCAGAAGAGGCACACGTCCCACTCCGGCATCTGCGCCCGCTTGCAGACGGGGCAGAAGCGGGTGGGTGGAGGCTTGGGACGGGTGACGATGTAGATCGCGACCCCGCCGATCACCAGCAGCAGGATCACCGCGGCGATGATCCCGATCTTCAGCCAGTCGATGAAGCCCGGCGTTCGCACCAGGATGGAGGACTTGAGGGAGGTGCTGCTGCCCTCGTTCTCCATCGCGATCTCGATCTTGTGGTCCTTCCCGTCGTGCGGCAGGCGCGTCTTCCACTGGATGACGTACATCTTGTTGATGTAGTCCTTGAT
>JGI25384J37096_10000519_pt1 | contig 11359 bp, 3 predicted proteins | sample GraSoi013_1_40cm_4_FD_37096 | JGI IMG/M metagenome (IMG submission 37096)
GCTGGATCTGCGGACATGCATCTGTCTGGGACATTTCCGATCGCCACGTTGCCGTCCCAGATTCCACCGGGGCACTGGTTGGACCAGTACCGTCCTGGNATGATTGTTGGTTGCGTCAACGCTAGTCTTGTGAAGGGTCCGTTCCCGTTTACGTTCACGTCGATCTGGCTAGAGCTGATTACCTTGACCCCGGTCATGGGGGCAAGTTGAGCACCCTGAAAGGCGCCAGTCGCCTTGAGGGTGAGGTAGGTGAATGCGACGTCCCAGGCGGTGAGTCTGGTTCGATCCTGCCAGTAGATATCGCTTCTAAGAGCGAACCGATAGGTGGCTATCGTGCCGGCAGGGGGAACATACCCTAGCTGCTGGTTAGGAATAACGGTGGTTCCTAGGGTCATCCAGTCGATCAGCTGGCCGTTTGCTTCCGGGTTCACCATGTTTAGACTGTCCCATATGTTGCTGATTATTCCGAAATCCCAGAAGCTACTGGCGATGTAGGGGTTGAGGCTCTGCGTTAGCTGTTTGAATCCTTGCCGGATCGTCTGAGGCTGAGCAGGGTTGGTGCTGTACGCGTTTAGGGGAGCGAAGTAGTTGAGGAGTCCGTTACCTTGATGCAGTACGACTCTCTGCCAGTTGCTGAGGTACCCGTACTGNTTCCTGCCACTCCATATCGGGATGGTGTANGCGTTCTGACCGAACAGGTCTGCTGTCTTGTATCCTGCGCTGGTCGCCGTGAGCTGGCTGGAATTTTGACAGTTAGCGAAGGTAGGGGTTGTTTGTCCGGTTGTCGGATCGCCAGGGGCGTTGAGACATGGGGAGAATTCCATCTGGGTGCTGATGCTATCATACGATGAACTGCACAGGTACATGTAATTGCCTGCGCTGTATGAGGGGACAGATTGGGCTGAGCACGGCCCCGTTGGCGCCTGGATGCTTGGGATTCCGGAAACAAACTGGCTATTGTAGCCGAAAAATAATCCGCTGTCAAATGTGAGGACNTTGATGAATCCGGCAGTNTACATGTTCCAGGTAGCCTGGACTGAGGACGGCGAGGTNATGAAGCCTGGGAACCCGGTAATCGGGACTGGTTCGACGGACACGTATGACGAACAGCCGGTGGTGAACGAGCCGGTGAAGAGCGCACAGAGTTCCTGACCAACCCCGTCTCCCAACTCAAGGCGAGGCGAGCTGTCGCTTCGCGCGAAGAACTGGATCGGGTTAGTGGTAACCCCTGGAGCTATTCCGGTCAAGACGCATGTCGTAGGATTCTTGCCTGATGCCAATCCCGCGTTTACGAAATGGCTTGCGGCCGCACAAAAGTCGGGGCTGCCGAGAGCAGGTTGCCATGGATAGTTAACTCCTGTAGCTACCGCGCGGTGATAGGAGGTTCCACCCAAAGCGCCGACGGTACANCTGGATCCTGTCTGCGGGAACAATGNNTCCCAGTTGCACGGGTTGGGAGCTGGGAGCCCAGTGCTAGGCGGGTAGGGGTTGTCGTTCGGAATTGCTGCTCCTGCGATATCACCCTGACTGGTTGTGAAGATTGTCTTGTCGACTAGGTGGGCGATTCCCTGACGGATGTCTTTTCCGCAGGCGGAATTGCCGAACGTCATCGGGCATCCCCAGAAATTGGTTCCGAGATGGAATTCTAGCTCAAAGTATTCCTTGGCTGATATCGGGTTGGTGATGTAGATGTTGGGAGAGGGGAGGAGGCCANTTACCAGGGTGGGGGATAGTGGCCAGTCGGTGAGGTCGACGCAGCCTGTCTGGAGGCAGTTGAACTCTGCGTTTTCGTCGGAGAAGAAGGGAGTGACATAGTTGTTGAAGGCTGGTCCCGCCGGATACCAGCTCTCTGCCGGGGCTTGAAGAGCGTGCGCAGTCGGAATGCTAGCGGTTGGGCCCGATAGCGTGGCTAACGAGATCGCCATCGCGAATACTACGAGTAGACGGAAAGATGAGGATGACAGGTTGGAAGACCTTTGTACGGATACTTTCATGGACGTAAAAAGCTATCTCAACAGCAACCCCATGACGGTAAGTCTGTGGAAGAAACGGGACAGTTCTGGAATGCTCGATGATCCCATGTATATCAGCCGAAACCACAATATGCCCAAGCGTGTGGTCTCAGGCCAAGATGGTCGGTGCTTGTCAAGTAGGGGAGTTGGGAAAAATCGTTCGGTTTCGACGTTGTTTCTGACGGGTCTTGGCCCGACCTGCTAATCTCTGCAGCTGTTCTCGTTAGGTGAAGGTTCCGTAGTTGCGGGCAGCGATTCCCACATCGATTATGTCAACAGCCCCACTGTTGTTGATGTCCTCGAAGTAGAAGTATTTGCAGTGAGAGGTTCCGCAGGGTGTGGCAGCTGGGCCGAAGCCGTAGTCGAAGAAGAACACGGATACGTCTCCTAGCGTAACCGATCCGTCCTGGTCAACATCGCCCCAAGGGAGGAGCCAGATACTATTCTTGACGGAGACAGTATTGTCGCCGAGGTTTCCTGTTGTCTCAGATGATGTTGTCTCGAGGGCGCTCACGCTGAGGTTGTACCGCGCAGGTTTCGCGCTTGTTGTGTTCCAGGGGAAGTAAAGAGTCACGGAGCCGGCGATGTTGATGATCTGGGTCTGGCTTCCCAGGCTGATGCTGGTCAGGTTCGAGACTGCGACAATTGTCCGCACGGTCTCCGAAAAGTCGCCATAGTTGACAACGGTGACTGAGATGGTAATGTTCGAGGTTTGTTTTCCAGGCAGACCGCCTGCGTACATCACGTTGATTGAGGGAGTTGCAGAGATTATTCCCACATCATGGACAGGAGATATAGAAGGTGATGCGAGTGACCATATGTCNTAGTCATTGTTTGTCCTGTCTGATGAGTAGAATAGGTGTATCGTCTTATCGCCAACACTAGTGCCCTGCACGGCCCAAGGCTGCTGGCTGTCGATGCCAGAGGCCTCATTCGTCATCTGTGTCTCGGTGGCCGATGACAATGTCTGACCGTTGTGAACGTCGAACTTGCCGTATATGATGAACATTGGAATTGTCAAGCTAGTCCTCGACCAGAACAGCCATATCGTCCCGTTGCGATCTTGCAGAATCGACGCGTGCTGATCACTGTTGACATTTAGCGCAGGAAATGTAACCTGGGTCTCAGCGCTCCATACAGTGCCATTGTACGTCTTGTAATAGATAATCGAACTAGTCAGAGACGACCCTGCACTCTGACCTCCCTTGGACCAGGCCAACCACAATCGCCCGTCTTTCGCCGTTGCAACGGTGGAAGCCAGTTCCAATTGGTGTCCGAAGCGGACCCGGTAGTTTTTGACTCGGAAGACCACGATCCACTCTTCAACGTCTTGTAATAGATCTCTTTCGTTTGTGAGCATGTGATTGTGCAGGATTGGTTGCTGCGCTGCCAGAAAAGCCATAGTGTCCCGTCAACTCCCACGGTCGCGGCCGGGGACGTGTCGTTGAATGATGTTGTTGTTAGATGGACGCTGCTGGACCATGAGCCGACTCCAGACTGGTCGATGACGAACCGTTCATAGTAGATGTTGAACGCTACTGTTTGCCTCTGGCTCCAGAACAACATGATCGTTCCATTCCTCAGCTGGGCAAGAGCTGGCGATGTGTTGTAGTTCAGGCTCGTGATCCGCCCGATCGAGCCCCAGACATTGTTTGTTAGGGTTCTGTAGATAATGTCCGGTCGCGCGTTGTTGAACCGGAATGTTTGCCACGCTAGCCACAGGGTACCGTTTGAGGCTTGGACGGCTGTTGGCAAATTGTCTTGTCCAAGATGAGCATCGATGTCAGTGGGACCCGTCCATGAATAGGGTGGGCCGGCTCCCTTAGCGAGGGGTTGGTTGATTGTCAATCCCATGGCCAGGGTTAGAGTAATGATGAGCGAGGCGATGATCCTTCTGTTCAGTTGCTTTCACCTAGTCTTAAGACGAAACTCCCCCGCGATGGCCAGTGATAGGTTTCGCCTGTGACACGATACCTTCCAGCGCATAAAAAGCTTGGGAGGTTGCTAGGAGAAGGCGGATACCTGTCGCAATCCGAGAATATGTCGAGGGTTCCACGGGTCGAAGGAGCATTACAATGGTTTGACGTACGGTCTTGCCAGTGTTGAAACGGGAAAAAAGGAAAGAAGGGGGTTTGGATTTGTCTGTACGGTTCTATGGGGTAACTACTACCGACCCTGTGAGCTTGAGCGCAGTACCGATTGTCTGCGTGCTCGTTAGAGTCAGATAGTGAGGTGCTACTCCATAGTTTACGACCAGGTTCTCGTTGAATGTTGTGCCTGCCGGTGCGCCGCTGAAGTCGAGACTTATTGCGATGTTGTTGACCTTGCCGCCTGCTGGGATTGCTACGACGCCTGATGTGCCCGTGACCGTGATGCTTCCGTCACTGCTGACGGCGGTAATGGTTACTGACACGTACACAACGTGTGTCGGATCTTGGTTGACGACGCCGACCTTGAAATTGCCTTGTCCGCCAGCTGCCAGCGAGACTGTTGCAGTCCTGCCGGTGAACTGGTTTAGTGCTGGAGGTGCTGGAGGCGCTACCAAGTTGATGGTAACGGTGACGCAGTTGATGTCTCCGCCTGCTTGTAGGCAGACGAGTGTAGTGTAGACGCCGTTCGGGGTGCTCGTTAGAGGCTCTACGGTGAGAAGGTTAGTGTCAGTGTCGGAGCCGAGAGCGTTGCCGTTGACAGGGTCAACGTAAAAGAACGAGTCGAACCTGCAACCGTTGAAGGTTGGGCCGAACCCGAACTGGTCGCCGTTCAAGTGGACGAGTGGACCTGCAAAGCTGGTAACAATACCGCTAGACTTTACTGGGGTAACCAGGTTGCCACTCGAGTCGAAGACTTCGAGGATGCATCTATGATTCGTTGAGGATGAGTCAAGGCCCAGACTGGGGTTGAAGGTCAGTCCTGCTGTTGAACTGGAATAGTAGACTGTTGGGAAGGCTGCGGTTCCTTCGGTCGTGCCTGGGTTGAGGTTGAAGCCTGTGTCGTTGTGTGGCGCTCCGATCGCGCCGATGCTGATCGGGTCTTGTCCGAGTGTTCCGGGCTGGTTAACCATTGTGATCACAGAGTCTTGTGGAACAACAGTATAGTCGATCACCCAGATGTTGAGTGTGGCAGTGTGGGTCTTTCCGCCACCTGTGGCTGTGACAGTTACCAGGTATAATCCTGTTCCTGCCGTTGCCTTGGCAACGGTTGCGCTGAAGGGCGCGTTGACTGTTCCGCCCGCTGGGAGGACGACGCTGCTGGGCATGGTGAATGGTAGTGTGGCGCTTCCTGGTGTGCCATATGCGGCATCGAACTTGAAGGCGATTGTCGCTGAGAGAGTTATGGTTGCGGCGAAGTTGTTGATGCTATCGAGACCGAAGAATGTGCCTGCTGGGACGATTGGGTCAGTTCTGAGCACGACGATCGTGTCACCTACGGCAGCGATAGAGAAGTCCGGTACTCCAACATTCACCATGACCGCTGTAGAGTGGCTTCCCACGCTACCTGTGCCGGTGACGGTAACAGTGTACGCACCGGAAGCGGTTCCGGTGGGTATATTGACTGTCAGGGTNGAGGTGCCGGTCGGAGTGACCATGTTCGGGGATAGTGTTGCGGTGAGCCCTGCCGGCGANACTGTCGCCGCGAGGTTCACTGTTCCGGTGAAGCCGGAGATCTTGGTGACGGTGATTGTTGACGTGACGGATGTGCCTTGTGAGGTGCTGAAGCTTGACGGGTTGGCTGCGATGCTAAAGCCCGGTGCTGCGATTTCCACCGGAACTGTTACGCTGTGGGAGATCGAGGTGCCGGATCCTGTAACTGTGACAGAGCCTGTGGTTGTGCCGCTTACTGTCAGCGTGGTTGTTGCGGTGCCGTCAGCTGTCAGAAAGAGGCCTGTGTCAGAGGTGCTGCCTGTTAGACCAGAGGTAGCGGTGGTTGCGAAGTTGATGAAGTCGCTGAATCCCCCGAAACTTGTGAGTGTTATGGTCGAGGTTGCTGGTGTTCCTGATCCGGTTTGAAGGGACGCTGGGCTCGCAGTGATTCCGAAGTCGGTCTGGTTAGAGAAGTTCGCGCTGAGCGTATTCTCCGAGTCNGGAGTTGGGGTGCCGTTGGCGACTGTGACCGAGAACAGGCTGATCGGGGTTCCCGGGGACAGNGCGACGACGTTGTAGATTGCTGTGAACAATAGTCCGTTGCCGGACACTAGTGNCCCGCTCTTGGTGGCTGCAAGGTGTATCACGCCAACTGTATCTTGGCTAGTGCAGGTTGATCCTTGGATGAGTGCACCGTCGATACACTTTGCGAGAACNGTTGAGCCGCTGCCGAGGATGCTTCCGGTCAGGGAAGCGTCTTGTGCGGAGAGTACTGCGTGGTCGGCGCTGATGTAGATGTCAAAGCCGTTCAACGCGTCGGACCCTGATACCACCACATTGACCATTAATTGCGAACCTACGGTTGCAAAGAAGGTCTCGGGTGATCCGGGACAGGTGGTCGATGAGCTGGTGAGGCAAACGGTACCGGTAGCAGCATGTGCCTTGAGTACGACAGCTGGTAATATTGGGAGCATTGAGAGGAGTAGTAATGGGATTACGAATAGTAGTTTTGGTTTTTTCAATCTAGTATACACCGATTTTCTATTGGAGGTTTAACCCGGTTACTCAATATAAGAGTTTCCGGCTTGAGAGACATCCCTGTAGCCACGAAACTCTCAGGATTGACAGAGACTTCCAAGGTAGTCTGAAAATATATCCCGTAAACCNAGAGGAATCCCTCGCGTGAGCAGGAACAGATGGTGAGAAAAGCGGCTATCTGCCACGCATAAGTTTTTGACCCGCCCAATCTGGAGGACTCTAACTTATGATGCCGTAGTTCTTTGCCGCGATGCCGACGTCGATAATGTCGACTGCACCACTATTGTTAATGTCCTCGAGGGGGAAGTATGTGCAGTGCGTGCCCACGCATGGTGCCCCGGCAGGGCCGAAGCCGTAATCGAAGAAGAACACTGAAACGTCCGTCAGAGCCACAGTTCCATCTTGATTTATGTCCCCCCAGGGAATGACCCTGGTAATTCCTTTGGAGATCAGATTGTTGTCAGCTTGATTGGGNGCGGTCTCACCGGCCACCGNGTTCACGGTGGCGAGGGCCGAGTATAGTCCAAGCTTTCCCGCGGTCGCGTTCCAGTTAAACACCAGGTTCACTGTCCCTCCGGGCACTGCCAGGTTTTGTTTCGTTCCCATACTGTAGGAGGTGGAGTTGTAGATGCTGAGATTGACCGTTACTATTTCGCTCTGATCGCCTCGGTTGAGAACGGTTACAGTGACNGAGACGATNTCGCTCTGGCTCATCGATGGGAGCCCGCCGAAGTATTCGATCCGCGTCGACGCGGTGACTGCTGTGATCGTCACATCGTGTATCGGTGATATGGGACTGGAGATCAGCGCGTAGATGTCATCGTTCGCGGACGGGTTCGTTGTGTAGAAGAGCCAGATGGACTTGTTGTACGTGGACTGGACACCGTACGGTTGCATGCTGTCAACACTGTTGGAAGTGTTTGTCATCTGGGTTTCAGCAGACCAGGTTGTCCCGCTGTTGTAGGAGTATTTGCTGAAGAGAATGTAGTGGAAGGCGAGGCCGCTGTAGTAGAATTTTCTAGACCAGAAAAGCCACATAGTCCCGTTCCGGTCCTGGGTGATCATGGGATGCTCGTCTGAAGATGTTGAAGTAGCCACCTTAGTCTCAGTACTCCAGATCGATGTGTTGTATGTCTTGTAGTATACCTGATAATTCTCAAGTGATCCTAATCCCTTCGACCATACAACTCTTACTAGATTGTCTTTGCCGACGCTTACACCTGCTCCCCAGTTCTGGTTCGTGTCCGATGTCAGCTTCGTCTCTGTTGACCAGACCCCCGTTTTCAACGTCTTGTAGTAGAGCTGTTTAGAGACATCTGTGCAGGATCCACTGCACGATGAGTTCGTCCTTGTCCAGATCACCCAGAGGGTCCCGTCTCTCCCGACAGTGGCGGATGGATTTGTGTCATTGAGAGTTGTGCTTGAGACTTGTGCAGCGTTCGACCATCCTCCAGGGCTGTTGTACATCCTATAATAGATTAGATAGCTGGCGGCGGGCTTGTAGGCCCAGAATAGTAGAATAGTGCCGTTCGATAATTGTGCTAGTGCTGCGCCTGCGTTGTTCCCGCTAGTTGTCAACCGCGAGACTGGTGACCATATTCCGTTCGTGTTCGTCTTGTAAGAGATATCGTACTGGGAGTCTCCCCTATACCTGTTCGTCTGCCAAGCCAACCACATGGTGCCGTTGTTGGCTTGAAGACCTGCATTCAGAATATTGATGCCTGCATTGTTCTCAATTGCTGTAGGGCTTCCCCACAGAGTAGACGCGGCAACAGGGCGAAGCATCTGCGGGAAAAAGACTAGACCCGCGAAAGATAATACGACGAGAAANACTCCTCGGAGTGCTCTATTTTTCAAGCATTCACTCGCTCCCTAATTTGGACCTCGCAGCTTCTCCTCTTGGCGCTGATCGAGATCATGAACGGGAAGTGGCGTGCGCGGAGTGTGACATGACGGTAGGAAAAGAAAGAAGAGGAGAGGGAGGGGGTTTGCGCGTTGCTAATCTAGGGCAGTATGGTGAAGCTGCCGCTTGTGCGTATTCCACTTGCTGGTCCGCCGTTGACTGCGGTGCTTTGGTTTGTCAGCGATGTTGGGCTTGTGCCCCAGAGTATCNCCATCTGGAACGTGTACGACTCACCGATGTCCGCGTTTGTGAAGCTCTTTGTCAGCTGTTGGTTGTTCAATGTCTGACCTGGGGTCAGCGTGATAACCGACGATGTCAGTGTGAATGGGGCTCCATTTGCTCCGTCGACCGCGTTGATCTGTACTTGGGCATAGATGGTTGTGCTGGGATCGGTGTTAGACACACCGAACTTCCATGTCTGCTGGAAGTTGTTCCTGGAGAGTGTTAGGCGCTGTTTCCAGTTGGTCTGAGTGAACACCGGAGCGGAGACTTGAGTACCGGATACCGTTACGGTGACGTTTGTGTTGTGAGTGATGGTTCCGCTTGTGCCTGTGACGGTGACGAGATAGTGGCCGGTGCTGCCGGTTACAGTTAGGGTGCTAGAGCCGGACATTGTTACGCTGGTTGGGCTGAGTGTGGCTGTGAGTCCTGTGGAATTGACTGTCGCGACCAGGTTGACTATGCCGTTGAATCCGCCGCTGGGTGTGATGTTGATTGTCGAGGTTCCTGTTCCGCCTGTGGATATACTGATCGAAGTTGGGCTGGCAGTGATGGTGAAGTCTGGTTGGCTGACTACGAGCGTGATTATGGCTGTTGTGTGGGACAGTGTTCCGCTCATGCCGTTTACACTGACAGTGTAGGTTCCCACTGCGCTCGCGCTGAGTGTTAGAGTTGTGCTGTCGAAGCCCGTGGATAGGTTGAGGGTGGTCTTGCCGAGTGTGGCGGTTAGTCCGGGTGATGGGCTGACTAGAGTGAGGGTGACCATGCCGGAGAATCCGTTGATACTGCTGGCGGCTATGGGTGTGGACTGTGGGCAGAGAGGTACGGATGATGGACCGCTTAGGCTGCAGTTGACCGTTACTGGCGTGGAGGGTGCGATGCTAAAGTCTTGTACTGTGACTGTTGTGCTTCCGCTGCTGCCGTTGTGCGTGCTGTCGCCCGCGTAGGTTGCGGTTACTGTTACGTTGGTCGCTGTGGATGGTGTGATTGTTGCGGAGCAGGAGGCTGTTGCACTTGCTCCGGATAGAGTGCATGTTGCTCCTCCAGTGAAGCTGACCATGCCACTTGGTGTGATTGCGGTGCCTGGTGAAGTATCGGTGACTGTTGCGGTGCACGAGGTGGATTGTCCGAGGTTTATTGTCGATGGGCTGCATGCCACGCTGGTCGTAGTGGTTCTCTTGTTGACGACGATGCTTGCAGTGCCGCTGCTTCCTGAGTGGTTCGAGTCACCTGGATAGGTTGCGGTCACTGCCGCTGTTCCCGATGTTGACGCTGTAAACGTGGAAGTGCACGAGGCTATTCCTGTCGTCCCTGTTGCTGCTAGGGTGCACGTTGTGAATGTTCCGGTAACACCTGTCTCACTCAATGCGACTGTACCTGTCGGCGTGGTGGCCGGTGTGGAAGTATCTGTAACTGTGACCGTGCATGTCGAGGCCTGGTTGATTACGACTGGGGTGGTGCAGGAGACTGTGGTCGTACTGCCTCCTTGTTGCACTACGAAGGTCGTACTGCCACTGCTGGAGCTGTGGTTGGAGTCGCCTGGGTAAGAGGCAGTCACTGTCGCGGTGCCGAGAGTGGTCGCGGTAAAGGTGGACGTGCATGTTGCTGAAGCAGTTGTCCCTGCTAGAGTGCAGGTTGTGAATGAACCGGTCACACCGGAAACGGACATTGCAACGGTNCCNGTTGGGGTCAGGAATGTTCCTGCAGCAGTGTCGGTAACAGTTACGGTGCAAGGCGTGCCTTGGTTCAGGCGTACTGGGGTGGCACACGTTACTGCAGTGCTGGTGGTTCTCAGAGTAACAACGATGCTTGTTGTTCCACTGCTTGGGCTGAATGAGCCTGTAATTCCTGGATAGGACGCCGTAACTGCGGCAGTTCCCGCGGTCGATGCTGTAAATGTTGACGTGCATGTTGCAGAGGCAGTTGTCCCTGATAGAGTGCAGATGGTGAAGGTTCCAGTAACACCTGTCTCACTGAGGGTAACTGTTCCGGTCGGAGTGGTTGGGGTTGCAGAGGTGTCTGTGACTGTTACGGTGCAGGTTGAGCCTTGGTTGATGGCAACTGGGGTGTTGCAGGTGACGCTTGTCGTGGTCGTGTGGACGTTCGGGTTTACTGTGATGCTTGTGGTGCCGTTGCTACCGCTGTGAGCCGAATTGCCTGGATAGCTTGCTGTGACCGCTGCGGTTCCAGATGTGGTAGCTGTGAAGCTTGACGTGCATGTTGCGGATGCCGTTGTTCCCGCTAGGGTACATGTCGTGAAAGTTCCAGTCACACCGGTCTCACTAAGGGCGACTGTTCCGGTTGGTGTGAGGAATGTGCCCGCTGCTGAAGTGTCCGTGACTGTTACGGTGCAGGTTGATGCTTGGCCAGTGTTTACTGGGCTGGTGCAGCTTACCGTTGTGGTGGTTGTTCGTGGGTTAACTGTGACGCTTGTTGTGCCGCTGCTGGGGAAGTGGCTGGTGTCGCCTGGATATGATGCTGTTACTGCCGCGGTTCCCGAGGTCGTGGCTGTGAATGTGGAGGTGCATGTTGCCGACGCTGTCGTGCCCGCTAGGGTGCATGTTGTGAATGTTCCCGTGACACCTGTCTCGGTTAGCGAGACGGTG
>JGI25384J37096_10000520_pt1 | contig 11353 bp, 5 predicted proteins | sample GraSoi013_1_40cm_4_FD_37096 | JGI IMG/M metagenome (IMG submission 37096)
TATTCCGATTTCGTCAAGGCTGAGTCGGACCTGAATCTCGCCAAGCGGAACTACGAGCTTGCCAAGGACCTGTACGAAACCAAAGCCCTGTCCAAGAAAGACCTGGTCCAGGCGGAGAACGACTATTTGAAGGCGCAAGCCGAGTTCAAGCGCGCCCGAGGGCGCCTGCTCGCGCTGCGCGTGCCCGCTTCAGAACTGGACAAGCCACGCGCGGAGCGCCTGATCACCTCGCGTTTTGATCTCAAATCGCCGTTGACCGGTACGGTGGTCGAGCGGAACGTGACGGTGGGCCAGATGGTGGGCGCCGATCCCACGCAGATGCTCTATACCATTGCCGATCTGAACGTGCTGCAGGTCGTAGCCGAGGTCTATGAGCGGGACCTGAGCAGCGTGTCCAAGGAGGCGCCCGTCACGGTCACGGTCGAAGCCTATCCGGATGAGACGTTCTCGGGCACGATCGTCTACGTCGGGGACGTGGTGGATCCGACGACGCGGACGATCAAGGTCCGGTGCAACGTGACGAATCGCGACCTCAAGCTCAAACCGGAAATGTTCGCGCGGGTGAGGCTGAAGGTCGGGTCCAGCACGCCGGTACTGGCCGTCCCCAAAGAGGCCGTGATTGAGGTGGCGGGCCAGGCCTTCGTCTTCGTGCAATCAGCGGACGGGCGGTACGTGCGGCGGCCGGTGGTGACCGGGACGATATCGGGCGATACCATTCAAATCCGGGAGGGACTGCAGGCCGGGGAGCGGGTGGTCGTCAAAGGGGCGCTGCTGCTCAAGGGCGAGCAGGAGAAGGGGTAGATGATTGCGCGGATCGTCGAGCTGGCGCTGGCTCAGCGGCTCCTCGTTCTAACGCTCGGCGTCGTCCTTCTTTTCGGCGGCCTCTACGCCTTCCACGTCCTTGACGTGGTCGCCTATCCGGACCCATCGCCGCCGATGGTCGAGGTGATCACCCAGTATCCCGGGTGGTCCGCCGAGGAAATCGAACGGCTGATCACGATCCCGCTTGAGACAGCCCTGAACGGCATGCCCGGGCTGACCGATCTGCGCTCGATCTCGATTTTCGGCCTGAGCGACATCAAAGCCTATTTCGACTTCGCTACTGACTACTACTTCGACCGCCAGGAAGTGCTGAACCGCGTCAACATGGTCTCGCTGTTCGGCGGGGTGCAGCCGCAGCTTTCGCCCTGGTCGGCCATCGCCGAGATCTACCGTTACGAGCTGACGGGTCCGCCGGAGCTGTCCTTGAGCGACCTGAAGGCGATCCAGGACTGGCAGCTCCAGCGCCAGTTCAAGCAGGTGCGCGGGATCATTGACGTGACAGCCTTCGGCGGGACGACGAAGGAGTACCATGTGGACATCGATCCGGGAAGCCTGCTCCAGTACAACGTCACGCTGGGTCAGGTTCTCAATGCGCTGGCCAACAGCAACGCCAACGTCGGCGGCAACTATCTGACGGTCGGCGCGCAGAGTTTCAACGTGCGCGGCGTCGGTTTGATCAGGGACTTGAGCGACATCGAGAACGTCGTCGTCGCGGAGAAGGGCGGCACGCCGATCTATGTCAAGAATGTCGCGAAGGTGGCCTATGGCTATCGCGTCCGTCTGGGCAAGGTAGGGATCGACGACCGCGACGATGTGGTGGAAGGCATCGTCCTGCTTCAGCGCCAGGCGAAGGCCATTCCGACGCTGGAGCGGGTGCGGAAGAAGGTCGAGCAATTGAACCACGGACGCCTTCCGACCGGCGTTCAGATCAAAACCTTCTATGATCGGACCGATCTGATCCAGATCACGATCAAGACCATCATGGAGATCCTGTTCAGTGGGATGGTGCTCGTGTTCCTGCTCCTGTTCGTGTTTTTGGGCAACATGCGTGCGGCCCTCATTGTAGCCCTGACGGTACCCATGGCCCTGCTGTTCACCTTCTCCATGATGGTGTCGGTGGGGGAGTCGGCCAATCTGATCTCCCTCGGCGCCATCGACTTCGGGATCATCGTGGACTCGGCGCTGATCATGGTCGAGGCGATCTTCCTGCAACTCAGCCATCATGCAGCCCAGCAGCGTCCGGTGGGGGTGACGATCGTGCGCGCGGCCCGGCACGTGGGCCGTCCGATCTTCTTCTCGACGCTCATCATCCTGGTCGCGTTCATCCCGCTCTTCACGATGATCGGGGTNCCGGGCAAGATCTTCGCGCCGATGTCGGTCACCTACGGGTTCGCGCTCNTGGGCGCACTGCTNATCGCCGTGACGCTCAGCCCGGTTCTGTGCGCGCTGTTGCTNAAGCCGCCGCTACCGGAAAAGGACACGCGATTCGTCGCGTGGCTCAAGAGGCTCTACCTGNTNACCCTCCGCNGGGNCCTCGCGAACCGCGGCCTCACGGTCGCGCTGGCAGCGGGACTCCTGCTCATCGCGCTGGCGGCGCTTCCGTTGATGGGCGGCGAGTTCATGCCNGCNCTGGAAGAGGGTAATCTCTGGGTGCGGGCGACGATGCCGGTGGACATCTCATTCAACGAAGCGGCCCGGATNGCGGCCGAGGCGCGGAGCGTCTTCCGCGCGCACCCGGCGGTCAAATCCGTGGCCTCGCAACTCGGTCGCCCGGACGACGGGACGGACCCCACGAGCTTTTTCAACGCGGAGTTTTTCGTCAACCTCAAGCCACGAGACGAATGGCCGCCAGGGCTCGACAAGCACGGGATCATCCATGAGATCGAGGAACAACTGAAGGCGTTTCCCGGCATCATCTTCAATTTCTCTCAGGCGATCCAGGACAACGTCGAGGAAGCAATGTCCGGCGTCAAGGGGGAGAACTCGATCAAGCTGTTCGGCCGTGATCTCGCGCAGCTCGAGGCCACGGCGCTTCAGATTGAGNGGGTGATGAAGCCCNTTCCCGGCGTCGCCGATCTCGGCGTGTTCCGGCTGCTGGGACAGCCGAATCTGCTCATCCAGGTGGATCGGACCGCCTGCGCCCGGTACGGCGTGCTGGTCTCGGATGTCAACGCGGTTGTGCAGGCGGCCATCGGAGGCCAGGCGGTGACCCAGGTCATCGAAGGCGAGCGGCGGTTCGATCTAGTCGTCCGCTTCCTGCCGCAATATCGGCAGGACATTCAGACGATCAGCAACATCCAGGTCGCCACGCCGGACGGCGCGCGGATCCCGCTCAAGCAGCTCGCCACTCTCACCGACCAGACCGGCGCGTTCATCATTTATCGAGAGAACAACGAGCGGTACATCCCGATCAAGTTCAGCGTGCGCGGCCGCGATCTGGCGAGCACCGTCCACGACGTCCTGGCCAAGATCGGAGAGAACGTGTCGTTGCCTCCGGGTGTGCGGTATGAAGTGGCTGGCCAGTATGATCAGCTCCGGGATGAGCAGCGGCGGCTCGCCGTGATCGTGCCCGTGAGCCTGGTCGTGATCCTCTTTCTGCTCTATTTGACGTTCAACTCCTTTACCGACGCCTTTCTGGTCCTGGCCACCGTGCCGTTCGCGCTGATCGGCGGGATCCTATCGTTGGTGCTGACCGGGACGCACTTCAGCATCTCCGCCGCCGTGGGCATCATCTCGCTCATTGGCGTGGCCATCCTCGGCGGGGTGCTGTTGATCTCCCGCATCAAGGAGTTGTTGCTCGAAGGCGTCAGGCCTGAGGACGCGATCATGCGGTCAGCGGAATCGCAGATGCGGCCGATCCTCATGGCCACGCTGGGCGCCGCAATCGGGCTGCTGCCTGCGGCAGTCGCGACGGGCATCGGCGCGCAAACCCAGCAGCCGCTCGCGCGCGTGGTCGTCGGCGGGATGCTGACGGCCGCCGTGCTGATCCTAGTCGTGTTGCCGGTCCTGTACTCGCTGTTCAGCAAAAGCGACGGAGCGGGGCTGGAGCCGGGCATCCCGCCGGAGCTACCCCAGGATACGCGAACGGGTAAGGACCATGTGGCTTAAGCGCTGGTTGCTCGGCCATCCCCTCGCGACCAAGCAGGCCGCCCACGAGCGGCTGTCTAATCCCATCGCGTTAGCGGTCTTCTCGTCGGACCCGCTCTCCTCGGTTGCCTACGCCACCGAGGAAATCCTCCTCGTCTTGGTGTTGGCCGGCACGGCCGCCCTGCACTACTCCCTCGGGATCAGCCTCGTGATCGTCGGCCTGGTGGCCATTCTCACCGTGTCCTACCGTCAGACCATCTACGCCTATCCGTCGGGCGGCGGGGCGTATGTCGTGGCCAAGTGCACCCTGGGCGAGCACCCGGGGCTTGTCGCGGCCGCGGCCCTGCTGATCGACTACGTCCTCACGGTGGCCGTGAGCGTTGCGGCGGGGATCGCCGCGATCACCTCCGCGGTGCCGGAGTTGCACGAGCATCGCGTGGGCTTGGGTCTTCTGGCGATCGCTGTCTTGACCTGGGGCAATCTGCGAGGCGTCCGGGAGTCGGGGAAGATCTTCGCGGTGCCGACCTACCTGTTCGTCGGCAGCCTGGGGTTGGTGATCGTCACCGGCCTGGGGCGGATGCTCTTCGGCGCCGGGGAGGCGCCCCCGCCCCCGCCCGTTCCGGCGGTGGAAGGGCTCACGCTGTTTCTGCTCCTTCGCGCGTTCTCCTCCGGCTGCACCGCCTTGACCGGCATCGAGGCGATCTCGAACGGCGTGCCGGCCTTCCGGCCCCCGGCNTCGAAGAACGCCGCGACCACNATGATCTGGATGGCTGCGATCCTGGGAAGCCTGTTTCTGGGTCTCACCNTCCTGGCCTATGTCTACGGGCTCGTGCCGCGCGAGGAAGAGACGCTGATCTCCCAGATCGCGCGAATCTCGCTNGGNGGGGGCGTCCTGTACTATTTCATGCAGGTCGCGACGATGCTGATCCTGATCCTCGCGGCGAACACGAGCTACAACGGCTTTCCGCGCCTAGCCAGCCTGCTGGCGCAGGACAGCTTTCTGCCGCACCAGATGCGTAGTGTTGGTGACCGGTTGGCGTTCTCGAACGGGATTTTCATCCTGGGGCTGAGCGCGGCGTTCCTGCTGATCTTCTTTCGCGGCNAGACGCACGCGTTGATCCCGNTGTACGCCGTCGGGGTCTTCCTNTCNTTCACGCTCTGCCAGGCGGGCATGGTCCGGCACTGGCAAGACCGCAAGGGCCGCGGCTGGCGGAAGAAGTTCGCGATCAATCTGACGGGCGCCGTCGCGACCGGCGTGGCCACCGTGGTCTTGGCCATCACGAAGTTCACGCACGGCGCTTGGATGGTGATCTTTCTGATCCCGCTCCTCATCAGCATGTTCAAGAAGATCCAGTGGCACTACAAGATGGCCGACTGGCAGCTGTCGCTGGCCATGTACGACCGGCCTAAGCAGCCGCCGCCGAACGTTGTGGTGATGCCGATCGGGAGCGTGAACCGGGCGGTCGTCATCGCCTTGGACTACGTCCGGCAGAGGGCGCAGGACATCCGTGCGGTGCACGTGGACGTGGATCCCGACGAGACCGCGAAGGTCAAGGCAGACTGGGAGAAGTGGGGCGCCGGCATTCCCCTGGTGATCCTGCCCTCGCCGTATCGGTCGTTTATCCAGCCGTTGCTCGACTATATTGAAAAAGTCCGGCAGGAGAATCCCGGCGGGTGGGTCACGGTCGTGCTGGGGGAGGTTCTGCCCGCACGCTGGTGGGAGAACCTGCTGCACAATCAACGCGCGCTGCTGATCAAGGCCGCGCTGCTCTTCAAATTCCGCGTGATCGTCACCGACGTCCCCTACCATCTGGGGCCGTACTAGCCCCTCCCTGTCGGCAACAGTCCTTCCCCTGTGGGCTCTTTCGATCCCTCTTCAGACCGTGCTAGAGTACAGCTCTCCTCGCTGTTGCTGCTTGGAGGCGTGGTATGGGGCGGTCGTGCGTGTCGCCTTCGCGTGTTTTTCTAGTGACCGTACTGGCGTGCATCGCCTCCGGCCTGTGGTGGGCGCTGTTGTTCGCCCCGGCTGCGGGAGCCGCGCCGGCGGCCGAGTACGCGAAGAAGGGCAAGCGGCCGGCGGCCAAGCCCTCTCCGGTGATCGCGGCGGCCAAGCAGTATGCGGAAGCCATCGCCTCGGGCGATCGGGTGGCGTTCGGTCGGCTCGACTTCGACTGCCAGTTCGCGCTGGTCTCGGCCGCTGCCGCCCCGTTCAAGGACTTTCCGCCAGGGTCCGATCCGGTCTACGGGCGGTGCTGGACGTTACTGGTCCAGGCCCATGACGCCGCCGTCGAGCAACGGGACGAGGGGATGAACGCGATCTGGCCGGGCAATGGATTCCTGGTGTTCTTCAGGAACGAGCTCACCAGCTACCCGCCGTCGTTTTATGTGATGGATCGGCTGGGCCTGTCGCCGCCTGGCGGGGGCCTGCGGGTCGCGCCGGTGGACAGCGCGCCCATTCCGGAAGCCTCGTTCCGGATGCGCCCGGGCGCGCCCCTGGTGTCCGTGCCGGCCGCGGTGGTCCGGCTCCGGGTCACCTATAAGGATCCGATCACTTCGCCGGTCACGTACGCGCCCGAGGAGGAAGGCCTGACCGCCACGGTCAAGACCACTGCGCAGCCGCTGAAGGCGGTCACCGTCAAGTGGGTGGTGCTGTCAGGCCTGCGGAAGCTGGGGTTCCCTGGTGACACGGCTGTGCTGAATCTGCGGGTGGCCGGCCCCGGCGGGGATCCCATTCCATTCGTGACCGAGACCGGCGGCTACATCCCCAATTCCGGCGCCTGGTGGAAGCCGACCGACGCGCCCGAGGTGCTGAGCGCCGCGCTCCAGCGCATGGCGCAGTACGCCGAGCAACGCGACCGCATCGCGCTGTTGAATCGANTGCTGATCGTGGACCCCGGCCACGTGGCCGCGCTGACGATACTCACGGGCGAGCTCTACCAGACGCTGGTGAACGCCGGCGCTGCCGTGCACCGCATGCCGATCGGCGATGCGNCGCTGGCCGCCCGCTTCAACGAGCTCTACTGGAACGCCTACGCCCAGGCGTCCCGCATCGACATCTCCTACCCGAGGAACATGATCGGGAAGGACGGCGTCGCCGCGCCGACCCCGGCCGACCATCTGTACCGGATGCTCCCTGCGATGGAGCGACTCGCGCGCCTGCAACCGGACGATCTGGAGAATCGGATTCGCCTGGGCAACGCCTATCGGTGGAACAACGATCCGCAGGCGGCCCTCGCCACGCACGAGGCGGTGCTCAAGAACATCCCGCCGGAGCGGGCGGCGCTCAAGGCGCGGGTCCTGCTGGAACTCGCCTGGTCCCGCATCGNCAGGGTCGCCTGGAACCGCATATTGGATGAGCCGCACCTGATGCAGGCTTACAAGGAAGCGGAGGAGGCGTTGAAGCTGACGGATCGGCCGCTGGACAAGTTCACGGCCGCCTACACGATGGCGTACGCGCAGGCCTACATGCCGAACCGCGACAACCACGCGATGCTGGAGGAGCTGACCGAGGCGCGCCGTTGGTATTTGCAGCTGGCTGGCGCCTCCGTGGACTCGTGGCGCTANCTGCTCCTGAACGACACGCTCAAAGGCGTCGTCGAAGCCGACCCCGCCTTCAAACCCCTCCTCACCGCGTCGTGAAAACGGGGACAGGCTACTTTTCGGAGCGAAAAGTAGCCTGTCCCCGTTTCTTCTTCCGCGTCAGTAGTGGAGGTGCTTAAGGGTCGAGGCCATGAGCACGATGAAGATGCCGAACCAGAAGGACGCGCGAAGAAACGGAATGCCTTCTGGATCCGNTTCCTCGTCCGCGGCCGTGCCCTTTTCNGCGGGCTCCGGCGGAAAGATGACGTTGTAGAGGAAGAGGGTCATGATGCACATGACGAAGAAGAGCTTGACACCCAGCGCGATCAGGTACGGGTTGGTGAATCCTTCCCCATTGGTCGCCTTCATCAGCCGGTTGACGTAGGCGATGTTGATCCCGCCGGTGACCAGGATGATCAGCATGAGGGCGCCGATGATCCGCTGGTACTTCCGGTAGATGGCGTTGGCGAGGGGCTTGACGAGCTCGCCGGGGACTGATTTCTTCAGGGACGGCACGACGGCCATCATCAGAAGACCCAGCCCGCCGATCCAGAGGATGGCCGACATCAGGTGCAGCCAGTGGTTCACGATCGGGATCCACTGGTTGATGAATGCGTCGATGAACTTGTCCATCAGAATTTGAACACGGGTTTCTCGTTGCCGAAGCGCGCCTTGCGGAGCTCTTCCATGAACTCGGGCGTGATCACCGACAGCCCGCGCTCACGGGCCTTGGCCTCCACGCTCTTCTTGACCATCGCCTGCATGAAGTAGGGAATGCGCTTGAAGCGGGCCGTGGCCTCGTCGGACCAGCGCACCTCGAACTTCTCGGGGGCGGTGTCCACGCCGATCTCGTTGACCTTGACCTTGGGGCCGCCCTTCGGGGTGTAGAGGCACCACTCGTCCGCGTCCAGCCAGTCCCCGTGGTCGGCGTAGGGGCGGGCGCGGCACCCGCCGCAGATGTCGGAGTACTCGCANTCCGCGCACTTGCCCTTGAGCTTCGGCTCGCGGAACGAGTCGAACACCTCCGAGCGCTCCCACAGGTCCACGAAGCTGACCTCCCGCACGTTGCCCGCGCTCAACGGCATGTACGGACACGGGGTGAGGTTCCCCTCCGGCGTCACGCGGGCGTAGTTCGTGCCGGCGAGGCAGCCGCCTCCCATGTAGCCGGTGGCTTTCGTGATCGGCGAGTTGGGGTCGCGCTCGTACGCGATGCGCTTGAAGTGCGGCGCGCACCGGGCGCGCACCAGCATGTCGGGGTACCGTTGCTGCACGTCCACGAGGTACGTGAGCACCTCCTCGTACTGCGGGGGCGTGATGTCGGTCATTTCCTCGCCGCGGCCGGTGCAGACCAGGAAGAACAGGTTCAACACGCGGGCGCCCAGCTTGTGCGTGAACGTAACCATCTCGGGCACCTCGCGGTAGTTCATCGGGGAGACGCTGAAGTGGATCTGGAACTGCAGCCCGGTGCGCTTGCAGGCCTCGATACCGGCCATCGTGCGCGCCCACGCGCCGGGGAGCCCGCGGAACGCGTCGTGCTTGGCGGGGTCCACCGAGTCCACGCTGATGCCCATGCCCATCACGCCGATCTCGATCAGCTCCTTGGCCAGCGCGTCGTCGATCAGCATCCCGTTGGTCCCGAAGACGACCATGAAGCCGCCCTTCACCGCGTAGCGGGCGATGTCGAGGATGTCCGGGCGGGTGAGCGGCTCGCCGCCGGTGATGACGACGATTGCATGCTTGTTCACGATCGCCATCTGGTCCAGCAGCGTGCACACCTCCTGCGTCGTCAGCTCGTCGGCCGCGCCGGACGCCCGGGTCGTCGCGTCGAGGTAGCAGTGCCCGCAGCGGAGGTTGCACCGCTTGGTGAGGTTCAGCGCGATGAGGTAAGGCTTCCAGTCGTTCTGCGGGGTGGGTTTGCGACCCTCCGGCAGGAGGCCGGGTCGGTTGATGTACCGTAGGGGGATCGGATTGATGAGCTGGAGCGTGTCGTTCACGACTGCTTGTTGCCGATCAAGCTCTCGATGATGTCCTTGAGGTTGCCGGTCTTCATGGCCTCTTCCATGTAGCCCTTGGCCTGCTCGATCCCGGCCTCCGCGATCTCATAGGTGATGGTCGTCGCGGCGATCTTCTCGGCGTGCTTCTCGATCAAGGCTCGCGTGCAGTCGCGCATGTAGCCGGCCGGCGCCCGCTCCAGGCGGGCCACCGCGTCGGAGGTCCAGGCGAAACGGGAGCCCGGAGGCGCGGCAGTCTGCGGCGCGTCCTTCTTCTCGGGCGGAGCGAACGCGCCGGTCCCCTTGTTGGCGAAGATCGGCGTGTACTCCTCACTGGCCGCTTCGTCGATGTAAGGCTTGGCGAACTCCAGTGTGATGGTGGTCATGCCCATCTTGCGGGCGGTCTTCTCGACCTTGGCCTTGCACCGGCGGCGCTGGAAGCCGGCCGGGACCGCGCGGATGGCATCCTTGGCGTCCTTGGTCCAGGCCATCGGGACGTCGTCGTAGGCCAGCTCGGTCTCGAGCGTCCCCTCGGTCTTGGCAGCCGCCTCGAACATGCTCTTGTCGATCAGCGTGAATTTGTCGCCGGCGGCCCTGCAGATCGGGCACATGACCGGCTGGTCGCCCTTCGCCGTGTAGCCGCACCCGCCGCAGAGCCAGTAGTTTTGGCTCATTCGGTCAAGGTAGGCCTGCGTGCCCGGGCTGACCGCGGGCTTCTCCTCCACGATGCCGGACATCATGCCGGAGAGCGTCGAGCCCAGCATGTCGCGGGCCACCCCGTCGTCGGCCTTCATCGTGTTGCGGTCGATGCCTTGCGCGTCGAGCGTGGCGCCGAGCTGCTTCATCGCCTCCATGGCACCCTTGGGCAGGATGTGGCCGACGGCCGCGTCCACCACCGAGTTGCTGATGATCGTGTGGCCCTTCTCGATCGCGTACCGGTGGATGGCGGTCTTGGCCACGCCGCGGGCGAACACCGGGATCTTCTCCATGCGGCGCAGCGCCTCCTCGGTCCACGCGATGGTGTATTCGGCCTGCTGATCGATCGGCGGGACGTACTTCTTGTTGGAGATCATCACGTGACAGTCGACCATGCGCAGCAGATTCTCGGTGTTCGAGCCGATGTCCATGTCGTCGTCGCTGTGCACGCCGATCCGGCCCACCACGAGCATCCAGGGGTTCTCACGGCGGACGTACTGGAGCACCTTTTCGAAAGCCTTGCCGTCCAGCAGCGTGGTCTTGATGTCCTGTCCTTCGGCCTGGGCGATCTCGCGGCCGATGTCGAGGTGCGCTTGGTAGATCTTGGCCAGCCCGCTGTCGATGATCTCTTCGTGCAGCTTTTCCTGCTCCTTGAAGCGGAAGACCTTGCCGGCCTCCTCGTTGAGGACGCCGGAGATGCTGTGGAAGGCGGCGTAGTGGAAGTAGGGATCGAAGGCTGAGACGGCCTCGACCGTCTTGTTCAAGGCCTTGCCGAGCGCCAACGCGGTCTTGAGGCCGCCGAACGAAAAGTGGCTGCCGTCCAGCGCGACCAGGATGGAGCCGCCGTTCATCGGCAGGGTGTTCTTGATGACGAAGATGTCCGACGCGCGCACCCGCCGGACCACGCGTTCCGTGACGCCGCCGATGACGCTGTCCTTCACGGCGCCCACGCCCAGGGCGCCCATGATGACGAGGTCGTAGGCGTTGGTGTTGATGTCTTCGACGAGGACCTTGAAGTTCCGGCCTTCCAGCGACCGCCGTTCGACCGGAATGTTCGCCTCGGCGGCCTTCTTGTCTACGATATCCAGGTAGGAGTCGGTGATGATCTGCAGGCCGCGGGTGATCAGCGAATCGTGGATCTGCCGCTGCCGCTCGAGTTCGTTTTCGTCGTGGTATTC
>JGI25384J37096_10000521_pt1 | contig 11332 bp, 5 predicted proteins | sample GraSoi013_1_40cm_4_FD_37096 | JGI IMG/M metagenome (IMG submission 37096)
AGAGCGAGATCACCTCGGACGACCACCCCGTGCCTGATTACCACTTCGCGACCGGCCAGGTCAAGTGGCTCAACAAGAACGTGATGGTCGCGCGGCCCGCCGTGCTGTACGTGCACGACGTCCCCATCATGTGGCTGCCGTTCATCTTCAATGACATCCGGAAGGGGCGGCACGGCGGCGTGCTGCGGCCGCGCTTCGGCCTGAACGACATCGTGCGCCCGACGCGGAGTTACAAGCGCCACATCGCCAACGTCGGCTACTACTTCGTGCCCAACGACTACCTCGACTTCCTGGTGTCGGGTGACTGGTACGCCGAGCGCTACCTGGCGGTCCGCTCGCAAGTGCGCTACCGCTGGCTCGACCAGTTCGTCAGCGGAAGCCTCGGCTTCGAGCGCGACGCCCAGCTCGACGTGCCGGCCCACTCGATCCGTGTCGGGTGGCAGCATCAGCAGAGCTTCTCGTCGCGCACCAAGTTCAACGCGAGCATCGACTACCTGACCAACACCAACGTCATTCAGACCAACACCGTGAACCCGTACCTCGCCACCGCGAGCATCACGTCCCAGCTGAGCTTCAGCAAGCAGCTCGACTGGGGGACGCTCAACATCGGCGGCAACCGGCACCAGGAGGTCGGCAGCGGGCTCATCACGCAGAGCTTCCCGAACGTCAGCCTCACCCCGGCGCCGGTGAACATCACGCCCTCCATCACGTGGTCGCCCGGGTTCTCGTACACGAACCAGCAGACCTTTCACCAACTGCAGGCGCCGCTCCTCGTCGCGGGCGACTCCGGGTTCCCGGACACGCTGCGGTTCTTCTCCGACAATCGCGTGACCACGCTGAGCTTCCAGACCCCGCTCCGGGTCGGGCCGTGGAACTGGACGAACAGCTTCACCGCGAACGATCAGACGAACAACGCGCGCCAGGAGTACATCATCCCCGACTCCACGGTGCCCGGCGGGCGGCGCCGCCTGCTGTACTACCGGACCTTCAGCACGCAGGTCGACTGGCAGACCGGCATCAACCTCCCGTCGCTGTTCACCGGGACGTGGAAGCTGCAGCCGGGGATTGCGATCGTGAACCAGACGTCGGCGGGTCCGTTCATGGTGCGGAACCAGTTCACCGGGGGCGACTGGGTGCAACAGGGGAAGCGGCTGCAGTTCAGCGCCGGCCTGTCCCCGACCTTGTTCGGATTCTTCCCTGGGTTCGGCCCGATCGCACGCATCCGTCACGCCATCTCGCCGATCGTGAGCTATCGGTACGCGCCCGGCTCCGAGGTCTCCGCCGAGTTCGCGCGCGCCCTCGACCCCACGGGCCGCACGCTCAACGCCCGGAGCGACCCGCAGCAGACCATCAGCCTCGGCCTGTCGCAGAACTTCGAGGCGAAGCTCAAGCCGGCGGCCGGCGACACCGCGGCGGAGCGCGCGCCCCGCAAGCTCCGGCTGCTCGGCATCAACACGAGCGCGCTCTCCTACAACTTCGAGCAGGCGAAGCACCCCGGTCGCACCGGGTGGCAGACCCAGACGATCAACAACACCTTCGCCTCGGACCTGCTGCCGGGATTCAGCCTGAGCTTGACCCACGACCTGTGGCGCGGTCAGGCGGGCGTCGACACGGCGAAGTTCGACCCGTTCCTCACGAATCTCGCTGCCTCGTTCTCCGTCACGCCGACGACGATCGCCGGGATCGGGCGCCTGCTCGGCCTCGCTCCCCGCCGCGGGGCTGCCGCCGGGGCCCCCCCCGCCGCCGCGCCCGGCACGCCGGGAGTCGACACCACGGGACGGGGCGNCCCCTTCGGGCAGAAGGGCTTCGTCGGCGCGGGTGCCGTCCCGGTCGGGGGAGCGGGCGCGGGCAAGGGATTCAACCTCGCCGTCACCTTTTCTCTGACGCGCACGCGCCCGCGGACCGACACGCTCGCGACCACGGTTCCCTTCGTCGGGGGGACGGGAGGGCGCCAGACGATGGGCCTCAACCTGTCGTTCAGCCCGACCGCGCACTGGGCCGCGCGGTGGACGTCGTCCTACGACTTCGACACGCGCCAGTTCGGCCAGCACGTGATCGCCCTGGACCGCGACTTGCATCGCTGGCACGCGAGCTTCTCGTTCTTCAAGAGCCCGAACGGCAACTTCGCGTTCAACTTCACGATCTCGCTGCTGGACCAGCCGGACATCAAGTTCGACTACGAGCAGCAGAGCCTGCTGCGATGAGCGGCGCGCTCCCCTGTCCTCCGCCGGTGACAGACGGCTCCGGGCTGGGGAGTCTAAGCGGCGTCGCTCGCACGACTTGCCCCGAGGCATGCCGCCTGCTTCACGCCCCGCCCAAACGCTTCGTCTGGAGTCCGCTATGCGCTTCCGTTCGCGATACGCCCTGCTGGCCGCCGCCGCGCTGAGCGTCGGCTGCCAGACGAATACCACGACGAACGTCGGCCCGCCGCCGCCGGCGCCGCAACACCTCACCTACCAGCTCGAGCAGAGCGGCGATCCGAACAGCCCGGCAGGCATCCTGCTGAGCTGGGACGACGTTCAGGACTCGAGCCTCGCATACTATAACGTGTACTCGAGTGCGAGCCTCAGCGGGTCGTTCGGTCTGCGTGGTGTTACGACCTCGAACACCTTCCACGACAACGGCGTCCCCCATCTCCGGTATTTCGTCACGGCGGTGGACCTGAACGGGCTCGAGAGCGTCGCCAGCAATGCGGTGACCGTCAACGAGTACCTGCAGATCGGCGCGCCGTCGTCGCTCACGGGTATCTCGCTCGACAGCGCGATCCACCTCGACTGGCAGGATACCCCCGACTTGTCGCGCTTCAAGTGGTATCGCGTGTACAGCTCGGACTACAACCTCGCGCAGAACCAGTGCGTCAACTGGGCGCTCGAGGGGACGACGGTGTCGCACGAATTCCTCGCCGCCCAGCTTCCCAACGGCGTGACGCGCTGCTTCGGCGTGTCGGCGGTCGACACGTTGGGCTACGAGAGCCTCTGGACGTCGCCGCTCTGGTCGGACACGCCGCGGCCGGACGCGCGCAATGTGTTGGTGTGGGGCTTTGGCGGCACGCACAACGCGCAGTCAGGCTTCCGGTTCTGGGACGACCTGAACGGCAATGGGTACGGCGATGCCGGGGAACTGGGCCTGGTGCAGGACGGCGGTCGGAGCGACATCGATTTCGTCATTCACGTCAACGCGTCGGACTCGACGCTCTGGATCGTCCCGGTCTACACTGGGACCAGCATGCAGCTCTACAGTGCGAGCCCGATCCCCGATCTCACGTCGATCGACCTTGCACCCGCGAGCGGCTATTCGGGCGATTCGCTGCTTGCTCGCCCAGGGTTCGGATACGTCTTCGAGATCGTGGATGGCTCCTTGGTGCACTACGGGGCCCTGCGAATGACCTTCGTGGGACGGCAATACGTGATCTTCGACTGGAGCGTGCAGACGGATCCGGGGAATCCGGAGCTGGCGCCGCCGCACGGCCCGACCCTTACTGGGAAGCAGGTGGTGTCGAGGTAGACGCTGGCGTCACGAACAAGCGTCTCGAGGGAGCGTCACGGAACGGCGTCGTTTCGTGACGCTTTCTCGTGACGCTTCTCCGTGACGCCCTTCACGACTTGGCGTCGCCCCACCCTTGCACGTAGCTTCCTCTCGCATGCCGGCCCCCGTCACGCTGGATGGTCACTCCCTCGCTATCGAGGACGTCGTGTCCGTCGCCCGCCACGGCGCTTCCGTCGCCGTAGCGGCGCATTCCCTCGCTGCCGTCAACGGCTCCCGCCGGGTGGTCGAAGCCGCGATCGCGCGGGGACACGATGTACGGCGTGACCACCGGCTTCGGGAAGCTCGCGCACGTGCGCATCCGGCCCGAGCAGGCCCGCGAGCTGCAGCGCAACCTGATCCGCAGTCATGCCTCGGGCGTAGGCGATCCGCTGCCGGTTGAGGCCGTGCGCGCCATGATGCTGCTGCGCGCCAACGTGCTGCTGCGGGGCACGAGCGGCGTCCGACCCGCGCTCCCCGAGCTGATCGTGGCGATGCTGAACCAGCGGGTGCACCCGCGCGTCCCGTCGCAGGGGAGCGTGGGCGCATCGGGGGACCTGGCGCCGCTCGCGCACCTCGCGCTCGCCATGATCGGCGAGGGGGAAGACGGGGCGGCGCTCCAGGCGAAGGGGCTGCGCCCCATCACGCTCGAGGCCAAGGAAGGCTTGGCGTTCGTGAACGGCACGCAGGCGCAGACCGGCCTCGCGGCGCTCCTGGTGCACGATGGCTGGGTGGTGTGGCGCACGGCGCACGCGGCCGCGGCGATGAGCCTCGAGGCGGTGCGAGGCACGCCCGAGCCGTTCGACGCGCGCATCCATGACGCCCGGCCCCATCCGCAGCAGCGGCGCTCCGCGGCGCTGCTGCGCGAGCTGCTCACCGACTCCGCGATCCGGGAGTCGCACCGGGTGCACGACCCGCGCGTGCAGGACGCCTACTCGCTGCGCTGCACGCCCCAGGTGCTGGGTGCGGTGGGCGAAGGGCTGGCGTTCGCCGAGCGGCTGGTCGCGACCGAGCTCAACGCCGCCACCGACAACCCGCTCGTGTTCGACGGCGATGTCCTGTCGGGCGGCAACTTCCACGGCCAGCCGGTGGCGCTGGCGCTCGACGTGGTGGGGATCGCGCTCGCCACGCTCGCCGGCCTGGCCGAGCGGCGGCTCGAGCGGATCGTCAACCCGGACCTGTCGTCGGGGCTGCCGCCGTTCCTGGCGCGCGATCCGGGTCTCGAGTCGGGGTTCATGACGGCGCAGATCGCGGCGGCGGCGCTCGCCGCCGACTGCCGCGTGCTGGCGACGCCGGCGAGCGTGCAGTCGGTGCCCACCGAGGGGAATCAGGAGGACGTGGTCCCGATGGGCATGAGCGCGGCGTGGAAGGCCGAGCGGATCCTCGGGAACGCGGTGCGGATCGTGGCGATCGAGCTGCTGGCGGCGGCCCAGGGGCTCGAGTTTCTGAAGCCGCTCACTCCCGGCCGCGGCGTGGCGCGTACCTATGCCGCGCTGCGGCGCGCGGCGGCGCCGCTCGACGGCGACCGACCGCTCACGGGCGACATCGAGCGCGTGGCAGGGGGGATTCGCGAGGGGACGTTCGATCCGGAGGGGCGATGATAACGCGGAAGGGGGAACGCGGAACGCGGAACAGCAGTGGTAGGTCGCTCACGGCGTCGGCCCTCGCCTCTCCGTTCCGCGTTTCGAGTTCCGCGTTCCGCGTTCAGATGGAGGCTCGCGCACCGTGACCGCTCCCCGCACCGTCCGCGCGCCGCGCGGTCCGGAGCGATCGTGCAAAGGCTGGATCCAGGAAGCCGCGCTCCGCATGCTCATGAACAACCTCGACCCCGAGGTGGCCGAGCGGCCGCAGGACCTCGTNGTGTACGGGGGCACGGGGAAGGCGGCGCGCGACTGGCCGTCATTCGATGCCATCTGCCGCACGCTCGTCACCCTGGGCGACGACGAGACGCTGCTGGTCCAGTCGGGCCGGCCGGTCGGCGTGTTCACGACGCACGCCGAGGCGCCGCGCGTCCTCATCGCGAACGCGAACCTGGTCGGTCGCTGGGCCACCTGGGAAGTGTTCCGCGAGCTCGAGCGCAAGGGCCTGATCATGTACGGCCAGATGACCGCGGGCTCGTGGATCTACATCGGCACCCAGGGGATCCTGCAGGGGACCTACGAGACGTTCGGCGCCGTGGCCCGGCGGCACTTCGGCGGATCGCTGCAGGGGCGCGTCGTCCTCACGGGGGGACTGGGCGGGATGGGAGGCGCGCAACCGCTCGCCGCCACGCTGAACGGCGGCGTGTGCCTCGCGGTGGAGGTGGATCCCGCGCGCGTGGAGCGACGGCTCGCGACGCGCTATCTCGACCGCTCGACCGCGTCGCTCGACGAGGCGCTGCGCTGGTGCGACGCGGCGAAACGGGCGGGCGAAGCGCTGTCCGTCGGGCTGATCGGCAACTGCGCCGCGGTGCTTCCGGAGCTGGTGCGGCGCGGCTGGGTCCCCGACGCCCTCACCGACCAAACGTCGGCGCACGATCCGCTGCACGGCTACATCCCCGCTGGCCTGTCGCTGGACGAGGCGGGCGCGCTGCGGCGGCGGGATCCGGACGACTACCTGCGTCGCGCCACCGCGAGCATCGCGACGCACGTGCGGGCGATGCTCGCGCTGCGGCGGCTGGGGGCGGTCACCTTCGACTACGGCAACAACATCCGCGCCCAGGCGAAGGATGCCGGTGTCGCCGACGCGTTCGACATCCCGGGCTTCGTCCCCGAGTACATCCGGCCCCTGTTCTGCGAAGGCAAGGGGCCGTTCCGTTGGGTCGCGCTGAGCGGCGACCCGAACGATATCCGCCGTACCGACCGCTTGGTGTGCGAGCTGTTCCCCGAGAACGAGCACCTGGCGCGCTGGATCCGGCTCGCCGGGGAGCGTGTCGCCTTCCAGGGATTGCCCGCCCGCATCTGCTGGCTGGGACAGGGCGAGCGTGCCGCGTTCGGTTGCGCGCTCAACGACCTGGTGAAGCAGGGAGAGGTCGGCGCCCCGGTGGTGATCGGCCGGGACCATCTCGACACGGGCTCGGTCGCGTCGCCGTTCCGCGAGACCGAAGGGATGCGCGACGGNTCGGACGCGATCGCCGACTGGGCGATCCTCAACGCCCTGCTGAACACGGCGTCGGGGGCCGCGTGGGTGGCGTTCCACCACGGCGGCGGCGTGGGCATCGGGAACTCGCTCCACGCCGGGCAAGTGAGCGTAGCGGACGGGACGGCGGCGGCGGGCCGCCGGCTCGAGCGGGTGCTCACGAACGACCCGGGGATCGGCGTGGCGCGGCACGCGGACGCGGGCTACCCCGAGGCACTCGCGACCGCGCGACGCCACGGCATCCGCTTGCCGATGCGCGAGGCGGGCGACTGAGCACGCTGCTCGTCGGCGCCCGCCAGATCGTCACCTGCCGCGGGCCGGCGCGCGCGCGTCGCGGGCGCGACATGGCGCAGGTGGAGGTGCTGCGCGACGCGGCCGTGCTGATCGACGGCGGGCGCATCCGGACCGTGGGGACGTACCGCGAGCTGCGCGACGCCCACGCGGGCGCGGCCGTCGAAGAGGTGCGCGGGGTGCTCTTCCCGGGCTTCGTCGACTGCCACACGCACGCCGTGTTCGGCGCCCCGCGCCTCGACGATCACCAGCGCCGAGCCCTGGGCGAGGACTACAAGACGATCGCATCCCTGGGCGGCGGCATCCTCCAGTCGGTCCGGGACGTGCGCGCGCGACCGGAGGCGGAGCTCACGGACCTGACGCGCTCCCGGGTGGAGCGGCTGCTGGCCCACGGCAGCACCACGATCGAGGCCAAGTCGGGATACGGCCTCGACCCGGCGACCGAGCTGAAGCAATTGCGCGCGCTCGCCACCGTCGCGGCGGACGCGCGCCCCGCGCTCGTTCCCACCTTCCTCGGCGCCCACGAGGTGCCGCCCGAGTTCCGCGACCGCCGCGCCGACTACGTCCGCTTGCTGTGCGACGACTTGATTCCGACGGTGGCACAGGAGCGCCTCGCCGTCGCGTGCGACGTGTTCTGCGAGCCCGGGGTGTTCGACGTGGCGGAGGCGCGCGCGATCCTCACTGCCGCCCGGCGCCATGGCCTGGGCGTCAAGCTGCACGCCGACGAGCTGGAGGGCTCGGGCGGCGCGGAGCTCGCGGTCGAGCTGGGCGCGCTCTCGGCGGACCACCTCGCGGGTGTGTCCGCGGCAGGCGTACGCGCTCTCGCGGGCAGCGACACGGTCGCCGTGCTGCTGCCCGCCACCATGATCTTCCTGGGCACGCACCGCCAGGCGCCCGCCCGGCGCCTGCTCGAGGCGGGTGCCGCGCTGGCGCTCGCCACCGATTTCAACCCGGGATCGTCGCCGACCGTGAGCCTGCCGCTCGTCATGGCGCTGGGCGTGTCGCAGCTCGGCTTGCGGCACGCCGAGGCGCTGTTAGCGGTCACGGTCAACGCAGCGGCGGCGCTCGGGCTGGCCGGGGACCGGGGCCAGATAGCGCCCGGGCTGCGCGCGGACCTGGTGTCGTGCGAGGTGTCAGATTGGCGCGAAGTGGCGTACTGGATGGGCGCGAATCTCGTAACCGCCGTGTGGACAGGAGGTTCCGCTTGTCCCCTCCCCACGCGGTCCGTATCTTTAGGGCTCAATGTCGAAGCTTGAGAAGCAAAAAGACAAGGCTCGCAGCCTCGAGACCAAGGACCCCAAGGGGGCCATCGAGGCGTGGCAGGAAGTCCTCAAGGATCAGGAGGGGGAAGGGGAGGCGAACCCCGACCTCTCCATCTTCAATCGCATCGGCGATCTCTACCTCAAGGTCAAGGACCCGGCCCAGGCCGCCGACTACTACGATCGGGCCGTCGACAAGTACGCCGAGCTGGGCTTCCACAACAACGCGATCGCGATGTGCAACAAGGTGTTGCGCAACGCGCCCGGGCGGCAGACGACGTACCTCAAGCTCGCCAAGCTGTACGCCGCCAAAGGCTTCATGGCCGAGGCGAAGCAGAACTTCGTCGAGTACGCCGAGCGGATGCAGAAGGCGGGGAAGATTCAGCAGGCCTTCAACGCGCTGAAGGAGTTCACCGACATCTCGCCCGAGAGCGCGGACCTGCGGCGCATCCTGGAGGAGCATCTCCGCATGTACGGCGAGCCGGCGCGCCGCACCAGCGCGGTGGCCGCGCCGGCGAAGCCGGAGCCGAAGAAGGATCTCAGCAAGTCGGGGAAGCACAAGACACTCGTGTTCCTGGATGTGGACGCGCCGCCGACGCCGAAGGTGAAGCCCGGTGCGCGCCCGATTCCGCCCCCGCCCCGGCCCCCCCACTCGGTCCCGCCGCCCGTGCGGCAGCCGGAGCCGGTGGCGGAGCCCGACACGTCGCTCGAAATCGAGTCGACGAGCCTGATCGAGGGGCTCGAGCCGACGAACGTGCAGCTGGAGGGGTTCGAGACCACGAGCGCCGACTTCGGTGAGGTACGGCTCGAGGCGCCCGAGATGGAGTCGCTGCGCGAGGAAGTGAAGGCGGACGACGTGCGGCCGATGGCGGAGCTCGAGCCGACGGTGCCGAGCGAAGCGGAGGCGGCGGCGCCCGACCTGGACCTCGAGCCACTGCTCGATAACCGAGATCGAGATCGAGCAGCCTGGGGCGCCCCCCGCAGCTCGCCCGCCCGCGTCGCCACCGCGCACGACGTTCCCGCGCGTGGCCCCGCCCCCTTCCAAAGGCGGCGGAGTCGCGCCGAAGCGGCCGGCAGCAGCGCCCAGTCCCAAAGCGCCAGCGCCCAGGTTCCAGCCGCCGGTGCCGGCAGCGCCGAAGGTGAAGCCGGTCGTGCCCAAGCGCCCGCCGCCATCGCCGCTCGCGCCGCCCAAACGCAAGACCATGGTCGAAGTACCGCCGCTCGAGCTCGAGCCGGACTTTGAGACGGAGGAACCTACCGCGCCCGGGGGCCGGCGCTCCGGCGCGATCGATCTGAGCCTCGACGATCAGGCGGGCGACGCCGGCGAGCGGAGCTCGCTCGTGTTCGGTGGCATGGACGCGACGTCCGCGCAGCCGACAATCCAGGACCTCGAGGCACGGGTCGCGGACGACCCCGACGATCCCGAGGCACACCAGGCGCTGGGCGAGGCGCTGATCGAGGAAGGCGAGCGGGAGCGCGGGATCGAAGAGCTGGACCTCGCCACGACGGGGTTCGAGAACCTTGGCAACCTCCCCCAGGCACGGGACCTGGTGGACGAGATCCTGCGGCTCGACCCCAACAGCGTGCGGCACCGCCAGAAGCAGGTGGAGTTCGCATTCAAGTCTGGGGACAAGGCGAAGCTGATCGACGCCTACCTCGAGNTGGCGGACGCGCTGCTGCGCAGCGACCTGCCNGACAAGGCCCGATCGGTCTACCAGCGGGTGGCGGAGCACGATCCCAGCAACGAGCGCGCGCAGGCCGCGCTCGGCATGCTGGCGCCGGTGGCGCCCGCGTCCCGGGCGCAGGCGCCCGAAGGCCGGGTGGCGCCCAGGGACGCCAAGTTGAAGGTGCGCGACGAGGCGGCCGTGGACGAGGGTGACTTCGTGGACCTGGGCGCGATGATCCTCGATGAGGAGTTGCCTCAGCGCGACACGCGCATGAAGGTGGCCGACGAGGAGCCGACGGGGGACGAGGAGCGCGATTTCCAGGAGATGCTGGCGCGCTTCAAGCAGGGGATCGACGAGAACATCGACGAGGCCGACTTCCAGTCGCACTACGACCTCGGCATCGCCTTCAAGGAAATGGGGCTGCTCGACGAGGCGATCGCCGAGCTCCAGAAGGCGCTGCGCGCGCCCGAGGGCAAGCTGAAGAGCTCGGAGGCGCTCGGTCTGTGCTTCATCGAGAAGGGCGCGCACGTCGTGGCGGAATCGATTCTGCGGCGGGCGCTCGAGCTGCCGGCGTCGGGCGAACAGGAGCGGCTGGCGATCCTCTACTGGCTCGGCCGGACGCTCGAGGCGCAGGGCAAGAAGGCCGAGGCACGCGAGCTGTACGGGCGCGCGTTCGCCGTCGACATCCGCTTCATGGACGTGGGCGAGCGCGCCAAGGCGCTCGCCCGCGCCAAGTGACGTGAGCCAGCAGGTCGCGCCCGTCACNCTGCGGGACGTGCAGCAGCCGGTGGCGGCGCAGCTGGATCGCGTCGCGGGCGAGCTGCGGCGCATCATCGCCGCGGACTTCTCGATCATCGCGGCGGTGAACGACCACCTGCTGCGGATGAAGGGCAAGCTGTTCCGTCCCACGCTGCTGCTGCTCAGCCACCAGGCGGCCGGCGGCGACGACCCCCGCGCCGTGACGCTCGCGGCGGTGGTGGAGCTGATCCATCTCGCCACGCTGGTGCACGACGACTCGGTGGACCATTCGGTGCTGCGCCGCGGCATGCCCACCACTAACGCGCTGTTCTCGCACCAGATCGCGGTGATCATGGGCGACTACCTCTACTCCCGCGCCATCATCGAGCTGGTGCGGCTCGACGACCTCGAGCCGCTGCGCGTGTTCGCCCGGGTCACGAACGCGATGACCATCGGCGAGATGCGGCAGCTCGAGGCGCACGACAAGCTGGCGTACGGGGAGGAGGAGTACGACGAGCTGATCCGGGCGAAGACGGCGTCNCTCTTGTCGGGGGCGTGNGAGGTGGGGGCGCTGCGGGCTCCGAACGCGTACCGCGAGGCCTTGGCCCGGTTCGGGCTGCGGCTCGGCATGGCGTTCCAGATCGCCGACGACCTGCTGGACTACACGGCGCCCGAAGCCGTCACCGGAAAGCCGTCGGGGCTCGACCTGAAGGAGCACAAGATGACGCTGCCGCTGAT
>JGI25384J37096_10000526_pt1 | contig 11288 bp, 13 predicted proteins | sample GraSoi013_1_40cm_4_FD_37096 | JGI IMG/M metagenome (IMG submission 37096)
GGCGAGACCGACACGTTCGGCGTGCCGAGCTCGGTCGACGCCCAGTGGCTCGCCGCCGTCACGACCGGCGCGCTGGACACCGCCGTGTCGAGCGCGCAGAGCACGTCGGAGGTCGAGAGCGTGAGCATCCTGAACGGGCTCATCACGGCGGACAACGTCACGGCGATCGCCAGCAGCGACCGGAACGCGACCGGGGTGGAGAGCGGCTCCGACGGCTCGGGGTTCGTGAACCTCGTGGTCACCGGCGTTCCCATGGCGAGTGACGTCGCCCCGAACACCCAGCTCCCGCTCCCGGGCGTCGGCTACGTGGTCCTGAACGAGCAGCAGATCACGGGCGACGGCGTGTCGTCCAGCGGCATCACGGTGAACATGATCCACGTGATCCTGCAGGACGTCCTCACCGGTCTCACGACGGGAGAGATCATCGTGGGCTCCGCGAAGAGCGCCGTCGGGTCGTGACGCGGTAACGGCGCTCGGCTTCGTCGGCCGCGGTGCTGTGCGCGCGCCACTGGTGCGCGCGCCACAATTGGGAACGCGAAATCGTCGCCCGCGCATCGCAGCGATGCTGCAACGCCCCTCGCATCTCCCACTCTCACAACGCCTTCGACTCGTGTACCGCGCTGGCACCGAGCTTGCTTCCCCCGCCGCTCGAAGGCAGGTGGCGTGAACGAGAACGGAGGAGGACAGAACGCACATGACGCCAAGACATCGGAGTTCCATCGTTGTGCCTGGCCTGCTGGCCGTCGCGCTGATCGCGGCCGGCTGCCAGGACTCGACGCCGCCGACGGCATTGAAGCGCCCGAGCTTCTGGGGCGGCGAGAACCAGTGTCCCGAGACGAAGTTCACGGGCGGCGGGCGCATCGATCCCACGCCTCCGAACTCGATGTTCGGGAAGGTCACATTCGGGTTCAACATTCACGGCGCTACGAATTGCGTCGTCAGCAAGGGTGAGATCCAGGTCGTCCATCACCCCTCCCAAACCAAGTATCACGTGTCGATCCACGATGGCACCGACGGCTTCGGGAACACGCCGACCTTCTCGGTGGACGGCACGTGCATTACGGTGTTCGCCACCGCGCGCGTGAAGCACGTCAACGGCGACTGGCATCCGCATCCGATCGGGATGCGGGCCTGCGACAACGGCGAGCCGGGCTCGAGCCCCGGCACCGGGCCGGACACGTTCCGGTGGAAGGTCATGGACGACGATTCGTTCGGGCATGGGGACACGGGTGAGACGCCGCTGACGGGCGGCAACATCCAACAGCACTGAGAAAGGAAGGGCGCAGTGATGAACGTCAAGAGCATTCATGCGGTGAACCCGCTCGCGACCCTGGCGCTGGTGGCGGGTCTGAGCGCGTGGTTCGCCACGGCGGGCGTCGCTCAGTCCGTTGGCGGCCAGGCTTACGGCGCGTACGTCAACACGCCGACCGCCTCGCTGGGCCAGTCTCCGCTCGCGGTGCTGCCGGCGATCAGCGGAACCGATGGGGACATCGCGTACGCCGAGGCTGATGCGTCCGGCGTGCCCGGCACGCTGTCGTCGGAATTCCTCAACAGCACCACGAGCGGTGCGTTGGGAACCGCGGAGGCGGGCGCGCAAAGCACCGCTACCGCGGCCGCGATCAACATCCTGAACGGCCTGATCACAGCGGACGGCTTGGTCGCCAACGCCGTGAGCAGCCGCACCGCGAGCGGGGCCGCCAGCAACGCCAACGGCTCCACGTTCGACAACCTCGTGGTGGCGGGCGTGCCCGTGACCGCGGGCGATGCGCCGGTGGATCCGAACACCAACATCACCCTGCCGGGCGTCGGCTACGTCGTCCTGAACGAGCAGATCCCGACGGGCGACGGTGTGACGAGCAGCGGCATGACGGTGAACATGATTCATGTGTTCGAGCAGAGCCCGATCCTTGGCTTGCTGGGGCAGATCATCGGGTACCAAACCGTCGGCGAGATCATCGTGGGATCGGCGACGAGTTCCGTAGGTCCGTGACGGCCGTAGCGGCCGTCCGAGCATAGCGGGGGGAGTACGGGTCGAGCACGTTGACCATTCGCGGATTGCGTTCTGCCGTTGCGCCTGCGCGAGCGGTGGAACCCCGATGGTGGCCCGGCTCCCCACGCTATTTTTTGGTGCAGTGCGAAAAGACGTCCCGCCCCAATCCGCCGCATTCGGGCCTCAGACCGCCGCGGGCTAGCGCCGCAACATAATGTGAATCAATCTGTTACGGTGGTAGTGCCGGAACTGGAAATTGGCACTAGCCTTGCTGTTGCGTGGGGGCAACATTCCCCGTTCAGGACGAACCATGGCCACCAGGTCGAAGGAGCGCGAGTCTCCCGCTACCGGCATTCCGGTTCACACGCCGCAGGACACGGCCGAGCTGCTGCGCGAGCTCGTGGCCCACCTGCGGCAGAACCGCACCGAACTGCGCGAAGAGTGGGCCCGCCGGATCACCCGGGCCCAGCTGCTCACGGCGATGACCGAAGAGGAGATCTTCGCCGAGGCGACGTCGGTGTACGACAACTACGTCGAAGCGCTCGAGACCGGGACCTTCGAAGCGCTGCAAGCTTACGCGCGCAACCTGTCGGAGCGCATCATTCCGCGGGGCGTCGAGACGCACGAAGTCCTCGGGATCGTGCTGCTGCTGCGCGACGTGCTCGCCCGCTCGCTGTTCGGCAAGTACCACGAGGACTTCGACAAGCTAAACCCCATTCTCGACGCCTACGAGCCCGCGGCCAACCGCGTCGCCAACACGGTGGCCGTGGGCTTCGTGCAGGAGCGCGAGCGCATCATCCGGCAGCAGCAGGAAGCGATTCGCGAGCTGTCCACGCCGGTGCTGCAGGTGCGCGAGCGGCTCCTCATTCTGCCGATCATCGGCGTCATCGACCCGCAACGCGCCCGCCAGCTGACCGAGCAGCTGCTGCAGGCCATCCGCACGAATCGCGCGAAGGTGGTCGTGATCGACATCACCGGTGTCGCGGCCATGGACTCGAACGTGGCGAACCACCTGGTGCAGACCGTCGAGGCCTCGCGCCTGCTGGGCGCCACGGTCATCGTCACGGGCCTCTCGCCCGAGATCGCGCAGACGCTCGTGACCATCGGCGTGGATCTGAGCGAGATGGCGACGGTGGGCGACCTGCAGGGCGGCATCGAGGAAGCGGAGCGGTTGCTCGGGTACAAGGTATTGCCGTTGGAAGAGCTGACGCCCAAGGCGTGACCCGTGGACGTCCCGATCCTCAAGCAGGGTCACTATCTCATCGCTTCGATTCAGTCGGCCCTCTCCGACGCCGATCTCTCGCAGCTGCGGGAGAAGCTGATCGAGCGAGTCGGCCGGTTCCGCGCCCGCGGCGTGATCGTGGACGTGACCGCGCTCGACGTGATGGACTCGTTCGCCGTACGGACGCTGCGGGACATCGCGCACATGGCGCGGCTCCGGGGCGCGGAAACGGTGATCGTGGGCATCCAACCGAGGTCGCCTTCGCGATGGTGCAGCTCGGGCTGACCCTCAAGGGCATCTCGACGGCCCTCGACCTGGAAGAGGGCCTCGCCTTTCTCAACCAGCACACCCAGGGGCGGCTCGACGAGAAGGGCGAACGTGGACGCATCGAGCGTGGCTGACCAGCTGCGCGTCGAGATCGCGTCGGACGTCGACGTGGTGCAGGCGCGCCAGCACGGGCGGGAGCTCGCCGCCGGCGCCGGGTTCTCGACCGGCGACCAGACGGTCATCGCCGCCGCCATCTCGGAGGTCGCCCGCAACATCCTGATGTACGCGAAACGCGGGGAGATCTCCCTGAGCGTGGTCGCGAACGGCGACCAGCAAGGCGTAGTCATCGTCGCGCGCGATCAGGGCCCCGGCATCCCCGACGTGTCGCGGGCGTTGCAGGACGGGTACTCCACCTCGGGCGGGCTGGGACTCGGCCTCCCGGGCGCGCGGCGCCTGATGGACGACTTCGACATCGCCTCGGTCGTGGGACAGGGGACGACCGTGACGATGCGGAAGTGGCGGCGACTCCCGTCCTGAGGGACGATTGCCCGCTCCCACCCTGATCGACTGGGGCGTCGCGCGGTTGACGCTCACCGGGGAGGCCGAGTCGGGGGACCTCCACTTGGTGCGTGCGGTGCGGAGCGGCGTGCTGGTGTCCGTCGTGGACGGCCTCGGGCACGGCGCCGAGGCAGCCGCGGCGGCGCGGGCCGCGGTCGCCGCGCTGAGTCGCTACGCCGACGAGTCCGTGCTGCCGCTGCTGTCCCGCTGTCACGAGGCGCTGCACGGAACCCGCGGCGTCGTGATGAACGTCGCGGTGTTCGATCGTGCCGACGCGTCCATGACGTGGCTCGGCGTCGGCAACGTCGAGGGCGTGCTGCTGTACACCGACCCGGCGGCACGCCGGGCCCGCACGACGTTGATGACGCGCGGCGGCATCGTCGGCTCGGAGCTGCCGCGGCTGCGCGCCGAAGTCATCTCGCTCACTCCGGGGGACACGCTCATCTTCGCCACCGACGGCATCAAGGACGGGTTCAGTGACGGCCTGCCGGCCGAGGCGGCGCCGCAACAGCTCGCCGATCACATCCTCGCGCGCCACGGCAAGGGGACGGATGACGCCCTCGTGCTGGTCGCGCGGTACGTGGGCGCCGGGGCTGCCGGGTGATGGCACACGTGTCGACACATCCCTCGCCGTCGCCCGCCGCGCCCCGGAAAGAGAACGGTCCGCCGTTACGGATCCTCGTGGTCGCGGCCGAGGAGGGCGGCGGCCTCGTGCAGAGCGCGCGCCAGTGGGCCGGGGACGCCGGGCTCGAGCTGGAGACGGCACCGGACCTGCCCCGTGCCGTGCGGCAGCTCGCCGCGAAGCGCTGGGACGTCGTGCTCGCACTGCTCGGCGAGCACGCCGACGAGGACCTGGCCTGGTGGGTGGATGCGTTGCGCGGCGCGACCGGCAGCCCGCGGCTCGTCGCCGTCGCCCAGGCGCCCTCGATGGGCCTCGTGCTGCGCGCCGAGAAGCTCGGGGTGCTCGACCTCCTCTCCCTCCCGTTGCGTCGNGACGATCTGCTGCAGGCGCTGCGCCGCGTCCGCGCCGCCGCCNCCGAAGTGCCGGTCGCCCTGCCCGCGGTCGAGCATCATGCCGTCGGGCCCTACGCCCTGGTCGGCCAGAGCCCCGCGATGCTCGAGGTCTACAAGCTCATGGCGCGCGTCGCGGCGAGCGAGGCGACCGTGCTCGTCCAGGGCGAGTCGGGGACGGGCAAGGAGGTCGTGGCNCGCGCCATCCATCAGAACGGCGCGGAGGCCGCGGGGCCGTTCGTCGCGGTCAACTGCGCCGCCATTCCCGAGAACCTGCTCGAGAGCGAGCTGTTCGGGCACGAGAAGGGCTCCTTCACGGGCGCCATCACGCGCAAGATCGGTCGGTTCGAGCAGGCCGGGAGCGGCACGCTGTTCCTCGACGAAGTCGCGGACATGAGCCTCGCGCTGCAGGCGAAGATCCTGCGTGCCGTGCAGGAGCGCGAGATCGAGCGGGTCGGCGGCGAGGAAACGATCCCGGTGGACGTGCGGCTGATCGCCGCGACCAACCGCGACCTGCGCGAGGCGATCACTCAGGGCCGGTTCCGCGAGGACCTGTACTACCGGCTGGCGGTCGTGATGATCCGCTTGCCGAGGCTGGCGGACCGCGGTGACGATCTCGTACTGCTCACCGCCTACTTCGTGCGCCAGTTCGCCGAGCGCTACCGGAAGCAGGTCCGCGCGATCTCCGATCGGGCGCTGGACTTGCTGCGCAACCACGCGTGGGTCGGGAACGTGCGAGAGCTGCGCAACGTGATCGAGCGCGCCGTCATCGTCACCGCCGACGACACGCTGCGGGCCGAGCACCTCCCTGATGAGCTCCGGGGCGAGGAGGCGTCGCTCCCCGACCGCCCCCAGGGGGGGACCACGTTGCTGACGCTGGCCGAGCTCGAGGCGCGCCACATCGCGCGCGTGCTGGCCCACACCAGCGGGCAGATCGGGGCTGCCGCCGAGATCCTCGGGATCCACCGCAACACGCTCACCCGCAAGATGAAGGAGTACGGCCTGTGAGCGCGCCGCTCCCGCCGGTGCGCGTGGAACGGGCGCTCGGGCTGCTCCCCGAGCTCGAGGCGGTCGCGCCGCTGCGGGCCCTCCTCGTGTCGATCTCCCGTCCCGACGAGCGGTCGTTGTGGTCGAGCTCCGGCCCGTACCTCACGTTGGGCAAACGGGGGATTCAGCCCGACGAGCTGCGGCGCCACATGCCGCGTGCGTTCCATCAGATCACCCAGCACCTCCAGGCGCTGTACCAGGCATACGTCGAGGCGCTCGACGCGCAGCAACGCAGCGACGCGAGTGGGGTCGTCACGGCGCTGCTCCAGGCGGGACGGCTCGAGGAGGGCGTGGGCCGGCCGACGCAGGCGCGGGCGTGGTACGAGGTGGCGCTGCGGGTGGCCGAGGGGCTGCAGGATCGCCGGCCCGAGGTCCAGTCACTGGAGGCGCTGGGGTGGCTGGCGCTGGAGCTCGGCCGACACGCCGAGGGCGCGCGTCACTTCCAGCGGTCGCTGGCGCTCGCCGAAGGGGAGTTCGACCAGGCAGGGGCGATCGCCGCCTGCGAAGGCCTCGGGGACGCGGCGCTGTGGCAGGGGCAATGGGCGGGCGCGCAGGCCTGGTACTCCCGGGGGTTGCGGCTCGCCCAGTCGTCGGTCGACCGCCGCGCGGTGGGCCAGTTGGAGCGGCTGCTCGGCGTGCTGGCCCGCCGCCAGGGCGATCTGGCCGGGGCGGGCGACCACCTGCGCCGCGCCCGCGAGGCCTCCGAGGCCGCCGGCGCGGCGGACGAGATGGCCCGCGTGCTGAACACGCAGGGACAGCTGGAGGCGCAGCTGGGGCGGCACGGCGCGGCGTCGATCGCCTACCGGGAGGCCCTGGCCTGGGCGCAGCGGGCGCCGCGCGACCCGGCGCTCGAGCTCGCCATCCGCCTGAATCTCGCCGAGCTGCAGCTCGATGCGGAGCGGTTCCTCGAGGTCGACGAGGAGCTCCGGCGCGCCGAGCAGGTCGCGATCGCCGGCAATCTCACGCGCCGGCTGGCGCAGGTCTACATCCTCATGGGCCGGTTGCGCGGCCGCCAGCAGGACGAGACGGGCTTTGTCTTCTTCGAGCAGGCGATCGAGCTGTGCAAGACCGTCGAGCGCGCGGCCGCCACGGAGGGCGAGGTGTACCTGGAGTACGGCCTGTTCCGCGAGCGGCTCGGGCAGCGCGAGGAAGCGCGCGCCTATCTTGAGCGCGCGCGCGAGATCTTCGATTCTGTCGGCGAGGCCCTGGAACGCGACCGCGTGGACGCCGAGTTGCGGAAGCTGTCGGCTTAGCGGTTCATCAGGGGGTTGTGCTGGGCGGTGTCCGGTCGGGCGGCGGGCTTCCGCTGGTTCTTACCCTTGGCGGCCGTCGGCCGGGTCGCGGCCGAAGCGGCGGTCTTGCTGTGCGCGCGGGTGGCCCGCTTGGGGCTGCCGCCGCACGCCATGATCGCAAACACGGCTAACACTGCACAGAACGTCCTCGGCATAGGTCCTCCGAAACGGCCGGGGTCGGTCCCAATATAGGAAATCGCGTCCCCCGGCGCCCTAATCCCGCACCAGTGGCCGGGTTAGGCAGGTGGGGCCGCCACCCCCCTTGAGGCAGATCTCCCGTCCGGCGAACTCGTGTACCCGGACGCCAGCGCGCTCCAACCGCGCCCGGGTCTCGGGGTTGCCCGCCACCATGACGGCGGTGCGCGGGGCGACGGCGAGGACGTTGCAGCCCAGCGTCGGGAACTCGGCGTCGGGCACGTCGACGAGGGTGATGCCGCGCGCCAGGAGCGCCTCCCGGAACGGCACGGGCAAGAGCGGTGAATACACGACGCACAGATCCCGGTCGAGCGGGCTCGCGATCGACATGAGATGGAACACATCGGCCGGGCCCCGCCAGTGGGGCAGGGGGACCACGATGAGCTCGTCGATCGAGCCGGCGAGCAGCGCGCGGAGCTGGCCAATCCCCGCGTCGTTGGTGCGATAGCCCCGGCCGACGGCGAGCGTGCGCTGGTCGAGCCACAAGACGTCGCCCCCCTCCAGCCGGCCGTCGCCCGTGATGGCGCCGAGGATCGGCAGGCCCAGGGTGCGGAACGCCGCTTCCTGCGCCGCGGGCTCGGTCGCGCGCTGCGGCTTCCCCATGTTGCACAGAATGATCCCGCGGTCGCACGCGATCGAGGCGTCGCGCACGTACAGCGAGTCCAGCCCGACCTGCTCGCTGGGCGGCAGGCAGTGCACGTCCGCGCCGGCGCCGCGCAGCAACGCGAGGAATCCCTCGTACTCCGACGTCGCCCGGGCGAGGTCGGGGCGGGCCGTGTAGCTCAGGTCCCGCCACTGACGATCGAGGCTCGCGTCGCTGCGGAACGCGTCACGCGCGTGTTTCACCGCTACGCGCCGCAGCCGCCCCACGTCGCTTTGTCCTCCGACCACGCGCTCCATCGCTGGCCACCCTCCCGGTCCCGCAGCAAGTTTAGCCCCGGTTCGTGGCCCCTGTCATGATCTCGGGAGGAGACCCCATGAGCGATCGGACGATGGATCGTCGCACCTTTGTCGGCCTCGCCGCCGCGGGTGGAGCGGCGGCAGTGGAGTCCAGGATTCCCGCGCGCGCGCGCCACGGCGGTCGACCGGCGGCCGCGCCGTTCGAGCTCGAGGAAGCCACCATCGCCGAGCTGCAGGCCGGAATGAAATCGGGCAAGTACACCGCCCGCGGGTTGACCGCAGCCTACGTGCAGCGGATCGACGCCCTCGATCGCAAGGGGCCCGCCCTGCGCGCGGTGCTCGAGGTGAACCCCGACGCGCTCGCCCAGGCCGAGGCGCTCGACGCGGAGCGCAAGGCGAAGGGCCCGCGCGGGCCGCTCCACGGTGTTCCGGTCTTGGTCAAGGACAACATCGCTACGCGTGACCGGATGCAGTCCACCGCGGGCTCCCTCGCACTGGTGGGCGTGGCACCTCCGCGAGACGCGTTCATCGTGGAGCGCCTGCGCGCCAGCGGGGCCGTGATCCTGGGGAAGGCGAACCTCTCGGAGTGGGCGAACTTCCGTTCGACCCACTCCTCGAGCGGGTGGAGCGGTCGCGGCGGGCAGTGCCGGAACCCCTATGCGCTCGACCGCACGCCGTCCGGCTCGAGCTCCGGCTCGGGCGTGGCCGTCGCGGCCAACCTGTGCCCGGTGGCGATCGGGACCGAGACCGACGGGTCGATCGTGTCGCCGTCCACGTGCTGCTCGATCGTGGGCATCAAACCCACGCTCGGGCTCGTGAGCCGCACCGGGATCATCCCCATCGCGCACAGCCAGGACACCGCCGGGCCGATGGCGCGCACGGTGGCGGACGCGAGCGTGCTGCTGGGCGCGCTCGCCGGGGTCGATCCCCGCGACGACGCCACCGCGGCGAGCGCCGGGCAGGCGCGCACCGATTACACCGCGTTTCTCGACCCGAACGGGCTGAAGGGCGCCCGGCTCGGGGTGTGCCGATCGCACTTCATGGGGTACAGTCCGGCGACCGACGCCCTGATGGAGGGCGCCATCGACACCGTCAAGCGGCTCGGCGCCGTCGTCGTGGACCCCGCCGACATCGCCACCGCGGGCCAGTTCGACGATGCGGAGTTCACCGTGCTGTTGTACGAATTCAAGGCGGACCTGAACCGCTATCTCGCCGAGTGGGCTACCGGTGCGGCCGGGGCGAAGACGCTGGAGGGCCTGATCGGCTTCAACGACCGGAATAAGGAGCGGGAGCTGCCCTACTTCGGGCAGGAGATCTTCGTGCAGGCGCAGGCGAAGGGCCCGCTCACCGACCAGGACTACCTGCGGGCGCTCGACAAGGATCACCTGCTGGCGCGCACCCAGGGGATCGACGCCGTGATGGCCGAGCACCAACTCGACGCGCTCATCGCGCCCACGGGCGGACCGCCCGCGCTCATCGACCTGGTGAACGGCGACCCCGGGGGTGGGGGCAGCTTCTCGTCGCCCGCGGCCGTGGCCGGCTATCCGCACGTCACCGTGCCGCTGGGCTACGTGGTCGGCCTGCCCGTGGGGCTGTCGTTCGTCGGACGGCCGTGGAGCGAGGCGACGCTGATCAAGCTGGCGTACGCGTTCGAGCAGGCGACGAAAGCGCGCCGGCCCCCGCGCTTCCTCACTACGGCCGACCTACCCTGAGCTCCGCGTGGCGGAAGCAGGTCACGAGGTGGTCGTTCACCATCCCGACGGCCTGCATGAACGCGTAGCAGATCGTGGAGCCGGTGAAGCGGAACCCGCGCGCGGCGAGCGCCTCGCTCATGGCGTCCGATTGGCGGGTGCGCGCGGGAAGCTCGCGCAGCGAGCGGCGGCGGTTCTGCTTGGGTGCTCCACCCACGAAGCTCCAGAGGAAGGGCGCGAAGGCGCCCTCCTTCGCCTGGAACTCGAGGAACGCGCGGGCGTTCGTCACCGCGGCCGCGACCTTCTGGCGGTTGCGCACGATGCCGGGATCCCGGAGCAGCTGCGCGACCTTCCGGCGATCGTAGCGCGCCATGCGCGCAGGGTCGAAGCCGTCGAACACCTCGAGAAAGCGGGCGCGCTTGTGGAGGATCACGCGCCACGACAGCCCGGCCTGGAAGCCGTCGAGTATGAGCTTCCCGAACAGGGCGCGGTCGTCGCGGACGGGCACGCCCCACTCCTCATCGTGATAGGCGAGCATCAGGGGATCGTCCCCCCCGACCCAGCAGCGTTTGATCATCGGCGGCGAATTTTGCACTCGTCCGTTCCGCGCGGCTAGTATTCGCGCCATGAAATTTCTCCACGTCACGGAGCAGCCGGGAGGGGGCCGGGGGGGCCGCTACGCCGCGTCGCTGCGCGAGACGGCCAGCCCCGTGCCCGAGCAGGGCGAGGTGCTGATCCGGGTCGCGGCGTCCGGGGTGAACCGNGCCGACCTCTCCCAGATCGCCGGCCGCTACCCCCCGCCCCCGGGAGAATCGGAGATCCTCGGCATGGAGGCGTCGGGCACCGTGGACGATACCGGGGAGCGGGTGTGCGCGCTGCTCGGGGGCGGNGGGCATGCCGAGTACGTCGCCGCGCCGGCGGGGCAGGTGTTCCCGGCGCCNGCNCACGTCGACCTCGTGGCGGCCGCGGGCATTCCGGAGGCGTTNCTCACCGCGTTCGTCAATCTCGTGGTCGAAGGGAGGGGGGACGTCGCGCCCGGCAGGGGCGTGCTGGTCCACGCGGGAGCGTCGGGCGTGGGGCTTGCCGCGATCCAGGTCGCGAAGCTGTGCGGCGCG
>JGI25384J37096_10000527_pt1 | contig 11253 bp, 10 predicted proteins | sample GraSoi013_1_40cm_4_FD_37096 | JGI IMG/M metagenome (IMG submission 37096)
GCGGCGTACGTGTTCGCCGATCGAGGCGCCCGGTGTCATCGCGCATCGCTTCGGCGGCCGCATCGTCTTCGGCGAGCTCGACGGCCGGACGACGCCGCGTTGCGAACGGTTGCGGGACGCGCTCGGCGCCGCGTCGGTACCCGTCGAGATCTCGTCGGACATTCGGCGCGTGCTGTGGGAGAAGTATCTCTTCATCTGCGCCCAGGCCGGCCTCACCGCGCTCACCCGGTGTCCCGTCGGCGTCGTGCGCAGCATCCCGGAGACGTGGCGAATGTTCCGGACGATCCTCGAAGAGGTCGCGGCGCTCGGGCGCGCGTCGGGCGTCGCGCTCCCGGCGAACGTCGTGGAGACGCTGGTCAAGCAGGGCGAAGCGCTGCCGCCGGCGCTGATGGCCTCGCTCGGCAACGACCTGATGCAGGGCCGCCGGCTCGAGCTGGAGGCGTTGCACGGCCACGCTGTCCGGCTCGGCGAGCGACTCGGGATCGCCACACCCGCGGTGTCTGCCGTGTACGCGGCCCTCAAGCCGCACGTCGACGGCCGCCCCCACGCCTCCCACGCCTAGCGTGGCCGCGGCCGGGCTCGGGCCGGCCGCCCGTGCTCTGAGCCGATACCTCTCGCGCTATCGCGCGCGCTATGCGCGTGGCATCGCCTGCCTGCTCACCGCGACGGCATCGAGCCTCGCCATCCCGTGGNCGGTCCAGCGCGCCATCGAGGCGCTCGAAGCCGATACGGCACGAGCCGCGATCGGACGCTACGTCGGGCTGGTGCTGCTGCTCGCCGCTACCAACGGGATCGCGCGGCTCGGCTCGAGGTTTTCCATCATGGGCGGCGCTCAGCGGATCGAGCACGATCTGAGGAACGACCTCTACGCGGCGCTCCAGCGCTTTCCGCCCGCGGAGATCGCCCGCCGGACGACCGGCGACCTCATGACGCGCGCCACCAGCGATGCCAGCGCCGTGCGGAGCCTCGTCGGCTTCGGCGCGGTCAGCTTCATCGGCACCATCGCGGCCTTCGTCGGCGCGCTCACCGCGATGGTGAGCGTCGATCCGTGGCTGACGCTGTGGGCGATGGCGCCGTATCCCATCCTGATCGTGGTCGCCAAGCGGGCCAACGCCAGGATCCACGCCCAGACCGACGCGGCCCAGCACCAGCTCGGCGTGCTGTCGAGCACGGTCCAGGAGCATCTGGCCGGCATGTCCGTCGTTCGCGCCTACACGATGGAGGAGCACGCCGCGCGCGTCTTCGACGCCGCCAACGGCGAATACCTCGNGCGCAGCCTGCGGCTGGCGCGCACGATGGCCGCCTTCGTCCCGCTGACCGGTGCGATTACCGGGGTCGGCGCGCTGATCGTGCTGTGGCTGGGCGGACGCGAGGTCATCGCCGGCCGGCTCAGCCTGGGCGCGCTGGTCGCCTTCAANGGCTACCTNGCGTACCTGGCGTGGCCGACGCTNGCGCTGGGCTGGACGCTCGCTCTGCTGCGCCGCGGGCTCACGTCGATGGCGCGAGTGCAGGAGATCATCGACGGGGCACCGCCCCGCGAGGCGACGGCCGACGGCGAGACGGCGCCGAGATCGGCGACGGCGCCACGCATCGGCTTCGAGAACCTCACGTTCGCCTACGACGACCGCGGCCCGGCGCTCCGCGACGTGACCTTCGAGATCCGGCCGGGAGAGACCGTGGCCGTCGTCGGGCCGACCGGCAGCGGGAAGTCGACGCTCGGCGCACTGCTCGCGCGCTTGTGGGAGCCGCCGCCGGGCACCGTGTTCCTCGACGGCCGTGACGTCAGGACGCTCCCGCTCCGCGCGTTGCGCGGGACGATCGGCTACGTTCCCCAGGAGGCGTTTTTGTTCTCGCGCTCTGTCTCCGACAACGTCAGTCTCGAGCGCGAAGCCCTCGACGCCGCCAGGGTGCGCGATGCGGCCGTCGCCTCCGGTGTTGCCGAGGAGATCGAGGGATTCCCCCGCGGTTGGCAGACCGTGGTCGGCGAGCGCGGGCTCACGCTCTCGGGCGGCCAGCGCCAGCGAGTGGCTCTCGCTCGCGCGCTCGCCGGTGATCCCTCGCTGATCGTCCTCGACGACGTCTTCGCCAGCGTGGATGCGGCCAAGGAGGACGAGATCCTTCGCCAGCTCAGGCCGCGGCTCGCCGGACGGACCGTGCTGCTGATGACCCATCGCCTCCACGCCGCCCAGGCGGCCGACCGCATCGTCGTGCTCGTCGACGGGCGCGTGGTCCAGCAGGGCACGCACGACGAGCTGCTCAGAGCCGACGGCGCGTACGCTCAGCTCTGGCGCATCCAGCAGCTCGAGGCGGAGATCGCCGGTGCGTGACGTCGAGCACGACGAGATCCTCGGTCGCGCCTTCGATCGACGGCTCGTCGGTCGCCTGGCCAGGATCGCCCGGCCGCACCACCGGCTGATCGCGGCCGCCGGCGTGCTCTTCCCGCTGATCGCCGCGTTCGAGCTCGTGCAGCCGTTTCTCGTGAAGATCGCGATCGACGATCACATCCTGCGCGCCGACTGGGCCGGCCTCACCGGCGTGGCGGCGCTCTTCCTGGCGGCCCTGGCCGTGCTCGCGATCCTGAGGGCAGTGGAGTCGTATCTGATGAACCTGACTGGCCAACGCGTGATGCACGACCTCCGCGCGGCCATCTTTCGCCACCTGCTGCGCCTGGACGCCGCGTTCTACGACAGGTACGCCGTCGGGCGTTTGATGACTCGCGTGCTCAACGACGTGGAGGCCGTCAACGAGGCGTTCACGAGCGGGCTCTTCGCCGTCATCGGCGACATCGTCACGCTCGTGGCCGTCGTCGGCGCGATGCTGTGGCTCGACTGGCGCCTGGCCCTCGTCACGTTCTCGCTGGTGCCGGTGCTGGCCGCCGTCGCCGCCTGGTTCCGGGTGCGGGCGCGCGACGCCTATCGCGAGGTGCGCCGGCGGCTCGCTCGCCTGAATGCGTTCCTCCAGGAGTCGATCCAGGGCATGACGGTGATCCAGCTCTTCGCTCGCGAGGCCCACGAGCACCGGGCGTTTCGCCGGCTCAACGCCGACTACCGGCGCATGCTCTTCCGCTCGACGATCTGGGAGGCGTCGCTCTATGCGTCGGTGGAGGCCCTCGGCTCCGCTGCGCTGGCCGTGCTGCTGTGGTACGGCGCGCGGCAGATCGCGGCGGAGGCGCTGACGTTCGGCACGCTGGTCGCGTTCATCCAGTACACGACCCGCTTCTTCCTGCCCATCCGAGATCTCGGCGCGAAATACACCGTGATGCAAGCGGCGATGGCCTCGGCCGAGCGCATCTTCGAGCTGCTCGACGTGGTCCCAGCGGTCCAGGCGCCGCCGGCGACATCCCGCCCGGCGCCGACCAACGCCGCCGCCGTGGAATTCAGCTCGGTGTGGTTCGCCTACGAGGACGAGCGCTGGGTCCTGCGCGACTGCCGCTTCGCGGTCCAGCGCGGTGAGCACGTGGCGATCGTCGGCGCGACTGGCGAAGGTAAGACCACCTGCGCCCGTCTGCTGAACCGCTTCTACGACGTCGCGCGCGGCCGCGTCCTCCTCGAGGGGATGGACGTCCGCGAGTGGGACCTGGCCGCACTGCGCCGCCACGTCGGCGTCATCTTCCAGGACACGGTGCTGTTCACCGGCAGCGTCGAGAGCAACCTCCAGCTCGGCCTCGACGGCCGGGTGACGCGCCCCGATCTCGATCGCGCCATCGACGCGGCTCACTGCCGGCGTCTCGTCGAGACGTTGCCGCGAGGCCTCGGCGAGGAATTGCTCGAGCGCGGCGCCAATCTCTCGCACGGCCAGCGTCAGCTCTTGGCCATCGCGCGGGCGCTCGTGTACAATCCGGCCGTTCTCGTCCTCGATGAAGCCACCTCGAGTGTGGACCCGGAATCCGAAGCGCTGATCCGCCGCGCGCTGGCGCGGCTCGTGGAGGGACGCACGACGATCACCATCGCCCACCGGCTGTCCACCGTGCAATCGGCTGACCGCATCCTCGTGTTGCACCGCGGGCGTGTCCACGAGGAAGGACGTCACGCCGATCTCCTGCGCGCGGGTGGGCTCTACGCACGGCTGTGGGAGATCTCGGCGCGCACGCAGCAGGGGTGAGCTTCGCCCGGCGCGTGTGGCGCTTCGTCCGGCGGATCCCGCGCGGACGCGTGGTGACGTACGGACAGATCGCCGAGCGGCTCGGACGGCCGCGCGGCGCGCGGGCGGTGGGACACGCGATGCGCGAGTGCCCGCACGATCTGCCCTGGCATCGCGTCGTGAACGCGGCGGGTGGCATCAGCCCGCGGGCGCGGATGAGCGGCATGATCACGCAGCGGCTGCGGCTCGAGGCCGAGGGCATCAGGCTCCGGGGCGGCCGCGTGTCGCTGACGCGGTATCGGTGGGGCGCAGGCGGTTCGCGGCAGAGCGGTTCATTGCGGAACGGCTCATGGCTTGGAGACCGACGATGAAGCTCGCGTTGCACCTGTCCTACTCGGGCCCGCGCATCGAGCTCGATCTCCCCAAAGTGCTCGAGGCCGAGCGGCTGGGATACGACTCCGTGTGGACGGCCGAGGCCTACGGCTCGGACGCGGTGACGCCGGCCGCCTGGATCGCCGCGCGGACCGAGCGTGTTGCGGTCGGCACCGCCATCATGCAGATCGCGGCGCGGACGCCGGCGATGACGGCGATGACCGCCATGACGCTCGATCAGCTCTCGGGTGGGCGCTTTCGCATGGGACTGGGCGTGTCGGGGCCTCAAGTCGTGGAAGGCTGGCACGGCGAGTCGTTCGGCAAGCCGCTCAGCCGGACGCGTGAATACGTGGCGCTCGTGCGGGCCATCCTGCGTCGCGAGAAGCCCGTGGAGTTCCGCGGCGAGTACTACCAGGTCCCGTACGCCGGCGCCGATGCCACCGGACTCGGCAAACCGCTGCGTTCGATTCTCCACGGCCGCGCCGACATCCCGATCTATCTCGCCGCGATCGGACCGAAGAACGTGGCGCTGGCCGCCGAGATCGCCGACGGCTGGATCCCGGTGTTCTTCTCGCCGCGCCGGATGGCGATGTACCGTGAGTGGCTGGATGCCGGGTTCCGCGCCGCCGGTGGCCGGGCCGCCAAGGCAGGCTTCGACATCATGCCGTCGACGAGCGTGGTCGTGGGCGACGACGTGAACGCGTGCCGCACTCGGGTCAAGTCGAACGTCGCGCTCTACGTCGGCGGGATGGGCGCGCGCGGCAAGAATTTCTACAACGAGCTGGCGCGTCGCTACGGCTACGAGGACGCCGCCACGACGATCCAGGATCTTTACCTGGCCGGCAAGAAGGCGGAGGCGGAAGCTGCCGTGCCGGACGCGCTCGTCGACGAGGTGGCGCTGTGCGGTCCGCGCGAGCGCATCCGTGAGCGCCTGGCCGAGTGGAAGAGCTCGGGGATCACGACGCTGATGCTCCGTGGCGACCTGACCGCCGTTCGAACGATGGCCGAGCTGGCGCTGTAATGCGAGCCGCCTGTCGTGAGGCGAGCCGAGGAATCCGGAATCGGGAGGTCGACTGTGAAGCTTAAAGATCGCGTGGCGATCGTCACTGGTGCTGGCTCGGGGATCGGGGCGGCGTCCGCGCTGGCCCTGGCGGCCGAGGGCGCGCGCGTCGTCGTCGCCGACGTGAACGAGACCGCGGCGAAGGCCATCGTGGAGAAGATCGAACGCCAGGGCGGCCAGGGCCTCGCCCTGCACGTCGACGTGGCTCGCGCGGCGGACAACAAGGCGCTCGTCGAGCGAGCGGTGGCGACGTTCGGCCGGCTCGACGTGTTCTACGCCAATGCCGGCGTGCCGCAGTGGAAGAGCGACATCGAGGAGGTCGAGGAGCAGGTCTTCGATCGGATCTTCGCCGTCAACGTCAAGGGCGTCTGGCTGGGCGCCAGGTACGCGCTGCCGGTGATGAAGCGGCAACGCCGCGGCGTGTTCCTCATCACCGCGTCCACGTCCGCCATCAGGCCGCGACCGGGCGGCCAGACGTACGCGGCGTCCAAGGGTGCCGTCGTCACGCTGGCGAAGGCGCTGGCGCTCGAGGCCGCCCCGCATGGCGTGCGGGTCGTGGCGATCGCCCCCGTCGCCACCCACACGCCGATGCTGCCCACGTTCATGAACAAGCAGGCGGTCGACGCGGAAGGCCTCGCGCGGTACGAGGCGACGGTGCCGCTCGGCCGGCTCAATCAGCCCGAGGATATCGCGCGCACCGCGGTCTTCCTGGCGTCCGACGACGCGGCGATGATCACCGGGTCCTGTGTCGAGGTCGACGGCGGCCGGTGCATCTAGCAGGATGAAGGTCATTCCGCTCGCGGCCGAGTCCATGGGGGTTCGCTCCATGGCGACGTTCGTGGAGGTGGANGGCGTCGGCATCCTGATCGATCCNGGGGCCACGCTGGCGCCGTCGCGCTTCAACCTGCCGCCCGCCGACGAGGAGTGGGAGGAGCTCAGGCGCGCCAACGATCGCATCTCCGCCTATGCGACGCGGGCGGCCCTCGTCTTCGTGAGCCACTACCACGAGGATCACTTCCGGAGTGATCCGGCGACGTACACCGGGCGCCGGGTCTTGCTCAAGGACGCGCGCCGGATGATCCAGGGCGCTCAGGCCAAGCGCGCGCTCGAGCTTGGCGTCGCGCTGGCGCCCTGTGCTTCGATCACGAGTGCCGACGGGACCGTCCACCGGGAAGCGAACTTCACGCTCGAGGTCTCGACACCGCTGCCCCACGGCGTGGAGGGGACGACGCTCGGATCGGTGCTGGCGCTGACGGTGGTCGATCACGCCCAGCGGGAGCGCTTCGTGTTCGCGTCCGACGTGCAGGGGCCGCTGTCGTCGGTGGCCGGCGCGTATCTGATCCGCCAGCGGCCGACGCTCGTCTACCTGTCGGGGCCACCGTCGTACGTCGAGCACGAGGTCGGCGCCGGTGTCATCGATCGTGGCATCGCCAACCTGGCCGGGCTGATCGAGGCCACCGGCTGCCGCGTCATCATGGACCACCACGCGCTCCGTGATTCGCGATGGGCCGAGCGCTTCGCGCGACTCTTCGAGACCGGCCGCGTGGTGACGGCCGCCGGCTTCATCGGCCACGGCACGACCGTGCTGGAGACGCGACGCCGCGAGCTCTGGAGCCGTGCGCGGCGGCCGGCGGCGAAGGTGGGTACCGTGCCGATGAGGCCACAACGGGAGAGGAAGACCGCCAAAGGAGGGTACCGGGAGTGATGACAGAAGCGAAGACACTCGACGTCGGCGACTCCGCGCCCGATTTCACGCTGAAAACGATCGGGCTGAAGGAGGTCAGCCTCCACGACTACAAGGGTAAGAACGTCGTCCTGCTCTTTTATCCGCTCGACTGGACGCCGGGCTGAAGCACCTGCATGCCCGCCTTCGACAAGCGCATCCGCGACTTCGAGGCGGNCAATACCCAGGTGTTGGGTATCAGCACCGACAGCCCCTTCAGCCACGAGAACTGGGCGAAGTCCGTGAACATCAGCCACTATCCGCTCCTGTCCGACATCCAGCGCTCGGTCGTCAGGGATTACGGCGTCTACTGGGCCGACTGGAACGCCAACAGCCGGGCGACGTTCGTCGTGGACAAGCAGGGCAAGGTCCGGTTCGTCGAACGCTATGGCAAGGGCCAGCTCCCCGATCCCGACAAGATTCTCGCTGAGGTAAAGAAACTCGCGTAAGACACGCGGGGTGAGGCAAGCCGCTCTGATCGATCAGGTCGGAGGGGGCCGCGATGGCCCCCTCCGAGCCTCCCCATTCGCGCGATCTGCGACCGGTGTCTTCTTCTCGCGCGTCGTCAGCGCGACGCCGACGAGAACCAGTGCGCCGCCGGCGACGTCCCACCCGGTCAGCCCTTCCTTGAGGAGCGTGGTCGCCAGCACGACGCCGACGACGGGCTGGAAGTTCATGAAGACGGCCGAGCGGCTCGGCCCGACCACGCTCACGGCGCGGTACCACCACACGTGAGCGACGGCGCCGACCAGGCCCTGATAGAGGATCACCGTCCACGCCGTCACCGAGCTGAGCCGGGGCTTCGGGAAGAGCGGCGCGGTGACGATCGACGTCACGATGATGAGCAGCGTGCCCATCACGTAGGCGCCCGTCGTGGCCAGCGCGGGAGAGGTGCGCGTCAGGACCTTCTTGCCGTACAGGGTGTAGGCGCTCCAGCCGCAGAGCCCGATCAGGTTGATGAAGTCGCCCGCCCGCAACTCCTCGGGCCTGAGAGCGGCCAGGCGGCCGTCGGTGATGACGAGCAACACACCGAAGCCGGAGAGCACGACCCCGGCCCACTGGCGTCGCGCGAGCCGCTCGCCGAGGTAGAGCCACGCGCCCAGGCCGACGATCACGGGCGTGGCGGCCTGCAGGATGACGGCGTTGGACGCGGTGGTGTAGTAGATCGCGAGATAGCTCACCTGCGTGGAGCCCCAGATGCCGAAGGCGCCCAGGAGCAGGAAGTCGCGCAACGTCGCCGGCGTGAGCCCGCGCAGCGTCTCGGGGCGGGCTCGCAACAACAGGGCGATGAGGAACGTCGACGCCACCGTGCAGCGGATGGCGGCCAGCATGATCGGCGGGATGTCACGAAGCGCCAGCTTCGCCGTGACCGGGTAGCTGCCCCAGAGCATCGCCATGACGAGGAGCGCCACGTAGGCGCGCGTTTGACTGGCTCCGGGCACGTGCCTATCATAGCCGCCGCCTGATGCCCGACCACATCCTCGAATCGCGGGTGTGGCTTCCGAAGCCGCGCGTCGAGGTGTTCGCGTTCTTCGCCGATCCCGCCAACCTGGCCCGCATCACGCCGCCGTGGCTCGGCTTCCGGCTGCTGACCGAGCGTCCGGTGATGGCGCCCTATGCCGTCCTGGACTACCGGGTGAGGTGGCTGGGCCTCCCCGTGTCGTGGCGGACGATGATCCGCGAGTACGATCCNCCGGCGCGGTTCGTCGACGTGCAGGTCCGCGGGCCGTACGACCGCTGGGAGCACCGCCACCTGTTCCTCGAAGAGCGAGCGGGAACGTGGATGGAGGACCGCGTGACGTATCGTCTGCCGCTGGGGCCGCTCGGGAGACTGGTCCACGCCCTGATCGTCGAGCGTCAGCTCGCCGCCATCTGGGCGTACCGTCGGCAGCGTTTGAGCGTCCTGGTGGCGCCCGTGTCCGACGCGATTCCATGAGTCGCCGTCATTCCATGAGTCACCAATGACGAACGGTCGACGAGGTGCCGGCGCGCGCGTCGCCCCGCCGCGTGACGAGCTCGGCGCTCACATGTCCATCGCCGGCGGGCTCCATCGCGCGCTCGAGCGTGGTGCCGAGCTCGCGTGTGGCTCCGTGCAGATCTTCCTGAAGAACCAGCGCCAGTGGGCAGCCAAGCCCATGGCCGACGAGGACGTCCGTGCGTTCGCCGCCGCGCGGCGGGCCACCCGCACGGCCGCCGTCTTCGCTCACGCCAGCTACCTGATCAATCTGGGCGCGCCGGACGACGCGGCCTGGCGCCAGGCGGTGGACGTCTTCACCGACGAGCTGGAGCGCGGCGAGGCCCTCGGGCTCCGCTGTGTCGTGATCCATCCCGGCTCGCACATGGGCCGGGGCGTCGAGCTCGGTCTGGCCCGCGTGACCTCAGCGCTCGACGAGGCGACCCGGCGCACCGCCGGCTATCGGATTCGCATCGCGCTCGAGAACACGGCCGGCGCAGGCAACGCGCTGGGCCGGACGTTCGGCGAGCTCGGGGAGCTGATGCGGCGCGCGGCGCGACCGGAGCGGCTCGGCATCTGCATCGACACCTGCCACCTCTTCGCGGCCGGCTACGATCTCCGGCGCGCGACCGGATGGGAGGCGGCCGTCGAGGAGTGTTCGAAGTCCGTCGGGCTCTCGCGGGTCCTGGCCTTCCACCTGAACGACGCGCGGGCGCCCCTGGGCTCGGGCCTGGACCGGCACGAGCACATCGGCCTCGGCTTCCTGGGCCTGGGCGCGTTCCGATGCCTGCTCAACGACCGTCGCTTCGCGCGCGTCCCCAAGGTCCTCGAGACGCCCAAGGAGCCCGAGCCGGAGGCCGACCGGCGAAATCTTGCGAGGCTGCGCGGCCTGAGACGCCCGCCGCGCTCGCGAGCGCGCGCGGGACCGGCGGGACGACTCAGCGGGACGACGTGACGCCCACGCGACGGCAGAGCGCCCGCACCGGGCAGCGCGAGCAGTGCGGAGAGATCGGCGTGCACACGTTCTGACCGAAGCCCACCAGCAGATCGTTGTAGTCGATCCAGAACCGTCGCGGCAGCTTCGCTCGCAGCGCCATCTCGGTCTGCTCGGGCGAGCGCGTGCGCACGTAGCCGAGCCGGTTGGAGATGCGATGGACGTGGGTGTCCACGCAGATGCCGGGCTTGTTGTAGCCCATCGTGACGACCAGGTTGGCGGTCTTGCGGCCCACGCCGTTGAGCGTGAGCAATGCGTCGATGTCGTCGGGCACGCGCCCGCCGAAGTGCTCGAGCAGATCGCGGGCGATCCCCAGGACCACACGGGCCTTCGTTCGGTAGAACCCGACCGGATAGATCGCGCGCTCGATCGTGCGCGGGCTGAGGGTGAGCAGGTCCTTCGGCGTGTCGGCCAGGGCGAAGAGCCGCTGGGCCGCGGGCCCGGTCGTGGTGTCCTGGGTGCGCAGCGAGAGGATGCAGGCGATCAGCACGCGGAAGGGATCACCGGTGTCGTCGGCCACCACGGCCAGCGCCGTCCGTGTCCACGCGCGCCGGGTACGCCGCAGGCGACGGATCACCGCCGCGATGTCTACTTCCGGTCGCGCAGCTCGTCGAGTCGTGTGCGGGCGCGTGGTCGGTCCCTCGCGGTCCAGTCGGCGACGTTGGTCGGCGCGGTTTCGTTCGCGACGCGCTCGAGCTCGCGCCGGGCCTCGGCGATGCGGCCCTCGGCGACGAGCAGCCGGGCGAGATCCAGGCGCAGGACGGTGAAGTGGGGATCGGCCTCGATCCCCTTCCGGAAATGCTCCTCCGCCTTCTTGCGGTCGCCGCCGAGCATCCCGGGCAGCTCGAAGAAGAGGTTGCCAGCCAGCGCGTGACCGCGCACCGAGCGCGGGTTGATCGAGAAGATCGTGTCGAGCTCCTCGCGGATCGTCGGCAACAGGAAGAGCGACCGCATCATCCCCTTGATCTGGCCCCAGCGTCCGAGGTTGAGCGCATACCAGACGTGAGCGTCCTCGCTCCGAGGCGCGATCTCGAGCGCGAGCTTGCCGAGGTCACGGCCGCGGCCGAAGG
>JGI25384J37096_10000534_pt1 | contig 11222 bp, 11 predicted proteins | sample GraSoi013_1_40cm_4_FD_37096 | JGI IMG/M metagenome (IMG submission 37096)
GGGCCCCAGGGTAAGAAACCCGAACCAAGAGGGTCGCAAGACGCTCTTGGGTGGTCATCAGGTCAAGATATCCTGGGGACCCTGCTAGAATCTCATCATTCTCCGTATAATAGATTATAGCTCTCGAAAGAAACCTATAGATTACTTTTGAGATTCTACCACGTCCACAAGTTTACGTTTTTTCTGTGAAGCATGGTTCGGTGTTGGACTATTCGGATGGATAGTCGGTTGTATGACATAACAACACATATTACCACAAGTGTTATATTTTCAAAAGTCGGATACGGGGATTTTGGTCATCAGGTTGAGGAATCGTACAGATTCCGCTGTAGGATACTTTGCGAGAATGATCTCGCAGTGGAAGCACAGATCCCTTCGGCTTCTAGCCTCTCCTCCGGGGCCTGGAGAATAGCGGCAACTGAGTAAAGCGAGGGAGAACAGTCTCAAAGCAATCTCCCTCTGTCTGCTCGCGATCTTCGCCGGCACCATAGCCTCCCAATTCCTTCTTCACCCAGCTCAATCATCAGCCCCAAACAATGCACCACATGGGTCCATGTTTGATAATGCGGTCTTTGTCGCGATGGAGAACCAGAACTACTGCACTGGAGTCATTGTATGCGGTCTTGGTTCTAGTTCATTCATACCGAGTCTAGCCGCTGCCGGCTCAATAGACACTAACTATCAGGGCTACGGTGTGTCTGGACGTTCGATAAGCGGTTGTTCAGCTGCTTGTTATCTGGCACTAACCTCAGGCTCGGACCAAGGCAAGTCGGACGGATATTGTCCTCGTGCATCAGCCCCGTGCCTCACAGTTACGAACCTCGTAAGCAGGCTTACAGCGGCAGGGCTAACTTGGCAGGCCTACTGTGCAGAAGGCTGCCCTAGGGGCTCAGACCATTTTCCATTCTTGGCCTACTCAAACACGAATCCGGGCCACTGTGCGGCGGCTAACACATGTTCTGACACGTTCATCAGTACCAGCGTCTCGACTTCGACCTTCGTCGCCGCAGCAAATTCGGCCAATCCACCCAACTTTCTCTGGTATACTCCGACCGACAGCGAGAACATGCACGACAATTCAGTCTCCGCAGGGGACGCTTATGTCAGGAACTTCTTAGTCGGCACGGGCACGATCAGCAATCCTTCAGCTGGCTCTCTCTTCGCGAGTAATCTGTTTCAGTCCGGACACAGAACACTATTCGTGCTCTGGTGGGATGAAAACAGCCACTCTCCCGAAATCTTCTACGGGACCAACGTCAAGAAAGGCTACTTGTCGANCGCGACCTATGATCACTACTCAATTCTGAGAATGCTGGAAGACAACTGGAATCTTCCAACGCTAACCTCGAACGATGCAGCTGCAACAGGCCTCCTGACCGACCTCACGGCGGAGCCAATCCCCCTAAGCGCAAGCTTCGCCTATCTCCCATCAACACCGCTGGTGAATAATACCGTCAGCTTCACAGGAACCGCAGTCGGAGGAACCGCCCCGTACACCTACTCGTGGAATTTCGGTGACGGAGGATCAGCAACTGGACTAACCGCGACCCACTCATACACCACCGCTGGCACCTTCACANCTACTCTAACCGTGACTGACTCTACGGGGAGCTCTACCAAGTCTTCTCAGACGATAGCAATCACACCTATTCTCAGCTTGACAGCNAGCTTCAGGTTCGTCCCAACACAACCTCTGACCAACCAGTCTATTGTATTCATAGGCACGGCGACAGGAGGAGTATCTCCCTACAATTACAATTGGAATTTTGGAGACGGGAATTCAGTGACCGGACAAACGCCGTCTCATTCCTACGCCACATCAGGCACTTTCACTGTCTCGCTCGAGGTGACAGATTCTCTCAACACCTCGATCGTGACCTCTCAATCCATAATCGTCTCATCTCAGCCACAATTGACAGCCAACCTAGCAATCTCGCCCGCGAGTCCCACCGTCAATTCGACAGTCACGTTCTTCGGTACGGCCGTGAATGGAATTTCGCCGTACACGTTCGCTTGGAACTTCGGAGACAATTCCAAGGCTACGGGAGCGACCGTAACTCAGGCTTACAATGCCGCCGGGACTTTCATCGTATCGCTCAATGTCACGGACAACATAGGTTCGCTGGCCAGAACTAGCCAGTCTATCACAGTAATACCGACTAGTAATGGTGGGGGCAGCGGCGCTGGGCCTCTCGTAATCGGCTGGGGTGGCATCTCCCTGAACGAAGTGGCAAGATTCTCGTCCGGCAATCCTCCAAGCAACGTCTTTCTAGGGCANCAAGCAAGCGATATGGAATCCGTTGTGATGCTGACCCAGTACAAGGGAATGAACGGAATTAGGGTTTCTTGGGATCCGTCCTGTACGACATCGCCTAGTCTTATCGGTGCAAACTATACAGCNGCAGAATTGTCGACAGCAATCCAGATCGCTAGCTACTACNGCTTCTGGATAATCCTCGACTATCACGGATACACAGACCCGTTCACACCGGCAACGTCCGCCTGCTGGCTGAGCTTTTGGGCAGGAGTAACAAACCAGTTCAAGAACAGCTATGGACAGATAATTTGGGAGCCTGAGAACGAGCCCAGATACGGCCTCTCCGGATCGGCTTGTTCAGGAGTTGTTGCGTGTGTACTATACCTCTCGAACGAGTACCAGATGTTCATCAACCAGACCCGCGCCCAAGGCGACACGCACTGGATAATAGTCGAGAACATTTGCAGCTACGGTTGCGGACTCGACGCTAACGGAGATGGAAGCCTTCTCGGCGCAGTCAACGGCTACCCAACCGTGACCGACGCCGCCGGCCACATTTTCATCTCACTCCACTCCTACCTAGACAATCCAGTATCATGGACATACAACGGCGCAGACGCCTACGCCCAAGGCTACTATGCTACAGTCGTAGCAGGGATCGCGAAGACCCGCTGGCCCGCTCTCAATACAGAAGGCGGAGCAGATCCGTTCGTAGGCGCGGGCGGCCCAAACGCAACTCTCAGAGGCTCAGCAGGGTACAACAACATCACACTGAGATTCATCCAAACACTCACAAATCTCTACGACGCAACCCCGACTCGGATAGGCTACACTTGGTGGACTGCGGGCGATTGGACTGACACTCCAGGCGCAGGATCGCGCGGCGCGTTACAATGCAACAGCAAACCTCAAGGCTGGGGCTGCCTACTCCAGAACAAGCCCATTGTTCAGAAACCAGCAGCGCCTAGGTTCACTCTGACTTTCCAAGGATACGACTACGATGGNGCGNACGAAGAGACAATCACGATCAACAACAACCTAATCGCACGCTTACCGGCCAATGACACGTCCCAGAATGCNGGAACATACAGAACCTTTGCCCTCAATATCACATCTCTTGTCTTANACGGAAACAACACCCTAACGTTCACTCACACCAACTGGGACTGCGCAATAATCGANAGCACAAAGAGTGTCACCATAACAAATGCATCAGGGACAGTGATATTCAGCGACTCCACGGTCCAGCCTCTAANCTGTTCTCAGTCTATTACCTACACCTTCACAGTCAACAGCACATCTCCAGCACCCGCCGCACTCACTGCCGCCTCCAATTTCGCAGCCAGCCCAGTCTTGGCTCAAACCGGTACTCCAACAGCACCTTCTCAGCCAACGTTTCTCGTCATGAGTAAGAGCGTCACAGTTAGCCCAACCATACAGTACAGCGCATTCGCGTCCGAGCATACGCTCGCAACATCAACATAAGCCAATGTCCAAGACACTGACCCAACTGGTCGTTCTTTCCAGCAAGAGCAGATTTCAGAACTGTGAGAGGTGTGGCCTCGACCTGGGAATCGGAGAAGTCGTTGTCTCGAAGCACTGCTCAAGGGGTAGAAGGAAATACTATTGCAGGAACTGCTTCGTCGATGCAAGAGGCGAGATCATCACAACCCCGATGTCGGAAGCGGCAGAAAGACTNAGGCTTTCCCATTTCGAGATGGTAAGATAGGTGAATCCGAACNTCTCTTATTCAGAAGCAAACCGTGAAAATTCAGCTGGCTGCAGGTTCAGCGGGTTGCTCGACTTCTATTTCTCCACGATGGACCTCGTGGCCGCATGAACCCAAGAAAATGTCGAGGCCGTCAGGTCGCGCNTCGTCCCGATGTGGGCTCACATGTACGAAGACAACCTGTTCATGATCTATNGGACAGACGGCCTTGATCATATTCACTGCGTTCTGCCGGATTCTTACAGGGTCGACGAAAGACTCGAATCTCTGGTGCAATCGCTCGTATTTGATCCCGAGGAATCCCGCGTAGACTCCGCAGAAGAAAACGAAGACGCTAGCTCCCAACGAGATTGCGACTCCTAGCGTCGTTAGTGCTTCGCTGAACACAAGGATTAGAGAGACGGCAACAGGCAGAGTTAGCATTGCTAGACCGATGAGGATTTTGCCCATGATGGAGAGGAAGCCCATGCTCTTGCGATCTGCTCCATCACTCTGTGACCCGTCTAGTCGGGTCTAGACTTCTTTGAGTCGCGCTCTCTCACAATCCTCTCGACGTGCTCGATGATAGTCTTTAGAGCGGTGCCAGGGCCATAATTTCCCGTAATCCCCAGCTTCTCCAGTCGAGGCTTGTCATCATCCGGAATTATTCCGCCACCCACAAGCAGAATATCATCGCCGCCTTTTTCTCGGATGAGTTTGGCGACTTTGGGAAAGGCCGTCATGTGAGCCCCATTGAGAAGGCTCATAGCGACCACGTCAACGTCCTCGTCAATAGCCATTTGAGACACTTGCTCGGGGGTTGCGAGGAACCCAGTGTAGATGACCTCCATTCCTGCATCCCGGAGCGCGCGGCAGAGAATGAGAGCGCCTCGGTCATGACCATCCAGCCCAGGCTTTGCGACTAGGACCCGTATTCTCTTGTCAGAGCCAACCGTTGGTTTCTTCTGGGGCAAAGCGCGAATCTACGCTGCTTTCAGGCACATCTCAATAATTAAGGGCTATTGATTGATCACGCCAGCTTTATCTCGAAGAATCTCTCGGGACCATAGAGAGGTTTCCTAAACTGCAACAGGTTCAAGTTCCAAGAGTCTCTGTCTCGAATACCGTATTGAATTGGCTCCTAGAGGAGGATGAGCCGTCAGCCCGTTACCATACTCTGGTTGATCTCCAGGAGAGAGGAGAGAACGATCAAAGCGTCGTCAGCACTCGGAACCGTATCGGAAAAGTCGGTTGGGCGTCAAAGATTCTAGCCAAGCAGAAGGAGAATACCTACTGGGACAATCCCCGGTCTTGTTATGTTCCAAAATTCTCCGCGTGCTCTTGGCAGCTCGTCGTCTTAGCGGACCTAGGAGCTTCATCGAAGGACCCGCGTGTGGGCAAGGCTGTTGATCATTTCCTAAATCTTCACAACGTAGAGTCAGGGGGCATTTCTCTTCGTCCCAGAGGTCATGAGAAGTTTGAACCTCATATCTGCGCGACCGGAAACATGGTTCGGGCCCTGGCGAAGATGGGATACGCGGAGGATCATCGAGTCCTCAGTGCGATGGATTGGCTACTCTCAAAGCAGCTTCCTGATGGCGGTTGGAACTGTTCTCCTGCCGGGAAACATGGATCCTTCATGTCGGTTATCCAGCCACTATGGGCTCTGTCCGAGATGATGGCGCATGACGCGAGAGAAGGCTGGGAGGTCTCAGCCAAGAAAGGGGCCGAGTTTCTCCTGAAACATCGGGTCTACCGGTCTGACAAGGATGATTCTGTCGTGTTGCTTGATTTTCTGAGGTTGCACTATCCCTTGCACTACTGCTACGATTTTCTGCACGGCTTGCGGGTCTTGACAGAGTTGGGCGTCAAGAACGATCCAAGGATGAACGATGCCGTCTCGCTTCTAATGGAGATAAGGTTGCCTGACGGAAAATGGATGCTTGACGGTGTCTATCGGGGGTGGCGGCATCCTCACGCAATGCATGGAGAAGAGACAGTCTCGCGACCAGAGGAGCGAGAACTCATCACCCAAGGATGGGCCACCGAGAGGTCCTTGCAATTGGAGGAGGCCGGAAAACCCAGCAAGTGGATAACACTGCAAGCCCTACTCGTTCTAAAGAGGCTCGGGCTTCTTGCGCTGNCGTAGTAGANCGTANCTAGCGATCGTCTTCGATTCGCTTTTGTAATGCTCTAAGCCGCTTCCGGTTTTCTTCAAGTTCGTCAGAGGTATTTGGACCGACACGCTTAGACCATCCTTGCCGCTGCTGCATATCCTTCTCCAGAAGCTTACGCTTTCGCGTCTCCTCTTGCATCTTGAAGACGAGCTTTGCTTCCTCCCACGGAGGCAAGCGTTTCTTCTCAGTCATACGCCGTCATTCACCTAAACAGGCCTTTGAACATCTACTATGACGACGTGCAATCTCAAAAAGCTTCAGATTTCTTGCCCCTGAAGAAGACGCCTCTGAGGTTCCCAGGTTGATTTCACCGTCTCGTTCAACGTTCACGTTTAATAGCGACCAGTTTTCTCGCCCGCCTCAGAAGGCCATTGCGTCAAGACATTCTGAACGATGATTCGCTGACCTTTGCGGAGAAGATCATTTGCGTCCGAGCCGATGGTCTCGGGAAGATCCTTCGCCCAGGAGACATTACTGTACTTCCGGTCGACCTGGCGATGGCTCAGGACAGCACTGGGCCGCTTGCGATCAAAGTGTTCGGTGAGATAGGTGTCCCGAAGGTCTGGGATCCGTCCAAAATCCATCTCGTGATCGATCATTCATTCCCTGCTCCCGATGAGAAAGTTGCTAATCTTCATCATTTGATGAGAGAGTTCGTCAAGAAGACGGGCGTACGACTCGTAGAAGGAAGCATTTCACACCAGCATCTTCTCGAGAACCACGTCGTCCCAGGAATGATCCTTTTCGGCGCCGACTCTCATACATGTATGGGTGGAGCAGTTGGTGCCTTTGCCACGGGAATCGGCAGCTCGGAAATGGCCGCTGTTTGGGCTTCTGGAAAACTCTGGGTAAAAGTCCCGGAATCGATCAAGGTCAACCTTAATGGGCAGTTAAACAAGGGAGTCTTTGCCCGGGACATAGTTTCGCACTTCATTGCGACAGTGGGAGAAGATGGAGGAAATTATCGGTCCATAGAATGGAAGGGACCCGCTGTCAAAGATCTCTCCATAGCCTCACGAGCTTGCATTAGTAACAATTCAATGGAGTGCGGATGCAAACTCTCCATCTTCGAGGTAGACCCGACAACACAGGAATATCTCAGGTCAGTAAATCGCAAGTCAATGTACGAGATTCATGCAGGATCCAAGGCTAGCTACAAGAACGAATATGATGTCAACATTGGAAAGATAGTTCCCGAAGTTGCAGAGCCTGGAAATGTCGATAAGGTAAAGGAAGTCGGAGAGGTCGAAGGCACACCGATCGATGAGGCGTTCATNGGATCCTCGACAAACGGACGATACGAAGATCTCACCGTCGCCGCCAAGATATTGAAAGGCCACAAAGTCAAGACTGGCACTAGGTGCGTCATCACCCCAGCGTCCAAGGGTGTTTTCGAGCAAGCCATCAAGAACGGACTCGCGGAGATATTTTTGCAGTCCGGAGCAGTTTTCACCAATGCTACATGCGGTGCGTGTGTGGGAACACACCTCGGGGTCTTAGGGGAGAACGAGGTCTGCATCTCCTCCTCACCGCGCAACTACATAGGCCGGATGGGTGCGATAACCTCCAAGATCTATCTCTCATCTCCTGCAACAGCTGCTGCCTCGGCAATAGAGGGGAAGATCGCAGACCCTAGGAGATACCTATGACAGCCCCAAGCATCTTGAAAGGCCGGGCGTGGGTCTGGCCCGATGATGTGAACACTGACATTATCATCCCATTCCGATTCAAAGCACGAACCAACGACCCCGTAGAGATGGCCAAGTACGCCATGTACGGATTCGACCCTGAGTTTTACAAGAAGGTGAAAGCCGGAGATCTGTTTGTCGCAGGGAAGAATTTTGGAGGGGGCTCCAGCCGGGAACAGGCTCCTGTCGCTATCAAATATTCTAACGTGGCCGCGGTGATTGCGGAAAGCTTTGCGCGCATTTTCTATCGTAACTGCTTTGCGATTGGGCTCCCTGCGCTAGAGGTTCCGGGAATCGCTAAACAAGTGAAGCAATTTGATGAGATAGAGGTAAATCTTCAAGACTGGTCTGTTANGACGCGGGATGGCAGCGTACATCCGGCGCTTAAGGTTCCAGAGTTCCTTAGGGGTCTGATGCGGGAAGGAGGACTGGTGGAGTACTATAAGCGTCATCACAACTTTCCTTGGGAAACACTCGAGACCAAGGCTGTAGCGCGTTAACAACCGCTCCTCACGGTTTAGTCGGTATTGACGATAAGCTACCCCTGTTGGCAGAGATTAGTAACAAACTCTTCTCGTTCAAGCCAACCCGTAGCGGTGGCTGAATCCGAGGCTTGTCATTCGGTCAGATGAAGTTCCCACTGAATTCAGGACTACTCCTAGTTATTGCCCTAGTAGGCACGTTGGCGACAACGATAATCTCATTCTCGCTCATAGTCTTGGGACGCGGCGGTCCTTCCCTTGCGGCATACGGCATCGGATCAGTGTCTCTCTTCGCATTCCTTCTTACCATTCAAGTTCTGCACGGTAAGAGCGAGAGCAAAGACGACTTCGTGAAAAAGGGAGCCATCCGAACTGCAATCGCCACATCGCTCACCGTAGCGTACCTAATGCTTCTCGCTCTGGGTCTCGACCCTGGGCTGGGGCTCAATCTCAACAATGGCATTCTAGCAAACTTCCATCTGGTCTACATTTTCACAATAGGAACTTACTTCATCACAGCAAGTCTAGAAAGGATAGTCGACCTAGTAAAAGGCAAATCGTCTCTGTTCGGTTAGCTCTCCAGTCTTCACTATCCATTCGTTGTTTCGCCCATATCCGACTGGCCCCCAGTAACCTAGTCATCACATTACAATCAATGATCACAAGACCAGCTTTTTCCTTCCCTTACAAAACGGCCATGGTAGAGGTATGACCGTCATGCACGCTTGACTGTCTCGCCCTCGAGACATTCTGGACCAATCCTTTAGTGGAAGTCGCGAAAAGACTCCTCCTAGAATCCAGCGAGGCTCGTCTATTGTTCCAGCGTATCATTACGGGTCTCGATGAGTTCCGAGGTATTCCTCGAGAGGCTAATCTACTAATCTATGCGAGCTTCTTCAACTGGGCTGCCGCAGGTCTTCTCTGGATAACTCTTCAAATCTATCTTGTTCTAGAAGGTCTCAGCTTCGCCACAAGCGGAATAATTCTCACAATTATCGGCATCACCAGCGCCTCAAGCACCCTTCTCTTCGGGGGACTGGCGGATCGTTACGGAAGGAAACGTTTTGTCGTCCTCGGGGGAGTCATTGCAAGCTTCACTCTGGTCCTCTTCGCCCTCGTTGGGACAAATTTACCGCTACTAGTTGGAACATCAGTTCTATCCGGACTCTCCGAAGCAATGTATGCCTCATCCTGGGGAGCCATGCTTGCAGACAAAGCGACGGACGCAAAACGCACCAGCGCTTTCAGCCTCTCCTTCTTCATTGCCACCATCAGCGCAGCCGTCGGCGGCTTTAGCGCGAGCATCCTCGGATTGCTGAAAAACGGGTATGCGGTCGACCTTGTGACGGGTCACAGGTATCTGTTCATCGGGGTGGCCCTGCTCAGTCTGCTCGGGCCTGGGATCGCTCTATCAGTCTCCGAGTCAAGATCCTCCGAGGCCGACCATCGAGGATTTCACATCATTCCAAAGAAATCTCGCAGAACCGTTGCTCAGTATTCGCTAGCGGGAATTCTGATTGCTCTAGGAGCGGGAATGGTTATTCCTCTGATCCCAGGGTGGGCACTCCTAAAGTTCGGAGTTGTCGACGATGTCAGTGCGCCAATACTAGGCGGAGTAAACAGCCTAGTAATGGGGTTCGCAAACCTGGCAGCCCCAAGATTAGCTCGCAGGTTTGGGACAGTCAAGACAATAGTCCTCACCCAAGGGTCGTCAACGGCTTTCCTTTTCTCCCTGCCCTTCTCTCCTAACTTCGCCTCAGCTTCCTCGATCTACGTCGTGAGAAGTGCCCTGATGATGATGTCTAACCCGGTAGAGCAGTCTCTCCTAATGGGCCTCGTCCCTCCAGAAGAGAGATCACAGGCTTCTGCGGTGACCGCCTCACTCTGGAGACTACCCAACTCTCTCAGCACATCGGTCGGCGCCTACTTCATGGGACTTGGTGGAGCACTCTACCTTGCACTACCATTCTTCCTGTGTACGGCTCTCTACCTCACGTCGATCGGTTACTTCTGGTCCGTCTTCAAAGATGTAAGGTTGCCNGAGGAAGAAATCGTTGTCGCAGTGCCCACTGCTACCTAGGGGAGGATCCCCCCCATCCTTGCCTGCTCGATCAGACCTGGCTTCTTGGTGAAGACTCCGGCTGTTATCTCGAGGGCTTTTTTCATGAGCTTCGGATTCTTCTGCATCTTCCTCAGCGCCCGTCTATTGAGTCGCTTGATCAGCCAGTTATTGCTTAGCGCATAGGTGGATGTGTAGTGAGCGTGCTGTCCTATCACATCAGCAAACATTTTCCGACTTGACTGGTATGGGAACAGTCTCTTTGCTGAAGTATCCCCTGCGCTTAGGGCATCTGCTATTACGTCTGTCAATACAAGTGCGTCTTGCAGAGATAGGTTCACGCCTTGTCCAGCATGAGGATGGAACGTATGGGCTGAATCGCCGAGCAGCACCACTCCATTCCCTACCCAAGGGTCGACTTTGATGAAGCTGGGGGTGAAATAGGCGATTCTCGTCCATGCCTCCATCGCTCCAAAACCTTCGGTCAATTCAGGAGCAGCTTGAGTGACCTCTTCTTTGAAACGTCCCAGTCCTTCCTTCTTCAAGTCTTCAAAGCTGCGAGTTCCAACGCAGTAGAAGATGTAGGTAGCTTCTGGGCCAGCTGGCATTATCCCAAGCATCTTTCCCGGCGCTTGGTATTGTCGCGCCCTATCCTTCAAGTCTGAAACGGGCCCGACTAGCCCAACCATGAAAGAATCCGAATATTTCTTCGTCTTCGTCGTGGCTCCGATGCTCTCCCGAACATGGGACTGGGGTCCATCAGCCCCGACAATTATCGAAGCTTGGATTTCGGAAGGTCCACCCTCGACATTGCAACGTAGTCCCTGAGCAACTCCATCCTTCCAAATGAT